>ENA-UALR01000976-UALR01000976.1-human-gut-metagenome-genome-assembly--contig:-NODE-976-length-12944-cov-4.511289_pt1 | contig 12944 bp, 6 predicted proteins | sample MGYA00243702_ERZ654472 | MGnify/ENA primary metagenome ERZ654472 (study PRJEB26926, sample SAMN06164398) | human gut metagenome | biome: ENVO:00009003; feature: ENVO:2100002; material: ENVO:00002003...
GGATAAAATCTGACGATTTTCCTTAAGTTGACGGTAAATTGACCACATTGGGGTCGCACCCCTCAAGGACTGTTTTTGAATAATCCGGTGCCCGTGTCCCTGCTGTCCGGTGACAGGAAACCGCAAATCCGTTTTTTAGGAAACCATCCTTCCGGTAGTGGAAACCTTTATCATAAATCCTTTAGAATGTAATCATGCACCAGCTGGTGTAAATTCATTCAAAGGAGGTCATGACCATGACCAAGTATCGAGAGATTCTCAGGCTAAAAAGTCTGGGACTCAGTCAGCAGAGCATTGCCGACAGCTGCAATGTCTCCAAGAAAACGGTTAATCGCGTTTTGAAGCGTGCAAAGGAATTAAATATTTCCTGGCCGCTTGATAAAAGCGATACCGATGCTGTTCTTGCAGAAATGTTTTTTCCTTCTACAAAGCAAGTCAGATCCAATAAACGGATGCCTAACTACGATTATGTCCATAAAGAATTACTCCGTAACGGAGTCAGTAAGAAACTCTTGTGGACAGAATACATGGAGGATTGTCATGCAAATGGCGAAGAACCACTTATGTATTCCCAGTTCTGCTATCACATCCAGCAGGATGAGCAGAAACGACGTGCTACCATGCATATCAACCGGAAACCTGGTGAGCAGGTTGAGGTCGATTGGGCAGGAGATCCTGCAACAATCCTTGATCCGGATACCGGTGAGATCACCAAAGCCTATATATTTGTCGGCGTGATGACTTATAGTCAGTACGCATATGTGGAAGCATTTCTGGATATGAAGCAGAAATCATGGATTAATGCCCATGTTCATATGTATGAATATTTTGGTGGTGTTGCCAGAATTCTCGTACCGGATAACTGTAAAACAGCGGTTGTCCACAATGGTGGCTTTAAAGACCAGCAGGTCAATGAAACTTATCAGGAAATGGCCGAATACTACGGCACCGCTATTATCCCGGCGCGTGTCAGGGCTCCAAAAGATAAGCCGAATGCTGAGGGGACAGTAGGAAATATTTCTACTTGGATCACAGCAGCTCTTCGGAATGAACAGTTCTTCTCCCTTGCCGAATTGAATCTAGCAATCAGAGATAAGCTGGAACTGTTCAACCAAAGGCTCTTTCAGAAGAAAGAGGGTAGTCGGCGAAGCTTATTTCTTGGGGAAGAAAAACCATTGCTGTCACCATTACCTGCTACCCGTTTTGAACTGAGTGACTGGAAAGCAGCCACTGTCCAGTTCAATTATCACATATCTGTGGACGGAATGCTATACTCCGTTCCGTACGAATACATTAAAAAGAAAGTTGATATAAGGGTAACAGACACCACGATTGAAATTTTCTACAACCATAACCGCATTGCTTCCCATCGTCGTCTAAAAGGACGCCCTGGGCAGTACAGCACCATTACTGAACATATGCCGGCAGACCACCAGAAGTATCTGGAATGGAACGGTGACCGCTTCCGTAAATGGGCTGAGCGGATTGGCATAAATACGTACACTGCAGTCAATGCAATATTGACCTCCAAAAGTGTGGAACAACAAACCTACCGAAGCTGTATGGGGCTTCTTAAGCTTGCTGAGAAGTACTCAGATGCGTTACTGGAAGCTGCCTGTAAAAAGGCATTATCCTATACAGCATCACCCAGTTACAAGAGTATTAAAAACCTACTTGTAACCGGTTCAGAAAAGCTGGCATCGGAAGCAATCGATACCAAGACCACACATAAAGCACATGGCATCACACGAGGTGCCGATTACTATCGGAGGTAAACACATATGACCAATCAGAGTACAATGGATAAGTTAATAGAAATGCGCCTTACCACAATGGCAGATGCATTCCGCAATCAACTCAATGACCCAAAATTCAAGGAGGTTCCCTTTGAGGATCAATTCGGTATGCTGGTGGATATCGAATACAGCAGTCGCAAAAACAACCGTCTCAAAAGACTGATCAAGAATGCCGGTTTCGATCAGCCGGAAGCGAATATCATGGATATCAACTATACTTCCGGACGCAAGCTAAACAAGGAACTGATTCGCAGACTTGCTACCTGCGAATATATATCTGAACATCGGAATCTTTTTATTACCGGTGCTACAGGCTGCGGTAAAACTTACATGGCCTGTGCCTTTGGCATGGAAGCCTGTAAGCAGTATTACAATACCAAATATATCCGTCTGCCTGATCTGCTTATTGATCTGGAGGTGGCACGGACAGATGGCAACTACAAAAAGGTGATGGCTAAGTATGCCAATCCCGTTGTCCTGATTTTGGACGAATGGCTTCTATTGAAACCAACGGAATCTGAACAAAGAGATATCTTCGAACTACTCCATCGGAGACGCAAGAAATCTTCAACGATTTTTTGCTCCCAGTATGAGTTCGAGGAATGGTACGACCAACTGGGTGGTGATGATAGTCCTCTGGCAGATGCAATCATTGACCGCATTGCTCATGACAGTTATCGTATCAACATTACAAGCATTGATGCCGAACATGATATCTCGATGCGAGAGGTTTATGGCTTGGACAAAACATTACGTGAGTAAACTCGCATAAGCGGTTCCCGCTAGCCCGGACAGACGGTTTCCCGTCTGCCGGACTTGCGGTGTTACCGCACAAGAATATTCAGTTTTTGAGGCGCTCCCTTTATGAAATTAAGAAATTAGGAAAAAATATTATTGTTGTACTGCATGATGAGTAAGTGGTATAATAATACAAGTTTATATTGCAGAAAAAAGCTGTTGTTCGTGAGAGGCTGGGAATAATGATTGAGTGGAAACAAATGACGATGCAGGAAGCAGAGAATAAAATGGAGGTGCTTCGGGAGATTTTTGATGTAGTCCGTCTCCTGAAAGGGAGTGATCTGCAGGCTGCCGGAATGGAAAGTAAGCTTGCAGGAAGAGAAAATCTTTGCCAGTGTTATGCTTTCTGGAATAAAGATAAAAGATGTGAGAATTGTATTTCCCTTAAAGCACTGGAGGAGAAGAAACAGACATCCAAAATTGAATTTCTTGATTCTGATATGTATCAGGTATTTGCAAGGTATCTGGAGATTGACAGTGAGCCTTATGTAATGGAAATGCTGAAAAAGCTGGACGAAAACACACTGACTGATGAGGAAGGATATGAAAAACTGACGGAAAAGCTGACTGTATATAGCGAAAAGCTGTATAGGGATGTGCTGACAGGGGCGTATAATCGCAGATATTTTGAGGAAAAAGTCAAAAATATGTCTTTGAATGCCGGAGTTGCAGTTATCGATCTGGATGATTTCAAATTGTTCAATGACACTTATGGTCATGATGGAGGAGATCTGGTACTGACAACCGTAGTAAATGTAATTCGACATTATATCCGTCGCACGGATATTCTGGTGCGCTATGGAGGAGATGAATTTCTGCTGATCCTGCCCGGAATTGAGAAGGAAGTCTTTTCACAGAAGCTCCGTATGATCCAGGAGAAGATCCATGCGACGCATATTCCGGGTTTTAATCGTCGGAAGCTTTCAGTGAGCATTGGTGGAGCTATGTTTACCCATGGCAGATTGGAGGAAGCAATCACCAAAGCAGACAGACTTATGTATATGGCCAAGGGACATAAAAATATAGTAGTGACCCGGTGGGAGCAGAAGCAAAATACAGACAAGATGGAAAAAAGAAACCTGCCTCAGCTTCTGGTTGTTGATGATTCTGAAATGAACCGTGAGATACTTAAGGAAATTCTGGGAAAAGAATACCGGATACTGGAGGCCTGTGACGGGGAAGAGGCTCTGAAGATGCTGGAGCAGTATGGACCTGAAATCTCATTGGTTCTGTTGGATATTATTATGCCAAAAATGGATGGATTTGAAGTACTCGCCTATATGAACAGAGATAAATGGATCGAGGATATACCGGTGATCATGATTTCCAGTGAAGGATCAGAGAGTTATATCCGCCGTGCCTACGAACTGGGGGCTTCGGATTATATAAGCAGACCATTTGATGCTAAGGTGGTATATCAGCGGGTTATCAATATGATCAAGCTTTATGCCAAGCAAAGGCGTCTGATCCATTTGGTAACAGATCAGATTTATGAAAAAGAGAAAAACAACCGTATGATGACCGGGATTCTCAGTCAGATTGTAGAGTTCCGAAATGGTGAAAGCGGGCTTCATGTGTTGCATATTAATATTCTGACTCAGCTTTTGCTGGAGAAATTGATGCGAAAATCAGAGAATTACGATCTTTCCTGGTCTCAGCAGCATATGATCGCCACAGCTTCCGCACTTCATGATATCGGTAAGATTGGAATTGATGAAAAAATTCTGAATAAACCCGGAAAGCTTACAAAGGAAGAATTTGAAGCCATGAAACAGCACACGATCATAGGTGCCCGGATGCTTGACAGGCTGGAAATGTATCATGATGAAGAGATGATGAAATATGCCTATGAAATATGCCGCTGGCATCATGAACGTTATGATGGAAAAGGATATCCGGATGGCCTGAAGGGAGAAGAAATCCCCATATCTGCCCAGGTGGTATCACTGGCAGATGTGTATGATGCCCTGGTAAGTGACCGGGTATATAAGAAAGCATATTCTCATGAAAAGGCAATGGAGATGATCCTAAATGGAGAATGCGGAATATTTAATCCTCTTCTTTTGGAATGTCTGGTGGAAATTCAGGATAAAGTACGCAAGGAACTTGGTATTAAAGATATGAATGAATGTCTGGAATATCTGGAAGAGAGAAACTGATAAAATCCCCCTGAAAAGAGCCTAAACTCAGCGATGAATGGGTGTACATTTCTGTAGATCTGAATGGATTAAAATGGGAAGACAGAGTGATCAAGTTGAACGTGCCGCCTGCGGCAGTGGGAAATCAATAAATTTCTATCAGATCGGAAGGATGCAGAGAATGTTGCGGCTTTGAAAAATAATAAATGGTCATTACAGAGATCGATTCATGAAATGCAAAAATATTTTGTGAAAAATTTTCCTGAGTATCTTGACAGGGAATAAATAATCCTTTATAGTATAGCACAGATTTGGTGTGTTACTGGACAGGCAGGCATTAACCGGTCATAAATGTTATTTTTTAATGTTTATGGGGGTTAGTGCCTTTTTTTGATGTATTTTATGTGGTAAAACGCGGAATAATCATATGTCAGAAGGTTTTAATCTCCCGAAAACAAGACGGTTTATTCGCACGAATAAGGAAAAGGAGACAAAAGAACATGAAAGACAAGATTTTTGGAGTTTTGCAGCGTGTGGGAAGATCCTTTATGCTTCCGATCGCAATTCTCCCTGTTGCAGGTTTGCTGCTTGGTATCGGCAGTTCCTTTACAAATGAAACAACTATCGCTACCTATGGATTGCAGAAGATTCTGGGAAGTGGAACATTACTTAATTCTCTTCTGATCATTATGAACAAGGTTGGAAGTGCTGTATTTGACAATCTGCCGCTGATCTTTGCTGTTGGTGTTGCCATTGGTATGGCAAAGAAAGAGAAAGAGGTTGCTGCTCTTTCTGCGCTGATTGCATATTTCGTTATGAATGTGGCTGTCAGTGCCATGCTTCTTATCAACAATGAAATCACAGCAGACGGTCAGATAGCAGCAGATGTACTGGAAGGAACCATTACTTCTGTATGCGGGATCCAGTCTCTGCAGATGGGTGTATTCGGCGGTATTATCGTAGGTCTTGGTGTTGCGGCACTTCATAACCGTTTCCACAAAATTGTGCTTCCGAATGCGCTGTCATTCTTTGGCGGCTCAAGATTTATACCGATCATTTCTACGATCGTATATATGTTTGTGGGAATCCTGATGTATTTTGTATGGCCGGTAGTTCAGAACGGTATTTATGCTCTGGGCGGTCTGGTAACAGGAAGTGGATATCTGGGAACTCTGATTTTTGGTATTATTAAACGAGCACTGATCCCCTTTGGGCTGCATCATGTATTTTATATGCCATTCTGGCAGACAGCAGTGGGCGGAACTATGGAAGTTGCAGGACAGGTGGTGCAGGGCGGACAGAATATCTTCTTTGCACAGCTTGCTGATTCTGCAAATATAGCACATTTCAGTGCGGATGCAACCAGATATTTCTCTGGTGAGTTTATCTTTATGATTTTTGGTCTTCCGGGAGCAGCGCTGGCTATGTATCGCTGTGCAAAACCTGAGAAGAAAAAAGCGGCAGGCGGACTTCTTCTTTCCGCAGCGCTGGCATGTATGTTTACTGGTATCACTGAACCGCTGGAATTCTCATTCCTGTTTGTAGCTCCGGCATTGTTCGTAGTTCAGGTGATCCTGGCAGGTGCGGCTTATATGATCGCACATATGCTGAATATTGCAGTAGGACTTACTTTCTCAGGCGGTTTCCTTGACCTGTTCCTCTTTGGTATCCTGCAGGGAAATGCAAAAACAAGCTGGCTGAGGATCATTCCGGTTGGTATTATTTACTTTATCCTGTATTATGTAATCTTTACATTTATGATCAGGAAATTTAATTTCAAGACTCCTGGACGTGAAGATGATGATACAGAGACAAAGCTTTATACAAAAGCTGATGTAAATGCAAGAAAAGAAGCCGGAAAGACAGCCGGTGCAGCTGCAGCAACCTCCGGTGATCCGGTAAGTGAACTGATCACCAGAGGCCTTGGCGGAAAGAAAAATATCGTAGATGTTGACTGTTGTGCGACAAGACTTCGTATCACAGTTGCAGAGCCTGAGAGAGTTCGTGATGAACTTCTGAAACAGACAGATTCCAGAGGAATCGTGAAAAAAGGACAGGGCGTACAGGTTATCTATGGACCTCATGTAACTGTTATCAAGGCGAAGCTGGAAGAATATCTGGAAACTGCTCCCAACGAATTCGCGGATGAGACACCGGATAATGTACAGGTACAGGAAAATGCTGCAGCAGGACAGAACAGTGCAGAGGTTGAGGACAAAAATGCAGGTACAGCACAGTCCTTGGCACCTGTAAAAGAAGAAAAGATCAGAAAAACAGCAATCATTTACAGCCCTGTAGACGGAATCGCAGCAGATCTTTCTACTGCACCGGATGAGGGATTTGCAGGAAAAATGATGGGTGACGGTGCAGTGGTGACACCAACAGAAGGTACTGTATATGCACCTGCAGACGGTGAAGTTGAGTTTATTTTTGATACAAAACATGCTATAGGTTTCCAGACAGATTCCGGTATCCCTATGCTTCTTCATATGGGAATCGACACTGTAAAACTGGAAGGAAAAGGCTTCGAAATCCTGGTAACAGAGGGTCAGAAAGTGAAAAAAGGTGATCCGATGATGAAACTGGATTTGGAGTTCTTAACTGCTAATGCTCCGTCTATCACTTCCCCTATCCTTGATACTGAACCGGAAGACAACCAGAGGATCAGACTTCTGGCAAACGGTGAGATCAAGGCCGGTGAACCGTTGTTTGCGGTGGAGACACTGGAATAATATTGTTATCAAAAAACAGTTGGATGATCAAAAGAGATGACATCTTGATTATCTGACTGTTTTTTTACCCTTTTTGCAGGGGGGATCTGGAAATCAAAAATGTAACAAATTTGTGTGACGGGTAGGATTCTTATTCAAAATATGGTAAACTATAGCAGTCTTATGACCAAAGGGAAAATTATTATAATGGCAATAAATTTTTATAGAGGGGATTACGACAGAGATGTACAGAGTTAGCAAGGTATTAAATAATAATGGTGTTATAGCCATTGATATGGATGAAAATAAGGAGTATGTGATTCTTGGCAAGGGTGTTGGCTTTGGAAAAAAGGTCAGCCAGCGTTTTGATAAGCCGGAGGGATGCACTACATATCGTCTGGAACAGGAGACAGAGCGTGGATCTGCGAAGGAACTGGTAAAGGGAATAGAGCCGGAGTATCTGGAGATTGCAGATGCAATTCTGACAGAGTCACAGAAAGTGTTTGGAGATTCCATAGACAGAGGGATTCTTTTTCCACTTGCTGACCATATTTCTTTTGCAGTCGCAAGAATCCGCAGAAATGAGCAGATCAGCAATCCGCTGACAGAGGATATCAAGGTTCTTTTCTACAGTGAATTTAAAGTTGCGGAAACACTGAAAACAATTCTGAGAGAAAGACTTCAGATAGAGATTGATGATCATGAGGTTGGATATGTGGCATTGCATATTCATTCTGCAATTGGTGACGAGAAGGTATCTGTTGCCATGCAGACTGCGAGAGCAGTGAGAGAGTGTATAGATATGATCGAGAAAGCAACAGGTAAGCCAATTGATGTACTGTCACTGTCCTATAATCGTCTGATGAACCATATGAAGTATATGGTAGCGCGTGCATCTACAGGAGAGAAGCTGAATCTGGACATGAATGAATATATGCTGGATCAGTATCCCCAGGCCTATAAGGTTGCCACTGACATCTGTAAAAACCTGGAAGGATGTATTGGACATAAGCTGGATGAAACAGAGACAGGATATCTGGCAATGCATATCCAGAGAGTGTATAAGGATGCGGTATGATAATCAGTAAAGAAAGAAATTCCCTGCCCGGCCGGAAATATTTTATTTCTGGTCTGAACAGGGAGTTTTTTTTGATTCCGGCAGAGTATCCTTATATTTCACATATTCACCTTCGGTAAGTAACTTTTCATATGCATTGTAAGCGGCTTCTAAAATAGAATATTTTTTTCCTTTTTCAAGAATATTCTTAAAAGCAGTACCAGAATTGAGGTGATTCGAAATTGCGATATATTCATTTGTGGGGCTGCCAGGATTGCGATCACGACTACAAGTTCAATCAAGGTAAAACCTTTGTCTTTTCTTTGTATATATTATACCTGTAAATAAAAATGTTAAATAATAGTTATGCCAGGGGTAAAATATATACTACTTTACCCCTTAAGCTTTTTTTAGCATGATAGCACAGAATCGGTTACTGTGCAATATTTGCGAAAAAAATATTTCATTACAGGCATAGAGCGATCGTATGAATCATTTTTTCTACATCCAGTGGTTTGGCCAGATGTGCGTTCATGCCACAGCCCAGTGCGTGGCGGACATCTTCTGCAAAAGCATTGGCGGTCAGTGCAATGATGGGAATGGAAGAAGCGTCTGCCCTGTCAAGCTTCCGGATCTGGCGTGTGGCTTCGTATCCATCCATCAGAGGCATCATAATATCCATAAGTATCACATCAAATGTCCCCTCAGGGTGACTGGAGAAAAGTTTCACAGCTTCCCTGCCATTGGATACTGCAGTTACCACAGCACCCTCCTCTTCAAGGAGTACCTGTGCCACCTCTCTGTTTATCTCATTATCCTCCGCCAGCAGGATCTTTATGCCCTGGATGGAGTTTCGCTCAGCTTCCGTTTCAGAAGAGATATCAGTTTCTTCTGCCTCTTCAAATGGCAGAGTGATCACAAAAGTACTTCCGATACCCGGAGTACTGGAAATCTCAATGGTACCCCCCATCTGTTCAAATAGCGCTTTGGCAATGCTCATACCCAGTCCGGTGCCATGATATACACTCCGGGCATCCACCTTCTCCTGAGTAAAGGGTTCAAAGATCTTCTCCAGATATTCTCTGCTGATGCCGATTCCCGTATCAGAGATCGTCCATCTGCAGACCAGTTTATGATCATGGGAAGGGAGAATATTGATCTCCGTATGGATCGCCCCATTCTCTCTGTTATACTTGATACAATTACTGTAAATATTCATCATGGCACGACGGAGGTGCAGAGGGCTTCCGTATACAAAGGGATGTTCGTATATCTCCGGTGCGATATGAACGGTGAAATCAATGCCGTTTTTCTGTGCCTGCATATCGATCAGCATCTGTGTTTCTTTTTCATATCTGATCAGATCAAAAGGTTCATGGTTGAGTACAAGTCCACCCTCCTCGATTTTGGACATATCCAGCACATCATTGATGAGAGAAAGCAGATGACTGGCCGAAATGAATGCTTTTTCACGATTATTTTTAAGGAATTTAACATCATTTTCATGTTTTTTATCAATTTCCAGCAGACCAATGATCCCATTCAGAGGTGTACGCATATCGTGGGACATACGGGAAAGGAAATTGGATTTCTCTGCATTGGCGCGTTCGGCAGTGTCAAGAGCTTCTTTAAGGAGCTTCTGGTGCCGGATCTCTGATTCCACCACATCGTCCACATTCAGAAATCCCAGAACAATGATACCGGAGTCTTCGTTTTTGATAAAGCGGAACTGATAGTAATGGATACCATCCCTGTCATTTATCCGGTAATTTCCCTTGTATTCGGACTGACCGGACAAAACACTCATTACATTACCCAGTTCCAGTGATTCTTCCAGCATTGTACGGTCATCCGGATATACACGCTGCCGGATATAATCTGAGAGGAAAAGATCATAGGGATATGTATCGTTGTGTTTTTTGTCTGGATCAGGGACATCATGGTCTTCCTGCTTGATCACAGAGAGAGTTTTTTCTCTGGGGTTGATCAGGTATACGTTCAGGTAGTTGCTGCTCAGTGTCTGGACAATACTTACCTGTGTCTCATAGGCTTCCTGTGTTCTGGTGACATCTTCACCGTAGAGGATTGCTTCCAGATGGTTGTTGGAAGGATTGAGCAGCAGTCTCGCCACATATTTGGAAATCCTGGCTATATTGTCATCGTAGAGACAGCGGGAAACCCTGGTGACTTCCACCTGACCGTCCTCATAGCTTTTCATCAGGGAACTGCGGCAAAATGCATTGATGAAATCGTTTCTGTCCTTTAATACCGGTATGAAAACAGCAGTCTCTGCGATAAAATGGTCAATGGAAGCGTCAGCATCCAGCCCATAGGCCAGGGCAGAGGTTCCTCCGATCTTCAGAATCTTATCATCTGTAAGGTCGAGATGAAAGTAGCCGGCAGCATGGGTAATGGATGCCAGAAGAGAGTGGAGCTGGTTTTCATAAATCTTGCGTGCTGTCACATCATTGTCTTCACAGGCCACTGCAATCACAAAATCCCGATAGTCATCGGCGTTTCCGTTTCTGGCAATGAGCAGATAATAGTAATGGACAGTATCTGTGACAAGCCTGAAATGGAATTTGAAAGAGGCTTCCTGAGAAAGTCTTTCCAGCAGGGTTTCATAATTCAGGTGTCTGAACACATAGGAACGCTCATCCGGATGAATATATTTCTGGATGAGAAAATCAAATGACAGCTTATAGTCTGAATTATCTTTAATATCGAGATCCGCAAAAGCATCAGTAAATCTGGAACGATATACGGAGATTTTCCCGGTTTCCCGGTTTACGCCATAAACAGACATGTAGTCAGAAGCAAGCAGGTTGATGGCACCCAGCAGACGGAGAGAGTTCTCACCTGTGGGAATAGACTTTGACAGGCTTTCTCCTTCGGCTACTGTGCTGAATACAAGTGCATGTCCTCTGCTGCCATCGGGCTGTACAGTCTCTACTGCATCAACTGTTTCATAAATATGGCGGATCGGATCCAGGTAAGTCTTTGGTCCCTGTATCCCCAGTGCTACAGGGCAGGGTGGGCATGGGGAATCAAGCCCCATAAGTGCCTTATAGCATTTCACTCCCGGCTGGAGATTGGGGTACAGCTGTTTGGCAGTGTCGTTATAGCTTAGGATATTATAGTCTTTGTCTATGCTGTAATATCCGGATGAGTGTGTGTTCATAATTTTGTACTCCTGATGTTTAGTATTTCAAAGTATACTCTTTTTACCAAAAAATAGCAATGATAATGGGGAAATTTATAAAAATTGTACAATGTTTCTGATGCCTGCACACGATTCCCAGGTTGACATCCCATCTGCCGTTTGCTACACTAAAACCACATATCTGACAAAGGAACGGGAAATATGAAGAAGAAAAAAATTATAATTTTATCTATTATGATAATTGTGGTTGCCTTACTCCTTGAAGCGAGCATTTTGAAATATGTTAATGACAAAAATGCCCATAGAACATCAAAGGTGCTTCTTGATCGTGTGATTACTGTGCTTGATAAAAATGATGAGAGCAGGAACGAGCTGATCGAATCGTTAAAGGACGATTATATTGTAAGGGCTAAAGCTGTGTCATATATGATTGATGCTGATCCGGCGGTAGAATATGATGTGAATGAGCTGCAGAAAATAGCAAAATTAATGGCCGTTGATGAGATACATCTGTTTGATGATCAGGGAACTATTTACAGTGGTTCTGCGCCCAAGTATTTTGGCTATAATTTTGATTCCGGTGCGCAGATGGAGTATTTTAAGCCCATGCTTAAGAATAAATCGCTGACCATGTGCCAGGATGTTACTCCAAATACTGCAGAGGGAAAGAAAATGATGTATGCCATCACCTGGAATGAAGACGGAACCAAGATGATCCAGGTGGGAATTGAGCCAAAGAGACTTCTCAATGAAATAAAGCAGAATAACATTTCCAATGTAGTTGCCAGAATGCCGGTATATAAAGGCATTGAAATTATAGTTGCAGATGCGGATACACAGGTAATAGAAGGAGCCACGGACAGTAGCAAATTAGGGAAAAAACTGGAAGATGTGGGGATATCAGCGAATCCTGACAGTGATGACGGTGCGACTGTAACACAGATCAGAATGGATGGAAAGCACTGCAGATGCATGATGCGCCAGAATGATAACTATATTGTTTTTGTAACTGTAGAGGATTCATTTTATCAGCAGGGCGGCATGATTGCTATTTTTATAGTAGGCGCATATTTGGTACTGGCATCCTGCTGTATAACCTATATGTTTTCCAAAGTGATGAAAGAAAGACTGGAAAAAGAAAAACTGATATACACCTCAAATACGGATGAGCTTACCAGATGTTTAAACAGGCACGCATATGAAAATGATATGAAAAAGCTTAATCTTAGTGAGGAATGGGTCTGTCTCTTATACACATCTCCGAGCCCACGAGACGTAGAG
>ENA-UALR01000978-UALR01000978.1-human-gut-metagenome-genome-assembly--contig:-NODE-978-length-12933-cov-3.733499_pt1 | contig 12933 bp, 10 predicted proteins | sample MGYA00243702_ERZ654472 | MGnify/ENA primary metagenome ERZ654472 (study PRJEB26926, sample SAMN06164398) | human gut metagenome | biome: ENVO:00009003; feature: ENVO:2100002; material: ENVO:00002003...
GTGGGCTCGGAGATGTGTATAAGAGACAGGAACATCTTCTCCGGCTACGACCGCGTGAGCGAGGCCAACCAGCTGACGAGCGTGCTCACCACCCGCTACATCGACAAGACGAGCGGCCTCGAGCTCTTCAAGGCCAGCGTGGGCCAGCGCAACTACTTCTCGGACCAGCGCGTCAACTTCTACACGCCGGGCGACACCCAGATGCGCGAAAGCCCGCTTCGCACCGACGTTCGCAGCGACCTGCTCGCGAGCGTGGGCGCGCGTCTGACGCGCTCGATCACGTCGGACGTGAGCGGCCAGTACTCCTCGGCGATGAGCCGCTGGGTGAAGGCCAAGGCAGGCGTCAGGTGGCAGCCGCGCCCGATGTCCCTCGTCGGCCTCTACTACCGCTACAACTACTCGTCCGAGCGCGACTACACGGACTATCAGAACGACTACATCAAGCAGATCGACCTGGCGGTCCAGTGGCCGATCACGAACCGTCTGTTCGGCCTCTTCCGCTACAACTACTCGCTCCTGCAGGACAAGCCCATCGAGATGATCGGCGGCGTCGAGTACCTGCACGACTGCTGGACGCTTCGTTTTGCCGCACAGCGCTACACGACGACGTCCAACAACGACGAGACCAACTTCTTCTTACAACTCGAGCTCAACGGCTTGGGTAGTATTGGCACAAGCCCGCTTTCTGAACTCCAGAGGAACATCAAGGGTTATCAGACCACCACCCGTGTTCCCGACAAGATTGGACAGTACGATTACTATGAATAAGCTCAAGACCATTGCCGTGCTGACGATGAGCATGGCCGCCCTCAGCACCGCCTTCGCCGCCGAGCAGGCCGTTACCGAATCTGCGCAGGCGGCTCCCGTCGTCCAGCCGCAGGCCGGCAACGTCGAACTCGACCGCATCGTGGCGGTCGTCAACAACGACGTCATCACGGACCGCGAGCTTCAGGAGCGCACGCACGTCGTCGCCATCAACCTGCGCCGCCAGAACATCCAGCTCCCGCCGATGGAGCAGCTCCGCGCCCAGGTGCTTGAACGCCTGATCTTCGAACGCGCCATCAAGCAGCGCGCCCGCGAAACCGGCATCCGCATCGACGACCAGATGGTCAACGCCTCCATCGAGCAGATCGCCCGTCAGAACAACCTGTCGGTCGACCAGCTCCGTCAGCGTCTGATGGCCGACGGCGTCTCCTTCTCCTCCTTCCGCGAGGAGATCCGCGACGAAATCACGACGCAGCGCCTGCGCGAACGCGAGGTCGACGCCAAGATCCAGATTCCCGAAAGTGAAATCGACGCCTACCTCGCCGAGCAGGCCGGCTTCACGACGGGCAACACGACGGAATTCCACATCCAGCACATCCTGATCCCGATCGACCATCCCGACAACACCGAAAAGCTCAAGAAGCATGCCGAGGAGATCGCCGAGCGCGCCCGCGCAGGCGAGGACTTCGCCATGCTCGCCGCCACCTACTCGCGCGCCTCCGACGCGCTGCAGGGCGGTGACATCGGCTGGCGCAACCTGCAGTCGCTGCCCAACGTCATGGCCGACGTGCTCAAGGAATCCCCCAGGAAAGGCGTCTACATCATCAAGGGCAAGGACTCCTGGGACGTCATGCGCGTCTCCGACACCCGTGACGGCGTTCAGTTCAAGCTCGCCGGCGGCCCGGTCGAACAGACCCACGCCCGCCACATCCTGATGCTCGTGAGCGACATCACGCCCGAAGGCGAGGTGATCCACCGCCTCAACGACATCAAGCGCCGCATCGACGCGGGCGAGTCCGACTTCGCCACGATGGCTCGCCTGCACTCGGTCGACAACAGCGCGACCCGCGGCGGCGACCTCGGCTGGCTCCAGCCCGGCGACACCGTGCCCGAATTCGAAAAGGCCATGAACTCGCTCAAGCCCAACGAGGTCTCCGAACCGATCAAGTCCCAGTTCGGCTACCACCTCATCCAGGTGATCGAGCGCCGCATGGAAAAGAACGGCAATCCGCAGCGCATGCGCATCGCCGCCCGACAGCAGCTTCGCGAGAAGAAGCTCGGCGAGGCCGTCTACAACTGGCAGCGCGAGCTCCGCGACCGCGCCTACGTTGAAATCCGTGACAGCCACTACTGAGGCGAACCATGACTGAACTCCGGTCCGTTGCCGTCACGACCGGCGAGCCCGCCGGCATTGGACCGGAAGTCTCGCTCAAGGCCGCAGCCGCCGTGTCCGACCCGATCCTCCTGATCGGCGACCGCACGCTGCTTGAAGCCGAGGCCCGCCGCCTCGGCATCGCCTGGCCCCTGCCCGCGCACGTCTCCATCCGTCACGTGCAGCTTCGGGCGCCTGCCGAACCCGGCAGGCTTGACACCCGCAACTCGGCCTACGTGCTCGACATCCTGCGCGCAGCTCATGAAGGCGCCGCCGCAGGCGAATGGAGCGCCGTCGTCACGGCGCCCGTTCAGAAAAGCATCATCATCGAGTCCGGTGTGCCCTTCACAGGCCACACCGAGTTCTTCCAGGATCTCTGCGGCGTCAGGCGCGTCGTCATGATGCTCACGTCGAACGCCCGCACGGACGCGATGAAGGTGGCCCTCGCCACCACTCACCTGCCGATCGCCAGGCTTTCCGAGGCCATCACGGGCGAGCTGCTCGACGAGGTGCTCGACACGCTCAACACGGCGCTCGCACGCGACTACGGTCTGGCCGAGCCCCGCATCCTCGTCACGGGCCTCAACCCGCACGCAGGTGAAAATGGCCACATGGGCCACGAGGAAATCAACACGATCACGCCCGCTCTGGAAAGAGCGCGCAGCCGCGGCATTCACGCCGACGGTCCCGTGCCCGCCGACACGGCCTTCGTGCCCGGCCACTGGGACCGCTACGACGCCGTGCTCTGCATGTACCATGATCAGGGACTTCCCGTCCTCAAGCACGTGGGCTTCGCCGAGGGCGTCAACGTGACGCTCGGGCTTCCCTACATCAGGACCTCGGTCGACCACGGCACTGCGCTCGACATCGCAGGACAGGGCAAGGCGGACGACACGAGCATGATCTCCGCCCTCCGATTAGCACACTTTTTATCGAAGAACCGTGAAACAAGAATGGCTTGAAGGGCACAAGGCCCGCAAACGCTTCGGTCAGAACTTCCTTCATGACCGCCACTGGATCGAGCGCATCGTGCGTGGCATCGACCCGAAGCCGGGCGACGCTCTCATTGAAATCGGCCCGGGCCAGGCCGCGCTCACGCGCGAAGTCATCGCCTGCGCAGGCCACGAAGCCGCCGTCGAGATCGACCGCGACCTCGCCCAGTTTCTGCGCGAGCAGTTCTCCCCCGAGGAGCTCACGCTCATCGAGGCCGACGCCCTGAAACTCGACTGGACGACCGTCCTTGAGGGCCGCCGCCTGCGCATCATCGGCAACCTGCCCTACAACATCTCCTCGCCGCTCCTCTTCGCGCTCATGAGCGCTGCGGACCGCGTCATCGACCAGCACTTCATGCTCCAGCGTGAAGTGGTCGACCGCATGGTCGCCGAACCCGGCAGCAAGACTTACGGCCGTCTGAGCGTGATGCTCCAGTACCGCTACGTCATGCACAAGCTCTTCGACGTGCCGCCCGGCGCCTTCGTGCCGCCGCCCAAGGTCACGTCCTCGATCGTACGCATGGTGCCGCGCCCCGTCGAGTCGCTTCCCGAAGTCGATATGGAGATCTTCTCCCAAGTGGTCGCGCTCGCCTTCCAGCAGCGCCGCAAGACGCTGCGCAACGCGCTCTCCACCCTCATGGATGACGCCGCGATCAAACGCGCGGGCGTCAATCCCGCCGCACGCGCCGAAACGCTCGACGTGGCGGCCTTCGTGCGACTGGCACGCGAGGCGGCCAATCTGCCGCATCACGCCGACGCCGTCTGAGCCTCACTGCCCGACCTCCTCCAGTTCGGGCAGCACCTTCGCCGCGTTGAGTTTGGCGAGCTGTACCCGCCAGTCCGGGCAGAGCCTCTCCACCTCCTTCCAGAAAGCCTTCGAGTGATTGAAATGCTCGAGATGCGCAAGCTCGTGCGCGATCACGTAGGAGGCGACCGCATCATCAAGGAAGATCAGCCTCCAGGAGAGTCTGATCATATTCCTCGTCGTACAGCATCCCCATCTCATCCTCGCGCTTGAGAGACTCCACGACGCGGGCCAGTGGCGCGCACTGCCGCGATAGGCCTCCATCAGGTCGCCCAGCACCGTTTTGGCCTGCGCCTTGAAAAGGGCTAGCAACGCCCTGTCGACCTCCTTCCTCGAGCATGTCTGCGGCAGCGCCAGACGAATGACGGCGTCGTCTCCCGTCACGTCGACGTACGAAGTCTTCGCCGTCGCGTCGACCGCAACGGCCGTCTTCCTGCCGCGGTAGAGAATGTACCCGCTGCCGCCTGCAATGCAGTACGCAGCGTCCAGAACTGCATGCGTCTGCGCCCGCATCCACCTGACGCACTCCCTCTTCTGAAGAATGATTTCATCGCACCGCTGAAGAACGAATTCATCGCTCAGCATCTGCGGACCGGCATAGCGGTACGGAACCGTCACCACGGGCTTGTCCTGCCTGCCATCGTAGCTCAGGATGACGCGGGTCCTGTGGCGTCGGGAGGGCTGGAACAGATATTCGATGCGCTCGCCGTCTTCCGCCGTCACGGCCCTCTGGTGCGACGTCAATCGAAGAGACAGCCCCCTGCCGGCTTCAGGCATCAATTCGTTCAAGCTCATCTTCAATCCATTTTTCGACTTCGGCCGTCACCTCATGCGGATCCCTGCCCTTCGTCTCGATGACGGGGCCGACGCTCACGGTGATCGTGCCGGGTTGCTTGGCGATGGAGTTCTTGGGCCAGCAGTGGCCTGCATTGTGGCAGACGGGCACGATGGGCGTCCCGCTCTGGCATGCGAAGCGGGCGCCGCCCGTCTTGTAGCGCACGCGCTCTCCCGGCGGCACGCGGGTGCCTTCGGGGAAGAGACTGATCCAGAAGCCCTCGCGGAGCTTCACGGGGCCCTTCTTCATGAAGGCCTCGAAGGCGGAGCGGCCCTTGCTGCGGTCGATCGCCAGCATGTCCATGGCGCAGACCACCCAGCCGAGGACCGGAATCCAGTTGATCGAGCGCTTGTAGATGAAGCAGGCGGGCGCGGGAAGATAGGCGCCGAGCCAGAACGGATCCCAGGCGGACTGGTGCTTCATCAGCACGACCGCCTGCGTGTCGGCGGGCGGAAGGTTCTCCATGCCCTTCATCTCGAGCCTGATGCCGCAGATGACGCGAAGCAGTGCGAGCACGAACTTCGCCCACGGACGGCAGATGGCCTCATAGCGCCACTTCACGCTCGCAAAGGGCGTCGTGCAGAGCACGCAGACCGCAAGGACCAGAATCGAAAAGCTCAGGACGATGTAGAAGAGCCAGCCTCGAAGAAGATTCATGTTGGAATGTCCGGCCTGCAGAGCCGGATAAAAAAAGGATCCAAAACGAAATCATACCGTTTTGGATCCCTGTTGAACGGCCCTCGAAAGGGCCGTTTCGGCGCACGTCGCTTACTTGGCGAGGCGGGCGATTTCAGCAACCTTGTTCATGACGTCGTAGAGGCGCTTCAGAAGGGCCTGACGCGTGGCGCGCAGGGCCGGATCCTCGGCGTTGACCATGACGTTGTCGAAGAAGCTGTCGACCGGACCGCGAAGAACGGCAAGTGTCGCGAGCATCTGCTCGTATTCGCCGGCGGCGAAGTGCTGAAGGGCCTTGGGTTCGACGTCGTTGATGGCGGCGAAGAGCTGCTTTTCAGCGTCTTCGGCAAGAAGGGCCTCGTTGACGACCGTCGGGACTTCGCCCTCGATCTTCTTGAGGATGTTGCCGATGCGCTTGTTGGCGGCGGTCAGGGCTTCGGCTTCCGGCAGCGCCATGAAGGCGCGGACGGCGGCGAGGCGCTTCGGAAGCTCGTCGAGCTTTTCCGGATTCAGGGCGAGGACGGCGTCCACTTCGAGCGTGGTGTAGCCGGCATCGCGGAGCATGACGCGCAGGCGGTCCTGGAAGAACTGGCGAAGCTCTTCACGGTGGTCCGTCACGCCCGGAACAGCCTTTTCAGCCTCCCAGGCGGCATCGATCAGAGTGTTGAGGCTGACAGGCAGGGCCTTTTCGATGAGCATGCGCAACACGCCGAGGGCGTGGCGGCGAAGCGCGAACGGGTCCTTTTCGCCGGTCGGCATCTGGCCGATGCCGAAGAGGCCGATCAGGGTCTCCATCTTGTCGGCGAGGGCCGTGGCGAGGCTCACCGGGGTGGACGGCAGGGCGTCGCCGGCGTAGCGCGGCTGGTAGTGCTCGCGGATGGCAAGCGCCACTTCCTCTGCTTCGCCGTCATACTTGGCGTAGTACTCGCCCATGATGCCCTGGAGTTCGGGGAACTCGCCGACCATCAGCGTGCGGAGGTCGGCCTTGGCGAGCATGGCGGCGCGTTCGGCCTTGGCGCGGTCGGCGCCGATCAGGTCGGCGAAGAGGCCGGCCATCGTCTTGACGCGGAGCATGCGTTCGGCCTGGCTGCCGAGCTTGTTGTGGTAGACGACGTGCTTGAGGCCGTCAACGCGGGTCTCAAGCTTTTCCTGACGGTCCTGATCGTAGAAGAACTTGGCGTCGGCAAGACGGGCGCGCACGACGCGGGCATTGCCCGAAGAGATGGCGGCGCCGCCGTCCTTGGCCTCAAGCTGGGAGACGAGGAGGAAGCGGTTCATCAGGCGGCCTTCGGCGTCGCGAAGCGCGAAGTACTTCTGGTTGAGCTGCATCGTGAGGATGAGGCACTCTTCCGGAACGGCGAGGAACTCTTCTTCGAACGAGCTTTCATAGATGATCGGCCATTCGGTCAGGGCGGTCACTTCGTTGAGAAGGTCTTCCGGCATGATGACCGTGCCGCCGATCTGGGCGGCGCGCTCCGTGAGGAGCTTGCGAAGGAGTTCGCGGCGCTCGGCGTAGCAGGGCATGACCTTGGCGGCCTTGAGCTCGGCGTCATAGGCGTCGGCGCAGGAGAGCGTGACCGGTTCCGTCGTGTGGAAGCGGTGGCCGCGCGTGATGCGGCCTGCGTTGAGACCGAAGAGCTTGACCGGAACGATCTGTTCGCCGTAGAGGGCGGTGAGATGCTTGACCGGACGGACGAAGGCGACCGTCGTCTCGCCGTCGGCGAGCTGGTAGGTCATGACCTTCGGAATCGGGAGGTTCTTGACGGCGGCATCGAGAGCGGTCTGGAGGCCTTCGGCGAGCACGATGCCCGGACGGACGCCTTCAAAGACGAGCTGTTCATTCTTGCCGTCGTTGACGCGCTTGAGCTCGGCGACGTCGCACGTGATGCCCAGGGCGTTCATCTTCTTGACGAGAGCCGGCGTGGCGGAGCCGTCGGCGGCAAGGCCGACGCGCACCGGGACGAGCTTCTGCGTGAAGGCTTCGTCGGGGCTCTTTTCAAGCACGTTCGAGATGTGCACGGCGAGGCGGCGCGGAGAGCCGTAGGCCGTGGTGACGGATCCTTCGGCGAGGAAGCCGCGGTTCCTAAGATGCTGTTCGACGCCGGCGGCGAAAGCTTCGGAAAGCTTTTCGAGGGCCTTCGGCGGGAGTTCTTCGGTTTGCAGTTCAACGAGCAAATTCGTCATTTTCTTCTTTTCCTCCACTCGCATTATTCCGCGGACTTGGCGAGCATCGGGAAGCCCAGACGTTCACGGGAATCGTAGTAGCTCTGGGCCACAGAGCGGGAGATGTTGCGAATGCGGGCGATGTAGGCGGCGCGTTCGGTCACGGAGATGGCGCCGTGGGCGTCAAGCAGATTGAAGGTGTGGCCGGCCTTGAGCACCATTTCGTAGGCGGGCAGGGCCAGGTTCAGGTCCATCAGGCGCTTGGCTTCGCTTTCGAAGTAGTCGAACTGCTTGAGAAGCTTCTCGCAGTCGCTGGCCTCGAAGTTGTAGACGGACTGTTCGACTTCGTTCTGATGGAAGACGTCGCCGTAGGTGAGCTTGCGTTCCGTGCCGTCCGGATCGGTCCACGTCGTGAAGACGAGGTCGAAGACGTTGTCGCAGTTCTGCAGATACATCGTCAGGCGCTCGAGACCGTACGTGATTTCGCCGGTGATCGGCTTGCATTCAAGGCCGCCCACCTGCTGGAAGTACGTGAACTGCGTCACTTCCATGCCGTTCATCCAGATTTCCCAGCCGAGACCCCAGGCGCCGAGCGTCGGGTTTTCCCAGTTGTCCTCGACGAAGCGGATGTCGTTGACTTCCGTGTCGATGCCGAGCGCGCGAAGGCTGCCCAGATAGAGGTCGACGATGTTCGTCGGAGCCGGCTTCAGCACGACCTGGAACTGGTGGTGCTGGTGGAGGCGGTTCGGATTTTCACCATAGCGGGCGTCCTTCGGACGACGCGAGGGCTGAACGTAGGCGGCACGCCAGGGTTCCGGCCCCAGAGCCCGCAGAAAGGTCGCAGTATGGGACGTGCCGGCACCGACTTCCAAGTCGATCGGTTGCAGCAAAGCACAGCCCTGGCGGTTCCAATATTCCTGCAGGCGCAGGATTACTTCCTGAAAGGTAATCATTCTCTATGCCGCCGATTCTTGTCGGCGCCTGTTGATTCAAAAAATGAGGGAGCCCTCCCTTTCCTGACGGAAACGGGAGCTCAAAGATTTAATTATAAGCCCTTTACCTTGCCCGCTCGGATTCTGGCTGTCCCTAAGCGGACGAGCACGGCGCAGAGCGCCAGAACGAGCGATGCGAGCAGCGCGGGCCAGCTGCCGAGCCTCACATAGGGCGTGGGCGAGCCCGTGGCGCCCAGAAGCGGCATGGTCGCGGCATCGGGACCATCGGTCCTGAGCATGGCCGCGATCTCGCCCCTCGAATTGACGAGGGCGCTCATGCCCGTGTTGCTCACGCTCACCAGCGGCCTTGCGCTTTCCATCGCGCGCATGCGGCTCATCGTGAGGTGCTGTCCGAGCACGGAGCGTCCGAACCAGCCGAGGTTGGACGTCACGATGAGGAAGTCGGGCGAGCGGGACTGCCAGAAGGTGCGGACCACGCTGCCGTAGAGGTTTTCGTAGCAGATGAGAATGCCCGCATCGGCCCCTCCGAGCGACAGGAGCGGCTGCACGGCGTCGCCCCGCATCAGGTCCGACATCGGAATGCCGATCATCTCGACGAACCAGTGGAAGCCTGCAGGCACGTATTCGCCGAAGGGCACGAGCTCACGCTTGTCGAGCCTGTAGGCGATCTGCCCCTCGTCCAGAACGAAGGAGGTGTTGAAGAAGCGCGGACCGTCCTTGCGGAAGCCGTTGAAGAGCACCCTTGCCTCGGTCTTCTCCTGAAGGAGCACGAGCCTGCCTGCCGCCTCCCTGCCGAGACGGCTCACGGGCACGTTCACGATGCCCTCGGGCGTCAGCAGCAGTCGGGGCCTGTCGGATGCGGGCCACGGCTTGAAGGCGGCGGGAAAGAGCGCCTCGATGCGCTGTGCGGGATTGGCGCGCGTATAGGCGTCGACCACGGGCAGCGCGGGCTGAATGATGCGCACGTCCACCGTGGAGGACGGCTCCGACCAGGCGTGCTGTCGGGAGACTTGCCCCGTGCCAGCAATGAGCGCTGCACCGATGACGGGCACCGCAAGCCAGGCAAGGCGACAGCTGAGCGCGACGGCGACGAGCGCCGCGAAGAGAAGCTGTGCGAGCGTGACCGCGTAGATGCCGCCCAGCGGGGCCCAGCCCGCAAGCGGCGTGTCGATGACGGCGTACCCCGGCATGAGCCAGCCGAAATTGGCGAGCGCGTCGCCCCTGAGCCATTCCGCAAGGGTCCAGACGCCTGCGAGCGCGGGCAGCTCGGTGGCGAGCCTTCCGCCGCCGATTTTCTTCGCAATCCAGCAGGCGAAGGCGGGAAAGAGAGAAAGGACGGCGCCCAGTACAAAAAGCGCAAGCGCCGCAACGGCCCAGGGCAGTCGCCCGTAGACCGCAATGGAGTTCATCGTCCAGGAGAGTCCCGGCACGAACCAGCCGAGTCCGAAGAGAAAACCCACGAGCGCGGCTCGGGCGGGCGTCGGACGCGCCGCGAAGACGAGGAAGAAGCCGACGAGCGCGATGAGCGACATCCACTGCCAGCCAAGCGGATCAAACCCCGTGCCAAAGAGAAGCCCCATGCCCAAGGCGCCGAGCGCGCCCGCCGCTTCGGGCCGGCGCTCCCACCAGTGCGACGCCTCGCTCACGCTACTTGATCCTCTCGACGCTCAGCAGACGAGCCTGACGGTCGTCGCCGCCGAGGATGCGGAAGCGGAAGCCGTTCTCCTCGATGGTCTCGCCCGTGTGCGGCACATGCTCGAAGCGGTCGGTCACGAGACCGCCGATCGTTTCGCAGTACTGGTCCTCGAGGTTCGACTTGAAGTAGTCGTTGAACTGCTCGATTGGCGTGATGGCCTTGACGCGCCAGCGGCCCTCGCCGTCGGCGACGATGTTGCTACCCTCTTCGTCATGGTCGAACTCGTCGGAAATCTCGCCCACGATCTGCTCGAGCACGTCCTCGATGGTGATGAGGCCGGAGATGCTGCCGAACTCGTCAATGACGAGGGCCAGATGGCTTCGGGTCTCCTTGAAGTCTCGCAACAGCACGTTGATCGGCTGCGTTTCCGGAATGAAGCGGGCGGGACGCAGAAGCGTCTTCGGATCAACCGCGGGATTCATAAGCACCTGCAGCAGGTCCTTGGCGTGCAGGATGCCGAGCACGTTGTCCAGATCGTCCTCGACGGCGGGCAGACGGGAGTGCCCCGAGGCAATGAGGGCGGGAAGCCAGACTTCGCGCGGCTCCGAGAAGTCGACGGCCTGCACCTGGGAGCGGGGCACCATCAGGTCGCCCGCTCTGATTTCGGAAACGGCCATCGCGCCCTCCATCATGGAGAACACTTCGTCGTCGATCACATTGCGGCGGCGGGCCTCGCCGAGCACTTCGAGCACGTCGGCCCGGTCGTTGAGCTCTTCTTCGTGGAAGACGGAGGTAAGACGGTCAAGAAAAGTACGGCCCAAGGTCGGACTGGGAGGTTCAGAGGAACTGGACATATTTGCCGGAACAGCTTGTTTTCAACTTGGTCAGAGTCAGTCGTGCACCATGCCGATGCGGTCGCTGTAGGGATTGGGGAACTTGAGGGAGAGCATGAGCTCGGTTTCGCGAGCCTCCATGACCTCAGCCTCTTCCTGCGTAACATGATCATACCCGTGGGCATGCAGAACCGCATGGATGAGCAGATGTGCGAGATGCGCGCGGAACTCCTTGTTCTGCTCCGCTGCCTCACGCTCGACGACGGGCACGCAGATCGCCACGTCGGCGGTCACCTCGGGCTCGGTCGTGTAGTTGAACGTCAGAACGTTCGTCGCGTAGTCACGGTGGCGGTACGAGTGGTTGAGCTCGTAGCCTTCCTCCTGGTCGACGAAGCGGACCGTCATCATCGTCGGAAGCTCGCAGGCGCGCGTCATCCAGCGAATCATCACGGAGCGCGAAGGCAGCTGCGGGAAAGCGGCCGCGTTCTGGAACGAAAACTTCACTGCAGGTTCGCTCATTCTTTCACCTCTTTTCTGGCCTTGGCCGCAAGCTCATCCTGCTTGGCGGCCTCTTCATAAGCGTCGACGATTCGCGCGACGAGCGGATGGCGCACCACGTCCTTGGACGTGAAACGCGTGATCTCGATGCCGCGCACGCCGTCAAGAATGCGGATCGCATGCTTCAGGCCGCTCGGAACGCCCTTCGGAAGGTCGATCTGCGTCACGTCGCCCGTGATCACAGCCTTGGAACCAAAGCCGATGCGAGTGAGAAACATCTTCATCTGCTCGGGCGTCGTGTTCTGGGCCTCGTCAAGGATGACGAACGCATTGTTGAGTGTGCGGCCTCGCATGTAGGCGAGCGGCGCCACCTCGATCGACTGGCGCTCCATGAGGCGCTGTGACTTCTCGAAGCCCATCAGATCGAAGAGCGCGTCGTAGAGCGGACGCAGGTACGGATCGACCTTCTGCGTCAGGTCGCCGGGCAGGAAGCCGAGACGCTCGCCCGCCTCGACGGCGGGGCGCGTGAGCACGATGCGCTCGACGGTGCCGCGCTCGAAGGCGTCGACGGCCGCGGCGACGGCGAGGAAGGTCTTGCCCGTGCCGGCGGGACCGACGCCGAAGCTGATGTCGTGCCCCATGATGGCCTTGAGGTAAAGGCGCTGGTTGGGCGTGCGGCCCTGGAGGTCGCGGCGGCGGACCTTGAGGTCGACGTCGTCGACGGCGCCGGACTTCAGGACCTCGAGCGCGCCGTGGAGCGTCTCCTCGCCCGGCTGGAAGAGGATCTTGAGGGTGCCGCGGCGCACGCGGCCCGCGAGCTCGGAGGCGGCGGCGAGCACCATCGCGCAGTGGCTGTCGTGGCCGCAGGCGTGGACGGCCTCGATCGAGCCGTCATCGTTCCTGAAGGGCAGGGCGTCCATGTCGGCGCGAAGCATCAGGACGGGGCCGGGCTCGGCGCCCCTGATGACGCCCATGACGCCCGTTTTCCCGACGCCGCGCGTGACGGCGTAGCCAAGCTTTTCGAGGGCCTCGGCAAGGTAGGCGGAGGTCTTTTCTTCTTCAAAACCGAGTTCGGGCGTCTTGTGCAGGTCGCGCCAGATCTCAACGACGTTGAGTGCCATGCTGGTCTCCATTGTGAAGCGTATGGGTCGGATGAATGATCTCTCAATATTACCGCTTCTGCGCAGGGCCGTACGCATGAGGTTTTCCTTCACGCCTGTAGCCGGATGGCGTCTGATGACCGAAAAAGCGCATCGAATGTCCTTTCTGAGGTTAGTGTGCCGTAGTGTTCCGTCGTAGCATGGAAAAGACGCCGGACGTGACCGGTCCGGCGCCGCTCAAGACAAAAGGAGAGAAATCATGCAAGCTGCAAGCCGAAATCTGCTCACGACCGGCCTCATGTGCAC
>ENA-UALR01000983-UALR01000983.1-human-gut-metagenome-genome-assembly--contig:-NODE-983-length-12923-cov-6.401150_pt1 | contig 12923 bp, 9 predicted proteins | sample MGYA00243702_ERZ654472 | MGnify/ENA primary metagenome ERZ654472 (study PRJEB26926, sample SAMN06164398) | human gut metagenome | biome: ENVO:00009003; feature: ENVO:2100002; material: ENVO:00002003...
GAGATGCAGCGTAAGCGGAATCGAGATGGGGCTCTGAATCGTTACCTTTTTTGTTCCAAAATATTTTCAGACACAAACAGCAGCCGGACCCCTCTCCCGGATCCGGCTGCCGTTTGTCCTGTATCGTATGCTTTTATTCTGCAGTGCTTGAAGACGTCGAAGCAGTGCCTGTGCTGCTTGTCGATGTCGTTTCGGTACTGCCTGATGTCGTGCTGTCAGACGTTGTACTGTCCGTTGTTGTGCTGTCGGTTGTGGTTCCATCTGTGGAATCTGTAGAAGCGCTGTCAACTGTCATCGTATACAGATCTGCGTCCGTTACTTCAAGTTTTTTCCAGTTGGATGCGACCTTGATATCGCTCTCCTTTACCCATCCATCCAGTGTATCGTTGTACTTATCCGATTTGCGGTTGGAAATGATAGTCTGTCTTCTGGACTCGGTTTTATCCTCGTCGAATGCTTTATCTACACGGATCACATAATATGCATCATCGCCTTCGATGACACCATCATAATACTCGCCATCCTTCAGCTTTGCTGCTTCTTCCGCTACCTTATCTCCAAGAGAACAGGTATCGTCATCGTCTTTCTCTGATCCGGTTCCAAAGGATGTCTCGGAAGAGGTCAGATATGAAACTTCAGAGGAGGAATCGCTGTCGGAACTGCTCGATGTGCTCGCGCTTGAAGCGTCGGATGCGCTTGTGTCGGAAGCATCGGAAGAAGAACTGCTCTCATCGGAGCCATCTGCAGAATCGGTGGAATCTGCGGTATTCTCCGCATTTAACTGATCGTTCAGCTCCTTGCGCAGATCAGTAAACGATGCGGTTGCCGGATCCTCAGACTCTTTTAAGAGATCCAGGAATCTCTGTGCGATTTCTTTCTTTGCCGCTTTTTCCTCGTCCGTCAAATCAATCGTTTTTCCATCGTCATCCTTCTCGGTTCCTGCTGTGGATACCGTGATGTAGCTGATGGAGGTCTGCTTTGCCTCTTCATCGGATACCTCGGTATCTACATCTGCGATGATCGGATCATAAATTTTGGTCTGAATAACATACAGCTCCAGTGCATCCTGGATGTCCTCAACGGTTGCGTGCAGCTTTTTCATCACATCGTCACCGTTCTTATCTGCGAATGCCTGTGCAGCCTCTTTCGCCTGCTGTTTTTCCTCGTCTGTCAGGGAAATTCCGTATTCCTCTGCGTGCTGCCGCATCAGAAGCTCTTTTTCGATCGTATCAAGAGACTGCTCCTTGAACGTTTCCCCGGTAGTCTTTCCATCGTCGCCTTCCTTGTCGTACATCTCAGACGGCATCTGCATTCCGTACATCGAGTACATCTTGGAATAATAATTGTACATGGTTGCCTGCTGATATCTCAGCATGAAATTTGCCTGTCCGAGTGTAATCGACTCGTCATTTACAGTAATTGCCGTTTTTGTTCCGTCCACATTGTCGGAACCGCAGCCGGTCAGTCCCATCGCTGCCATCGAAGCACTCAGCATAACGCAGACTGCTTTTGCTTTTAAATTTTTCATTACTTCCTCCTCATGCAGGGCGAAATGTATGCTCAAAAAGAATTTACCTTTTCAAAACTGTCCGGGCCTTTCAAATGCCCGACTTTTTTACACGTTCGAATTTCCGGTCCTGCATCGATTTTTATAAACGCTTTTCCTATTATACCCTTTTTGTTGATACAGGGCAACTTTTTTCTTCCCTGTTCACGCCTTTTTTACACGATTTTGTGGTTATGCGAGTATTTCACTCCTGTGTGATCTGCAGCAGATCTTCCACCAGTGCATGGCTCTTCTCCAGCAGATCGATCTTTTCCTTTGAATTTCTCCGCCGCGGCGTGTAGACAAACGCCAGCGACTCCATCTGGAATTTCAGTTCGTCTCGGTATTTCTGCAGCAGCTCCGGAATCCGCGCCACATCGATTTTTGCATGCTGCTGTAAGGTGACTCGTACCGAATCGCCCATCTGTTTCAGCTCCGTCACATACGCACAGTGCGCCAGCGCTTTCAGTTCTGCAACAGCCAGAAGATTCTGTACATTTTTCGGCGGTTCCCCGAAGCGGTCGGTCAGCTCCTCCGTCATGTCCTCATACTCTTCCTTATTTTCAATCGCCGCAATTCGCTTATAGGTGTCAAGCTTCAGAGACTCGTTGCTGATGTAGCTGTCCGGAATATAGGCACTGACATTCAGATCAATCGTTGTCTCGAACGCTTCTGCCGGTGCGATGCCCTTCGCCTCCTGGACAGCCTCTGCGAGCATTTTACAATAGAGATCGTATCCAACCGATTCCATATGGCCCGACTGCTCTGCGCCCAGCAGATTTCCGGCGCCTCGGATCTCAAGATCACGCATTGCAATTTTAAAGCCGCTTCCCATCTCCGTAAATTCACGGATCGCATGGAGACGCTTCTCCGCCACTTCCTTCAACATCTTGTTTCTGCGGTACATCAGAAATGCGTAGGAAGTCCGGTTCGACCGTCCGACGCGGCCGCGGAGCTGATAGAGCTGTGACAGTCCCATCTGGTCGGAATCATGGATAATCATGGTATTGACATTCGAAATATCGAGTCCTGTCTCAATGATCGTTGTTGACACGAGCACATCGATCTCTCCGTTGATAAAGCCGTACATGATCTTTTCCAGCTCACGCTCTTTCATCTGTCCGTGCGCAAAGCCTACATTTGCATCCGGCACGAGCTTCTGGATCGTGTTCGCCATATCCGCAATCGACTGGACACGGTTATAGACATAGTAAACCTGCCCGCCCCGCGCAAGTTCACGGTTAATCGCCTCGCGGACCATTTCTTCATTGTATTCACAGACAAAGGTCTGGATCGGCTGGCGATCCTGCGGTGCTTCCTCGAGCACACTCATATCCCGGATGCCGATCAGGCTCATGTGCATGGTACGTGGAATCGGCGTCGCCGTCAGTGTCAGAACATCCACATTTTTTTGCAGCTGTTTGATTTTTTCTTTATGCGTCACGCCGAACCGCTGCTCCTCATCGACAATCAGAAGGCCAAGATCTTTGAACTTTACGTCCTTCGACAGAACGCGGTGTGTTCCGATGACAATATCCACGAGTCCTTTTTTCAGATCCTCCAGCGTTTTTTTCTGCTCTGCCGGCGTGCGGAACCGGCACAGAAGATCAACGCGCACCGGAAAGTCCTTCATGCGCTCAACGAACGTATTGTAATGCTGCTGTGCCAGAATGGTGGTCGGAACGAGGTAGACGACCTGTTTGCTCTCCTGTACTGCCTTGAACGCTGCACGGATTGCAACCTCGGTTTTGCCGTATCCGACATCGCCGCAGATCAGGCGGTCCATGATCTTTTTGCTCTCCATGTCCGCCTTTGTCGCCTCGATCGCCGCAAGCTGATCGTCCGTCTCCTCAAACGGAAACAGTTCCTCAAATTCCTTCTGCCAGATCGTATCCTTTCCGAACTGATAGCCGGATGACGCCTGCCGCTCGGCATACAGCTTCACGAGATCCTGTGCGATATTTTTTACCGCATGGCGAACCCGTGTTTTCGTCTTATTCCATTCCTGACCGCCGATTTTATTCAGCTTCGGCACCTTTGCAGCTTCGCCGGACGCATACTTCTGCAGCGTATCGAGCTGGGTGGCCAGCACATAGAGGTTCGATCCGCCCGCATACTCGATTTTCATATAATCACGCGTTACGCGGTCCATCTCAATTTTCTCGATGCCGCGGTAAATACCAAGACCGTGGCTCTCGTGCACGACATAGTCACCGATCGAAAGATCCGCAAAATTCTGGATTTTCTGACCGGAATACTCCGATTTCTTCCGGTTTTTCTTCTTCTCTTTTCCAAAAATATCCGTCTCTGTGATCAGCACAAATTTCTGCATCGGATATTCAAAGCCTCTGCGGGCCGCGCCGTGGATCAGCATGACCTCGCCCGGTTTCAGAACACGCTCCCCATTCTCGCTGTAGAAGGCCGGAATCTCCTCATTCTGCAGGTCCTCCGCCAGATGCTGCGCCCTCGTCCGCGACGGACTCGCCAGTACAATACGGTAACCCGCTTTTTTCCAGGATTTCAGATCTTTTACCAGAAGCGGGAACTGATTGTTATACGAATTAACCGATTTCACCGTCACACTGAACTCGTCACGGATATTCCACTCGCCCTTCTGCGGCTCCATCAGCGACACGGCAACACAGCCGCAGCGGTTCAGTTTTGCCACAAGCTCCGCCGTACTGCACATCAGCTTCGCCTGTCCCGGCAGGAGGTATCCCTTTTCGAGACGGTGGCTCACGCTCTCCTGAAATTCTGCTTCCAGCGCATCGGCACACTCGATGATGCGGTTCGGCTCATCTAGGAAAATGCGGCTGTTCTCCGGCAGATACTCAAGAAACGAGACGGTCTCCGGATAAAAATAATGAAGATACTGCTCCGCTCCCTGCAGAATTTCGCCCTCGCCGATCTGATCGCAGATTTCCTCTGCCGCATGGCGGATACGCGCCGCTTCCTCCGTCATCATCTTGTCGCGGAACTTTGTGCTCTGCGCTTTTGCCTCTTTTTTAATCGCTTTCACACCGCGCGCAATCGTATTCTCTGTTAAAATCAGCTCCGATGCCGGATAGATTGTGATTTCCTCGAGGTTTTCAATCGACCGCTGGCTCTCCGCATCGAAGCTTCGGATGGAATCTATCTCATCGCCCCAGAGCTCAATCCGGATCGGGTTCTGTTCCGTCAGCGGATAAATATCGAGAATGCCGCCGCGGACGGAAAACTCGCCGGTCGACTCCACCTGAAAGGTACTCTCATAGCCGAGCTGCACCAGCTCTTTTCTTATTTTATCCAGATCGAGTTCGCTGTCATTGCGCAGATGGATGCAATGTTTTTCGAACACGCCAAGAGGCAGAAGAAAGTCCATACATCCCCCTACACTGGTGATGATGGTAACTTCCTTCCGCTCAAGAAGTGCCTGGATCACCTGAAGCCGCTGCCGGATCAGCAGATTTCCGTGAATGTCTGCCTGATAGAAAATCAGGTCCTTCGCCGGATAATACAGCGTCTCCGCATCGTACAGCCGGTAATCCTCATATAATTCTTTTGCTTTTAATTCATTTTCCGCGATCAGAAGCCGCACCGGGGCATCCTCGGAGAGACCTGCAATCATGTGGGCTTTCTGGCTTTCCAGACAGCCCGAGATCACCGTCACACCTGCGGTTCCTTTTTTCAGATCACGGAACAGCTCGTCAAAACGGGCAATTTCTTTGATCGGTTCTAATAACGCTTTCATTTTCCTTACTCTGCCGGGTTTGCAGATTTGCGGTTATACTCATTCATAGCTGCGTCCACATCCCCGTTCAGCATCTGCTCAATTGCTTTTGCCGCATGCTCGATCGCCAGATTTACAAGGGGACGTTCGTCTTTCGTAAACGGACTTAACACGTAGTCCGCCAGATCCCAGTTTTTCGGTTTCTCACCGACGCCGACCTTCACACGCATAAAACGGTCGGTACCGAGATTGGCGATGATGTTTTTGATGCCGTTGTGGCCGCCCGCGCTTCCTTTTTTACGGATGCGGATCTGTCCCGGTGCCAGGCTGATGTCGTCATACACCACGATCAGCTCGCTCTCCGGATCTGCCTTGTAATAGTTTACCAGCTCCCGCACGGACTCACCGCTCAGGTTCATATATGTCATCGGCTTTGCAACGATAACCTTCTGACCTGCGATCATGCCTTTTCCGAACAGAGCCTTGTGGCCTGTACCGGAGGAAGGGATCTGATATTCATCGATCAGATAATCGATGGTATCAAATCCGACATTGTGCTTCGTCCCTTCGTACTGGCGCGTTGGATTTCCCAGACCTACTATAATATACATAAATTCTCCTGTCATCAGACCATTTTCCGGCGCAGTTTTTGTTCACGTCACGGTCAAAACGGATATTCTCCATCCACTTCGCTACTTGCGCATAACCGAATAGCTGCTTCGCCGCACCGAAAAATGATATATTGTTTTTCCATCTGTCATAAAGAAAGAACACGAACAAAAGAGCAGCCTTTTTCCTGCTCTTTTATTCGCTGAAATGCTTCGGCAATGTTTAGTTAAAGTATACCAGCTCGCTCTCCGGCTTTTTGGCCGGTTTGATTTCTTTTGCATACAGAACCGGGCCTTCGCCGTCGTAAACCTTCATATAGCCCCATTTTACCGTTGCAGTCACGTCAACCCAGGAACCCATTACGAGAGATTTGGCGCTTGCGCATTTGCAGACATAGCCGATAAAAGAAGTATCATCTGCACAGCAGGTCATTGCCATACGACCCGGAACAAAGAAATCGGCTCCGACATCCTTGCTCTTTAATACCATACCGCGGAAATGAACAGTCTTGCCCTCGTAACGCTCCGGGTTGTCGCCCATATCGACATACCAGATTCCGTAATCGGCATCGTCGATCTCGATCACATCGGCATCGGTATCAAACGGCATCTGATCCTCAAAAATGTTGTCAATTTCGCCTTCTTCATTCTCAAACAGAACGTCGCATGCCTGATTGACTACTTTGATGCTGCGGCGGAATGCCGGAAGTGGATCTTCCGGACGACAGCGGTTGAACATAACCATATCCGCATTTTTTGCCATCTCCATGAAAACAGATTTCATATTCTGCATATAAATCTGGAAGCAGCTTGCATCGACCGTCACAATCTCCTGTACAATGCCCCAGCCGCGCGGCAGCTCCATTTCTTCCAGTTTTTTTACACTCCAGAGCGGATTGTATTCCAGAATAATACGTTCCGGGCGGTATTTGCGGTTCAGTTTTTTCAGGTAATCCAGGGTAAACTGCTCTGGTCCTTCTACGATTTCCAGGACGGTGTTGTGTTTGAGCAGTTCTTTTTCGTCGTACTCTACTTCACCTTCTTCGGTTGTGATCAGAAGGGTCGGTCCGTCGATCTGGAAATAGTCCTGTGCTACGGTAAAATTGATAAAAGAGGTTTTTCCACTCTCCAGAAATCCTGTTATGAGATAAATCGGAATTTCTACTTCGTCTTCTTCGTACATTTTGTACCTCCGTTGTCTTTGACGTACTCCCGGAATCTTTCTGCACTTGCTTTTGCGGCTGAGATTCCGGACGTGCCTTTTGCTTTGTCTCTAAATCAAGAAAAAAGCTGCCACATCGGATTTTGTTTCTGATGCGGCAGCTTCACTACAGTTCACAGGTACCCTGCGGACCGTAATTTTCGCAGCTACTTTGTATTTTTACAGTCCGAACAGCTCTGCCAGCTTATCTTCTGCTAATTTGGAACCGATGACACAGATTCTTCCGGTGAATTCCGGTGCTCCGTCACGTACTTCGTACTCTTCCGGAACCATATCGAAATAGATCCACTGTCCATCGGCGCCTGCTACCATACCTTTGGCCCGAAGAACCATACCATAAGCGGTATCCTCGGAAAGTTTCTTTAAGATGCCTTCGATCTGCTCTTTGGTGAAGGTCTTCACAGTCTCCTGACCCCAGCTTGTGAAAACTTCGTCTGCGTGATGATGGTGATGATGCTCATGACCACAGCCGCACTCGTCATCGTGGTGATGATGATGCTCATGGTCGTGATCATGGCCGCAGCAGCACTCGTCATCATGGTCGTGGTGATGATGCTCATGCTCCTCGTCGTGATCGTGACCGCAGCAGCACTCGCCGTCATGGTCGTGGTGATGATGTTCATGTTCGTCCTCATCATGATCGTGATGATGGTGCTCATGCTCCTCATCGTGGTCATGGCCGCAGCAGCACTCGTCGTGGTCATGATGATGGTGATGATGCTCTTCCTCTTCTACCTGCGCAAGGTTGATGATGGCACCTTCCATCGTATCGAGTACTTTCTTACCGCCCAGTACTTCAACCGGTGTGGTAATAATGTGTGCTTCCGGATTCAGTTCGCGGAGCATTTTTACTGCTGCCTCTACTTTTTCGGTATCGGCTTTATCGGTACGGCTCAGGATGATGGTTCCTGCGCTCTTTACCTGATTCTCGAAGAATTCGCCGAAGTTTCTGAGATACATTTTGCATTTCATAACGTCGACTACGGTTGTTGCGGAATTCAGGGCTACGCCTGCTTCTTTTTCTACACCGTCTACAGCCTTGATGACGTCGGAGAGTTTACCTACGCCGGACGGCTCGATGATGATGCGGTCCGGGTGATATTTGGTGATAACGTCTTTTAATGCTGCGCCGAAGTCTCCCACAAGAGAGCAGCAGATGCAGCCGGAGTTCATTTCACGGATTTCGATACCGGCATCTTTTAAGAAGCCTCCGTCGATTCCGATTTCACCGAATTCGTTCTCGATCAGAACAACCTGCTGGCCTTTCAGTGCGTCTCCGAGGAGTTTTTTGATCAGGGTTGTTTTTCCTGCGCCCAGGAAACCTGAAATAATGTCTATTCTTGTCATTGATTTAACCTCTTTATCTTGTTGATTCCGTTTATAGTTAGCTGCAAAAGGGCCGAAGTTTATCCTCCGCCCCACACTCACGCTTATTATAGCAACCATAGAACAAAAAATCAAGAGAATTTCCCTTGCTTTTTCTGCATTTCACCATTATAATATATTACATGTCTTTTCTGCTTTAACGCGTTGAATGGACAAATCATTTTACCTATGAATGGGGGATTTTTTTATGAGTGGAACGAAAGAAAAAAAACTCAATCTGCCACAGTCACTGCTTTTGCTGCTGCTGATCATCGTATCCGTCGCAGTCTGTATCCGCCTGAAAACCGGCGGTCCTATGATCGGCCTGTTTGCAAGCTGGATTTTTATCTATCTGTTTTGTAAGATTTTCGGTATTTCTTACGCCAACATTGTTGCCGGCGCATACGATGCCATCCGTATGGTCGTCCCGACGCTCTGCCTTCTGATGGCCATCGGTGTCATGATCGGCACCTGGCTGCAGAGTGGCACCATTGCCACCATCATTTCCTGGGGCTTAAAAATGATTAACCCGTCCTGGCTGCTGCCTCTGACGTTGCTGTTCTGCTCCATTTTGAGTATTGTAACCGGTACTTCCTATGGTTCCGTCGGAAGCGCAGGTGTTGCCATGATGGCGATCGGAAACGCCATGGGTATCCATCCTGGCATGGTAGCCGGTGCTGTCATCTGCGGTGCCATGTTCGGTGACAAATTAAGTCCTCTTTCCGATACCACAAACCTTGCTCCGGCCGTTGCAGATGCCAAACTTGGCGATCATATCCGCTCGATGCTCTGGACCACCCTTCCAACATATGTGATAACCTTAATTCTTTTTACTATTCTCGGTTTCCAGCAGACCAGCGGAAGCTATACCGAGGGAAGCATTACCGTTTACATCGATGCTTTAAACGGTGAATTCCAGCTCGGATGGATTACCATGATCCCTGCCATCCTGATTATTGTATTGCTCCTCTGCAAAGTAAATGCGATCTCTGCACTTGGTCTTTCCAGCTTCGCTGCCGGATTTGTTTCCTATTTTGTGCAGCACGATACTCTGCAGGGCATCATCCGCACAGCTTACAACGGTTACACAACCACAATCGAAGAACCGGTATTACAATCCATCTTAAACCGCGGCGGCATGGGAAGCATGCTCCAGTACGTAGCCATTATCTGCTTTGCTGTCGGCATGGGCGGCATGCTGGAAAAACTCGGTGTACTGGATCACATTCTTCAGGCGATTGTAAAGAGAATCAACAGCGATGGAAGTATGATCCTGGCAACGATGATTGTCGGTTACGTGACCAGCCTCATCAGCTGCTCCCAGCCGATGGCACACGTTCTGACCGGCCGTCTGATGGCACCTGTCTTTCAAGAGCGCAAGGTTGCACCGGAAATTCTTTCCCGCTGCCTCGAAGACTCCGGAACTATGGCTGGTCCTATGATTCCATGGCATGGCTACGGCGTATACATGGCCGGCACACTTGGTGTTGCATGGTCGGCATTTTTCCCGTACTTATTCCTGCTTTACCTGACCCCGGTTTTCAGTATTTTCTATGGATTTACCGGAATTTCCATTAAGCATCTTCCGGAAACCAAAAACAACGAATCAAAAGAAGAGAAATAAGGCAAAAGCAGAAATCGTAACAGAAAATCATAAACAGAAACAGAAACAAAAAAAGAAAAGGAAAAGAGAAAGAATGCAGACAAAACTTGTTCTTCTCGGAACCGGCACACCAAATGCGTGTCCGAATGCCAACGGACCTTCCTCCGCTGTCGTGGTCGGTGACCGTGCTTATCTGGTAGATTTTGGCCCTGGCGTTGTCCGCCAGGCCTCAGCCGCCTATTTTAACGGCGTGGATGCCCTGCGGCCGGATCTTCTGACCGTTGCCTTCTGTACGCACCTTCACACAGACCATACCGCCGGATACCCGGATCTGATTTTTACTCCGTGGGTGCTGGAGCGCCCGGTTCCATTGAAAGTTTTCGGGCCAAAGGGCTTACAGCACATGACCGATCATATCTTACAGGCCTATGAAACCGACATTGATTTCCGAATTCACGGTTTCGAAAAAGCAAACGAATCCGGCTACCGCGTTGAGGTAACAGAAATTGAATCCGGCATTGTCTACCGGGATGACCTGGTTACGGTGGAGGCTTTTCCGGTCAGCCACGGAACACTGGAATGCTACGGCTATAAATTCACCACACCGGACCGCACAATCGTCATCACCGGCGATACCGCTCCGCTGGATCTCGTGGCAGAAAAATCGAAAGGCTGTGATATCCTGCTGCACGAAGTGGAATACGCCGCCGGAATCTCCTGCCGCGAACCAAAATGGCAGAAATACCACCGGGAAGTGCATACGTTAAGCACGGATCTTGCCGGTGTTGCAAAAAAGGCAAATCCGAAACTGCTCGTTACGTATCACCGGATTTACCATATGAATGTACAGGATAACCACAAAAACCTTGCCGCCGAGATGGCATGGCGCGATGCCGCGATTCTGGATGAAATCCGGGATGCAGGGTATGACGGATATGTCGTGAACGGAAAAGACCTGGATGTATTTTAAAATACGGGGCAGCGTACCAATTCTGGTTTACGAATTGGTACGCTGCCCCGTTCGTTTTGGGATGAGCCCGGAGACGCTTTCTATTTTCATTTACCCGACTGGCAGATTCTACCATACTCTGCGTTATTTCAGAACTGTTTTTTCTTTGACATTAACCTCCTCAGAACGTATAATCATAGTATTACAACTCTGGCAAAACAGCAGGATTTTCTGCTGTTTGTCGTTACAGGAACCTGATCCGCAGACGGCTTGCACAGTCTGCCTTTCGTTTGCGTTCCAGAAAGGATGTTTTATATGGCAGCTACTACTGCGAAACCCGTAAAAAGCGCCGGTAAAATTCCCGGCAGTACCTTGAAAATCATTGCGATGGTCTGTATGCTGATCGACCACACTGCAGCTGTACTTTTCGACCGAATCCTGATTTCCCGTGGTCTTCTGGATGCGGTGAACGCTTCGGACGGAGGCGCATCATTTCTCTCTACCGGAAACACAGCTGTGATTTATTATGCGGATATGATTATGCGCGCAATCGGAAGGATCAGTTTTCCGATTTTCTGTTTTCTGTTGATTGAAGGGTTCATGCATACGCATGATGTGAAAAAGTATGCGCTGAATCTTGGGATTTTTGCACTGGTTTCGGAGATCCCGTTCGATCTGGCATTTGCGGGAAAACCGTTTTATCTGGATTATCAGAATGTCTTTTTCACTTTATTTATCGGCCTTGTGATGATGATTTTTCTGCAGAAAATCGATTCAAAAGCGCAAAAAGATGCCGGTGCATGGCAGAGGGCGAACTGGAAGGTTTCGGTTGGCAAGCTGCTGGTGATTGTGGCAGCCTGTGCAGTGGCCACGCTGTTGAAGACAGATTACAGTGCAATGGGAATTCTGACGATTGTGCTGATGTATAATATGAGAAAGAATAAAATGTACTGTATCGGAATCGGGTGTGCGGTGCTTACGCTGTTGAGTCTGAATGAAATCACCTGTTTTCTGGCTATGATCCCGGTGCATTTTTATAACGGAAAACGAGGATTGAATCTGAAGTATCCGTTTTATGCGTTTTATCCGGTGCATCTGCTGGTGCTGTTTGCGATTGCGGCGGTACTGGGGATGGCGGGGGTTGCGGTTGTTTAAAAAACGGACACCCGGAAGTGCACCTGCGCCGCCTGGGACTGTGCCCTGGGGCACAGTCCCAGACGACACAGACGCACTTCCGGGCTGACATTGAGGCGGGCGGTGGGGAGGTCTGGATTTGCTGCGCAAATCGGCGTGAGATTCTACTTAATATACTTCTTAACTTCCAACGGATACCCCAAAAGCTCTTCGCTGCGAATCACTTCAAAATTCTCCGGTTGAAAATCTTTGCGTAACGTCACAGTGTTCAGGCAATGATATCCCAATCTATGATAGAGTTTCATCGCTCCAAAATTTCGCGCAGCTACCTCAAGATAGACAGATTCAGAATACTTTTTTATCTCGGCTTCGACCAGCGCAATCGCATGACTTCCGTATCCGTTTCCCTGGTATTCCGGAAGTACGAAAAGATCTTCGATCCAGTCAACTTCCGCCCCGCGGCTTCCGAGATGCACAAATCCAATGGGGATCTCTTCTTTTAAGATAAAATAAAACACATGCCCTTTGTCTGTCCAGGCAGCAAGATTCTCCGCGGCCTCTTCGTCGGTTATAACATAATCACCATGAGCCAGCCAAAAGCCTCGAATCAGCTCTTTTGCAAGTTGTGCTTCGTTTTCATATTTCTGTAAAGCTATAATTTCATTCATTTTTTCATCTCCCTTGTTTGTTTAACCGAATCAAGTAAGTCCCAACCCCCTGCTTATTGCTTCGCGCAATGGAAGCAGGTGACTTGCTTGATTCGGGTCAAAGCGGATATTCGCAATCC
>ENA-UALR01001040-UALR01001040.1-human-gut-metagenome-genome-assembly--contig:-NODE-1040-length-12524-cov-10.510787_pt1 | contig 12524 bp, 11 predicted proteins | sample MGYA00243702_ERZ654472 | MGnify/ENA primary metagenome ERZ654472 (study PRJEB26926, sample SAMN06164398) | human gut metagenome | biome: ENVO:00009003; feature: ENVO:2100002; material: ENVO:00002003...
CTCTACGTCTCGTGGGCTCGGAGATGTGTATAAGAGACAGCCACACCCCCGCCCACCGTGTTGAGCAGGACCAGCAGGCCCTCGATGGCGGGGTCTTCCTGCACGGCCACCAGCTGGGGGATGACATGTTCATATTTTGTGGTCTTCTGGCCCTGGGGCGCTTCCACATGGCCCTCCACCTGCCCGATGACAGTCAGGCAGTGGATGGCGTGAGCTCCCCGGGTACGGTAAACGCTGCCCATATCCTCGATCTGCTCTTTTTCCAGCCGCTGCTGCTCCACGGGGACGTTCTTCTCTTCCTGTGACATTCTGCGCATCCTCCTTTTTGCTTCATTTCAGCTTGTCCGGCATTCCTGCCGGTTATACTTCGGCAAAGATTTCTTTTCTTTCTCAAAAAAATGTGCCAAATGGTTTGACATTCTGTCTTCGTGCTGTATACTTTATACTAGAGATAAGATTGTCAAATATGTATCATTATTGTACAAGAAAGTACAAATCTTTTGCCGGAGCACCCTGCCGCTGCGCACTTCTCCCCGGCAATGCTGCGGATAAAAAGAAAGGAGACCCCCCTATGAACACTCCCGGCAAAGCTTCTCTGCCTGTCATCAAGCGCCTGCCCAAATACTATCGCTACCTGCGCACCCTGAAGAACGACGGCATCACCAGCATCTCATCCCGTGAGCTGGCCGCCCAGATGGGTACCACTGCCTCCCAGGTGCGGCAGGACTTCAACTGCATCGGCGACGTGAATGGCCGTCAGGGCATCGGCTACTCGGTGGAGAACCTGCTGAGCATCCTTGAGCAGCTGCTCTTTGGCAACGGCGACCTCCTGCCCACCATCCTTATCGGCTGCGGCCGTCTGGGCAAGGCTGTGAGCCGCTTCATCACCACCGACACCAACGGCTACAAGCTCATCGCCGCCTTCGACAATGCCCCCGACGAGGTGGGCAAAGAGATCAACGGCATCCAGATTTTACACATTGATGAGCTGGAAGCTTTCTGCGCCGAGCACCACCCCGAGGTGGCTGTGCTCTGTCTGCCCCGCAGCGGCGCAGAGGAGATCAGCGGCCGTCTGGTGGCTCTGGGCATTCAGGGCTTCTGGAACTTCTCCCACTACGATCTGTCTGTCCCCTACCCCGACGTGGTGGTGGAGAACGTCCACCTCGGCGACAGCCTGATGAGCCTGGGCTACCGGCTGCGCAATCAGGACTGAGCACATACTATCAATAATACAGGCCCTCTCCGTCAGGCTTTGGCTGAGAGGGTCCTTTCATAAGGAGACTTTTTCGACATGGCAAAGCTTTATTTCCGTTACGGCGCAATGAACAGCGGCAAAAGCACCGCGCTGATGCAGGTGGCCCACAACTACGAGGAGCAGGGGATGCGGGTGCTCATCCTCAAGCCGAAGGTGGACACCAAGGGCAGCGGCGACCTCGTGAGCCGTCTGGGCGTCCGCCGCCCTGCCGACCTGCTGGTGCCGCCGGACATGGACCTGATGGAGGCCGTCCGGGCCGCCAGCAGCGAGGGCCGGCCTCTGGCCTGTGTGCTCTGTGACGAGAGCCAGTTCCTCACCGCAGAGCAGGCCGAGCAGCTGTTTATGGTGACGGTAGAGCTGAACATCCCCGTCATCTGCTACGGCCTGCGCTCCGACTTCTCCCTCAAGGGCTTCCCCGGCTCCACCCGGCTTCTGGAGCTGGCCCACACCATCGAGGAGATGAAGACCATCTGCACCTGCGGCCGCAAGGCCACCTGCAACTGCCGCAAGGTCAACGGCCGCTTCGTCTTTGAGGGCGAACAGGTAGCCATCGACCTTGAGAACGACGTCCAGTACGTCAGCATGTGTCCCCAGTGCTATTTCCGGGAGCGCAGCGCCTTCTACGCCGCCCGCCGGTGACTCTTTTTCCTGATTTTATGCCGTCCGCACGCCGGACGGCATTTTTGTATCTTTTCTGCATCCGTGATATATCAGTCGCGCCCCAATTCGCGCGTTTTTTGCTCTATTGATATATCAGCTCAGGGCCGGAACTTTCTGTTATCGTTGCTTTTGATGTATACAACGCTCTTTCAACAAATTCTGCCTCGGCTACAAAATTCTTGCAATTCAGGCCAATCTTCTCCTGTTGCATCCCAGTTTTCTATGCAAATCGTTGAAGTATACAAGTTGCACAGTTTTTCGGTCCAAGTTTATTCATTATGGCAATGACGTCAAAACCGGGCAAAAAATAAGCGCAATATTTGTACGTTTTCTGCTGCTATCACTACAATTTGCATCTTTCTTTTTTTTCTTGCCTTTGGTATCATATTTGTATACAACGGATGCTTTGCAGAGGCGTCCGTGCAAGAAGATGTTTTCTACATAGGAGGAGAACGAAAATGAGCAAGGCAATTTCTCGTCGTGACTTTCTGAAGGTCTCTGGCGCTGTGGGTGCTGCCGGCCTGCTGGCCGCCTGCGGCGGCTCCAGCAATGCTGGTTCTACCGCCACTTCCACTGCCGCTTCTTCCGCAGCAGCTTCTGTGGCTGGTCTGTCTTCTGACCCCGTCACCCTGACCATGAGCTGGTGGGGCGGCGAGTCCCGTCACAACGCTTACCAGGAGGCCATCAAGGCTTTCTCTGCTGAGCACAGCACCATCACCGTCAACCCCACCTTCGCTGCATGGTCCGGCTGGGAGGACACCATGTCCACCAAGTTCGCAGGCGGTGTCGCTGAGGATGTCTGCCAGATCAACTGGAACTGGCTGTACAACTACTCCAAGAACGGCCAGACCTTCATCGACCTGAACAGCGTCTCCGAGTACCTCGACCTGACCCAGTGGGATGAGGCCAAGCTGGCTGCCTGCAACGTGGCAAACGCTCAGCAGTGCGTGCCTGTCTCCATGACCGGCCGTATCTTCTACTGGAACAAGACCACCTTCGACAAGGCCGGCATCTCCTTCCCCACCACTCTGGACGAGCTGATGGCTGCCGGCAAGACCTTCCAGGAGAAGCTGGGCGATGACTACTATCCCCTGCACCTGGGCGCATACGACCGTATGATCCTGATGGTCTTCTACCTCGAGTCCAAGTACGGCAAGGACTGGGCTGACCCCGTCACCTCTACCCTGAACTACACCGAGGACGAGATCGCTGAGGGCATCGACTTCATCAAGAGCCTGGTGGATGGCCACGTCATGATGAACCTGAAGACCTACTACTCCGCAAACTCTGATACCGCTACCCACCAGTCCAACGAGTGGATCACCGGTAAGATCGCAGGCATCTTCGAGTGGGATTCCGCTGCTACCAAGTACGCTTCCGCTCTGGACGACAGCAACAAGGACGGCTTCACCGTCGGCGAGGAGATCAAGTTCGGCGACAACAACGGCGGCTTCTCCAAGGTGTCCATGGGTCTGGCTATCACCAAGACCTGCAAGAACGTTGCCGAGGCTGCTACCCTGATCAACTTCCTGCTGAACGAGGAGAAGGGCGCTTCCATCATGGGTTCTGAGTGCGGCATCCCCGCTTCCAAGGCTGGCCTGAAGTTTGCTCAGGACGCCGGCGCTGTCAAGAGCCTGGTTGCTGACGCAAATGCCAAGGTCATGGCATTCACCACCAACAAGCTGGATCCTCTGTTCGAGAACAACGACCTGAAGGCTTCCGGCACCGGCATCTATCAGGAAGTGTTCGACAACATCGACTACGGCGATCAGACCCCCGAAGAGGCTGTTGAGACCCTGCTGGATGGCATGGAGTCTGTTGGTTACACCGTCGGCTAAGCTTATTGCACTGACAGCAGCCTGAACCGGCAGCGATACTCTGAATGAAATAGGGGCATCTGCCGCCCGTACGACAGGTGCCCTTGTTTTTTCGGAGAATGATTATCAAATATTGAATGAATTGTTGCCGGTCTGTGACCTGCTGCACTGTCTGCTTCAAAATCCTGCAAAAGGAGGACTTCGGATGAAAAAAAGTAATGCGCTCGCAGGCGCACGAACTCCGTTCCAGAAATGGGTCGATAAGTATCAGGGTCTGTTTTATCTGATCCCCTGGATCATCGGCTTTCTCGTCTTTAAGGCGTTCCCCTTCGGTCAGTCGCTGTATTACAGCTTTACCGATATGAACTTCTTCAAGGACGGTACCAGCTTTGTTGGTCTGGCCAACTACATTACCGCATTCCACACCAAAAAGATCACCAAGGCGCTGATCATCACCTTCAAGTACGCCTTTATCACCGTGCCCCTGAAGCTGATCTTCGCGCTGTTCATCGCCTACATCCTGAACTTCAAGATCGCCTGCGTCAACCTGTTCCGCACCGTGTACTACATCCCCTCCATTCTGGGCGGCTCTGTGGCTATCGCTGTGCTGTGGAAGGCTGTGTTCAGCGTGGACGGTCTGCTGAACACCGTGGTGCGCGCTGTCACCTTTGGTGCAGTGCAGGGCCCCGAGTGGCTGTCTGACCCCAACTACGCACTGTGGATCATCTGCTTCCTGCGTATATGGCAGTTCGGTTCCGCCATGGTGCTGTTCCTTGCTGCACTGAAGGGCGTGCCCGCAGACCTGTACGAGGCTGCTACCATCGATGGTGCCGGCAAGTGGCGTCAGTTCTTCTCCATCACTGTTCCGATGATCACCCCCATCATCTTCTACAACCTGGTCACTCAGATCTGCCAGGCTTTCCAGGAGTTCAACGGCCCCTACATCATCACCAACGGTGGTCCCCGTGGTTCCACTACCCTGATCTCCCTGCTGGTTTACAACTACGCATTCAAGTCCTACGACATGGGCATGGCTTCTGCTCTGGCATGGATCATGTTCATCATCGTCTGCATCCTGACGATCATTGCGTTCACCAGCCAGAAGAAGTGGGTCTACTACTCGGATGAAAGGTAAGGTGACCAATATGGGAATGAAAGCATCGAATAAGATCGCAACCTTCTTTAAGTACTTCGTGCTGATCCTGGTTGGCATCATCATGATCTATCCTCTGCTGTGGATGATCAGCGCTACCTTCAAGGATAACAGCGAGATCTTTGCAGGCATCAGCCTGTGGATCAAAAAGCCTACGCTGGATGGCTACCGCAATGCTCTGAACAACTTCGGCGGCTCCATCAACATCCTGCAGGCCATGCTCAACACTTACAGCTACGTTCTCCCCAAGGTGATCTGCACTGTGGTGTCTGCCTGTATTGCCGCTTACGGCTTTGGCCGTTTCGACTTCCCCGGCCGCAAGCTGCTGTTCAACATCATGCTGGCTACTCTGTTCCTGCCGCAGGTCGTGCTGAACGTGCCGCAGTACCTGCTATACAACAAGTTCGGCTGGGTGGACAGCCCCTTCTATCTGGCCATTTGGGTGCACTGCGCATTTGCTACCGAGACCTACTTCGTGTATCAGCTGGTGCAGTTCATGCGCAACGTCCCGCGTGATCTGGACGAGGCTGCCGCCATTGACGGCTGCTCCTCCTTCCAGACCCTGTACAAGGTCATCGTGCCCATGCTGGGACCCGCTCTGGTGTCCTGCGCACTGTTCCAGTTCATGTGGAGCTGCAACGACTTTATGGGCCCGCTGCTTTACGTCAGCACCCCCGGCAAGTACCCCATGTCCCTGTTCGTCAAGCTGTCCATGGACGGTGATACCGGCTTTGCTTGGAACAAGATCCTTGCTCTGTCCCTCATCTCCATCCTGCCGCAGCTGATCGTATTCTTCTGTGCACAGGATCAGTTCGTTGAAGGTATCTCCGCAGGTGCCGTCAAGGGCTAATGCGCCATAAGAACATCTGACCAAGACCAACACCCCCTGTGCTGCTCCCAACGGATGGCACAGGGGGTGTTTTGGTAGGTGCATCATTTCTTCTGCTTTTTGCGGTATTGCAGGGGGCTGATATCTGTCACCTCGCGGAACACGCGGCGGAAGTGGGCGGCGCTGGCAAAGCCGGTCTGCTCGGCAATAGCGCTGATGGAAAGCTCGGTGGTCTCCAGCAGCTTCTGCGCAGACTCGATGCGGCGGTTGTTCAGGTAGTCCACGATGGACTGCCCGGTCACCCGCCGGAACAGGCGGCTGAGATAGTAAGGGGAAAGGTAGAACCGCGCCGCTACCTCGGTAAGAGAGAACTTTTGCCGGTAGTTGGCGGCAAGGTAGGCACACACCTGCTCAACGGTCTCGTTGCGGGGGCGCGCCACGGCGCTGCTCTCGGCAAGGCACTCCTGCTCTACATAGTGCAGGATCAGCAGCAGGTACAGCCCGCCGGGGTAGTCCTGCTCCGGCATGGCGGTGCGCATCATCTCCAGCAGGGTGCGCAGGCGGCGGGTCCACGGCACCGGGCCGTACAGCACCGTGGCTTCCCCGGGCACGAACAGCCGGACAAAATCCCGCTGGGCGGTGCTGCGCAGCTCGTGCAGGGCACTGAGCGGGAACCGGCAGCCTACCAGCTCCGGTACGGCTGCACCGGCGGCGGTGAGCACCGCATCCCCCGCACCCAGCAGCAGTGCGCTGCCGGGGTTCAGCAGCAGACTGTTTTCCCCCATTTGCAGGGTGCAGCTGCCCTCGCTTACCAGCAGAAAGGTGCACATCTCCTCGTCTGCCGTCAGCTCCAGCTTGCCGCCGGTCAGCCGCACGGTGTCTGCCTTTACCTTTGCATGGATCTTTTCCCGTTCCGCTTTCATTCTGCGCATCCTTTCCGAGAATAACCCTCCCGGTTGCCGGGAGAGCGCTTTTCCTCATGATACCACGTCTGCCCCGTGGGGGCAAGACAAACTCACAGGAGGTTATTTCGCATGAATCTGACCCTGATCCGTTCCATGACCCGCAGCGCCGTTTTCGAGCTGGAAAACGAGCTGTGCTACCGTCCGGCACACCCCTTTACCGTTGCCCTGAACGGCAAGACGATATACGAAGCCTGCAACACCAACGTGTTCTCCCTGTTCTCCCTGCTGCCCGGCACCACCTATACGGTGGAGGTGCAGGCAGAGGGCGAGACCCTGAAGCTGGATTTCACCACCGAGACCGAGACCTTCTTTGTGGATGCTGCCCGCTACGGTCTGGTGGCTGATGGCGAGACCGACAACACTGTGCGGCTGCAGGCGGCGCTGTCTACCTGCCCCAAGGGCGGCACGGTGTATGTGCCCGCCGGCCGTTACCGCACCGCCAGCCTGTTCATGAAGAGCAACACCACCCTGTATCTGGAAAAGGGTGCTGTGCTGCTGGGCGATAACGACCGCACCCATTACCCCATTCTGCCCGGCGTGCTGCCCAGCGAGAACGAGGTGGACGAGTACTACCTGACCGGCTGGGAGGGCAACCCGCTGGACAGCTTTGCCGGCCTGTTGAACATCGCGCAGGTGCATGACGTGGTGGTGACCGGCGAGGGCACGCTGGACTGCGATGCCCAGAACGGCGACTGGTGGGTGAACCCCAAGGTCAAGCGCATCGCATGGCGTCCCCGGGCCGTGGCTGCGGTGGACAGCGAGAATGTCTGCCTGCACGGCATCACGGTGCAGAACAGCTTCTCGTGGACCATCCACCCCATCTTTGTCAAGCATCTCGACCTGCTCAACTTCAACATCAACAACCCCTACAACGCCCCCAACACGGACGGCATCGACCCCGAGAGCTGCGAGTATATCCGCATCATCGGCATGAACATCCATGTGGGTGACGACTGCATCGCCATGAAGGCCAGCAAGGTCTTTTTGGGCATGAAGCTGAAGCGCAGCTGCGAGCACACTGTCATCCGCAACTGCCTGCTGGACAAGGGTCACGGCGGCATCGTCATCGGCAGCGAGATGAGCGGCGGCGTCAAGGATATGGTGGTGACCCAGTGCCTGATGGACCACACCGACCGCGGTCTGCGTGTCAAGACCCGCCGCGGCCGCGGCAACACCGCCGTCATCGACGGGCTGGTGTTCCGCAACGTGGAGATGCGGGGCGTCAAGGCACCCTTTGTCATCAATATGTTCTACTTCTGCGACCCGGACGGCCACGGCCCCTATGTACAGTGCCGCGAGCCGCTGCCGGTGGACGAGTACACCCCCAAGCTGGGCAGCCTGACCATGGAGAACATCGTGGCCACCGATGCCCAGTTCGCGGGCTGCTACTTCGACGGCCTGCCGGAGCAGCCCATTGAGCGGGTGACCATGCGGGACGTGAGCATCACCTTCGACCCCAACGCCAAGGAGGGACAGGCCGCCATGGCCGACAACCGCCCGCTGGTGAAAAAGCTGGCCATCTATGCCGAGAACGTCAAGGAGATCGACCTGCACAACGTGAAGATCGAAGGCTACGAGGGCGAGCGGCTGCACTTTGTCAACGTAGGACATTTTGAGGAGGACTGACCCATGACCCATGAAGAGATCCTGTCCATGCTGGGCGACTATGTGGACTACCTGATCGCCAATTCCAGCGCCGAGGCACCGATGTGGAACATCGAGAAGGTGCGCAGCGGCAAGCCCAACAAGTGGAACTACATCGACGGCTGCATGATCACCGCCTGCCTGAGCCTGTACAAGACCACTGGTGACGAGAAGTATCTGGAGTTTTCCAAGGAGTTTATCGACTACTTTGTGCAGCCGGACGGCTCCATCAAGACCTACGACCCCAAGGAGTACAATCTGGACAACGTGAATCAGGGCAAGAACCTGTTCATCCTGTACGACATCTACGGGGACGAGAAGTACCGCAAGGCAATCGACACCATCCGCAGCCAGCTGCTCACCCAGCCCCGCACCAAGGAGGGCAACTTCTGGCACAAGGACATCTACCCGTGGCAGGTGTGGCTGGACGGCACCTATATGGCACAGCCCTTCTACATGGAGTACGAGACCCGCTTTAACAAGATGCAGGGCTGTATCGACAGCTACAAGCAGTTCATGAACATCAAAAAGCATATGCGGGACGAAAAGACCGGCCTATACTACCACGGCTACGACGAGAGCCGCCAGATGTACTGGGCAGACCCCGAGACCGGCTGCAGCCCCAACTTCTGGCTGCGCGCCATGGGCTGGTTCCTTGTGGCGATGGTGGACGTGCTGGAGCGCATGGACGAGCAGCTGTACAACGAGTACCGCGGCATCATGGCCATGCTCAAGCAGACCGTGGAGGATATGCACAAGTTCCAGGACGAGCAGAGCGGGATGTTCTGGCAGGTCATCGACCACCCGGAAGCCGAGGGCAACTATCTGGAGACCAGCGGCACCGCCCTGTTTGCCTACGCAGTGCTCAAGGGCGTGCGTCTGGGCTACCTGCCTAAGCGGATGGCTGCATGGGCAGAGAAGGCATTCTACGGCACCTGCGACCGGTACCTGTCCAAGAACCCGGACGGCAGCTTGCAGCTGGACGGCATCTGCCTTGTGGCAGGTCTGGGCGGCAAGGATCACCGTGACGGCTCGCTGGCCTACTACTTCAGCGAGCCGGTAGTCTGCAACGACGCCAAGGGCGTAGGCCCGCTGGTGCTGGCCTATACCGAGATGATCGCACGGAAGTAAACCGAATCACAACCGTACCAAAATATAAAGGGGCTGCTGTAAAATACAGCGTCCCTCATCGCTGATAATATGGCGCGGCGATTTGCGCTGAAATCTCACATAAAGAAAAGCAAGTGCAACACGTTCTCTCAAAAACCAAAATTTTTGAGGGAGATGCGATGCACTTGCTTTTTTTGTAATATTCGATCTTCCATTCCGTTTTGAAAGCGCTATAGATATTTTGCCGCCGGAAAAGCTTTTGCAAAGTCAGGAGTCTATGGCCTGCAGCACGCAGGCACAATACCCCGGTTCAGGCTGGTAACAATGGATGGTCAGGTATTTGTCCACCTCCGGGCTGTAATCGTGGAGGGTGTGCCTTGTGCCGTTCAACGCCACATCTGCATACGATACAAGCCACTTTTTATCACCATTGGGGAACACCTCGTAAAAAGAGCGGTTCAGCATTTCTTCTACCGGCACCCCTTCGATCGTTGCCATCTCCGCGTTGCAGTAGCGGAAGATAAAATCCACGCCATGCCCGGATTCATTGAATACCAGCTCGATGACGCAGAACGCCAGCGGCATATCGTCCAACAGGCTGCACTTTTCCAGCAGACTCATGCTCATGGGGCGGGGCTGTGTGTCCGCCAGCCCGATCTCTGCACGCAGGCGGCGGTGGTCGCTCAGGCCGCGCTTGCGTCCCTGAAAGGTGCGGCCGTCAGACATGGTGTAGATCCCATCGTTGCTGATGTTTACGATCTGGCTGCGGCACACCGCAATTCCCTTGCTGATGTTCAGGAACAGATTTTCCGGCAGCACAGACAAAACGCTGTGCAGCGGCGCATACAGCGCAGCTTCCTCGCCGTCCATGCGGTGAACGACTGTTTTACGGTCGCTGCGGTAAAGATACAAAATGTTTTCCGGACAAAGGTCATTTTTTTGAAACCATTCATGCAGATCGTTCATCGCCGCGCTCCTTTGTCAATTGATGTGCTTAGTATAGCACATTATCGTGCAGAGTACAAGATTTTAATGGCGTTTGCGTCAAATTTTATCGGGCTTTTTTGTTGAAACTTACGTTTTTGTTACGGAAAATGCAAAAATCATTGACTTTTAATCATTGTCCGTGTATCTTGAACACAGAGAGCCAAATGGTTTTTTCCCATAAGGCGCATAAAGCAAAAGACATAACAGGAGGTCTCATGTTATGAAAATGACCCGCCGTGATTTTTTGAACGTTTCTACTGCGGCTGCGGTGGTTTGCGCAGCTACACTTTTGCCCGTAGAGAAAGCCGCAGCCGCACAGCAGACGCTGGCTGCACAGAACCTTTTGGAGCAGGCGTATCTGTACGCCTTTCCGCTGGTGATCATGGATGCTACGCGGACGGCTTCCACAAACACCCGCACAGCTACAAGCAACAAGGCCCCCATCAACCAGTTCATCCATGCGGAAAAGCTGGCAGATGCAACGACCCGTGCGGTGGTTACGCCGAATGTGGATACCATCTATACGCAGGCGTTTCTGGATGTCGGCGCAGAACCAATGATCTACGGCGTGCCGCAGACCGACCGCTTTTTTAATGTACAGGTGCTGGATGCGTGGACAAACACCGCCGCTGTGCTGGAAACGCCGGGGCTTTATGCCATTACCCGTGCAGACTGGCAGGGCGAACTGCCGGAAGGGGTGCAGCGCATTGATGTGCCTACCACGATGGTCTGGACCATTGCCCGCATCGTGCTTTCCGGACAGGAGGACCTGCCCAACGTCCGGGCTATTCAGGATAAGATGCAACTGATGCCGCTTTCCGCCTATCAGGCGGGTGGATGGACCGCCCCCGCAGGCAGCTATGACCCTGCCAATGACTTTGTGCCGGTAAAGCACGTTCTTGCTATGGACGCAAAGGAATTCTTTGATACCGCTAACCAGCTGATGGAAACCAACCCGCCCGCTGCGGCAGATGCGCCGGTACTCCGGGAGCTTGCAGCACTGCATGTCGGCCCCGGTGAGAAGTTCGATGACAAGGCGCTGGGTCTGTTCAGCGGGCTGCGCTGGAAGCTGATGCTGCTCCAGCTGAAGAAAAAGCTGCAAAGCGAATCGGAGCGCTATACACGCCAGATGGGTCAGTGGATCTATTTCGGCGACCCCATCGGCAACTTTGGCACAGCATATACCTACCGTACCATGGTGGCGCTGCGGGGTCTGGGTGCCAACACCACCGATGTTGCCATCTACCCTAAAACAGATGTGGACAGCACCGGCACAGTCCTGACCGGCAAAAAGACCTATACGCTGCATATCGAGGCAGATCCTCCCACACTGGAAAAGGGCTTCTGGTCGGTGACCGCCTACGGGGAGAGCGATTTCCTCATTGAAAACCCCATTGACCGCTACTGCGTCAACGACCGCTCCGGTCTGCACCGTAATCCGGACGGCTCGATCGATATCACCCTTTCCAAAGAGGCACCGGCGGACACGACCAACTGGCTGCCGGTAGGAGAGGGAGATTTCCACCTCTTCCTTCGTATCTATAAACCGGATGCCGCCGCACTGACAAACTGGCAGCCGCCGGTCGTCCGCGCAAACTGATCCGTAATAAGGAGGAACCTGCTATGAAAATGACCCGTCGGAATTTTATTTCCGCTTCGGCTGCTGCAATGCTGGCGTGCGGCGCATCTCTGTCTGCCCATGCTGCGGAAAATACCACAGAAAACGGCCTGAATTTTATCACAGACATTTTCAAGGATCCCACCCAGCCGGGCGAGACCGAAGGCGCAACGACCATCACAGCAGAGGCCAACGCCGAATGGTATGAAAAGCTGGATTTTTCTGACCGGCGGGAGTTTGCCAACGCCGAGCGCGGCTGGCTGGACAACGCGGAAGGCAGGATCATCGATGGTGATGATAACAGATCTGCATGGGATCTGCAGAGCTACGGCGATTTGAACCGGGATGCTCCAGACACTGTAAACCCCAGCCTGTGGCGGAATACCCAACTCAACGCCAAAGCTGGTCTGTTTGAAGTGTGCGACGGCATTTATCAGGTGCGCGGCTTTGATATGGCCAATACGACCTTTATCCGCACCGACCACG
>ENA-UALR01001044-UALR01001044.1-human-gut-metagenome-genome-assembly--contig:-NODE-1044-length-12499-cov-15.120701_pt1 | contig 12499 bp, 7 predicted proteins | sample MGYA00243702_ERZ654472 | MGnify/ENA primary metagenome ERZ654472 (study PRJEB26926, sample SAMN06164398) | human gut metagenome | biome: ENVO:00009003; feature: ENVO:2100002; material: ENVO:00002003...
CGAGATTCCTCTACGTCTCGTGGGCTCGGAGATGTGTATAAGAGACAGGTCCGCCGCCGACCCGACGTTCAAAATGCTCTACGTCCTTGCCATCATCATGATTGTCGACGGGCATGTCGGTTCGTCCGATTACCTCGACTTCAACGGACTGCTCCGTTACCAGAACTACCATATCGCGCTGTTTATGTTCGTCTCGGGCTATTTCCTCAACCTTACGCGCGGCTATAAGGAATTTTTCGCCCGCAAAACCCTGCGCCTGCTCGTGCCGCTTTACCTTTGGAACGCGGCTTACGGCGCCCTGTGCTGGTATCTGAACCGGCATCAGGGCTTTGCGCTCGGCGGGGAATTTAACCTGTATAACCTGCTCTATGCCCCGCTTGTCGACGGGCACCAGTTCATTTACAACATGGCGTCATGGTTTCTGGTGCCGCTGTTTCTGGTACAGGCCGTCGGCTATTTGCTGCTGCGCCCGTTCGCTCCGTCTGCCGCCCGCCGCACCGCCTTAACCCCGTCTGCCCGGCCGCAGCCCGGCAGTTTTTTCCTGCCCGCCGTTATATTTTTCGTCCTGTCGCTGGCGCTCGGCTGCTTTGCCCTGGCGTACGCCCCCGAAAACCACGGCGCCCGCACCCTGGCGCTGACCGCTCTGCGCACGCTCTACTTCATGCCCGCTTTTGCATTCGGCTTTCTTTACCGGCACGTCCTCGCCAAATACGATACTGTCGCCACGCCGCTTTACCTGTTTATCGTTCTCGCCGCCCTGACCTGCCTGACCCAAAAATTCCCCGGCTATAACCATATCCCTTCGTGGCTGGATACCGTCAACGCCCCGGCGCCCGCCATATATGCCATAAGCCTCCTCGCTGTTCTGTTCTGGCTGCGCGTTGCCCGGGTTCTGTCGCCGTTGCTCGTCCGAAGCCGCCCGTTGCAATATATTGCAAACCATACCTTTGACATCATGATGCACCACTTTGCCGGTTTTATGCTTGCCAAAGCCCTGTTTCTACCGTTCATTTCCACCCCCGCTGCACAATTCCCTTCCGCCGCAGCAGCGCCTCTCGCTTCCCGTGCCGACACCGTCGCCGCCCTCGCCCGCATCAAAAGCGACATATGGTACTACCCTTTCCCGGAAAGCGGAGAAACCTCGGCCTGGCTCTATATTGCTATATCTATAGTCATAGCACTAACGGCAGGCTTTACAACCCGCAAAATTTATGCTATAATAAGCCGAAAGTTAAGCCATTTTTAAGGGTCGCATTTGTATAATCGGCGCGTTAAAATTCAGGCTGACAGGGAGGTACTATGACAAACAGCTGCGAAAAAGGCCGTTCAATGATAGAGATGCTGGGTGTACTGGCAATCGTCGGCGTCCTTTCCGTCGGCGGCATAGCCGGCTATTCCAAGGCAATGGGCAAATACAAAACCAACCATTTGATTGAGCAGCTGACCATGCTGATTACCAATATCCGCAATTCATTTATCGGCCAGCATGACTTCAGCGACATAAACAACAATTTGCTTATAAATATCGGCGCCGTGCCCGCTGATATGTACGACCACTCCCGCGCCAGCAATGACATCCTGCACGCCTGGAACGGAAAAGTAACCATCTTCCCCAGCGAGGCCTCCAATAACAAACAAATGGCCTTTGAACTCTATGTCAACAACATCTCCAAAAACGTCTGTATCGAAATGGTAACGATGGATTGGGGCAAAGACCCGTCATCGGGCTTTACAAGCCTCTACATCGGCACGCTGGAAGAAGACATTGCCGAACCGCAGATGAAAGACGTCCATTCGTCCGCCGACCGCAATGAGGCCAACGGCATATATACTATCGGCACCCACGACATGGCAATCCCGCTGACGCTGGAACAGGCATACGCCGCCTGCACCTGCAGCCCGGTCGGTTGCACCATAGGGCTGAAATATCTGTAACAGCCCGCCGCCCGGCAGATTACAAAAAAAACGACAGGCCTGAAGTTCACATACCTCCCTCCCGAATATTCAGGCCTTCCTTTTTGCCTGCAGCTTAAGCCTACAACCTACAGCTTACAGCCCGCAGCACGCCGTCCATGCGCCGTTGTTTCTCACGCCAGCCCCGTTTCATGCGACACGCCGTCCCGCTCCGTCTCTACGCTTCTGCCTCCACTCCGCCACACTCTTCTCTCTATATGCGACACGGCGTCCCGCTCCGTCTCTCCCCCGCCAGAAAAGCTCTTTTCCATGCGCTGTCCCGCCCCCTCTCTCCCCCATACGCATAACAAAAAAAGGGGCGCGGTTTTCCGCACCCCTGTCAGCAACCCGCCGGTTCTCCCGGCCGCTTACGCTTATTTGCGCTTGGCTTCCGGCATCGCTTCCGGCGCCTTGGTTTCCTGTTTTACCTTCTCGGTAACCGGCTTGTAAACGGTCTTCTCCCACGGGCTCTTCTTGTCGTAGAGCTTTTCGCAGATAGACAGCCCGACGCTCCTCAGCGCGGTTTCGGTCGGAATGAACAGGTCCATGCCCTCTTCGGTCTGTTTTGCCGAATTGGAAATGCCGTTGACGGTGCCAAGCTTGTCAATCAGGACGCTGCCGACCGCCACTTTCTGCACCAGCGTATCAACGATAATTTCGGTGCCGAGCGTATCGGAATAGCGGTAGCCGTAAATTTTGCCGCTGTCGTCCATATAGTTCTTCGCCGCTTCGCCGTCCTTGTCCAGCAGCCCCAGCGAGATGTAGCCTTCCTGGTCAATCGGCGGCAAATCAAGGTTAAGGGCAATCGGCGTATAGGTAACCGGCTTTTCAAGGTGCATCAGCGCCGTGTTCTTGCTCGGGTTAACGCGTACCGCCTTGGCCTTGAGCACATCGCCGTTGATGGTCTTGACGTCATAGGTATTCTGCAGCTTGTTGACCAGCCCAGCCGACGTCAGCACGAACGAGTCGGAAATAACCAGCCCCATGCCTTTCTTGCCTTTGGCATTGGTAATCTCAACCACCGACCCGCGGATTTTGAGCATATTCTCCGGGCTCAGTTCTGTGTACGGCGGCCTGTCGACAATGCAGAGCTTGGCATCAACAGCATAGCCGTCAAGGTCGACCCAGTTGTCATCAACAATCGTGCAGCTGCCGTCGGAAATGACGTTGCCATCTTCGTCAATGCAGTTTTCGTATTTGCGGAAACTGTCCTTAACGCCTCCGGTTTCTTCAATCTGCGGCGCAATCGCCTTGTTTTCGACTTCCACGCCGCCTTTTTCCTCAACCGCCGGGATATAGTCTATTTCCTCGACTTTCGGTTCAATCACGGGTTCGGGCGCCGGAGCCGGTTTCGGCTCCCCGCAGTCCTCGACGCATTCGGTCTTGCACTCGCGCCCTCCCCTGACGTCCGGTTTGCCGACAACGCAGGTTTCGGTACAGACTTTGCGGCACTTCGGCTGCTCGCACTGCTGTGAGCACTTCATTGGACAGCTTTCAACTGTTTCAACCGTCGTAACCGTTGTCGTTACCTTTTTCTGCGGGCATACCGGGCGACAAACCTGGCGGCACACCGGCTGCGGCGTTTCTACCCGCGTCGTGGTGATGATTTTTTCCTCTACGGTCTTGGTTTTTGTCTTAACGTCGACAAATTCCTCCACTTTCGGTTTACCCATCGTCACCGCGCACGGACACGCCGGCTGCGGACAGCTGCATACCGGCTGGTTGCAGGTGCAGGTCTGAATCGCAGCGCACGGGCACGCCGGACGTGCTATCGCCGGGCATTGCGGCTGCGGCGCATAGGCGCAGCTTCTCGTATAGGCGACTTCCTTGGCAAAGCCGCATTTTCCCGGATTGAACTTGGCGTCAAAAGCGACCAGAGCCGCACGTTCCGCCGCCTGCTCTTCGGGGCTGACGCGCTGTGCCAGCTGGTACTCAAACCCCGGCAGCGAAGACAGCCGCGCCGCCGCGTCGGCAAACGCCAGTTCCGCCAGTTTGACCTCGGCTTCGTAAACGCCGTTTTCAACTTCGGCATAACCGGAAGTAACGCCTTTCCATAAAACTTTCGTCTGGCTCAAATTCATCAGCCGCCATGTAACCGTCATCTCGGCCGTGCCGTTGCGGCGGTTGTCCTTGCGCGCCTTGTCCCAGTCATACTGGTCGCAGACGTTCATAAAGAAGTTGGTGATTTCCGCCGTCAGCGCATATTCCGGCAGCTTGACCGACGGGTCGGCAAGGCAGACGTCCGGAATATCCATAATTTTGTAACATTTGTCAGCAGATTTTTTAAAGACGTCATTAAACGCCATGTCTTTCTGAATTACCCGCCCGTGGTTCAGCATCGCCTTTTTCGTAAAACGGCGGCATCCGAAAATCCGGAAACGGTAGTTGCCGACATGGTTGGCATACGGGCTGAACCCTTCCTGGTTTTGCAGCCGAAAATCGACGTGCGTCAGCGCAAACGGCGCCAAATCGCAGCAGTTGCGGTTGACGGCGTTGCTCTTGTAGCGCGGCTGCGCCAAAGGATAGTTCCGGGTTTTGAACACCGGCATCGGGCAACTGGGGCAGTTTTTAACCTGCGTCCCGTCCACGATTCGCACTGCCTTGTTGGATTTCGGCCGGTCGCAGTTCGGGCACGACCCGCCCGGAAAAATACTGCCGTCCACTTCCGGCGGACAGTCCGGACAATAAGAATCCGGCCCCGCGGCCGCCGCAGCCGTGGCTCCGAACGCGAGCCCCAGCGCCAGCACCCCGCAGAATAACTTGTTTAAAACATTTGTTGCTGACATTTTATTTTATCTCCTGTTAAGGTTTTATTGCCTCCCCGTACGACATACCCGCCGCCTCGGTTCGGTTCTTGCCTCCCCGCGCGGCATACCCGCCGCCTCGGTTCGGTTCTTGCCTCCCCGTACGGCATACCCGCCGCCTCGGTTCGTACGCTTTCGCCCTTCTTTACTTCTTCCCCGCAGGCCGCCGCGTCAACGGCCCCCTGCGATAAGACAAGGCTTCAATCAGGTGCATTTTAGACACCTTTTTTTCATTTTGCAAGTCTGCAATCGTTCTTGCTAACCGCAAAATACGGTTCAAGCTTCGCGCCGTCAACCCGCACTTTTCCGCCGATTCCGCCGCAAACCGCCGCAGTTCCGGCCCCATGTCCAGCGCTTTTTCCAGCATATCGCCTTTAAGCTCGGCATTGCAGGTCAGGCCCGACGCCCCGAATGCCGCAAACCGCGCCGCCGCAATCTCCCTTGCCGCCAAAACCTGCGCCCGCATTTCCGCCGACCCGGTTCCGATCTTGCCCGAGGTCAGGTCGTACGGGCTGACCGCCGGCACTTCAATCTGCAAATCAAACCGGTCCAGAAACGGCCCAGACAGCTTCGCCAGATAATCCTCCGCGCATTGCGGCGCCTTCGCGCACATCTGCCCTTCCACGCCGAAAAAGCCGCAGCGGCACGGGTTCATCGCCGCCACCAGCTGAAAATCCGCCGGATACACCGTATGCGCCATCACGCGCGAAATCACCGCCCGCTTGTTTTCCAGCGGCTGCCGCAGCGCGTCAAGCGCGGACCGCGAAAACTCCGGCAGCTCGTCCAGAAACAGCACGCCGTTGTGCGCCAGCGTAATCTCGCCCGGAATTCCCTTTCTCCCGCCACCAATAAGAGCAGGCGTCGAAGCACTATGGTGTGGCGCCCGAAACGGTCTCCTCAAATCAAGTTCGTCCCGCTCCGACAGCTCTGCATCTATCACCCCTGCCACCGACTGAATCATCGCGTTTTCCAGTGCCTGACGTAGCGTCAGCGGCGGCAGGATGGTAACCAGCCGTTCCGCCAGCATTGTCTTTCCCGAACCCGGCGGCCCCGACATCAAAAGGTTGTGTCCGCCCGCCGCAGCGATAAGCATCGCCCGTTTCGCGCTCTCCTGCCCCTTAACGTCGGCATAGTCAATATTGTAAACCGCCGCACCCGTGCCAGTCTTCCGGTCAGCCGCCGTCAGATTCCGTGCGCCGTTCTCCGCCTGCTCCGACCCCCGTGCGCCGTTCTCCGCCTGCTCCGACCCCCGTGCGCCGTTCTCCGACACTCTCGCGCGTCTGTCATTCTCCGCCGCTCCCTCACGTCCGGTTTTTCTCTCCTCTGTCCCACCGCGCCGCCGCTGCAACACGCCGCTGTCCACCTTGCCGTTAAAATAATTCATCAGCTCCAGAATATGTCCTGCCGCCAGCACTGGCGCACACCGGCTCCACGCCGCTTCCGACGCGTTGGCCGCCGGGCAGACCAGCCCGTATTTGTCGGCAATCGCCCGCACCGCCGCCGGCAAAACACCGTTGACACGCTCAATGCTGCCGTCCAGCGACAGCGCCCCCATAAAGATATAGCCCTTGAGCCGCGCCGGGTCAACCAGTCCCATCGCGCCCATCAGCCCCATTGCTATCGGCAAATCGAAATGTGCGCCTTCTTTCAATAAATCCACCGGCTTGAGGTTCACCGTAATATGCTCGCGCGGAAAGTCAACCCCCATCACCGCCAGAACCGCGCGCACGCGCTCTTTGCTTTCGTTGATGGCCTTGTCCGGCAGCCCGACAATAACAAACCCGGGCATCCCCGCGCCAATGCTGACCTGCACCTCCACGCGCTTCGCCTCAATCCCGTCAAACGCCACTGTTTTCAGGCTGCAAATCATCGCCCGCTCCTCGTTGCCTTTTCACCTTTACTCCGGCTCGTCATCGCCCGTTCTCCGTCTCACCGCCGCAACACAACTTCGTTTTATCACCAACGCCATAACACACCTGCCGTCGTTAAACCTTACCGCCACGGCGCCGCCTCACCGCCTTAACATAACTTCGCTTTATCACCAGCGCCATAACACACCCGCCGTCGTTAAACCTTACCACCGCGGCACCACCTCGCCGCCGCCACGCCACCGCCGCGTCGGGTAGGTATTTTTGCGCAGAAAATCGTAATTCGCCGAAACCTGCGGGATGTCCGTTACCAGCACATACCCCGCCGCCCGGAAATTCTCCGCGCACTGCACGGCGCTTTCGCCCGGCAGGTCATAACACAAAATCTGCGTCCGCGTTACCGGATGAATCAGCAGAATTCCCTCTGCGCTCTGCGTGGCGGAAATATCGCCGTAATAGGTCGGCATCGGCTGCGCGCAGGGCTGGTACGGCAGCATTGCTTCATCCGAACACTTGCGGTTGTTGGGACAGACTTTCACCCCGTTCAGCCCGACCTCCGGCTGTTCGCGCAGGGTACAAATTTCGGTTGCTTCTTTGTCCGACCACAGCCGCGTGCCGAGAAAACCGCCGCTGTCCGCCCGCTGGCACGGCAGCGCCGAAAGTTCTTCTTCTTCCGTCAGCACCGGATAAGTCCGCTCGTACGGATAGGTACACCCCGCCGCCGACAACACAGCCGCAAACAGCGCAATCATCCCCGTTTTCCGCGCTGCGCCGGCCGCCTGCACCATACTTGTCATCGTGTTTCGTACCGTACCGGCCGTCCGCTCTGTACCTGTCATCATTTTCCGCACCTTCCGTGCGTCCCTGTTCTCTTCGCCTGTAAGCATCGTCAAAGCTTTCAAAATAAACTTATTTAAGGCGATTTTATCGGCCGTCCCGCCAAAATGCACGCAAAATATCAGGTTATAAACAAAAAATGCGCCCTCGCCGCACCGCCAGCCCCGGCACACCCGCCGGCAGCCGAAGCCGTTGTCCGACGCTCGCCCCGATACCGTCCCCCTGACAGCACCGCACCGCCAGCCTCGGCACACCCGCCGATAACCGTACCGGCAGCGCCGCCTTTCATCTACCGGTGGAACAGCCGCTCCAGATCCGCCACCTCCAGCCGCACATACGTCGGCCGCCCGTGGTTGCACTGCGCCGAATGCGGTGTCCGCTCCATCTCGCGCAGCAGGTGGTTCATCTCGGCGATATTCAGCCGTCGCCCCGCACGCACCGACCCGTGGCACGCCATCGTCGCCGCGATATGGTTGATTTTGTCTTCCACCACCGTCGTTGCGCCCCATTCCGCCATTTCGTCGGCCAAATCCGCAACCATTTTTTTGATTGCCGCGTCCTTCAGCAGCGCCGGTACTTCCCGCACCATCACCCCGGCGCCGAAATCCTCAAGCACCAGACCGAGTTTCGCCAAACTCTCAAATTCGCCCGCGAGCGCCGCTTTCTGCGTCAGCGACAAATCCACCACCTCCGGCAGCAGCAGCAATTGCGACGGCAGCCTCTCCCCTGCCGCCATCGCCGCCTTGAGCCGCTCCAGCACAATCCGCTCGTGTGCCGCATGCTGGTCAACCAGAATCAGCGCATCTTCCGCCTGCGCCAAGATATAGGTATCGTGAAACTGTGCCTTGGCCACGCCCAGCGGTCCCGCCTCGTCTTCCGCGCCTGCTGCCGGCTCTTCCACCCGCACCGAAAACTTGCGCTCCAACTCCGGCAAAACCCCGCTGCCGCGTCCGCCGCCCGCGCTTCCCGGCCGCCCCTGAAAAGCCGCAAACCGCCGGTCAGCCCCGTACGCCGTCCCTGCATCAATCCCGGTGCCCATACCTGCGCCATAATACCCGCCGTTCACACCGTCGCGGCCTGTACCAAAGCCTGCGTCCGTGCCAAAGCCCGCGTCCCTGCCACAATCGCGGCCGCTGCCCGCATCCGTATATTCCGGCTCCCGCAACACACCGCCCGCCGCAACATCTGCCGCAAAACTCTCCGTTCCTCCGCAGGCACCGTTCAGCCCGCCGCCCGGAACCGCCGCACCGTCCAGCCTTTCCTGCCCCGGTACAAAATCATCGGTCAGCGCCGCCAAATCAACCTTATCCGCGCTCCTCTTGTCCCCCGCCAGCAGCGCGCTCCGCACCGCCCCCACCAGCAGCGACCGCACGCCCTGCTGGTCAAAAAAGCGCACTTCCGCTTTCGCCGGATGCACGTTGACGTCCACATACATCGGTTCTACTTCTAAAAACAGCGCGCACGCCGGATAGCGCGAATTCTCCAGCACGCCCGCATACGCCCCTTTCAGCGCGCCCAGAAGCAGCTTGTCCCTGACCGGGCGGTTGTTGACAAACAGATATTGCGACAGCGTATTGGCTTTGTTATACGTCGGCAGGCTGACGAGCCCCGACAGTTTCATCCCGTCGCGCTCGCCTTTAACCTCCAGCGCATTCTCCGAAAACTCGCGCCCCATGACTTCCGCCGCCCGCCGGAGCCTTGCGTCAAAAAAATCCCCGTTCGCCGCCGGCAGCGCAATCTTCTTCTTTTCGTCAACGTAAAGGTAAAACGCCACTTCGGGGTTCGCCAGCGCAATGCGGCTGATAATGTCCGCGCACGCCCCCGCCTCGGCGCTGTCCGCTTTCAGGAACTTCAGCCGCGCCGGCGTCGCAAAAAACAAATCCCGCACCTCAATCCGCGTCCCCCTGGCGCGCGAACACGGCCGCACCTCGCCCTTCGCCCCGCCTTTGATTTCCAGCTCCCAGCCGTTTTCCGCGCTTTCCTGCCGCGTCGTGATTTTCATCTTCGCCACCGAGGCAATCGACGGCAGCGCCTCGCCGCGAAACCCCAGAAACTGCACATTGAACAAATCGTCCGACGGCAGCTTGGACGTCGCGTGCCGTTCCACCGCCAGCGCCAGGTCTTCCGCATCCATGCCTTTGCCGTTGTCCTCAACCGCAATCAGCGTCTTGCCCCCGGCCTTGAGCGTTACCTCAATCCGCGTCGCCCCCGCGTCCAGCGCGTTCTCCACCAGCTCCTTGACCGCCGACGCCGGGCGTTCGATAACCTCGCCCGCCGCAATCTGGTTGACTAAATTGGATGGCAAAACCCGGATAGACATAGTACGCGTTCCTTTCTTCAACAACTTCGGCAGCCCCGGCCGTACCCAGCCCATACCCGGCCGTACCCAGCCCATACCCGGTCGTACCGCACCCATACCCGGCCGTACTCAGCCCGTACCCGGCCGTACTCAGCCCGTACCCGGCCGTACTCAGCCCGTACCCCGGTCGTACCGCACCCGTGCCCGGCGCTTCCGCCGGCTGCCTGCTTAACTTAAGAGCAGTATAGCGTGCCCCGCCCCAACGCCGCAATATGTTTTTGAGATGTCCACAACCCGCCGCGCCTCATCACCTCCCGCGCCCCTCCGCCTGCTCCCCAGACCCCGTAAAAAGTAGTGACAAACAGACAAAAACACGCTGCACGCCGCATCAGCAAATTAAAAATTCTGAATAATGCAGACCATGACATTTGACAAGAAATTACGCCCCGGCTGTAAAACACAAAAAAACAGAAGCGCCCGCAAGACGCTCCTGTTTTTTTTATAGCCTGCTCCCGTCATCCGGTACGCTGTTTCTATGCCGCTTTTTCGGCACCGGCTCCGGCTTCTGCCCGCAAGGCCCGTACCTTTTCAATCAGGGCGCTCGTTGACCCGTCATGTCTCGGCGCCGCGCACTGAGACGCCGCCCCGCATTGGCCGGCTGCCGCAGTTCCGTTCCGAGCCGCTCCCGCGCCGCCGTTTTGCGCCGCGCTGCCCTCAAGCTCCGGCAAAATCTTCAACGCCAGCTGCTTGCCAAGCTCGACACCCCACTGGTCAAACGAATCAATCTCCCAAATCACGCCCTGCGTATAAACCTTATGCTCATACATCGCAATCAGCATGCCGAGCGCATACGGCGTAATCTTCTTCAGCAGGAACATATTGGACGGGCGGTTGCCGTCAAAGCTCTTGTTGAGCTTGAGTTTCTCAATCGCCGCTTCGTCCTTGCCCGCAGCGCGCAGTTCCGCCGCCGCCTCGTCGGGCGTCTTGCCTTTCATCAGCGCCTCCGCCTGCGCCAAAACGTTGGCGAGCAGAATTTCGTGATGCTTGCCGATTTCGTTGTGCGACACCGCCGGAATGATAAAGTCTACCGGCACCGGCTCGGTTCCCTGGTGCAGAAGCTGGAAAAACGAATGCTGCACATCGGTGCCCGCCCCGCCGAACAGCGCCGGCCCCGTCGCGTAATCGGTAATTTTGCGGTTGTCGAGCCGCACCGACTTGCCGTTGCTCTCCATGTCAAGCTGTTGCAGATACGCCGGCAGGAACTTCAAATACTGGTCATACGGAATCACCGCATACCGGTGGATATTGTAATAGTCGTTGTACCAAATCCCCAGCAGCGCCATAATCACCGGAATGTTCTGCTCCAGCGGCGCGGTACGGAAATGGTTGTCCATCGCCTCGGCGCCGCGCAAAAGCTCGTGAAAATTCTCGTACCCGACCGCAATCGCAATGGAGAGACCGATAGCCGACCACAGGGAGTAACGTCCGCCGACGAAATCCCAGAACTCAAACATATTGTTGACGTCAATGCCGAATTCCGCCACCGCCTTGGCGTTCGTCGAAAGCGCGACAAAGTGGTTGGCAACCGCCGCCTCGCCCAGCGCTTTGACCAGCCAGTCGCGGCAGGTGCGCGCGTTGGTCAGCGTTTCAATCGTCGTAAAGGTCTTGGACGCGACGATAAACAGCGTTTCCTCCGGGTTAATCTGCCCCAAAACTTCCGCACACGCCGTGCCGTCAATGTTGGAGATAAAATAGCAGTTGATGTCTTTCGCCCAGTATTTCTTGAGCGCCGCCGTTACCATATACGGCCCCAGATCCGACCCGCCGATGCCGATGTTGACGATGTTGGTGAGCTTTTTGCCCGTTGCGCCCTTAAACGCCCCGCTGCGCACCGCGTCCGAAAATTCTTTCATCTTCGCCTGCACGCGCAGGATTTCCGGCATAACGTCAACGCCGTCGACCGTTACCGGCCTGCCCGAAAAATTGCGCAGCGCCGTATGCAGCACCGCGCGGTTTTCGGTAACGTTGATTTTCTTGCCCGTAAACATATCCTCAATCCGGTCTTTTAAATTATGCTCGCGCGCCAGATTAAACAGCGCCTCCAGCACGCCGGCGTCAAAACGGTTTTTGGAATAGTCGTAGGTCAGATCCCCGAGCGTCAGGGTATATTTTTGCGCCCGCTCGCCGTCCGCGGCAAACAGGTCATTCATTTCGGTTCCGGCAAAACGCTTGTACTCGGTGAGCAGCGCCGCCACGGCATCAGATACTGCCATAATGTAGCCTCCTAAAAATCAAGTATGTCATCGCTCCGGCTCCCGCGCCCGTGAACATTTCGCCCACTGCAGCGCCGCCGCCCGTGCCCCGTTGCCCTCGCTCCGTATGCACCGCCGCAGCCGCCCGCGCCGCCGGCCATCGCGTTAATGCCCGGAATATACGCCCCCGCCCGCCGCCTGTCAAGCTTTTCACCGCATTTTTCCCACATTTCCGCTGCCGCCCGCAACGGGCCGCCCCGACCGCCAACGAGCCGCACCGCCCGCCAGCGCCATATCCACCGCCAGCGCCACTCCCCGCGCTACTCCCTCCGCGCCATATCGCCCTCTCATCTCCCCTTCGCCCGCAACACGCCCCTCTGTTGCCGCGCCATATCTTCCCGCGCCCTTCCCACGCCTCCCATTCCCAACCCCTTGCTCCGGCAAACTTCCCCCCACGCCTCCCTTTCCCAGCCCCTTGCTCCGCAA
>ENA-UALR01001051-UALR01001051.1-human-gut-metagenome-genome-assembly--contig:-NODE-1051-length-12362-cov-4.044609_pt1 | contig 12362 bp, 11 predicted proteins | sample MGYA00243702_ERZ654472 | MGnify/ENA primary metagenome ERZ654472 (study PRJEB26926, sample SAMN06164398) | human gut metagenome | biome: ENVO:00009003; feature: ENVO:2100002; material: ENVO:00002003...
GGTCTGGGGTTCGAACCCCCACGCGCCTACCAATAAAAAAAAGCCTGCTTTATGCAGGCTTTTTTGTTGGGAGTTTTGCAAGTGGGAGGTTCGAACCGAGAGGCTGGAGGAATAAAAAATGTCAAAGCAATGACATTTTTTAGACGACAGGTGATAATTTGTTAATTTGCGAGCCGCGGCAGCGCGCGAAGCAAATGTTACCAAATGGAACTCAGCGCAACCCCCACGCGCCTACCAATAAAAAAAAGCCTGCTTTATGCAGGCTTTTTTTGTTGCCTGCGCCAAATCCCGGAGCGGCGCTCGGCCTCATTCCTAAAATTCCGCTTGACTTTGCCGCTTTCTGTATTAGATTAAGAACCAATAAAAATATTAGTGATATATAATTGTGCGACAACCGGGATTTATTCCGTTTATTTTAGATTTTCATCTAAAAACCCGAATGTCAGACAATTACAAAAAACAATGAAATTTGGATAAGTCATATATAAATTGATGCCGACCAAATCTCTGTGAAGAGACCGGCATACGATTTCGTATTGAAGACATCTGCTTTATGTTATCTGCGAAGACGATGTAAAGCTTTCATTTGAAAGTTTGTAATTGGAAACCAGACCTTTGGTCTGTCTTTTAGGCTAAAGAGTATCTTGGGATTTTATCTTTCGGTGATAAAATTTTTAAGATACTCTTTTGTTTTTTTAAAGCAAAATTAATTTTTTCCAAGCATAAAGAGAATAGAGGAAAGGAGGCCTTATGCTGGAAAAAGAAAAGAAAATTCTTCAAGATGAGTATGAACGCAGCTTAAACATTGTCAAGGGCAGCAAAACGCACCGCTGTTTCGTTGATGAAAAAATAGCCCATTCGCTGCAAGTCTTTGAGGCGGGAAACTATCTCCTGAAAAATGAAAACGCCTTTAAAAACTGGTCGTCAAAGCTCATCAGAATGGCACGGACTGCCGTTCTGTTCCACGACGTCGGACGCTTTCAGGAAACCGTTGACAAGCTGAAATATCCTAATGTTTACAGCGATCATGCCCTGTTGGGATATGACTTTCTGCGGCAGTATCCCGAATATAACGATCTCCGCATTCTGCTTCCGGTAAAATATCACAGCTGTATGATTGAAGAACTTTATAAAGACCACGAATATCAAAACGTCGAAGATCCTCAAATTAAATACGAAATCGAAAAAATAACTTTTCTGGTTCGGGATGCCGACAAAATCGCCAACTTTAACCTTCTCGCCCACAGCGACAAAGATATCCGCCGTCTTTTCAACATTGAGCTCAAAAGCAAAACGGCCCGCACACCGCTGTCTCCGGCGGCACAGGCCTGCGTTTTTGAAAAACGCCCGGTAAAAAGGGAAGACGTCCGCACCCTCAGCGATTCCATATTAAGCTTGATTTGTTGGATTTTTGATTTAAACTACAATTCATCGTTTTCATACATCCGGAAAAACGAATGTTTTGATTTTCTGCTGCAGCTGCTGAACAAGAGCAATGCGGATGCCCAAAGCCAAAAGAAAATCGAAACGGCCGTAAACGATTATTTGAATAACAAATATCAACAACTACAAGGAACCCCATGATGAAGAAAAAATATATCTTTTTATTGGTATTGGTTGCTGCTTTTGCCGGCTTCTATTACCTGACGCCTTCATTTGAAAGCATTGTCAAACAAGTTGTTCACAAATACGGCTCGGCAGTCACCGGAACCGACGTCAACCTGGAAGGTTTTAACCTCAAACTGGCAGACGGGGAAGGGCACATCGGCAAAATCACCGTCGGAAACCCCAAAAACTATAAATTAAAGAATGCCATGGAACTCGGCGGCATCTCTGTCAAAGTAAATATCAAAAGCCTTACGCAGGACACCATTGTAATCGAATCGGTTGAAATAGATAAACCCGTTATCAATTATGAAATTCTGTCGCTGACGCAAAATAACCTCTCCCAACTTCTGGAAAACATCAAAAAGAACACGGCTTCAGCCGAAAAAGCCGAACAGAAAGAAGTTAAAGCACAGGAAAAGCAAACTTCTTCAGCTGAAAAAGACAGCGGAGGGAAAAAAGTCATCATTAAAAAGCTGGTTGTCCGCGGCGGTGAAATTTCCGTTGCGGCCAGCGCTGCGGCCGATATCACCAAAACCACGGCAAAACTGCCGGAAATCACTCTGACCAATATCGGCGAAGACAAAAAAGGCGCTTCCGTTGCCGAAACGGTTTCCAAAGTTCTGACCAAAATTCTCAATACCGCATATAAAACCATTGTTGACAGTAAAATCGCTGACCTTAAAAACGTCGCCGAAGAAAATCTCAACAATGTTGTCGGCGGTGTTAAGGAACGCATCAAAGAAATCGGCATCTTTGGCAAATAAATACAAAAAACACAAAATCCCCGGATGTTTCCGGGGATTTTTTTGTCCGGCCGAGTTAACAGTTCACAAAAGCACGAACACTGTTTACGAAAGAATAAGCTGACCGGTTTTATCGTCCGTCCAAGTATTCATTCAATATTCCCGGGGTCAGCAATTGCGGCAGAATAACATAATCCTCGTTTTCGCTGTCATAATAAACATACAAAGGAATGCTGTTGCGGCCGTAACGTTCCAGAGCCTCGGCAATATGACGGTCTTTATTGGTCCAGTCCGCTTTGAACAGATGAATATGATGCTTTTGCACCAGTTCGGCAAACCGGGATGTGTCTAAAGCCAGTTTTTCATTAGCCAGACAGGTAATGCACCACTTGGCGGTAAAGTCAATAAACACCGGCTTATTCTGCCGCACCAGCTCATTGACCTGCCGTTCGTCATACGGCTGCCAGTCCAGGCTCTGCCGGCTGTCTGCGCTTTCGGTCGTCAGATGCCCGAGAACCCACATCAGCCAGAAACAGGTCAGCAAAACCGGAATGGCAAAAATCTTCTTTAAGATACTCATCCAGCGGCCGGGTTTCGGCAGCAGACGAGCCAGAAAATAAGGAAACAGCCCAATCAGCGTAAAGGGCAGGGCATATCCCAGGCTTAAAGAGAGGAATACCGGATAATAAACATAAATCGGCTTTGCCAGCGTATAGCCGATTGCAATACCCATAAACGGTGCCGTACAGGGGCTGGCAATCAACACCGCAAAAAAACCGGTAAAAAAAGCATTGAGCTTTTGCTTGGCAAACGAAATACGTCCCACACGGTTGGCAAAAGGATTCCTGAAATTAACCAAATCCAGCAGCATTAAAAAGACAATAAAGAAGATGACAATCATAATCACCACAAAAGTCGGTGACTGCAACTGAAAGCCCCAGCCAATATGTTCGCCTTTTTCGCGCAGCCAGACTAAAACCGTAGCCATCAGCAAAAAGCAGCTGACCACGCCGGCCATATAAATCAAAGCCTCAATTCGCGCACTGCGGCGATTGTAAGCCCCTTGAACCAAAGCAATGGCTTTAATTGACAGAATAGGGAAGATACATGGCATAAAATTAAGGATAATGCCTCCCAGAAAAGCCATCAGCATAATAACCGGCAATGTCTGCGTTTCATAGTTAATCGGTTCATATTCGCTTAAACCGGAAGCTTTTTCCGGAGCCAGCAGATACCCCCGGCGGCCGTTTTCATGTTCAACCACAAGCACGCCCCCGGCATCTTCCGCTTTGTCATTGTCAGCCGGAACCGAAACCGACAAATTTCCGCTGCGGTCAAAACCGACCTTTTGCGGCGCATTATTGACAATCAGCCCCTGCCGGAAAGGAATAAAGGTAATCTTCTGTACGTCTTTGGCAAAATTATGGTTTGGCGTTTTCAAATCAATCAACAGATTGCCGTCGGCTATTTCATAACGGGACTGCCAGGATGTTTTTACCGGAAAACTGTTGCTCGCTTTCAAAACTTCATCCTGCCAAATCTGAGGAATCTCGGGAATTTGTTCAACAATCGGCAGACTGAACGATATTTTGACCGTCTCCGGCATACATTCTTCCCGGCACGCCAGCCAGGAAACGGTTGCCTGAAAATCTTCCGCACCGTATTTTTTTATCGGATTCCCTTTGGGTTTCAGACGAAACTTCCAATAAGCCGTTTGGTCATAGCCATATTGAACCAACCCGTCAACAACAAATTTTTGCGGCAGGCTTTGCTCCCGGGTTTCAATTTCATAACCTTCGGGAAGAGACCATTTAATGCCGGTCGGCAGCCCGGCATCACCGGGATTAGACCAGTAAGTGTGCCAGCCGTTATGCATTTGCAGCCGCAGCAGCAAATCGATTCCGGCTTGCGGATTAAGCTCATCGGCTGAAGTAAAGACATCGGCCGAAACCTTATCGGTTCTGGCTCCCATAACCAAGGCAAAGCTCTGACCCGAACAGGTCAGAGCAGCCAGAAAAAAACAAAGCAGACCAAAGATTCTACTGCGCATCAGGCGTTTTTTCCTTTGCCTCTTTTTTCGGCTCGGCTTTTTGCCGTGCGGCAATAACAAAGTTATAATAAGCCGTGACGATAACGCTCAAAGCCTTAACAAACGACAGACAGCCCAGAATAATCGCAATCGGCATAAACAAACCCGGAATCAGGCAAAGCACAATCAGAGCCACCAGCGTTTCCGAACCTTGGGCAACGCCGCCCAGATAAAACGGCGACTGGCTGACTTCCGGCAGTTTCGGCGCATTGTTCTTATAAGCGATAACGGCATAAGAGAGCAGGGCGGCCGCCGCGGAGGTGAAACCGAACAGCAGGAAAATCGCCGCTACGGCATTCTGTGCCGGGTGAGCCAAAGCAAAGCCGAAAATGACCCCGGCATAAAACATATAATCGAGCGCCGCGTCAAGAAAAACGCCGAAATCCGTTTTGCCGGCATATTTGGCAATCGAGCCGTCCAGCGCATCAAAGGCACGGTTGATAAGAATGCAGAGCAAGGCAAAGCCGTACATTCCCATGGAAAGGAAATTAATTGCCAGCAGGCCGATAACAAACCCGGTAATCGTAACCGAATTCGCCGAAATGCCGGCCTGATGAAGCTTCTTTCCTGCCGCGTCAAAACCGACAAAGGCCTTGCGGTAAAGTTTTGTACACAATTCTTGAAACTTCTTAAAATTATCCTTGATTTTAAGCACGGCGGCTTTAAATTTCTCACTATCCGCCATAGATTTTATTTTATCTATTTTATCGCTCATTATTTTAACCTTTCATAAGATGCATTAGCTGATACTGATGAAAATAGTAGTGTAGTTTTTATTTAAAGTAAAATCATGAAACAGACTTATTAAATTTTTAAGGGTTCAAACCGTGAAATCAAGATTGCTCAAATATTTATTCTTTCTCGCCGCTGCCGTTACCGCCGTTGTCTATTATATCCGCACCCGGCAGCCTTATCAGGTTATGTCCGGCGAAACGATGAACACCTACTACCGCATCAAAATCCGCACTGATAAAGAAAACAACTTATTACATAATGCAATCAGAGACGAACTTCAACGCATCAATAAAGAAATGTCGGTTTTTGACAGCAGTTCGGAAATAAGCAGCATAAACAACGATGACAGCGGCGAATGGATTGACCTCTCGCCTGAAATGTCCGAAGTTTTGAAAGACGCCCGCAAAACCTATGTAGAAAGCAATGGCAATTTTGACCCCACGGTCGGCAAATTGGTTGATCTCTGGGGCTTCGGCACAACACGCAGCAGCAAACGCGTGCCCAGCGACGAAAAAATCAAGGAGGCCCTCAAGTCAACCGGCTTTGACAAATTGCGCTTTAACGGCAATTATACCCGGGTTAAAAAGAGCATTCCCGACGTCAAGCTTAATCTGTCAGCCCTGGCCAAAGGCTATGCCGTTGACCGCGTTGCCGCCTTGCTGGATGACAACGGTTATACCGACTATATCGTCGAAATCGGCGGCGAAGTCAAAGCCCGCGGAAACCGTTCGGAAGAGAGCAAAGGCTGGAATGTGGCTGTCGTTGAACCCAATACCCAAAACTATGAGAATGCCTACGTTGTCGGGCTGAAAGATTTTGCCGTTGCCACGTCCGGCGACTATCGCAACTTCTTTTATTATAACGACAAACGCTATTCTCATACCATTTCGCCCAAAACCGGCTATCCGGTCGAGCACAGTCTGACTTCGGCCACCGTCTTCCATAAAAGCTGCATGCATGCGGACGCTCTGGCCACGGCAATTATGGCCATGGGTGAAAGAAAAGGGCTTAACTTTGCCAACGAAAACAATCTGGCCGTCGTTCTTTTCGTCCGTGAAGACAATAACGCTTTTCGGGCCTTGCTATCCGATGAAGCTCAGAAACTCCTGGAAAACAAATGACAATTTTCACCCGGGAAGGAACAGTCAGCCGCATTTTGCCGCACCGGGTCGAAGTAACGGTTATCAGCGTTTCGGCCTGTCTGCATTGCCGGTTAAAGGAAAACTGCACCGTCAGCGATTGCCGCTCCAGAAACATTCTGGTTGAAACCGATAATCCGCAAAGATATGCACCCGGCAGCCGTGTAACCGTTTTAATGGACAGCCGGCTGGGGTGGTGGTCCGTCTTTTATGCTTATATTTTGCCCTTGATATTGGTTCTCGGCAGCTTATTTGCAATTTTGGCGGCAACCGCCGACGAAACTGCTGCCGCCGCGGGAGCTCTTGCCGTGCTTGTTCCTTATTATCTGCTGCTTGCAGCCATGAAAAAGCGCTTGCTCTCCCGCTATGCTTTCCGCCTGAAAGAGGAATAAATTGGGGAGTAATGGCAAAATTTCTTTGGCTTATATAACTTTCATGCTAAGATTCTGACAATTTTGATTAACAGAAAGAGCTGCTTTATGACGGAGATTATCTGGTTAAATGTTCTGATTGTCGGCCTGATAGCCGCGGCTGCCGCCGTTGTTCTCTATTTCACCGCAAAAAAATTTGCCGTTGAAAATAATCCGCTGGCCGACAAAATTGACGCCTTGCTGCCTCAGGCCAATTGCGGGGCTTGCGGCAAAGCCGGCTGCCGGGATTTTGCCAACGCCTGTGCCGCCGCCGATAAAAAGACCTTTGCCAAACTTTACTGTCCGGTAGGAGGGAGAAGTGTTATGCAGGGCGTTGCCGCTCTGTTAGGTTTCTCAGCGGCGGAAAAAGCCGAAACCTGCGCCGTTCTGCGCTGTAACGGAACCTGCCGAAACGCGCCGGATAAAACTGTTTATTCCGGCTTAGGCAACTGCCGCGTTGCCAACCTGATTTCAGCCGGAAGTTCCGGTTGTCCCGATGGCTGCCTGCGTTTTGGCGACTGCGTTAAAGTTTGCCGTTTCGACGCACTGCATCTCGACCCGGAAACCGGCATCCCGGTTATTAATCCCGATAAATGCACATCTTGCGGCGCCTGTGTTAATATCTGCCCGCGCAAGCTGTTCGAGATTCGCCCGATAAGTCAGGAAAACCAGCAGGTTTACGTTGCCTGCCGCAATCGCCAGAAAGGGGCTGCCGTCCGCAAAAACTGTTCTGCGGCCTGCATTGCCTGCCAAAAATGTGTTAAAATCTGTACCGACATCACGATTGAAAACAATCTTTCTTATATTCCTGACACTGTTTCTCCCGCCCGTTTTGGCGCCGAACTGGCCGCTGCTTGCCCGACCGGAGCCATCGTCTATAAAAAACAAGTAAAAGGAGAACGCCATGACGCATAAAAAAACATTCCAAATCGGCGGTATCCACCTTGATAAACACAAAATATCCGCTTTAAACCCGATTATCGACGCCGGAGTCCCCGAATTGGTCTATATTCCGGTCAGGCAGCATATCGGCGCTCCGGCTGTTCTCCAAAAGACCAAAGGCGACAAAGTAAAAATCGGAACACTGCTTGCCGCCGCCGACGGTGTCGTTTCCGCTGACGTTCACTCTTCCGTTGCCGGAGAAATCGTTAAAATTGAAGAAATGCCGGGAAGCAGCGGCTATCAGGAACTGACCGTCGTCATCAAAACCGCGCCGGACGAATTTGAAACAGGCATTGACACCGGCAGCGACATTGTCAAAGAGATAACGGCCTCCCGGGAAGAAATTATCTCCGCCATCCGCAAAGCCGGAATTGTCGGTATGGGCGGCGCCGGTTATCCGACTCCGATAAAAATTGAGCTACCCGAAAACAAAAAAGCCGACTGTCTGATTGTCAACGCTATCGAATGCGAACCCTATCTGACTGCGGACGGAGCTTTAATGCTTGAAAAGGCGGAACAAATCATCATCGGTGCCAAAATCATCAATAAAGCGCTCGGAATCCAAAACGCCGTCATTGCCATTGACGAAAACAAACCGCAGGCAATCGAAAAACTCACGAAAATAAGCAAAAGCTACATTGGCGTCAATGTCCGGGTCTGCAAGAGCAAATACCCTCAGGGCGGCGAACGCCAGCTGATTAACGCCATCACCGGCAGAGAGGTGCCTTCGGGAAGGCTGCCGATAGATGCCGGCTGCATTGTTCAAAACGTTGCCACCGTCTTTGCCGTCTATGAAGCGGTTATGAAACACAAACCTCTCTACGAACGAATTCTTACCGTAAGCGGAAACACCGCACTTACCACACCGGGAAATTACCGGGTCAGGGTAGGGACGCCGGCGGAATATATTTTGGATTTGGCACAAACCCGCAAAGAAGAAATCGGCAAATTGCTTTTCGGCGGGCCGATGATGGGAACGGCGGTTCCTAACCTGCAAACCCCGATAACCAAACTGACCTCGGGGCTGCTTGTTTTGTCTGCCGCCGAAGCTCTCAAACCGGACGAAAGCTGCTGCATCCGCTGCGGCAAATGCGCCGAAGTCTGCCCCATCGGACTGTTGCCGTTCAACATAGCTTCCGATCTGCGGCGCAACGACACCTCACGCCTCCGCGAACTTCACGTTATGGACTGCATCGAATGCGGCTCCTGTGCCTATACTTGTCCGGCCAAAGTTCCGCTTCTGGACTATTGCAAACTGGGCAAATATGAATTCAAAAAACGTAAATAAGGCTATTGGACCATGCTGAAAATTTCAACCACGCCTCACATTTTTTCTCCGGTAACCACGCAGAGCCTGATGCGGGATGTTTTAATCGCCCTCACGCCTGCAATTATCGTTGCCTTGCTGATGTTCGGTATCGGCGCTTTGAAAGTATTGCTGACGTCTGTTGCCGCCTGCGTCATGTTTGAATACCTCATTACCCGCTATCTGCTAAAAACAGCCAATACGATCAGGGACTGCTCTGCAATGATTACCGGCGTTTTGCTGGCATTCAACCTGCCCAGCAGCATGCCTGCCTGGATGATTTTAATCGGTGCGTTTGTTGCCATCGGTATAACCAAAATGGCATTCGGCGGATTGGGAAAAAATATTTTCAATCCCGCACTGGCCGGACGTGTCTTTCTGTTTATTTCCTTTCCCGTACAAATGACCACCTGGCCCAAGCCTGATTTTCTTAATTTTATGAATATCGACGCCGAAACGGCTCCCACAACGTTAAACATCCTTAAACACATCAATGATACGGGGTCTGCCGCATTCCGAAATGCTGCGTCGTCTCTGCCGGATTACGGACAAATGCTGATCGGTAACATGGGCGGCTGCCTGGGTGAAGTCTCGGCGCTGGCACTCTTCCTGGGATTGCTGTATCTGCTCTGGCGGCGGGTAATTACCTGGCACATTCCTTTTTATTATGTATCAACCTTTTTCCTGCTGACCGCCGTCACCTGGCTGAACACTGATGATATCCGTTTTGAGCCGGTTACTCATCTGCTCTCCGGCGGCCTGCTGCTCGGGGCTTTTTTCATGGCGACGGACTATGTAACCACGCCCATGACCCGCAAAGGCCAGGTTATCTTTGCCGTCGGCTGCGGCATTCTGACTTATGTCATCCGTTTTTACAGCGCTTATCCCGAAGGCGTTTCCTTTGCAATTTTGATTATGAACGCCTTTGTGCCGCTGATTGACAAATTAACCCCGCAGCGTGTTTACGGAACCCGGAGGAGATAAACATGAAACAAACCTCTCTCGCCAAACTTGTTTTCGTCATGCTGGTTGTTGCCTGTGGTTCCGCGGCTGTTTTAGCCTGGGTCTATGCCATAACCCGCGAACCGATAAAAAAAGCCGGAGAAGCCAAAGAACTGGAAGCTGTTGCCGAAGTTATCTACGGCGGTTTTGACAATGATCCGTTTCAGGAAAAAACATATATCAACACGGCTGACGGCAAAGAACGTCTGGTTTTGTTTCCCGCCCGACGCAACGGCACCATCAGCGGCGTTGCGATCAAAACCTCGACCAATAAAGGCTTCGGCGGCAAAATGGAACTGATTGTCGGTTTCTTTCTTGACGGCACCGTCAGCGGCTATAAAGTCATACACAGCAATGAAACCCCCGGGCTGGGAACCAAAGTCAGCGAACCTCGGTTCAAAGAACAGTTTGCCGGCATCCGCCCCAAAAAGCACCTGTTTAAGGTTAAACAGGACGGCGGCGAGATAGACGCCGTTACCGCGGCAACCATCAGCTCCCGGGCCGTCATCGATGCCATTCAGAAAGCCTATGACGCTTATAACAAATTCAGTACGGGAATTTAAGCCATGAACTCACCAAGTTACCAAAATTTTACCCGCGGCCTGATTCGTGAAAATCCGACACTGGTTATGCTGCTCGGCATGTGCCCGACTTTGGGGGTAACCACTTCCGCGCTCAACGGCCTGGGTATGGGACTGGCCACATTGTTTGTACTTCTCCTTTCCAACACGGCCGTCTCCGCCGTTAAAAATTTCATTCCGGCCGCCATTCGCATTCCGTGCTATATTACCATCATTGCCTCTTTCGTAACCGTCGTGGAACTCCTGATGGCCGCTTATTTTCCTGCCTTGCACGCCGCCCTCGGCATTTATATTCCTCTGATTGTCGTCAACTGTATTATTCTCGGACGGGCCGAAGCCTTTGCCTCCCGCAACACTGTCGGACAATCCGTCCTTGACGCATTGGGAATGGGACTCGGCTTCACCTGGGCGCTGCTGGCCTTGGGACTGATACGGGAAATTCTGGGGGCGGGAAGCGCTTTCGGCTTTAGTTTCGTCGGCGAAGACGCTTACCCGGTTTTGCTCTTTATCATGCCGCCGGGAGCCTTTCTGGCTCTGGCCGGATTAATCGTCGTCTTCAACTGGCTGCGGAGAAAATAAGATGAGTTATGTAATGATTTTTATTGCCGCAATCTTTGTAAATAACATTGTTTTGTCGCAGTTCTTGGGAATCTGTCCTTTCCTCGGCGTCTCTAAAAAGATTTCCACGGCTTTGGGCATGGGGTTTGCCGTTATGTTCGTTATGACAATTTCGGCCATTGCCACCCACCTGATCTATTATCAGCTGCTGGTACCGAACCGCCTGACATTTATGATAACCGTCGTCTTCATACTGGTTATCGCCGCTCTGGTGCAGATGGTGGAAATTATTTTGCATAAGACATCACCGCTGCTATATCAGGCTCTGGGTATTTTTCTGCCGTTAATTACCACCAATTGCGCCGTTCTGGGCGTGGCAATCCTGGCCATCCAGAAAGATTTCGGCCTGCTTTCCGCCGTATGCTACAGCCTGGCCAATGCCATGGGCTTCACGCTGGCAATAGTCTTATTTGCCGGCATCAGGGAAAGGCTGAGCGCCGCGCCGATACCCAAAGCGCTTCAGGGCGTGCCGATTGCCCTGATAACCGCGGCCCTGTTGTCGATGGCATTTATGGGCTTCTCCGGTATCAGCCGTTAAAACAAAGCCCCGGATTTTCCGGGGCTTCTTCTTTTACGCTTGTTTTTTCAGTTCTCTCAACAGGCTCAGTACCTGCGGATGAGTAATTTTTTCTTCGGCATAATTGTAAAATTCTTCAAACAATCTGCCGCCGTAAGTCTGCGTCTCATCATAATAACGCGCCTGAATAACGGCATCAAGCTTGTCCATATTGCGGACAAACACGGCTTCCGGCGTTTTCTGTTCCTCAAATTCGGCAAACAGTTCCGCCAGTTCGGGGTAGTCCAGTTCTTTAACCAGCCGCCGCATTGCATCGGTTTCCAATTCATGTTTTTTCTCTGGAGCGATCCCGCTGCCGGGGGTAAAATCGCCGACATAGATCTCCGCTAAATCATGGATATTGGCCATTTTCAGACATTTGCACAAATCCAGCTCCGCCGGAGCATACAATTGCACCAAAAGGCTCAAACTCCAAGAGTGGGCGGCATCGCTTTCCGGATTTTCAATTTTGTGATAAACCCAGCCGCTGCGCTGCAAATTTTTCATTTGCCCGCTGATTTTCATAAACTTTTTAATCGTAGCCATAACTGCACATATATTAAGATAAACATTTATTAAACTACTGTCTCTTATACACATCTCCGAGCCCACGAGACGTAGAGGAATCTCGTA
>ENA-UALR01001053-UALR01001053.1-human-gut-metagenome-genome-assembly--contig:-NODE-1053-length-12361-cov-5.039655_pt1 | contig 12361 bp, 10 predicted proteins | sample MGYA00243702_ERZ654472 | MGnify/ENA primary metagenome ERZ654472 (study PRJEB26926, sample SAMN06164398) | human gut metagenome | biome: ENVO:00009003; feature: ENVO:2100002; material: ENVO:00002003...
CGTTAGGGCCGACCAAACCGACTTTCTGCCCATCGGAAATATGGGCGGAGGCATGTTCAAGCAAAACTTTGGGGCCGATGCGGACGGTTATGTCATTAATGTCAATCATCTAATTTTATCTGATAAGAGGCCTGGCCATATTTAACCAGTATATGTTCGGGATTCTGCCGGCGATCCAAACTCAGGGAAAAACTTTTGGCATTGCTGCGGATATTGTCATACAAATAAAAACGATAGCCGCCGCAAATATATTTTTTCCCTTTCGGCCTGTCCGTCTCCGAGCAAAAAGCGGTAATGCTGCCGATCAGCAGGTCATAACTTCCGGCCAGAGGGACGGCTTCCATACTCAGAATATAGAAAATGTCTTTGCCGTTCCGGTGTCCGATGACTATGTCATGATAGGGAAATTTATAACTGCGGCGAAACATCCACAATTTGGGAAGCATCAGATTGCTCCATTTGCCGTCGCCGCGATTATAAGTATAACTGCTGGTTTCCGGATTCAGTTTGACGTAAGCAACCAGATTCCGATAGGTATCTATCCGATAATTTTCATCTTTCAGGGTTACGGCACAGTTGTTTTTGCCGTAACAGGGTTTAACACTGGTAAAGGGAGAAAATTCCATATTGCTGTTGCGGTAAAACCGTTTCATCCGCGCATTCAGATAACGGGCGGACAAATCGTCACTCCAGCCTGCCGTCAGGGTATCATATTTCATATACTGGGTGTTTATGCAGTTTAGAACGGCATTTATATCGGAACTTATTTTACAATTGAGCGGTGCACCGTGCGGACGAATCGAAATTCCCAGATATTTTGAGCAGAAAAGCTCCGCACAAAACAAGACAAGCAGCAACAGCAATATAAAAGTCAGTTTTTTCATTCACACCTATTTCAGCTGCGTCCGATACAGCGAACGATAAACGCTGTCCTCCTTCTGCATCAGTTCGTCATGGCTGCCCATTTCCACCAGTTCGCCGTAATTTACGACGACAATTTTGTCGGCGTTGCGAACCGTGGACAGACGGTGGGCAATGATAAAGACCGTACGATCGGTCATCAGGTTGTCGATCGCCTGCTGAACGATTGCCTCCGACTTGTTATCCAGAGCGGAGGTTGCCTCGTCCAAAATAACAATCGGCGCATTTTTGATAAAGGCACGGGCAATGGCAATACGCTGTTTCTGACCGCCGGAGAGCAGAACGCCGCGCTCGCCGATTTCGGTATCCAATCCTTTATCCAGAGAAGCAATAAACTCTTCCAGGCAGGCTGATTTTACCGCACGGTCGATTTCTTCCGGCGTTGCGTCTTCCTTGCCGAGCAGAATATTCTCGCGAATCGTGCCGGCAAACAGGAAGTTATCCTGAAAAACGATGGCGATTTTATCGCGCAGCGAATCCAGCTCCAAATCACGAACGTCAACCCCGTCAATGCAGACACTGCCGGAAGTGACGTCATAAAAGCGGGGCAGCAGGTTAACCATGGTGGTTTTGCCGCCGCCGGAGTTGCCGACAAAAGCTATTGTCTGACCGACTTTAACGTTCAGACTGACGTTTTTCAGTACCGGTTTGCCGGGAACATATTCAAAACAAACATTTTTATATTCAATCGACTTGCTGATTTTTTCCAACGGTTTGGCATCCGGTTTGCTGGTAATGGCGGGAACCTGTTCCAACAGCCCGAAAACGCGCTCCATAGCCATCAGCGACAGCTGGACGCTGTTGAAATTGTTGCCGATGCTTTTTATCGGATTATACAGCATAATCAGCGCGGTGATAAACGAAACAAAATTACCGGCGGAAATCTGCTTGGTGACAATCAGATAGCTGCCGAGCCAGATAATCAATGCAATGCCAAGAGAAACGACAAAATGCATCAGCGGCGACATCAGTCCGGTACGCTGAATCATTTTAATCCCCAGCTTGAAAACACTGTTTAAGGTGTTGCGGAAGCGGGCCAACTGGTATTGATAAAGGTTGTAGGACGTAACAATGCGGTTGCCGTTGAAAGTTTCGTTATAGTGGGTCATTACCGCAGAACCGGAAAAGATGGTTTTATCCATCAGCCCCTTGATGCGGCGGCGCACGGTTGTCAGCGGATAGAGGGCTCCGAGCAGAACGATAATCGCCACGATTGCCAGTTCCCACGAGTTGTAAATCAAAACGCCGATAAGAGACAGTGAAGAGAAAACACGGGTCGTAAACAGTTTGAGGTTATTCAGCAGCCCGGCGCAGGCCATATCAACATCGTAATTAAAACGAAACAGAATGTCGCCGGAAGTCGATTTGTCAAAGAAGCCGGCGTCATAATGCATCAGTTTTTCAAACAAAGTGATTTTCAGTCCCTGGGAAATTTTCTGTCCGACCCAGGTATTCAGATAAGTTGCCGTATAGTTCAGCAGACTCTGCAGGCAGCTGAACAAAACAATCAGCAGCGGAATATAGGAAGTCGAAGCCGTATTTTTTTCGACCATGACAATATCCATATAAGGCTGCAGCGACCAGGCAATGACCGCATCCATCGAACCGATGGGAATTGTAATCAGGACACCGAGCAGCCCCCTTACCCAGTAAGGTTTGACATAAGGAAAGATTTTGCAATAATTACTGACGGTGTAAGTTGATTTGAATTTCTTCAGAAGTTTGGCAAACATTCTCATCTCAGTTGTGATATTAAAGTTATTCCCAACATAGAACAGAATGCCGCCTTTTGGCAAGCGGAAATAATCAAATATCTATTATTAATTGGATATCTCCAGCCCGGCAGCCAAAACAGGCGTTATGTCATAAACCTTCACAAAATCGTCCGCCGCAAACCGGCAGGCGTTGACATGGGTATTGGTACAGCGAAGGCTTTTGAACAAGCCGCTGCCTTTCAACCGTTCGACGGCTCCGTCAACAAAAACGCCGTGGGTTGCCAATATGTGGATTTCACGCGCACCGGCGGCATCATAAGCCCGGGCTGCCTGAATAACGGATTCTCCCGAACGGATCATATCGTCATATATAACCACCCGGCGTCCGGATACGTTGGCATTCAAGGCAACAACCTCCGTCTGCTCGCCGGAAAGACGCTGTTTCATAATATAAGCGCTGTCCAGCCCCAGACGGCCGCTCATTTTCTGCACCCATTTTGCCCGCCCCATGTCGGCCGTAGCCAGAACCGGGTTTTCACCGACATCGGCAATCATCTGTCTTATCAAAGGTTCGGCGGTCAGATGAATCGGACGGATGGAACCTTCAAAGTAATATTGGGTGCCGAGTGAATGCAAATCGACCATATACACGAAATTTCCACGGGCAGAAGTCGGCAAAGAACTCAGCAGACGGGCAATATTTTTGGCTATGACGACTTCGCCGCGCCGGGAAGCCCGCTCCATGGTCGAATAGCCGAAATAAGGAATGACGATATGCAGCGAAGAGCATTGTTCCATAACCAAAGCGCTGCATATATTATACATCTCCATCACCGCGGCATCGCTGACGGTTCCGGCGACATAGACGGCCGGACTGTTGCGTATCTCCCGTGCTTCAAGGAGACGGTAATAGTTTTCCCCGTCAGGAAAGCGGGTGTGCTCGATTTTGCCGAGGCGGAAATCGATTTCCGACGGAGCCGCGGCTATTTTTTCCGCCAGAAAGGCATAAGGCCGGGAACTGAAAATATTGGCTTTGACAGGCATGGTTTTCCTCCGGTTATCTGTTCGGACAGTTAAACATATAATCTTTAATTTTCAGATAATAATAATTCTTTATATTTCGTTTGTTTTCCTTTATAGTGAGCCGGTCAAAGAAATTAAAAACTTTGAATTTTTAAATTTCTTTGGTGAATGTTACAACTTAATTCACTAAGAGGAAAAAATGAAAATACTTGTCGGCATGAGCGGCGGCGTTGATTCTTCCGCGGCGGCTCTGTTATTGAAAAAAGCCGGATATGACGTTATCGGCGCCACAATGTCCATTTGGGACAAAGCACAAAATTTTAAGAATATGACCGGGAAAGAAGGCTGTTTCAGCCCGCATGAGGAAGAGGACATTGCCGCTGCCCGGAAAGTCTGCCAAAAGCTGGATATTCCTTATCATGTTATCGACTGCACGGCGGAATATAAAAAAATCGTGCTTTCCAACTTCAAAGCCGAATATCTGGCCGGACGAACGCCGAATCCCTGCGTTTTATGCAATGCGACAATCAAATTTTCAGCCCTGCCTCTTGCCGCCCGAGCGGCCGGAATAGAATTTGACAAGTTTGCGACCGGGCATTATGCCGGTGTCCGTTTTAATCAGGAAAACGGGCGTTATCAGCTTCTTTGCGGCAAAGATCCGCGTAAAGACCAGGCTTATTTTCTTTATCGTCTGTCTCAGGAACAACTGGCCGGCATTATGCTGCCGCTCGGCAGTTACACCAAAGCGGAAATCAGGGAACTGGCCAAGGAAGCCGGGCTCGAAGTCTGTGACAAACCGGACAGCCAGGACTTTTATACCGGCGATATCAATGATATTATTCAGGAAGCACCGAGAAGCGGAAACTTTGTCAACAGCGAAGGAAAAATCCTCGGACAGCATCAGGGTTTCTGGAACTTTACCATCGGGCAGCGCCGCGGTATGGGTATTGCCGCGGAAAAACCGTTGTATGTTATTGCCCTGCATCCGGAAACCAATGAAGTCGTGCTGGGCTTTGCCGACGAGACAATGCAGCAAGGACTGATTGCCGGACGGATGAACTGGATTTCAATTTCAGCACCGGAAACGGCTTTACACTGCGAAGCCAAAATCCGCTCATCGCAGAAACCGGTCCGGGTTACGGTGACCCCGGAAGATAACGATTGTTTCAAAGTTGAATTTGAAGATTTGCAAAAAGCTTTAACGCCCGGTCAATCCGTTGTTTTTTATCGAGACGGAACGGTTTTGGGCGGCGGTTTCATCCAATCGGTCTTTTAAACTTCTCATACCGTAACCTGTCTTGCGGCAGGTTACGGTATGAAACATTTAATCCCAAGAACTCATCATAATTTTGCGATAGCAGTCGATAACGACACGAATTTTCGGAATATCTTTGGTCAGACGGTGCGCCACCAGATAAAAAGTTACTTCCGGCGTCTCCTTAATCTCCGTCAACAGGCGGAGGTCTCCGTCATTGGCATATTGCAGCGGCAGAACCCCTATGCCTCCGCCGGCACGCAAAATTTTAATAACCGAAAAATTGGAGTTGGAGGAAAAGCAAACGCGGGGAGAACGCGCCATAATATCTTTCCACACTTTCAAATAATGGTAATGCCCGAATTTGCCGCAGACACGGTGGTTGGCAATCAAGTCCTCAATGCTCTTCGGTTCGCCGTGTTTTTTCAGATATTCGGGTGTGGCCATAAAACCGTACTTTACATTCCGGCTGGCAACGATAACCAGGTCGGAACCGGTCGGCGGCTCAAAGGTAAAGCCCAAATCGACGTCGAGCACATTGAAATTCGGCGGCTCGTAGTTAGAAATCGCATCAATGCGGATATTCGGGTATTCCTCCCAGAAAGTGCTGATGCTGTCACTCGGCAACGCGGCTGAAACTGCCAACGGAATACCGACACGGACGGTTCCCGACAGGGCATCCTTATGAGAAGCAAGGGTATCTACGCTGCGAACAACCTTTTTGATGTCAAACCCCAGATTGATAATGTTCTGAGCCTCATAAGTGAGGACACTGCCGCGGCCGTTGCTGGTTACCAGCTTGGTTCCAAGCTCCTTTTCCAAATCGCTGATATATTTATTGAGGGTATCAACGGAGAGGTTCAGGGCTTCGGCAACTTTTTTCTTGCTGTTATTTTCCGAAACAGCAACCAGCATTAGCAAGCCTTCCAGCTTTGCGATGTCTTTTTTGGTTATCATCGTCCCTCACAACAGCCGGCTAACGCCGACTCAGCAGTCTTTCTTGCATTCGGCAATATCAGGCCGCGGTATGATTAATAATCAGACTTCCCAGCTGCGGGAAAATTCTTCGTCCTTGAACAGAGAGGCCAGACCGGTAATCTGCTTTAAGCGCAGCACCTCATCGGCAGACATGCCGATGTTGCGGCAAATCCAGGCATCGCTTTTGCCCATTTCCAGCAGCTCGGCCACGATGTTGCTCATCAGGTCAACGTTATGGCTGCCGCGGGCACGGTTGTGACGAATGGTTGAAGCCATCCGGTCGCCCAAAGGTTTGTCAATTACGACAACCGGCATTTTGCCGCCTTCACGCTCATAAATGCGCGGGCTGGTCAACATGGTGGTAAAACGGTGGAAACCGTCCACAACGATGTACTCATCCTTATCTTTGTCATAGTAGCAGACAATCGGCTGGGTGAAACCGTCTTCCCAGATAGAAATTTCCAGCAGTTTCATTTCCGGAGGAGCAACACGGTTAGGGTTGTAGTCGTTGGCCTTGATTTTTTCGACCGGAATCGCCTGAACATTGTAAACAGGGCTTTTATATTCACTCATAATACTTTCCTCACAAGTTTCTGTATTTCGCCATTAATTCGCGCTCACGCTCCGCCTGTTTTTTGGTTTGGGTAAAGCCCATATATTTACAGAGGTGATCGTTTTTCAAAATGCATACGGCCATTCGTTTCCAAGACGGAATATCGATGGTTGATTTTATATCATCGGTGTTATCCGGCGTGCCGAGAAAACGAATCTTGTCGCGGCTTTTGTTGTAACCGCTGGGACCGTTACGGCGAATCGGATAATTGCATTCTTCCAGCTCTTTCAGCGCGTCTTCGTTGACCACGCCGCCTTTTTTCCACCAAAAACGAATGGATGTTTTAAATTTATTGATATAATTCTGGCGGATGCTCTCCGGCAGGGTTGCCAGCAAAAACTTTACATAGGAACGCCAGGTGTGCCCCGGAGGCAACGTGAACTTGCGGGCGCCCAATGCCTTGGTGCTGCCGTAGATGGCTCCGAAGTTGGCCCCCTGAACCCGGCCGACAACCCGTATCCAGGTATCGGGCTCAAGCACGCGGTAAAGGTTCAGGCTGTCTTTGGCGCTCTCATGATACGGACTGGCAACACGCATCTGGTTAATGGAAAGGCCTGCCTTATAAAAGAGGTCATAAATATGGTTGTAATCAAAATCAAACTTGCCGTTGGCAACCCATACATCTTTGGTTGTCCAGTCATACAACGGATAAGCGTGATAAAAATTCTCACCCATTTTGGTGTTCCATTTGCCCTCGCCGACGCTGGTCTTTTTATAGTTGGCATAAGCCCGGTAACGGTTGAGGGATTCATCGGCGCGAATCCCCAGCAGGCAGATGGATTTTCCCTTATGCTGGCGGGCATACCATTTTCCGAATTCCGCATAGAAGTCTTCCTGCGGCATTTTGTATTTGTAAAAATCGAAGTTATGATTTTCCAGCTTAATGATATAATCCTGTTTGGGCATCGGGCGCACCCAAGCAGCCTTTTTGTCGGGATCCCAGGTGTACCAGTACATCTGGTAGTTGCTGACGGCACAGCGGGAAGCCTGCGGAATGCAAACCCAATAAGGCTCGATATCGTTTATATTGTTTTCAAACATACGGGTGACAAAATCCGTCGTTGTCTGATACTGAGCCTCAAAATCCTGATGAAAGACGCCGATTTTTTTTTGAATATTATGACGGCGTTTATAGTCCAGGACAAGATTCAACAGCAGGCCGCTGTCCTTACCGCCGGAAAAAGAGACATAGATATTCTCAAAATGCTCGAAGATATATTTTAAACGAGCCTGAGTTGCCTCATAAACATTAATATCCAAATATTTCTTCACAGTCGTAATGCCTCCTCTTTCGTTATCATATGGCATACATTTGACAGAACATTTTTTTTACGTTCCAAATTATCATTAATCAATTGTTCCAAATTGGTTTTTACCCAAAAGTCATAAATATTTATTTTGCGTGCGATTCCTTTGCTCACGACACTGTCCAGCCCCTGTACTTTACATTTATAATCGAAAGTTTGGGAAAAATATATAATATTATTGCATAACTGCATATCCAGCCCGAACTTATCAACGCCGTAAGTACAAAACATAATATCCGCTTTTCGCTCAAATTCTTTTATCGCTTTACGTTTATTAGATTTTCCGGTCAGTTCGACAAATTTAACATCGCCAAAAAACCGGCTTTCCTTAAAAAAGGTAATTTCATCCAAAAACTTAATATAAATAATAACCTTTTCGCCGCGCTCCAAAATCTGGTGTACCAGTTTCCGCAAGGCTTCAAGCTTGTTCTCCGAGAGGGTGTACATCCGCTGGAAGTTCTGGACAACATCCATAAAAGCAACTTGCTCCCGGTCCCGCAAAAAGAGACTCTTTTCGTCATTATAACTTTTTTCTTCCTGCGGTGTCAGTTCAAAATAATGGTTCCTGTGGGTAATTTCGTATTTGTCCCCGAAATCAAACCCCAAAACATAAGGTTTGACAAGCTCAAACAGGCGGGCTTCGTCTTCAGGACGCGACCAATGTTTCATAACCAGATAGTTGCTGTAGCAGAACGGCATGAAGATGTGGCCGAATTGATTCTCGTTCATCCGCAGGATTTTAGTGTCTAAAAACTCTATCTGCGAATATAAATCAATTAATCCTTGTGTCAACGGAATACTGCTCAATATTAAGCGGTAACTGAATTTTGAGCTCAGAGACAGCAGGCGCTGCGTCCGTCCCGCCTCGGTATTTTTTATGGTGATGCTTTCATCGACCACGCAGAAAATCTTAAAGTTGTGGATTAAATTATACAACTCCAGATATTTTTCATCCGAAATTGATACGCTTTCTATCGAATAATAGTACATCCGGTGACGGAACGTCCGGTTGTTCTTTTTGATTTCGTTCATATAGGAACGCGTGGACAGAAATCCCGAAGGCGCAATCCATATCACGAAGTCAACCTCGTTCAGTTTTTCTTCCACCAGAGACAACGCCAGCTGTATTTTTTTTGCAACCTGATTTATAAACAAGACACCGGCTTTGAGTTCGCTCAGCTTTTGGTGAGCCTTTTGCAGAACGTCTTCCTGCAGCACGTCTTCATAATCCATATCGTCTTCCCGCATTTAATATTATCATCCCCTAATATATAATAATCGATTTAAGAGTTCCACCTCTCTTGCTAAGGTTGCGAATAAAAAATCCCATTATTTTTGGCACGAATATTGCATATAAAACAAATAAGTTTATGGAAAAATTTTGAGGTTTTGTGATTATGAACACCGTTTTGTTTAAGAAATCAGCCGTTTTCAGCATTATCGGAGCTGTTTTTCTGCTCGCGGGCGGACAGGCTGCGGCCAGTTCCCGCATAAAAGATATTGCCGATTTTGAAGGCGTCAGAGAGAACCAGCTGGTCGGTTACGGCCTGGTTGTGGGCTTAAACGGCACCGGTGACAACATAAAATCCATCAATTTTGCCAAAGAGAGCCTGATCAGCATGCTTGACCAGCTTGGCATCAACGCCCGCGACGGTCAGCTTAAATCCAAAAACATTGCTGCCGTCATGGTCACGGCCAGCCTGCCGCCCTTTGCCCGCCAAGGCAGCCGGATTGACGTTATGGTCAGCGCCATGGGCGATGCCAAATCCCTACAGGGAGGCACTTTGATTGCCACGCCGCTAAGCGGCGCCAACGGCGAAGTTTATGCCGTGGCCCAGGGACAGATTGCCACCGGAAGCGTTTCGGCACAGGGCAATAATGCCTCGGTCACCCGCGGAGTTCCCACTTCGGGGCGAATCGCCAACGGCGCGATTATTGAAAATGAAATCGACTTTGCTCTGGACAGCCTGAAGAATATCCGCATTGCCCTGCGCAATCCCGATTTTACCACCGCGCGCCGGATTTCCGACGCCATTAACGCAATGCTCGGACAGCCGGCTTCCAAAGCTTTGGATCCGGCCACCGTCGATTTGCAAATTCCGCAGGAATATGAGGACAAGGTGGTCGATTTGATGACCAAAGTCGAACAGCTGCAGGTTCAGCCCGATCAGCTGGCCAAGGTGGTGATTGACGAAAGTTCGGGCATTATTGTCATCGGCAAGGATGTCAAAATCAACAGGCTGGCCATTGCCCAAGGCAACCTGACCATCAAAATCTCGGAAATTCCGATGGTTTCCCAGCCCCTGCCTTTCAGTAACGGAACGACCGTTACGCAAAACGTTACCGCAATTGACGTTAACGAAGAAGTCAACAGCAGGCTGAGCGTTCTGGACACCGGCGTTAATCTGCAGGAACTGGTTGACGGCTTAAATGCCCTCGGCGTTACCCCGCGCGATTTAATCAGTATTCTGCAGGCCGTAAAAGCCAGCGGCGCCCTGCAGGCGGATATTGAGGTGATTTAGAATGGAACTGAGCAATGCGAACATAACCGGTTTTGACGCCGCGGCTATTGCCCTGAACAGGAAGCCCAACACTTCCCTGAACGGAACAAAAGCCATGAGCAAAGAAGAAGCCCGAGCTGCCGCTCAGGACTTTGAAGCCTTTTTCCTGAGCAAAATGGCCGAAACCATGTTTGAAGGCATTTCCACCGACGGCATGTTCGGCGGCGGTCATGCCGAAAAAGTTTACCGCTCCCTGCTGGTTAACGAATACGGCAAGGCAATGGCAAAAAACGGCTCGGTCGGCGTGGCCGATGAGGTTATGCGCTCGATTTTGGAAATGCAGGAAATGGAAAGCCAGGGCTTTATCAACGGACAAAGCGCAAAATAAGAGGTGTGAAATGGAACAGGCAGAACAACAGACGGAGATGCAGAAGAAAATCAGCGATTATCAGGAAATCCTTCTGACTTTCGCCGAATTGCTGCAGGAAGAAAACCAGGCTCTGCGCGATTATAACGTTGTCAGAGTCAGCGAGATGTATGAGCAGAAAGCCCAGATTGTTTCAGTTTACAGAAATCTGGTGGCTTATTTTATCAAAAACCAGCATGCCCTGGCCTCCATGGACGACGAGGCCAAAGCTACGCTGAAGCAAAATTCCCTCAAGCTGGACGAACTGCTACGGGAAAACGACTTATTATTAAAAACCAGAATGGAAACCAGCAAATCGGTTATCGGTTCGATTGTTAACGTCGCCAAGATGACGAGCAAGTCCAACTCGACGTCTTACGGAGCCCAAGGGCAGTTTAACCAGCCGGACAATCAACATAGCGCGATAGCTGTCAACAGAACATTATAGGAGTTGGAATCATGGTTATGTTATCAGGCTTACAGACCTCTTTGAGCGGCATGAAGGTTGCCCAGAACCAGATGGATATCGTCGGGCGCAACCTGGCCAATATCGACACGGTCGGCTACACCCGCAAAACCGCGGCTCAGAAAAATCTCGTTCTGGGAGGATACAGCGCCGGCGTTCAGCTGGGAGATATTACCCGCACCGTTAACGAAGGTCTGCTAAAAAGTTATCTGGCCTCCAACAGCCAGACCGGGAATCTTAATGCCAAGAACCAGTTTCTGGGCAAAACGGAAACATTACTGGGAACTCCGTCCGGCAACAATTCCATTGCCGCCAATGTCGGCGATCTGCAATCGGCTTTTGAAACTTTCGCTTCTGACGTTACCTCATCTTCGGGGCGCTATAATCTGTTGAACAACGCCAATACGGTCGCTTCCCGCCTTAATTCCCTGACGACGGAAATTCAAAAACTGCGCGGCGATGCCGATTTGAGCATCAGCGAAGCCTGCGACCAGATTAACGACCTGCTGGACGACCTGCAGAACCTCAATGACCAGATTGTAAAATACAAGGTTTTGGGATATGACGGCGTGGCAGATTTGGAAGACCAGCGCGACCAGGCTCTGCGTGATTTGAGCGGACTGATAGACATTTCCTATTTCAAGCGGGAAAGCGGCGAAATCGTTATTCAGACGACCGGCGGCGTTACGCTGCTGGACCGCTATCCGCACAAGCTGTCGCACAGTGCCGTTGCACAGGCCAGTCCGACCACCTCTTATGCCGGCGGCGGCATCGGCGGCATTTATGTTGACGGCGAAGACATCACCAATAATATTAAAGACGGCGAACTCAAGGGGCTGATTGACATTCGCGACAACCAGCTGACCTCGCTGCAGACCCAGCTGAACGAACTGGCGGCCACAATGAAAGACGCCATCAACCAGGTTCACAACCGCGGAACGTCTTATCCGAACGCGCCGTCGGAACTCACCGGCAGCCGGACCTTTATTGACCCGGCCAATCAGAATATTCAGATTTCCAACGGCGATGTCAGACTGACAATTTTTGACTCCGAGGGCAAGCAAGTTGCGACAACGACTTTGCTGGCCGGATTGGGTTTTCCCGACGGCGGGGGCAGCGTTTCCGATATGGTGGGACTGGTCAATGACTGGCTGACCTCTCCGGACGGGGCAAACC
>ENA-UALR01001056-UALR01001056.1-human-gut-metagenome-genome-assembly--contig:-NODE-1056-length-12343-cov-8.855062_pt1 | contig 12343 bp, 9 predicted proteins | sample MGYA00243702_ERZ654472 | MGnify/ENA primary metagenome ERZ654472 (study PRJEB26926, sample SAMN06164398) | human gut metagenome | biome: ENVO:00009003; feature: ENVO:2100002; material: ENVO:00002003...
CGTGGGCTCGGAGATGTGTATAAGAGACAGCCCGTATTGACTGCCCGCCGCCTGCAAATGCTGGCGTTCCTCGCCAGGCCGACGGCTGCATCCCTCAGAATCCCGCCCCTGAGTGTCCGATTCTGGTGAATCGGACACAGGAGCAACAAAAGCGGGGACCTCCATGGTGCGTCGATAGCCAGTTTTCGTGGCGACCAGCACTTCATCTCGGGGGCCATTCCACGAAATGAGCGCATCACGCACCAACTTTTCGCCGTACCCCAAATCTTTCGCAGTGCCGGTGCCAGGCTCGCTCGGCAGATAATATGACCAAGCCGTGTCCAAATAGCGAACACCCGCGTCCAAACCGGCATGAATCGTACGAATCGCGGTATCGCGATCCGGGCGCCCCTCAATCGCCAAAGCCATCGTTCCCATACCAAGCCGAGGAATCGCAAATCCTGCCAACTCGCCGTCCATCATCATCTTCCCCTTCCTTGCAAGCACTCAGCCGATTCGCACATGTTCACATCAAGACTAACCCAACGTGAACCGGCGCAAGCTTGTCGGGCGCGTGCGCGAAGATGAAGGCACAACCGAACGGGAGCCGAAAGGCTGAGAGGGAGCTCATAGAGCTTCGACCGAGGACTTGATGCGGGTAATGCCGCCGTAAGGAGACGGGTTGTTCACGCCGCAAGACGTATCTCATCTTCCGTTCGCGATAACCGAATATCGCGTGATTAGGGTCACGGAGGGGCGCACCACCTCATAGGGTACGGTTCCTTCGGCGACCCTTTTTTCGTACCAACCTTGAGTGCCCGATTCTGCAGAAACGGACGCACAAGCGGCTCGAACAAGCGTCTACGTGTCCGATTCACCAGAAACGGACATCCGTGGACTGAAATAGATGCCGTGCGTGTCCGATTCTGCAGAATCGGACATTTAAAGACCAACAATGAACCTCCGGATGTCCGATTCACCAGAAACGGACATTTGGAGTGCAGGAAGCATGTGTCACGACAGACACAGAAGGGAACCGCAATGATCATCAACGGTAAGGAAGAGAACATCGCCACGCCGATCACCGTGGCCGAACTGATCGAAAGCAAGGGCCTGCGCGCCGACCGCGTGGCTGTCGAGCTCAATGGTGAGATCGTGCCTCGCACCCAGCGTGCGCAGACGCAGCTCAAGGGCACCGATACGTTGGAAATCGTCACGTTCGTGCAGGGCGGCTGAACCACTTTCAAAATTTCTTGCGATTACGACCGGCACAATGCACGCGTAACAATCGCAAGAACATACAAAACACAACCAACCCGGCAAAACAACGCACGAACGGAAAACGAGAATACGAGAATACGAGAACAACCATGACTTTTGAACCATCCGCATCGCAGGCGCAGATCGACGCCCGACAGCACGCTTTCGACAACCAGCCCGACCCGACCACGCTCGTCAGCCGCGAAGAAATCCGTGCGGCCCTGCTCGACCGTCATACCGCAGCCACGCAAGACAAGCTCGACGCGGCGCACGTGGCCATTTGCGGCTGCGGCGGCCTCGGATCGACCATTGCGGTGGCGTTGACCCGCATTGGCGTCGGTCACCTGCATTTGATTGATTTTGATCGCGTGGATATGACGAATCTGAATCGTCAGCAGTATTTTTTGAAGGATCTTGGGCAGTACAAGACGGAAGCATTGCGCAGTAACTTGCGTCAGATCAATCCTTTTATCGATATCACCATTGATACCGTGAAAGTGACCGACGAGAACGTGCCGACGCTGTTCGACAATGAGGATATTATTTGCGAAGCGTTCGACGTGCCGGAAAACAAGACGATGCTGGTGAATGCCGTGCTTGAGAATCTGCCGAACAAGAAGCTGGTGAGCGCTTCTGGAATGGCGGGATTCCGCAGTTCCAATTTGGTGAATACTCGTCGCGTTTCGAAGAATTTCTACTTCTGCGGCGACGGCGAAACCGCTCCGGTGCCGGGCGCTGGTCTGATGGCACCGCGCGTGGGTGTGGTCGCCTGCCATGAAGCCAATATGATCACTCGCTTGATTCTCGGCGAAGAAGACGCCTGACAGCGAAACGCAAACACAAACGCAATTGCAATTGCAATCGCAAATTGCAAATTGCAACGAATGACACAACACTAATCGCATAGTAAGGATTAACCATGAGCACCGAAAACACGATCACCACCGCGGAAAAAGACTTCGCGGCGGCACCGAACGCCACGCTCGACGAGCTGGTCGGCACCACCACGAACACCGCACTGCTGCCGGAACCGGATGCGCACGCGTATGACGAAATCGCCACCGGCGACGCCGATCCGTTGATCCTCGGCGGACACAAGTTCACGAGCCGCTTCATTCTCGGTTCCGGCCGCTACGATCTGAACCTCATCAAGGCGACCATTGAGAACGCGGGCACGCAGATCGTCACCATGGCGTTGCGTCGCTGCCGTACCACCGAAAACAATCTGCTCGATTACATTCCGAAAGGCATCACCATGCTGCCGAACACGTCCGGCGCACGCAATGCCGAAGAGGCGGTGCGCATTGCCCGTCTCGCGCGCGAAGTCTGCCAGACGGATTTTGTGAAGGTGGAGATCGAACATGAGGCGAAGTATCTGCTGCCCGACAATGAGGAAACCATCAAAGCCACGAAACAGCTGGCAAAAGAAGGCTTCGTGGTCATGCCGTACATGTTCCCCGATCCGATTGCGGCGAAGCGTCTTGAAGACGCGGGTGCGGCTTGCGTAATGCCGCTGGGCGCGATGATCGGCTCGAATAAGGGTCTGCGTGCACGCGATTTCATTGAAGTGATCATCAAGAACTCCAATGTTCCGGTGATCATCGACGCTGGTATTGGCCGTCCGAGCCAGGCTGCGGAAGCCATGGAAATGGGCGCGGACGCGGTGATGGCATACACGGCCATCGCTTCCGCCGGCAATATTCCGCTGATGGCACGCGCGTTCAAGAAGGCGATCGAAGCGGGTCGTGAAGCGTATTTGTCTGGCTTGGGCAAGGTTACGGAAGATCATGCCGTGCCGTCCAGCCCGACGAACGAGGCCGACTACATCGGCTGATTTGCACTGGATCCCGTAATGGGGATTCGCGCAAAGACCATGCTGAAAGGGGCGTTTGCCGAACGTACGTGATGCACTCACGTTCGGCAAACGCCCCTTACTTGTATCCTGCGTTACCTGCAAACGTTACTGCTGCAAGGCTTCCTTAAGATCGCGATTCTGGAATCGTTCGTGTAGCAGGCAATATCCGCCAAACGCAACCAGCCAAATCAGACCGGCAATCGCAGAACCAATCGTGTCCGTCGACAGGAACAACGTGACATACACGAGCACAAAGAACGTGATCGCAATCCAATCAAACACCTGCCAAGCGGGCATGACGAAACCGTCCGGTAGAAAATCGCTGCTCTGACGATACCTGTGGTGGGCGAGCATCGTCAGCACGTAAATGAAAATCACCACAGCGCTGGCGGCCGAAGCGAATAGCACGAACGCGCCGGAAATACCCGGAATCGCGTTGATGATCGGGGAGAACAGAATCATGCAACCCGAAGCGACGATCGCCTTCGCAGGCACCTTGTGGTCGGAAACCTCAGCCAAACGCGCCATCGCAGGCGACTCGGAATCCGAAGCAAGCTGATACAAGTGACGACCGGCCGAATAAATCAGCGAATTCAACGCCGACGCGGCAGCCGTAATCACCACGAAGAACACCAGGGCGGCGGCCCAATCAAGACCCGCATATTTGAACACCATGATGAACGGCGAACCGAACGAGCCATCGGAATTCTCGTGAAAGTTACGCCAGGGCACAATAGCCATGATCGCGATCAGCGCGCCCACGTAGAAGATCAGAATACGCATGATCAGCTCGTTCACCGCCTTCGGCAGCACCTCGCGCGGATTCTGCGTTTCCGACACCGTGACACCCACGAATTCGATGAGCTGGTAGGCGAAGAACACCATTTGGAAGCTCATGAAGAAGTTCATCCAACCGTTCGGCGCGAGCTGGAAGCCGTCGGTGATATTCGTAAGGCTCACCGTGGCACCCGACACCGTGCCGTCCACGCCTTCGATGTGCGTGGCGGGGTAGCTGAAGCCGATGATCAGCATCACGATGGCGGTGACGATCAGACCGACGATCAGCGTGATCTTGATCATGGAGAACCAGAATTCCGCCTCGCCGAACACTTTCACCGCAATCAGATTGATGCCGGTGAGCGCTACGAGGAAGCACAGTTCGATCAACCACTTCCACGAGTTCAGGTCTATGCCGAATGTGCCGAAGAACGTTACGAAATATGTGCTTACGGCGGTGATTTCGGTCATGCCGGTCAGAATGAGCACGATCCAATACGTCCAGCCGGCGAACTTGCCCCACCCGCGGCCGAGATAGCGCGTGATGAAGTTGATGAACGTGTGCTGGCTAGGATCGCTGTACATCATTTCGCCGATGGCACGCATCAGCAGGAACATGATCAGGCCAACGCCGATGTACACGAAAATGATGCTCGGGCCGGTCAGTGCGATCGACTTGCCGGAGCCTAGGAACAGGCCGGTGCCTATGGTGCCTCCGATGGCGATGAACTGGACATGGCGGTTTTTCAGGCCTCGCTCCATTTCATTGCTCTGGTCGAGGCTTTCGACGGATTTGATGTGCGCGGCGCTTGAGCCCGCGGAATTGGTGTTCTCGGAAGTCATAATGTTCACTACCCTACCCCGCGAACCGCACATTGCGCCCGCCGAAGCTTTGTTTTTGGGCACGTACGCAGATTTTGCGGCACTGGCGCATCCCGTTTGTGGTCAACCGTGCCCATCCGACCACCTTATTCCCGTATTTTCGCCTCGCCATACCCCCCTGCCGCCCTATCTCGCCTATATATGGCAGATTCACGAGGTTGACCGCTACTTTCTCGCTTATATATGGCACTTGCTCACGGCAAAACACCACTTAGGGGGTACGTTTTGGGCGTATTTCCGCAGGCTGACTGCCATATATAAGCGAAATGGCTCATGACGCATGAGCAAATCTGCCATATAAGTGAGATACGCCCAACTGTCCGACACAAATCGCGCCTCGCTTGTCTGATTCTGCAGAAACGGACATCCACAGCACACTTTCAGTACTCCAGTTGTCCGATTCTGGAGAAACGGACATCCGCAACGCACTTTCGCCGCATTACTTGTCCGATTCACCAGAAACGGACAACTGAGACCCGTTTTTGCCTGTGTACTTGTCCGATTCTGCAGAATCAGACACTTACGCGGCATAACGATGGTCTGGGTCAGGCGGTGGCGGCGATTTGCCCGCGCAGTTCGGCGTTCGCGCGCTCCAGTTCGTCGATACGGCGTGCCTGCTGTTTGATGATGATGCTCGCGGTTCCCACGTCGATGCCGTCGTCGCCTTGCGCTTTGACGGGAATATGTTCCATCGTCCTGTTGGTGATGCTATCGAGGTTGCGCCTCATCACGAACGCATGCTCATACCGGTTGACGAGTTGCGCGATGATCTCGCTGTCGCTCATGTTGCCGCTGCCGGTCACGGATTTGATGGCCGACGTTTTCCAACGATCCACACACCGTTCGATGCGCTTGTATCCGATGAGATCCGGCGGAAGTCCCGCTTCCCGGAAGATTTTGGTTGGCGATTCGCCTGTCAAGTAGCGGATGGTGCACACTTGCTTGAACGAATCGGCGTAGGTGATGCGATTGCGCGTTACGTTGGCGACCGCTGGCAGTCCGCGCAATAGTTGGATTTCCTCGTCGCTGAATGCTCCCCCACCTCGTGCCATGACACCCGCCTTTCCACTGTTTTCATGGATGTGCTTGCGATTGTAGGGTGCCATTGTCGTGAGATGCCCCCACCTGCAACCCCTGCATGATTGCTTTGTTTGACGCATGTTTTGATGCCTGTTTTGCCACTTGCGGATGTTTTTCATGCCAGATTTCGCCGTTTGGTACCGGATTTCACCCGCTTCGCTCCCGTATTGCCCCGTGCAAAACCTTCACCCCTAAAAAGTATGGAAAGGCACGAAAAGACACGAAAAGCGGGCATCCACGGATGGTTTCCGCGAATGCCCGCTTATTTCGTTTTTTCGCTTATTGTTTCAGCGATTGAGCGCGTATCAGTGCACGCGCTGGCGCGACTTGAGTGCGACGGTAACGCCGGCACCTGCCACGAGCAGCGCCACCACGGTGAAGAGGGTCGTGCCCGCAGCACCGGTGAGCGGCAGCTGGGTGACGTTCTTCACGTTCTTGACCTTGTACGTGTAGTTACCGGAGACCTCAGCGCTCGGAGCCAAGCCCCAGATATCGGCACCTGCATACTTGACGGCCTTACCGTTCGCAATGGTAACGGTAAATGCAGCTTTGAGATTCTGCTGGAAGCCTGCAGGAACATTGGTCTCAGTGACCTTGTAAGTACCGTCCGCAAGACCCTTGAAAGTCACCGTTCCATTTGAATCGGAAGTCGCAGTAGCAGTGGACGGAGTCGAGGCACCGTTCTGTCCTTCGATCTCAAAATCAGCACCAGCCAGAGCATTGCCCTGGGCATCGGTCTTGGTGAAGGAGAACTGACCGTTGGTGATGGAGGTGCTGTCGGTGGCTTTAGCACCGTTGTCGGAGAGCACAACCGTATTGGTCACGGCCTTGCGGCCAGTAGCTTCCGCTTCGGTAACCTCGGCATCGTAGGTCACAACGATCTCATCGCCTGCGTTCTGCTGCTTGATGGAGGTGATGTTAACAGTGAACTTTCCATTCTCGCCCTCGGCCACGGTGTAATCCTTACCCTTGTTCAGGTCGCTACCGCCAACCGTCACTTTAAGGGAATCGAGATGCACAGTCTGGCCAGCAGACGGGGTATCCGTGTAGGTGTAGGCGTAATCGCTGTAGTACTGCGTGTTCTGCGGAACTTTGCTCGTAATGGTGTAAGTCACCGTCTGGCCGACGGAAGCGGTTGCAGCGCTCACCGTCTTGCTCACAGTGGTGGTCTGGTTCTTAATGTCCACAGTTGCCGCAGTGAGCGGATTCAGCACGCCATTCTCAACGTTGCCGGAGCCAACGAGGATTGCGATAGACGGAGTGGCAGCTCCATTGGTGCCAACCGAGTAATCCGCGTCCACAAACAGGTACAGGCCTGCAGGGAGCGTCACAGTAGCGGAAGTGCCATTAGCGGCAGCACCCAAATCAACCTCTTCTGCGGTACTAAGCTTGTCAGTCGTGGTCTTCAGCGATTCCACAAACTTACGGGAAGCGCTATTATTCCATGCACCATCTGCAGAATTGTCCACAGACAGCACGCCTTCGGCGAGCGCCCAAGCCATCAGATCGCCGGTTTCAGAGACAGTCTTGCCAGTAGCAGACTCAAGTGCCGCCTTAAGAGTACCGCGGTTAACACCGTCGGCAGTCTGCACACCGTACGTTGCATTATCACCAGTGCCGTACTGCACATAATCGGCGATCTTGTAGGCGTTCAGACTACGATTGGTCAGCTGCTTGGCGTCCTGAGCAGTGAACGTGAAATTCGCTGTATCGGTAACGATAGTGCCGGCGCCGTCGGCCTGTGCGCTGGTTGCGCCCAGGGCCATGCCGCCCAGCAACGTCGCAGCGGCGGCGATACCGGCGAAAAGTTTCCTCATCTTCATGAGAATCCCCTCTCCTTGTGTTGTTGATGTTGTGTTTGTTTCTGCTAACGGGATCCGAAGCCCAACATGCTCTGGATCCACAAAATTTGTGATGCACGGCTGGACTGCCCTGTGAAGGTTGGTAGGGCAGTCCAGCCCGAGGAACCATCTCAGACGAGACGTTTCTTGCTGTTCCAGATGCCAGCCGCGCCAACCAGCAGTACTGCGAGTCCGCCGATCGAGCCGCCAACCAGCAGCCATTGACGATCCGTGGTTCCGCCCGTCAACGGCAACGCCGATACCGCCACATACGTATTGGTGAATGCGATCGGATCGCCGATTTTCTGCGATTCGGAAACGTTCTTGCCGTTGTCGTCGAGCAGTTTCGTCACGGATTTCACCGAAGCCGTCCATGCGCCGTTCGTTTCGGTAACGGCGACCACAATCTGGTATTTCGCGCCCGAATAGTGCAGGGCTGCGATATTGCCGTTGCCTTCCGTAATGGTGTACGTGTAGTCGGCTTTTCCAGCGTTGTAGGTGATGTCACCGAACGTTGCGGAATGCTGGCTATCCGGGGAAGCAGCATCATAGGCGACCGTCACCTTGCACGACTGTTGCGCCTGTTGCGCGCAATCGGCCGGCAGCGGCGCGTTGCCGTCTGCGGTCAGTTCGAAATCGAACGAATCGCCTGCCTTCCAGTCGCGCCCCTCTAGGATTTTCTGCACGGTGATCACATTGGATAGCGTCGCGCTCTTCAACGTGTTGGTCAATGTGGCCGTCATGTTGCCGCCGTTGCCGTCACTCTGCCAGACCATGGCTTTGGTGAGGTCCACGCCGGTCGCGTTGCTCGCAGCATTGCCATACTGGTAGGAGACCGCGTAGCGGCTGTCTTCCGACGTTTCAGCCACGCTGTAGGTGTATCCGGGCTGCAATCTGCCGATCGTGGCCGTCCAATTATTCGACGCGTTCAACGTGATTGGATCGCCTACTTTTTCAGCCTGTGCGACCGCTTCCCCGGTCTTCGTGCGCTGCAATTGGACCGTCACCGCGTCACTCGCATGCTTGCTCGCACCGTCGGACCACACCTTGTTGATGGTGATTTGGCCAAGTCTGACTTGCACGACCGGTTTGGCATAGTCGAGCGTCTGTTGGGTGCATTCCGATTCCTGGTCGTTAACGGACGTGACCACGCAGTAGTTCAGATGCGCTCCAGCATTGGAGAAGTATCCTTGCTTTCCTGCGGATTCATTGCCGGTATTGGCTTCTCCCGTGTCCAGGTATTGCTGCTTGCTTGCGTAATCCGCATATGCGGCGTCGCTTGGTTTTACCTTGAAGGAAACGTCGATAGTTTCGTTTTTGTCGACGATCATGCCGTTCCCATTGTTGAATGTCACGGTAATCGTGCGATTGCCGTTGTCGTCGACGTTGTAGACGGCTGTATATCCGCTTACGGTTGCGCCATTGTTGGTTGCCGTCACATATTGCGTGATATTGGTGCCGTTTGCCACATCGGCGAAATCGACCGGATCAACCCATTGAGACAGGGTGTCGGTGATGGAATACGCTCTGATTTTCGCGGTTGTGGTGATGGTGTTGTAGATCTGTTCGAATGCCTTCGTCAGATTGTCCGCGGACGTTCCGTCGTATTCCTTGCCGGTGACGGCGTTCGCTTCTTTGGCTAGGTCGCTCATCTTATTGGCGTCGGCCGAAACCTTCACCACATACAGGGCTGCGTTCCCGCGTTTGTTGGCTTCCGACAGAGCGGCCGCATAGTTGTAGCCGTAGCTATCGTCATTGCCCTCGCCGTGGATGTTTCCGTCCGAGCCGTCCGGGTCGGTTTTCCACTGGTAGGACTGGTCCAACCACTTATTGTTAGCCTCGCACTCCGCCTGTGTCCCGTATTCAGGATGGCTTTCCCATCCCTGACCGAGCCAACTCCACTTGAAGCATCCGGAATAGGATGTGATTCTGAAGGTCGGATTGCCGTCAGACAGGAAGACGATATGCTTCTGCACACCGGAACGTCCTGACGACAGATCGTTCGCTGTTTTCAGGGCGTCTTCCCAGTTGGTTCCGCCATTTGGCCACGCACTGACGGCCGTGCCGATAGCGCCAGGGGAAGTCGTGAACTGCGAAGTTGTTCGCGCCCTGTCGCTGAACGTCACCACCGCCATCTGTACTTGCTGCTCAGCCGGAAGAGCGGCATTCGCGGCCGTCAGAAGCTTACTCGCCAAGGCCGTGGCAGCGTTTTTCGCATTCGTGTCACGGTTGCTGTTTTTCATACTGCCGGACTTGTCAAGCACCAGCACAATATCGGCAGGCACCGCGGTCGTAACCGTGGACGACGAACTATCGCCGGACGCAGTCAAATGCAACGCATACTGATCACCGTCTCCACCTTCGATTTTGGCAATGCTTTTACTATTCGCAGGCTGCAAGGTGGAAGTGTCACCGGAAGGATTCTGGTCGTCTTCCGCAATGGCGGAAGACGTGGTGACGTAACCCAAGCCGCCAAGCATGGCAATCGCAGCGAGCGCCGCAACCATGCGTTGAACAAAGCTTCCCCTCGGCTTTGCCTCGTTGTGCGCATGTCTCATATGCATCCCCTTAATTCACGTCTCTCATCGAATCGCGCCACTGACTCGCCTGGAGCAATCCGACACTGCTTCAACCCTGAAAACTAAAGGAAATCAAACAATCGCGCGCACACCCTACGTGCGGGAAAGTCGGGGTTTGGCAACAGCGCAACAACAAAATCCCTGCAACACATTTCCTACGGCGCAATCACCCGACATCACAAAAGGAAAAACGTGCGAAAAGCGCGATTATTCACGCAAATGTAACCGAATCAGCCACGCTTCGGCCACCAAGCAGCATGCCTGCGAATATGCCACGGCTTGCGTCGCAACCAAACCAACAACACGCCCACTACGAGAGTCGCAATACCTGTGATCGCACCAATCGCGCGGGCATCCTTCACCGCGTCGTTTTCGGCGGGAATCTCATCTGGAATGGCGGAACGTGTGGCCGAAACCAGCAGACGGTGCGTGTTGACGCCATACGGCGTGCAGGTCATCAGGGTCACGCGATCCTCACCAGGCACGATTTTCAGCTGCGACGTGTCGTTCGGCTCGATCACCGTGATACGGTCCACCTGATAGCCGAGCGTTCGACCCATCACTTCGATGTAGAAGTAGTCGCCGACACGCATTTCATCGAGCCGCGTGAACATGGCCGCCTCGACCAGTCCGCGATGCCCGGTGAGCACCGCATGCGTGCTCTTGCCGCCGACTGGCAGGCTGCTGCCGTACAGGTGGCCCGCGCCCGAGGCGAGCGCCGATTCGGAGGTGCCATGGTAGATCGGCAGTCTCACGGAAATTTTCGGAATGCGAATCGTACCCATCACGCCACCGCCGGAATCCAACAGACTCCGGTACTCCGCGTCCGCCGAACTGGCGCTTGCGGAACCAGCGTCCGCGGAACCGGCGTCCGCGCCTGTACCCGCACCACTCTGATTGTCCGATTCACCAGAATCGGACAACTGTGGTCCACTTTCACCCGCTTCATTGTCCGATTCACCAGAATCGGACACACTGGCACGCGATCCTCCGCGCACATCAGCGAACGGATCCTTCGCCTCACCCAAAATCGGCTGTCCGGATTCCGCAAGCCGCTTGTTATAGTCCTGGGCCGCGGCGAACGCGTCATCCGCCTGCGGATACGGCCAGCCCGCAACCGTCTGCGCGGATCTTACCGACGTTCCCGACAGATCACGCGCCGACCGATACTGCAACATCGCCGGAAAACCGCCAATACAGATCGCAGCGACAATCAACAGCGCCGCAATCGCACGCATCGCCAGCGTTTTGCCGCGAGCGTGACGTCGTTGACGCATTTCGTCGGCAACGTCAATCGCCTCTTCGAACGACGGAAAGCGACTTTCCAACGAAAGTCGACCACCCATCGGAGCCTCTTCGGGTGACGGCCAACGACCGTCATGCCATTCCGCCGTTTCCTCCATCTCACGCAACCGTGCCGCCACCCGACAAGCTTTCGCAGCACACGTTCCAGTTCGTCGATGCGCAACGCCTGTTTCGCGATCAATTCGTCGCATTGGTTGATGATGAGTTGCGCTTGGGCGAGCTTCGAAAGCGCATCCTGCGATTCCGTTGCCGACGATTGCGCATCATCGCGCATAAGATCATGATGCCGAATGACGCGCAGGTCGTCGCGGTCCACCCGCTTGCTGTTGCGGCGGTCTCGTTCCTCCTGCTTTTTCCAGCGTGCAATGCACCGCTCAATGCGTTTGTATCCGATGAGTTTCGGGTCGAGACCCGCCTCGCGGAAGATGGCGGCCGGCGATTCGCCCGCATTGTATCTGCACATGACTTCGATGCGGAAACTGTCGGCATACCGGATATGCGACGCGCTCACGCTTTCCACTGCGGGAAGGCTGGCCAAATACGCGCGCTCCTTTGCGGTGAATTTTCCATCAACCATTCTTCCCTCCCCCTATATTGCCTAAACAGCTTGGTTCAGAATCGTATCGGAGCTTTCCCATTGGCACCCTCGTTAAAACCCTCGAATAAAGCCCACCCTTCCCCCAATGAAAAGAAGGAGTTCCATCTTCAAAACAAAACAGTTCCGCCATTTTGCACAGATAGTAACCTGTCTCTTATACACATCTCCGAGCCCACGAGACGTAGAG
>ENA-UALR01001061-UALR01001061.1-human-gut-metagenome-genome-assembly--contig:-NODE-1061-length-12314-cov-23.176850_pt1 | contig 12314 bp, 10 predicted proteins | sample MGYA00243702_ERZ654472 | MGnify/ENA primary metagenome ERZ654472 (study PRJEB26926, sample SAMN06164398) | human gut metagenome | biome: ENVO:00009003; feature: ENVO:2100002; material: ENVO:00002003...
CCATATCTGTATCACGGATACGAGACTCAGCTGTTGTAGTATTCTCAACTACGTTGTCGAGGTTGTTGATTGTGTGCTCAAGACGATTCTGAACAGCACCAAGTGATGAACGCTGTGAAGATACTTTTGAGATAGCATCTGAAATAGCATCTACTGCGTATGTTGCAGCATTACCAGAAGCATCCTTTACGTTAAGCCCCTTAATTCCAAGACTTGCAGAATCCATAGCGTCGATGTTGACCTGAATCTTATTTGTCATGTCGGCATCTGCACCTACGTGAAGGCTGAATGATAAACTGTTGGCTACATCTGCCTGTCCTGTTGTAATCTTGAAAGAACCATCAGCAGCTTTAGCATTAGTATTCTCTACCTTTGCAGAACCCTTTGTATCACCAATCTGGTTTGCAGCAAGAAGCTCTTTAGATGCAAGGTTATAAGCAACATCCTTTGAAATTACAGATGCATCAGTATCATCTATGCCATCTCCACCTTTATCGGTCATAACTTTGTACTCATCTGTTCCGACCTTTACTGTTGCTCCCTCTTTTACAAGTGCTTTTGCATCATCCAGTGTATAATTTCCGGCTTTTTGATCAGCAGCTTTATCTGCTGTATAGTTACCAACAATTGTGATTTCCTGTCCATTTACAGTGAATTTATCGCCTGCAGTTTTAATTTTTGCAGCGACTGCTGTATCTACATCAGCCTTTTTACTTCCAATAGTATATGTCTTACCACCGATACTTACACTATCTCCATCCTTAAGCGAATCCATAACAAATGTAGCTGTTCCATCACCATTATCTGTAAGTGTTCCTTTAAGACCAGCATCATGAGCCTTCATATTGATTGTCTTTGTTCCTGCTTCACCCTTTAACAGATATGTCTCATTGAACTTTGTTGTCTCTGATACACGGTCAATCTCAGTTGTGAGCTGGTCAATCTCGTCCTGGATAGCCTGACGGTCTGAATCCTTTGAGTTTGTACCATTGGCTGCCTGTGTTGCAAGCTCGTTCATACGCTGAAGCATTGAGTGAACCTCTGTAAGAGCACCCTCTGCTGTCTGTACTGATGAAACACCATCCTGAGCGTTTGTAGATGCCTGATCAAGACCACGAATCTGCTTTCTCATCTTCTCAGATATTGTAAGTCCGGCTGCATCATCTGCTGCACGATTAATTCTGTAACCTGATGAAAGCTTCTCTGTGCTCTTTGACTGTGCGCTTGTTGTTACGTTGAGCATTCTGTTGGCATTTGCTGCCTGCATGTTGTGTTGTACTACCATAATATAATCCTCCTTGTCCCATATTCATGGGTTATTATGTTTGACCTCTGGAAATCCTTTTCCCGAGGGTTTTGCAGCTGCTTTATGTTTGTTTTATTTAAGCAGTTGCGGTTTTCTATAACAAGCGGCTTCCCGGCTGTGGCTTACACCACAGCCGCCTGTTATCTTTTATTTTATTTTTCTTGTTATTTCGAATAGTTTAATTTGAAAATCTATAATTTTACTTTACGAAAATTGATCAGCAAAATTCATTAATCTAAGCTAATAGATGATTACTGTAAAAGTGAAAGTACACCCTGGTTAGACTGATTAGCCTGTGCAAGCATAGACTGTCCAGCCTGTGCAAGAATGTTGTTCTTGCTGTAGTTAACCATCTCTTCAGCCATATCTGTATCACGGATACGAGACTCGGCTGTTGTAGTATTCTCAACTACGTTGTCGAGGTTGTTGATTGTGTGCTCAAGACGGTTCTGAACAGCACCGAGTGATGAACGCTGTGAAGATACCTTTGAGATAGCATCTGAAATAGCGTCTACTGCGTATGTTGCAGCATTTCCTGAATCATCCTTTACATTAAGTCCTTTAATACCAAGGCTTGCAGAATCCATTGCGTCGATATTGACCTGAATCTTGTTTGTCATATCAGCATCTGCACCTACGTGGAGGCTGAATGCTAAACTGTTTGCAACTTCTGCGGAACCAGTCTGAATTTGGAATGTTCCAGTACCATTTGTCAAATCAATAGCTGTTGCTGTATTTCCTACACCAACTTTCGCACTGCCTTTGGTATCACCAATCTGGTTAGCCTTGAGAAGCTCCTTTGAAGCAAGCTCGTATGCTTTCTTCTTAGAGATTACAGTTGTATCTGTATCATCAATTCCATCACTTGCAGTTCCGCCCTTTGTTCCATCGTCTTTCATTAATGTAACCGTTTTCGTACCAACAGTAATTGTGGATCCCGCTGGCGCATTTGTTTTTAATGCAGCCAGATCAGCTGTAACTTTTCCATTTACACCAGTAGCTGTAGCTGCTGCCTGGTTAGCTAATGTTGACGGATCTGCAGAATAATAACCTGCCGTAATACCTTGACCGTCCTTAGTCTGAACAGTTGCAGCATAGTATTTATAAGTGGTTCCGTTTACAGAAATGTCCTGATGTTTTGTGTCAATATCTAACCCATTTTTTCCAAATGCTGTATCAAGATCATCTGATGTTCCACCGATAGTATAATTCTTTCCACCGATAGAAACTTTGTCACCTGCATTAAGAGTATCCATTACAAATGTAGCAGTTCCATCACCATTATCTGTAAGTGTTCCCTTAAGACCTGCATCATGAGCTTTCATGTTGATTGTCTTTGTTCCTGCTTCACCCTTTAACAGATATGTCTCATTGAACTTTGTTGTCTCTGATACACGGTCAATCTCAGTTGTGAGCTGGTCAATCTCGTCCTGGATAGCCTGACGGTCTGAATCCTTTGAGTTTGTACCATTGGCTGCCTGTGTTGCAAGCTCGTTCATACGCTGAAGCATTGAGTGAACCTCTGTAAGAGCCCCCTCTGCTGTCTGTACTGATGAAACACCGTCCTCTGCGTTTGTAGATGCCTGGTCAAGACCACGAATCTGCTTTCTCATCTTCTCAGAAATTGTAAGTCCGGCTGCATCATCTGCTGCACGGTTGATTCTGTAACCTGATGAAAGCTTCTCTGTGCTCTTTGACTGTGCACTTGTTGTTACATTGAGCATTCTGTTGGCATTTGCTGCCTGCATGTTGTGTTGTACTACCATAATATAATCCTCCTTGTCCCACGTTCGTGGGTTATTATGTTTAACCTTTGGAAATCCTTTTCCCAAGGTGTTTAGTAACTGCTATGTTTTTGGTATTTGCAGTCACTTTATTGCTTTATAACAAACGGCTTTCCGGGTTGTGGCATCTGCCACGGCCGCCTATTAACTTGATTAGTTGCTTTGCGTCTTTTTCTGACGTTCTTTCTCATTCCAGATGATTTGCTTGATTTGTTTCTTTGCTTCACTGGAAAACTCAGGTTCAGGATAATATGTATCTTTTCGCTTCGCCGGGTCCTGTTCGTTGTTGGATCTTGCGATATTCAGTTCTTTGGGAGCATCTATCAGTAATCGACAGTGCTTTCCTGTTCCACCCGCGAACACGATTCGGATATCGTCTCCGATATTTACATATTGCCCTTCCTTTAATGATAATTTGAGCATTTTCTACCTCCATGCACTAGGGAATAGCTTTGTCCATGCTTTTCCGAATTATGCAACATTTTATAGTAAAATGTTACATTTTTTCGCAGATTAATAAGGGGTCAAAACAGAAGTTGATTAAATAACATCAAATATTTATGACGTTTTAGTCATATTTCATCAAGAACGGCTTTATCTTTCACTTGATATAGTTAAATCCCGTGAAATTAATTAAAAATGATAGAAAAAGGTAAAGAAAATTATTTAAAAAAATTCTTTTCTTTGGGGTTAAGGTCTGTAAATGGTGTCCGATATAATAGGTGTAAAGCAAAAAATGTAACATTTTACTATAAAATGTTGCATTTTTTGCTTTTTATAATTACTATTATTTTGTTGTGGATTTTGGATATTCCAGGGAAGAGTCTGTCTTGCGGCATGTGCCTGATAATATTTTCTACCGCAAAGGAGTATTCAATGGGAACTACACAGCCAATCCGAAATAAGGATGAACTGGCGGCTTTCAGGATGTACTATAAAGATATCCATCCAAACCGCCGCAATTACTGTTTAATTGTTATGGGATTAAACACAGCACTAAGAATCAGTGACCTGCTTAAATTGAAGTGGGATAACGTATACAATTTCGAGCACCATGTATTTCGCTCTCATTTTCTTATCAACGAGCAAAAGACCGGCAAGAATAACTATGTCACTCTAAACTGCAATGCCACCGATGCTCTCCGGGCTTATTTCAACGAACGGCATCCGACTGAACATGAGTTTATTTTTACAAAAGCCACTTGCAGGAGGCAGCCAATAAACAGAGTTCAGGCATACCGAATTGTAAGGACTGCTGCCGAGGAGACAGTTCAGGATGAACATATCAGCTGTCACTCTCTGAGAAAGACATTTGGATATCACGCCTGGAAGAACGGCACACCACCTGCTCTGCTGATGGACGTCTACAATCACTCGTCCTATAAAGTAACGCAGCAATATCTGGGTATTGAGCAGGATGAACGTGATGAGATTTATCTGAATCTTGAGCTATAGTTTTATGCGTATTGAAATCTAATATAGATAAAAGCCAGCCGTTTGCAACCGGCTGGCTTTTTTTGGGATATACAAATCATCGAAATCATCTGTTAAACCAAATGCATTCTGTTCTGAAGCGAATTTCAAATCAATCTGTGACATATCTTTCATCTGCCTGGTACTGTTGTATTTTAAAATTAAATTTCATCTTCAGCACCACCTTCTTCCTGTAACCATTCTTTCAATTTATCCTGTAATAGTTTCTTATCCGGCAGATACAGTTTATACTGTGATGCATAAATATTAGAATCTTCCGGCAATGTCAGTTCAACCATTGCATCATTTTTTTCATTGCACAACAATACACCAATGGTAGGATTTTCTTCCTCTGTTTTTTCGTATCTATCATAGTAATTGACATACATCTGCATTTGCCCCAGATCCTGGTGCTTTAATTTGCCAATTTTTAAATCAAATAATACAAAGCATTTCAACAGTCTGTTATAAAAAACAAGATCCACTCTGAAATGATCTTCTTCGAATGAAAATCTTTTCTGTCTTGCCACAAAAGTAAATCCTTTTCCCAATTCCAAAAGAAACTGCTGCAAATTATCTAACAGCCTGTTTTCTAAATCAGTTTCTGAATAATTATATTTATCTTCAAGACCTACAAATTCCAAAACATATGGATCCTTCAGCACATCCTTTGAGGTTGTAATCACATTTCCTTCCTGTGATAAGCGTTGCACTTTGTCCTTATCCATGCTTAACGCAAGTCTCTCATAAAGAGAAGAATTATACTGACGTGACAAATCTCTGACTCCCCACTTCTCTCTGGCAGCTTCTATCTCATAAAATGAGCGTTCATCCTCATTTTCTATTCTCATCAATTGTAGATAATGAGACCATGTTACCACAAACGGATGCTCCTCTTCAAAAATCGTAAACACCGTTTCCGATTTCTTGATTGCAAATTCCGTAAACAGTGTTTCCGAAATTCGATCCTTATATGTTAAATAAAACTTTCTTGCCTTTTCCAGCGTAGATTCTGAAAAGCCTTTTCCAAATTCTTCTGTTAATTTTTTAGAAAGATTTATTATGATTTTTTTACCGTATTCAGCCCTGTGTTTTCCCTGCTGCTGTACTTCTACAATCCACCTGCCAAGAGAATAATAGGTCATTATCTGGACATTATTTACCTGCTTTGCAGTAATGTTTCGTGCATATTTAATTAATTCAATTGAATTCTGACATAACTTATCCATATTGATATCATATACAGATTCATTGATTTCATTCTTCACACATTCAATCCTCCTATTTCAAAGTTTTCCTATTTCAGAAACACTGGCTGTTCTGTTAGTCCATTGTAAAACTCCACTGCCGCCGCAAGGTCTTTATCATCCGGATGCCCCTTTGATACACCGCCAATCAGCTTGAACGGTCCGAACGTATCAAATCCCTTGCATGAAAACCTTCCAACAATGTTGTCATGTTTGTATGCTATCACCTGCTCAATTGACTTAAAGACAGGTCTGCCGCCATATGTACAGATAAGAAATACATTTTTATTGTCTGTGAGATTGACTGATGCCAACTTAAGCACCGACTGATGTAACTTTCCGCCGTATACTCCTGATGCAAAACCGATTAAATCATATTCCGACAGGTCTTTCTCTACCGTCTGTGTCGCATCTATCAGCTCGACATCTTTTGTCTTTGCTATCTCGTCAATTATCTTTTTTGTGTTTCCATGATGCACTGATGCATATACTATTGCTGTCTTCATCTTTAATGCTCCAATCCTTTATTAGTCTTCCTTTGATTTTGCCATCAGCATCTGCTCCAGCTTTTTCTTTCCGGTCTCATAGTCTGTAAACACAATTCCCTCCATACCAAGCTTTCTGCCACCTTCGATATTCTCCGGTCTGTCATCTATGAACACACATTCTTTCGGATTCAGATTGTATTTATCAAACAGGCACTGATAGATACCGGCATCAGGCTTTATCATCCCAACCATAGCTGAAATGACTTTGCCGTCAACAAGTGACACAAAACTAAGTTCACTGTGCGTATGAAGCTCGAAGTAGTCCTTTGGATAATTCGATAACAAATACACTTTATAGCCTCTGCTCTTTAACTCCTTAATCCAGTCTGCTGCATAGTCGAATGCCTTTACGACAAAAGCCTTTCCCTCTTTGAAAAATCTCCTGATATCCTCCTCATACTGTGGAGCCACCTTAACCATCTCATCAATTATCTCGTTCTCAGGAATTACACCACGGTCCAGCTCAACCCAGACAGGGTTTTCATATGTTGCATGGGCTAAAGCTGCTATTCTATTTTCTTCAATGCCAATCTCACGCATTGCCTCGTCCGGCTGGAACCTGACAAGCACGTTTCCTATGTCAAATACTATGTTTTTAATCATTTATTTTTTCTCCTACAACCCTGCATCTCTTCCTGCAAAAAGCAATGCCATATGCTAAAATATCGCACCTGCCCTCATCGCGCAGAGCCTCATCATATCTCTTCTCCTTAATCTGCGTCATAGCCGCCTCACACGCTGCATCAAGGTTTTTCATCTCTTTTGCATATTTCACTTCAATAACGATGCCTGCATCCGGATCCTCTGGCTTGATTAAAATATCACTGAAACCGTCTCCCGACTCACGATTTGACTTAATAAGCCAGCCCGGATTGCTTCCGCGAAGCAGGCCGATGAGCAGACCGTGATAGAAGTTCTCTTTCATATCATCAGAAGCCTTTGTATCAAGTATACTTATCATGCGGCTCATAACGATGTTAAGCTGTCTTGCAATCTGCTTCTCATCTTTATCGAGGATAGCTCTGGATAAAAGCTTCATGGTATCATCATCTTTTGCAACAACAGCCTTGAACCACTCCTGAATCTGGAGAACAAACACTTCCCGCACCTCTTTATTTGGAATCACCAGCTTGTAGGCATAGCTCTCACTGTCAGGCAGCCTGACCTCACCGGCCGTAGTCAGGTAGCCTGTTGTAAAAAGTACGCTCCACAGATTGTCTATAGTATTGTCAATCTCATCATAGGTCAAGTCAAGTCGGAGCTGTTTCTCAACAAAACCACCTGCCACGAGCTTTTCTATCTCATCTCTCGTGGTCTGGTCTGCCTTGTCTACAAAGCGCTTCACCATGTCATTGCCACTGCTGTTAATCCAGAATGCACTCGGCCTGGCTGATGTGTCAAAAACCAGCTTCTTGGCAAAATTGATTACATCCCACGGACAATAAATGTCGGTATTACCGAAATGATAGCCATCATACCACTCCTTTACATCAGGGTAACGCTCAGCCCTGTCATAATCCGTAAGCAGCTTCCTGACCTCATCATCAGTAAAACCAAACTGTTCATCATGGGCGATATCTACAATGGAATTGATTTCAAAATTGTTGAGACCTGTAAAAATACTCTCCTTGGATACACGAAGACAACCTGTGAGTACGGCAAACTGCAGAAACTCATTAGTCTTGAGCGCCTTTCCAAAGAGTCCTCTGATAAGTGAAACCATCTCTTTATAGTAACCATTCTGGAATGCCTTATCCAGAGGGACGTCGTACTCGTCTATGAGGATAACAGCCTTCTGACCATAGTGTATAAACAATAACTGCGACAGACTCTGCAGACTTGATACAAGAAGCTGCTCATCCATCGTATATTTACCATCACACAGCGAAATGATAGCCCTATACCTGTCCTTATCGTTTTCTGAAAGAGCCTCACTATGCTCCAGAAACTTAAATTTTTCTGCTTCCATCCCAATAAGCTCAGTAATCATATATCTTGCATCATCAAATGAACGTCCTTCAGCACTCTTGAGTGACAGAAAAATAACCGGGTACTTTCCCATATATTTGTCACAAAGCTCTTTGTTGCCTGAAATATATAAGCCATCAAACAATGACTCATCCGCGCCTATCTCAAAAAAACTTTTTAGCATGCTCATATTGAGAGTCTTTCCAAAACGCCTCGGGCGTGTAAAAATGGTGACCTCTCCACCGGTTTCAACCAATTGCTCTATGAGCTTTGTCTTGTCAATATAATAAAAGTTGTTCCTTCTGATTTTTTCAAAACTATCAATTCCTACCGGCAGTTTTAAAGTACTCACCATATGAACCTCCACAAAACGTATCAATCCGCTATACTTAGTTATAGTATAGCGGATTGAGGGGCAAAATACAAATATTATTACCGGTCTGTGTTCCGTAGTAAGTATAGATATACTCTGCCATAAGTTGGTCGTGATTACCACGGATCCATTATCCAGACAATTCTGAAAAAGACTATCGTAATGTCTCAGAATAACCTTTCGCCCCTCTAATCATGGGATACTGCTGACTGTTCTGTTAGTCCGTTGTAAAACTCTACAGCCGCCGCAATATCCTTCTCATCCGGATGTCCCTTTGATACCCCGCCAATCAGCTTGAACGGACCAAACGTATCAAATCCCTTGCATGAAAACCTTCCAACAATGTTGTCATGTTTGTATGCTATCACCTGCTCAATTGACTTAAAGACAGGTCTGCCGCCATATGTACAGATAAGAAATACATTTTTATTGTCTGTGAGATTGACTGATGCCAACTTAAGCACCGACTGATGTAACTTTCCGCCGTATACTCCTGATGCAAAACCGATTAAATCATATTCCGACAGGTCTTTCTCTACCGTCTGTGTCGCATCTATCAGCTCGACATCGTTTGTCTTTGCTATCTCGTCAATTATCTTTTTTGTATTTCCATGATGCACTGATGCATATACTATTGCTGTCTTCATCTGTAATGCTCCAATCCTTTATTAGTCTTCCTTTGATTTTGTCATCAGTATCATTTTCTCAAACGATTGTGCAAACCTCTCATCATCTTCCTCTGTGCGCTTTTTCGGTCCTTTGATATGATTCTTATGTGAGCTTCGTCTGGCTTTCTTGTTAAGGTGTCTCTCCATAAGCATCCGGTCGATGTTTGGCAGGTTTGACTTATTAAAGAGTGAACTTCATGGATTCAGGTTTAATATAAAAAATCCCCGAAAGATAATTTTCTTCATTTGATTTTTTTATTTGAGTCTTACATTTTAGATACAAATTCATATCTTTTAATTCATATTGATAAATTATTTTATCTGATAAAATATAGATAACATTCTCATTAATCGTCATTTGCTCTACATCATGTCCAAGTTCTATATTATTTAACTCTTTGGTTTCTAAGTTATATATAGATATACTTCCACCTTCTCTTTTTACCAAGTCAAAGTGAGAAACGATAAGTATGTTATCCCATACGGCCAAATCTAGTGGATAATATTGATCAAATGAAATTGTTTCTATCGTCTTGTCATTTATCGAATATATGCAAACGGTATTACATGGATGATCACCAGAATCTACTGAGTTTGAAAACAATATGTTGTTGTCGAAAAGAATTGCTTTATAATGAGTACCTCCATAATTTGTAATATCAATTTTCTCATCAAAACTCAGTTCTTCAGCATCATAAATGTAAATGTAAGAATTCATCTCTTTTCCGTATTTTGTAGTAGCAAATGCAAATAACATATCTTTACTACACAATAGCTTGCTTACATAAACACCTTCAATTTTCTCACTTACGACTTGATTATTTTCTTTACTACATTTATTAATGTACGAATCACCGTTTAACGTATTGCAAGTATAAATATTTTTATCATTAACACAAATACTATTCATTGCCAACTGATTGATTTCATAGATTTTTTGATTCCCACTTTTCAACTCAATTTTCAGAACCTTTTTTTCATCCTTAACATTAGTTTTTCCTTGAGGAATCAAATATAGTTCATCTTCATAAATTACTGGATTATAAAAAATACTTCCTAATGAAGCGTATTCCAATGGAAGCGTAGCTGTTTTTTCTAAATTTTGATTATAAAAGTAAATTCTACTTTTTTTACTATTACCACTTGTTTCAATAACTCCAACAGATGAAGTTGTTAGATCTATATTCGCACTCTCTCTATGCGTACATCCAGTAAATCCTAGAAACACTATTGCACAAATTGTAAAAAATTTTTTTTTCATACACATACCTCATCTAAAATATCAGCCTGGAAAATTTGAGAAACATTAATTTATACACAAATTTTACAGGCCGAGGTGTATTACTTAACGAGACTACTTCTTTAATTTTTTTAAATAAATCTTCTGGCATTTGTACAAAACTTTCCCCTATATATGATGATAATGTTTCAGTATCAACCCAAACCTCTGTATCTGTACCAATAAACTTAACACACATATCACAATCTTCCTTTGTAATATGAGTATTTGATGGCTCCCAGTTTTGACGGCACAAACGAATTATTTGTTCAATTTCATCTGGATTGGATACAATATATTCATTATCATTAAATATAATCTCTATTCTTGTTGCTTTATCAAACATACCATATCCTTCTCCACCTTTTACCTTTATTTTGCTACTATTTTCATTCATATTCACTATTAAAAAAAGTATAATTATCGTGGATATAAACACTAACATTGTAATATACGACTTGCGTTTTACAACAGATTTATTACCCAATATCAACACCCCCATCTGTATAACTCGAATTAATATTTATTCCAACATTTCCCCATCCATCATTTACTGTATAGGTTCCAGAATTATGAGATGTAAAATTATAACCCGTTACAACAACCCAATGTTCTCCATATCGTGGATGAGATATCAATCCTAATATGCATGGATAATTTTTACCAATAATTGTTCTAATTCTATCTCCCCAACTATATGTATTTGCAGTTACTGTAGTTGGTTTATAGTATTGCTTAATATACAACGATAATCCTCTTTTTAACTCAATGTAATTAGTACTTGTTCCCATTCTTGCAACAAGTGCATTTATCAAAGCAACGCCATCTGAAGATTCTAAACTATTAGGTACATATGACGGTGACTTATATCGATCATAATAATTCAAAACAATGGCTCCTGCAACAGAACCACATCTTCCATCTGGATTATAACTGTATCGTGCAGTAGAATGAGATATACTATCGCTAGATACAGCCCTTGTTTTTATTAAAAAATTATCGATATTTAAAGTTCCTAATGAATCAGCTTCTGAGCCACGCACTAGAGGTGTAATATCTTCTATAGCTACTTCTTTTTGAGACTGCAATTCTATTATACTTCCAAATTGTCTAGTCCCGTCCGCCTTATAATACATTAGCGGACCGCCATAATAATAATGAGCATCTTTCTCCGAAAAGTATTTATTGTTGTATTCAGAATACTCAATCATTTCATTATTATCAGCATTTACAATAACATATCCCGTTGGGTTTAATTCATAGTAGTATGCAATAATATTCTCATTAGAATCATACAATTTAATTTCAGAAGTATAATTTACTGAAGAATTTTGTTCCATTGTTGTATATGCAAAAGTTGTAATATTAACACTAAAAAGTAATACAAATATTATTTAGAAACTTATAAATTTATGCTTTTTAAACATAATGATTCCTCCTTCACCACAAAAGTCAATTTTTTCTGATGTAGCACACTTACAATAAGATAATTATATTATCTTTGTCATAAACCATCGGAAACACCTCATTTCCTTATTTCCTTGCGTTTTTTTAATGTTTATTCATAGAATATAGTCAATCCAACAAATTAGTTTAAAGTGGTTATTATCTTTCTATTTCAAATTTTTCTTATTATACTTATTATCTGTCTCTTATACACATCTGACG
>ENA-UALR01001120-UALR01001120.1-human-gut-metagenome-genome-assembly--contig:-NODE-1120-length-11890-cov-4.960034_pt1 | contig 11890 bp, 9 predicted proteins | sample MGYA00243702_ERZ654472 | MGnify/ENA primary metagenome ERZ654472 (study PRJEB26926, sample SAMN06164398) | human gut metagenome | biome: ENVO:00009003; feature: ENVO:2100002; material: ENVO:00002003...
GAGATTCCTCTACGTCTCGTGGGCTCGGAGATGTGTATAAGAGACAGGTGCAAAAATGCTCTGGGATGACGAGAACCTTTACGTAGCAGCCGTGCTTGACGGCGATGAAATCTGGGGACACCAGACCGAGCGCGACTCCGTCATTTTCCTCGACAACGATTTTGAAATCTTCGTTGACCCGGATTCTGATACGTACCATTACTATGAGTTCGAAATGAACGTTCTGAACACGGTATGGGATCTGTTTCTTTCCGAGCCATACCGTGACGGCGGAAGCGGCCTCAATGGCTACGACATGCACGGTCTGCGCACCGCTGTCCATGTAGATGGCTCCATCAACGATCCATCCGCAGAAAACAAGGGCTGGAGCGTTGAGGTTGTCATTCCGTTCGCTGCTCTCTATGAGTATCAGAAAGAACGCCGCGCACCGAAAAACGGAGAATTCTACCGTATGAACTTCTCCCGTGTTCAGTGGAAAGTGGACATCAAGGACAACACTTATGTAAAACGTACCAATGAAGCCGGAAACGTTCTCCCGGAGGACAACTGGGTATGGGCTCCGACCGGTGTCATCAACATTCATTACCCGGAACTCTGGTCTTTCGTTTTCTTCTCTGACGACCGCGGCGACGCACCGTGTGACATCACGATTCCGGAGGACGAATACCGCAAATGGGAACTCCGCAAGCTGTATTACGCAGAAAACATTCTGTTTGAGACAACCGGTTCCTACAGCGACAGTCTTACCGTTTTACAGGAGACCCTTGCCGCTTACGCTCCAAATGACTTCAACAAAACCGTCAAAGCTCTTGACTACACCATTGAGACCACAAGCCACTCTTACCTGATCACCTGCCCGAGCGCCGACGGAGCACATTTACTCCTTCTGTATTCCAATGGAAAGGTTGAAAAAGTTACACGTTAAGTGTATAATATGTGTTAGCACTCAAAATTTGTAACAGGATCGGTTTAAACTATGAAAAAAGTAACGTTACAGGAAATCGCGAACTCCCTGGGCATCTCCCGGACTACGGTCTGGAAGGTGTTCAGCGGACACGAAGGCGTCTCCGATTCCCTGCGCACCAGGGTCATCGCCAAAGCCCAGGAACTCGGCTATGCCATCCCGGAGGATTTTCAGTATCCGCAGAGCGCAGAGGAGACCACGCCGGTCAACATTGCAGTTGCCGTCTGCAGACCGGAAACCTCACTTTTCTGGATGACCATCATCCACCAGATTGCAAAAGTATTTTCGACACACAATGTCAATCTCGTTTACACGTATCTTCCGACTTCGGCGGATAAAACGTATTTTCTCCCGCCGACTCTTACAAACGGAAATGTTCACGGCATCATCGTTCTGAATGTGTACAACGAGCGTCTTCTGCGCCTGCTCGCAGAGACACAGATTCCGAAAGTGTTCCTGGACACTTCCTCTCTTGTTGCCCCGGATGAGCTGAACGGCGACCTGCTTCTCATGGAGAGCCGCACCAGTGTCCGCCGCATCACCAGCCATCTGCTCGAGCAGGGACGCACCCTTCCGGGCTTCATCGGTGATATCGGCTACGCACAGTCCAACCGCGAACGATATGAAGGTTTCTGCCAGGCTCTGACGGATGCCGGTAAAAAGGTGGATTCTTCTCTCTGCCTGACGACACCGCTCGGCATCGATACGTACCGTGAAGAAATCGATACCTTCCTTTCTTCCCTGTCCCGCATGCCGGACGCTTTCGTCTGCGCCAGCGACTACGTTGCCTGCATTCTGATGCAGCTTCTCGAAAAACGGGGCTTACGCGTACCGGAGGACGTTGCAGTATCCGGCTTCGACAACAATACAGAGGATCTTCTGGCAGAACATCTGACGACCGTTCAGGTCTTCAACGAAGAACTCGGCGCACGTCTGGCACTCCAGATTCTGTACCGGATCAAATATCCGAACACGCCGCATGAAATTACGTATCTCGGCACCAATGTGCTGTACCGCGATTCCACCGGTGACTGATTTTATTTTTCATCTGTTTTCAAAAAAGACACCGTCTTCCCTTCCGGGACACGGTGTCTTTTTCTGTTGCTCGGCATATCAACAATTGGTCCAGTGGACCAATTGTGATTTCTATATTTTATTTCTGTTTTCTTACTTCGCGGTGCGGATGCGGATCGTACGGATCTCATACGGCTTGATCGTAAGCTCAATCTCGTTCTCCTTCACATCAAGCGCGTCCTCGATCGGGTTCTCGAGAAGGTCGGTCTCCTCAGCGGATGCAATTGCCTCTGCGCAGTGCAGGGTCACTTTCGTTCTTGCATTCTCCACCTCGTACAGACGAACGATTACGCCGTCGCCGTCCTCTGCCTTCTTCACAGTCTCAAGCACTACGTCGCGTTTGTCCACAGACAGGAATTCCATGCGGTCTTTCTCTGCTGCACCTGCAACTGCTTTTGCCGGTACGTTCAGGTTCAGAGCTTCCTGCTCGGTGCCTGCCTCACGCCATGTTCCTGCGTGCGGATACAGAGAGTAAGTAAAGAAATGCTCTTCCTGGTCTGCGGTCAGGTTCGGCTCAGTTCCGGATTTGATCAGAGTCTGCGTCATCACACGGTTCTTCATGGAATAGCCGTACTTGCAGTCGTTCATCAGGCTGACGCCGTAGCTTCCCTCTGAGATATCAGCCCATTTGTGGCCGCATACTTCGAATCTTGCCTGATCCCAGCTTGTGTTGGTGTGCAGTTTTCTTGTCACATTACCGAACTGGATATCGAAAGTTGCCTCGTCGCTGTGAACGTCTACCGGGAAGTGAACTTTCAGTACATGCTCGGCGAACTTCCAGTCAACGTAGGTTTCGAAGTCGATTCTGCGGTCTTTTGCATAGAAATGGATCTGCTGGCGGATGACGGTGTCCATCACTTCGCGCTCAATTTCCAGTGTTGCGCGGACCGGACCGTTTTCTGTCCACTCCATGCGGCGTACACCCTCCACCTTCCAGGATTTTTCGGTGTGGAAGATATCCAGGTTCCATGCGCTGTACTGCAGAGGTTTGTCCTCATAGATACGCAGCTCGTTGCCGGTTGTTCCGCTCTGAAGCACTTCGCGGTCGTTCTCTTTATCAAACAGGGAAGTGAATTCACCGTTTGCATCGATCTGGATCGTGTAGAACGGAGTCTCAAGGGTATAGCCCTCTCCAGCTTCTGTTACAGCAAATGGCGTTTCCGCAGCGGCTCCGCTCGTCGGGCGCAGAACCTGATATCCTTTGGACGGCAGGTTTTCTGCATAGACAATGGCTCCGTCTTTCGTCTGCTGTACCGGATATACGGTGGTTCCGTCTGTCATGGCTTCTGCCGCGGTCTCACCGAGTACAACAACGTCGTTTCTTCTGTGGCCGAGAGTGTTCCATACGGTCACGCTCTCGTCTTTTGTTCCGCAGAGTGCTTCCATGCGCTCGCCGATCAGTTTTGCTGATGTCTCCGCAATCTCTGCATATTCTTTCTTCGTCTGCTCATATACCTCATGGATCGAGGAGCCCGGCAGAATATCGTGGAACTGGTTGGTCAGGATCATCTCCCACATACGGTTCAGTTCTTCGGTCGGATATGCTTTTCCAGTGCTTTCAGCCAAAACGGACAGAAGCTCTAATTCCATCATCGCATACTCGCTCTTACGGTTGCCGCGTTTGTTGCGTGCCATCGAGGTGTATGTTCCGCGGTGGAACTCAAAATACAGTTCGCCGATCCAGGTTGGGAGGCGTTTGCTGTCTTTTACCTTCTCATGCAGCTCGTCGAAATACGTTCTCGCAAATGCCTGGCGTACCTTCGGCACACCTTTGATGCCTTTTTCCATACGTTTGGATGTCTCCAGCATTCTTCTGGTCGGGCCGCCGCCGCCGTCTCCGTAGCCGTAGCTGATCAGGATATCGTTGTTGATGTCCTTGTTCTGGTAGCGGTCCCATCCGCCCATGATGGCATCCGGGTGCAGCATTCCGTTGTATGTGGTAAAGAAGCTCGTCTCCGGCTGTCCGACGCCGAGCGTTGTGATCATATGAGTGAATACTTCACTTCCGTCGATGCCTTCCCAGTTCATCGTATCGTACGGCACTTTGTTGAACTCGTTCCATGCCAGTTTGGTCGTCATGAAGTAGTCAATTCCGCATTTTTTCAAAATCTGCGGCATCGCTGCGCTGTATCCGAAGACATCCGGCAGCCACAGGATCTTGTTGTCCACGCCGAACTCTTCTTTGAAGAAGCGTTTTCCGAACAGGAACTGGCGCACGAGGGACTCTCCTGAAGTCAGGTTGCAGTCTGCCTCAACCCACATGCCGCCTTCCGGCTCCCAGCGTCCTTCTTTGACTCTCTGGCGGATTTTCTCGTACACTTCCGGGTGTCTTTCTTTGACAAAGCTGTAGAGCTTCGGCTGGCTCGACATGAAGTGATAGTTCGGGTACTCCTCCATCAGTTTTAATACCGTTGCAAAGCTTCGGCAGGATTTCTGACGAACCTGGTCGATCGTCCACAGCCATGCCACATCAATGTGGGTGTGGCCGATACACGTTGCCACGACTTCATCCCAGCCGCCCATTTTTTCATAGATGGCTTCCTGGATGTATTTTTCAGCCTCTTCGATCGAAGCGTAGAACTCTTTGCTGTACGGCTTGCGCAGATCCAGCAGGTTGATGGTGTTCGTCAGCTCAGTTTCGAGATCCAGACGCGTTTTATTGTCCTCGTCCATGCGGTTCAGGCCCTGCATCGGAACGATGAGGTCGTAATAGATCTCCTCGATTTTCGCATCATGCTCCTCAAGGTCTGCCAGCAGACGGAACTCGCTGTGCAGCGTTCCGGTGTAGGACTGCAGGTCGAGCTGGATTTTTTCACCGGCCTTTGCGTTTTCTCTTACAAGTACTTCGCGGTGGTTGATATCCATACCCTGGATCACTTCGCCGTTTGCAAACAGCAGGAACTGCGGGTTTCTTCCGTCGTCCCAGTCGTCCAGTCCTGCGTGGACTCTCATCCAGAGATTTTTTCCATCGAAGCTCTCCGGAACGGTGATGGTGGTGCGGAACCAGTAATGTTTGTCCGGTCCGTACCAGCGGTCATTGACCGTATCAAACGATGTCCACGGCTCTTTTGATGCATCGGCCTCTGCCGGTGTGATATAGCATCCGTTTTTCACCTGCATATCAGTGATTTTGATTTTCTGTGAAATCGAAAGTCTCGCCAGTTCCTGGCAGATCACGTTCACACGCTCTTTTACAAATTTCATAGTGCCTCCTTATGCTTTCCATGGGGTCATTTTTAAAAAGAAAGTCCACCGGACCTGCAGGCTTCTTTTCACCCGTAAGCCCGGCGGACTTGTCGCTTTTTAAGTTATCTTCAAAACATTCGTAATCCGCTCATTTTTCTTTGAAAAATGGCTACTTACTCATGTTTTGGCGTGTCCCAAGTTCAAAAATCCTCCTGCAAGCTTTGCTTGCGTCGGATTTCCGACCTTTTGACACTGGTATCATCTTATAAATTAAAGGCTGTTCTCTTTCACATAGTTCAGCAGTTCATCTACGGTTGTGAATGCCATACCGGTTACGGTATCTGCGCATCCGTAGTAGATAGTGATTCTTCCGGTTGCAGCATCGCTTAAGGTTGCGCACGGGAATACTACGTTCGGAACATCACCCATGCACTCGTACTGGGTGATCGGAGCCATGATGTAGTCTTTCGTTCTGTATTTTACTTTCCACGGCTCGTCGATATCAAGCAGCGCGCATCCCATACGGTATACGTATCCGTTGCAGGTTGTGATAACACCGTGGTAGATCAGCAGCCATCCCTCATCTGTCTCGATCGGAACCGGGCCGGCACCGATCTTGGTGCACTGCCATGCGGACTCATCGCCGCGTACCGGACTCATCATGTGGCGGTGTCTTCCCCAGAATTCCATATCTTTACTCTGGCTGACAAAGATATCGCCGAACGGTGTATGGCCGTTGTCGCTTGGACGGCTCATCATCATGTAGTAGCCGTTGATCTTTCTCGGGAACAGCACGCCGTTACGGTTGAATGGAAGGAATGCGTTCTCAAGCTGAACGAATTTCTTGAAGTCATAGGTGTAAGCAACACCGATGGTCGGGCCGTGATAGCCGTTGCACCAGGTTACATAGTATTTGTCGTCGATTTTGCAGACACGCGGGTCATAACGGTACTCTCTTGTCAGAATCTCCTCGTCAGCGCCCTCAAATTTGATCGGTTCATCCTCGATCTCCCAGTGGATACCGTCTTTACTTCTTCCAACGAAGATGTCCATGCTGATGGAACGGCTGTCGCAGCGGAATACACCTACGTATCCGTCCTCGAACGGTACGACTGCGCTGTTGAAGATACTGTTGGAACGTTTCTGCTCGTAACGGCCGATGATCGGGTTCTGATCATAGCGCCATACCGGCATGTGCTCTCCTGCTGGTTTTTCCTGCCAAGGCATATCCGGCAGATTGTTTCCGATGATTTTACTCATGATTGTTTCCCTCTGTGAAAATTATTTTTTTCTTTCTCTCTTGTCACGCCATACGGACATTTTTGATCTTTCGATCCGATACTTCTATCTTCGTCCATTTCTGCGCAAAAGTCAAGTGTTTTTGTTCACTTTTATGTAAATTTTCGTTTTCTTTGTTACTTTTTATCGTTCATTTATTTTCTATTTGTGTTCATCTTTGTTCACAAATGGATTTTTTCTATTTTTCGTACGGTTTTCTTCCCCGCAGAATGTCGGCATACCAGAATACAATCTCTGAAATGTGGTGCAGATCGCCTTCTTTGCTGATGCTTCTCCAGGACGCTTTATACTTCATAAACCAGGTTTCCAGCCGTCCCGCAAGTGCCGCGCAGGCTGTCTCATCCTTTTCTTTTCCAAGCTCAATGTCACACATTCTCGCGCCCGTCTCATTCCAGATGTCAATCGCTTCCATCGTGAGTTCCAGCACCGGAACCATTGGACGGCAGGATTCTTCCAGAGCACCGGCTGTCTTTTTCAGTTCTTTTTTCAGAGCCGCAATTGTTTCCTTTGCAGCTGCACGCTTCGCCTCATCCTGGATTCTCGCGTCAAACAGCGCATTCCGGTTGTTCGGATGACCGAGCACTTTTTCCTCGTAAACGACGTTGGCATCCCACCAGTCAAAGATGGAGCATTCTGCCGTTTTTGCCATATAGGAAACGAATTTTCCGCTCCGGTCGCCGTAGGCCAGACGGGAAATCTGTTCATTCAGCTCCTCAAAGCTGTCGGTATCGTCTCCCCAGGAGAAGACGGCTCCATAGATCATGCCAGGAAGGGAAAAGTCCGGCTGATTGATGTGGCCGCAGTCACCCCAGTCTGTGTTCAGAACACCTTCCGCATGGTATTTTCTCGCATAGCCGCACATCCGTGCGATATTTTTGTAGCTGTTCTCCACCAGGTTCATCCACTGGTTCCAGCCGCCGACCCCAGGACAGAGATACTGTCTTGCACCAGCTTCCGCCATCACTTTTGCCTCATGCTCTCTCTGCTCGGCTGCATAGCCCCAGGTCAGGCAGACGGTTTCCTCTGGCAGCTCTTTGATCAGCTCCGGCTGTGCGCAGATGATATCGCCCCAGAACATCGGCTTTTTGCCTTTTGCCACGAGAAACTCGCAGAGCTCTTTTACATAGTCGATATACAGGCGGTGAACGCCTTTCTCGTCTGCCAGCGGTTTCGATTTTCCTTTTCCAAGGTCGAACGTTTCGTCCGCGCAGATGTTGAATTTATCCGTGGCAAAAAGCGCCATGTACTCCTCGATCATGGCCTTGATCAGCTCGATCGCTCTGCCGCCGGAGACATCCACCGTGTGATGCTGCATCCGGTCCCAGAAGGAAAACGGCTCTTTCCAGCTGTCTGGGAATTCACAGAGGTCGCCATAGCTCTTTGTGGAGAGCAGCATGTACAGATGGCCGAACGTTGCGATCGACGGCACCAATTCGATATGAAGCTTTGCGCAGTACGCATCCAGCTCGCGGATTTCCTCTGCCGTAAGCGGCGTCTCATCGCGCCACATCTCGGAAAGTCCGGAGAACAGATACGTGTGCTCCACATAGAGCTGCAGCTGGTTCAGCTTGTAGTACGCCATGCGGTCTGCCACCTGTTTTAAATAGGAAAGTGTCAGCACACGGCCTCTCGTCTCATCGAGATAATAGCCGCGCACCGGCAGATCCGGCTCATCCTCGATCCGCACGGCAGGAAGCAGTGCACCGTATTCGTGCATCATCTGGCACAGCGTCTGCACACCGTAGAGCACGCCGGCTCCGTCTCCGCCCTGGATGCGGATTTCCTCCTCTGTCACCTGCAGCACATACTGCTGGCTTTTCCTTGTCTCATCCAGTTCCAGTACAATCGCGCCGGTCTCTTTTCTTCCCGGAACGCCGTATCCGATATCGTACTGCATTCCGGTTTCCTTTTTGATTCCCTTCTGCAGCACTTTCGCATACGTATCCCCATTTCCCAGCAGTCTGCCATCCAGTACAATTCTGCCGTCATAGCAGAGTGCATGTTCCCCCGTCAGGAGTTTTACCTCTTTTGGTTTTGGTAAAAATTTCATTTTCCTTCTCCTCTTGTTTTTTGTTTTCTTTGTAACCATAGAACTTTCACTGAACGTTAAGTAACATTTTGAAACCACTTTTCTCTTCTCCCCCATCCTACCATATTTTTTCCACATATTCCACAATAATTTGTAATTTTCTTCAATTTTTTTCAAAATTTCTTCCTGTTCTGCTCTTTTATATGTAAAGTAACTTTTGTTTCCCATTTTCATTCCGGAACAAAATCTGTTTTTTCGGATGAATGCGATCATCGGCTTTACCGCTCTGGCTGCCGCCCACGTCAATCAGCCGGACCAGGTGCAGGAATACCTGAACAAGATTTCCACCTCCGGCCAGCACCTTTTTCCGCCTGAACCAGATTCTGCTGAATCTGCTGAGCAATGCCACGAAATTCACACAGAACGGCAGCACCATCATTGTCCGTATTATTCAGAAACCGTACTATAAAAAAGGGTATGCGCTCTACGAATTCCACGTCCGCGACAACGGCATCGGCATGAGCCGGGAATTCCAGGAGCACCTCTTTGAATCGCTTACACGCGAGGAGACTTCTACGGTCAGCGGCATTCAGGGTACGGGACTTGGCATGGCGATCAACGTCAGCCATATGGTACAGGAAATCGCGATGGAGCTCCTTTCGAACGCCGGATTTTCCGTCAGCCTTGCAGACGACGGCGATGTTGCCGTTGAGACGCTCCGCACCGCAGCGCCGGATCAGTTCGATCTGGTGCTGATGGATATTCAGATGCCGAAACTCGACGGATACTCTGCAACGCGCCAGATCCGCACGCTGGACAGCGCCATTGCCAAAGTGCTTGGCTGATTCCCCTTTCTTATCTGCCGGAACCGTGAATTTTCTCTTACTCGAAAAAGAGGAGAAAAAGTTCACGGCTCCGGCAGATTTTTTCTTGCATTCTTTCGGGGAAGTGTGCTAGAGTGAAGGTATCATATTTTATAAGAGGTGCTTATTTTGGATATTAATTACGAGTTATATAAGGTTTTCTATTACGTTGCCACCACACTCAGTTTTTCCGAGGCCTCCAAGCTGCTTTTTATCTCGCAGTCGGCGGTCAGCCAGTCGATCAAGGTACTGGAGAAAAAGCTTGGAATCACGCTCTTTATCCGCAGTACAAAGCGCGTGCAGTTAACGCCGGAGGGAGAAACGCTGCTGCGCCACGTAGAGCCTGCGATCAACCTGATTGCGCGCGGTGAAGCACAGATTATGGAAGCGGGAACGCTTGGCGGCGGCCAGCTCCGCATCGGCGCGAGCGACACAATCTGCCGCTATTTCCTTGTTCCGTACCTGAACCGTTTCCACCGCTCCTTTCCGAATGTCCACATCAAGGTGACAAACCAGACTTCGACCCAGTGCGTCGATCTGCTGGAATCCGGCCAGGTGGATTTCATCGTGACCAATTATCCAAACTCGCATCTTTCCAGCCGTCTTCAAACGATTCCGATTCATTCGTTCCACGATATCTTCATCGCAAACGGCGAATATTACCCGGAACTGGAAAACAGGCCGGTTCACTTAAAAGAGCTGCTGCAGTACCCGATTCTGATGCTCGACCGCAAGAGTACGACGAGTGAGTTCCTGCACAGCCAGTTTCAGCGGTTCCAGCTCGACCTCGTGCCGGAAATTGAGCTTGGCAGCAACGATCTTCTGATCGACCTGGCGAGTATCGGCCTTGGCATCGCGTTTGTGCCGGACTACTGCCTTGTAAAAGAGACGGCGGCCTTCCAGCTCGACCTCGTGGAGGAGCTTCCGCCGCGCCAGCTTGTCGTTGCCCACAGCTCCCATCTGCCGATCCCGCAGGCGGCAAAAGAGTTCATGAGCATGCTGGAAAAAGGCGCCGAATAACTTTTTCCGATCTATACGTCAAAAGAGGCAGGATCCTCAAGAAATTTTTCTGGATCCCTGCCTCTTTTTCTGTTTTTATGATCCGTTCTGGATTTACTGCTCGCTGCCGTCTTTCTGCACCGGTTCGGATGCTTCCGCTTTTTCCGGGCTTTCTGCATCCGCTGCTGCCTTTCCGGCTTCTGCTTTCAGATACTCTTTGAGCTCTTCCGGGCTGGAGATCTGAATGTTGCGGTTTACTTTTGCATCGTATGTATCGGCTCTCATGATTTCGGAGAGATCGACACCGGTCGCCTCTTTCATCGACTCAAACAGCTTTGCCATCACCACCGGCACATTGCCCGCTACGGAGCCGATGCCGTTGTCTTCGCTTCCGCCGCCGATGATCGTAATCTTGTCGATCTGGCTGAGCGGCTCTGCGATCTTTCCGGCGATCTCCGGCAGAACCTTGATCATCATCTCTGCCATTGCGGCTTTGTTGTAGCGCTGGTAAGCCTCAGCTTTCTTCTCCATACCTTCGGCCTCTGCAAGTGCCTGGGCACGGATGGATGCGGCTTCCGCCTCACCTTTTGCCTTGATACCGAGTGCTTCCTGCTCCATCGCATAGCGCTGGGCTTCTGCCTGGGCTTTCTTTGCCTCCGCCTCACGGATTTTTTCGAACTGGTCTGCCTCTGCGTCTTTCTGACGGCGGTACAAATCTGCCTCTGCCTGCTGCTGTTTTGCGTAACGCTCGGCCTCGGCTTTCTTCTTGACTTCTGCCTCGAGGGATTTCTCGGTTACTTCTACTTCTCTGGCACGGAGCTCAACCTCGCGCTCCTGACGGGCGATGTTCGCATTCGCGGAAGTGATTTCCAGCTCTTTTCTCTGCTGCTCTTCCTGAATCTTGTACGCTGCATCTGCCTCTGCCTTTTTGATATCGGACTCTTTTTTCAGCTCTGCCGACTTGATTGCCAGATCATTGTTTTTCTTTGCGATCTCAGTCTCGGCAAGAACGCGCTCATCGTTCGCCTCTTTATTTGCACGCGCCTGGGCAATTTTGATTTCTTTCTCGGAATTGGCACGGGCGATCGCCGCGGATTTCTTGATTTTTACGATATTGTCGATACCGAGGTTTTCAATGACCTGATTGGAATCGACGAAATTCTGTACGTTGAAGCTGATGATGTCAAGTCCCATCGCAGCCAGGTCCGGTTCTGCATTTTCTTTGACCAGCTCCGCAAACTTCTGACGGTCGGAAACCATCTCTTCCAGACGCATCTTTCCAACGATCTCACGCATGTTTCCTTCAAGGACTTCTCTTGCAACCTTGGCAATATATTCGCTGTCGCGGTTCAGGAAGTTCTGGGATGCTTTCTGGAGCTTCTGCGGTTCGTCCCCGACTTTGATGTTGACGGCTGCATCCACCTGAATATCTGTCTCTTATACACATCTCCGAGCCCACGAGACGTAGAGGAATCT
>ENA-UALR01001124-UALR01001124.1-human-gut-metagenome-genome-assembly--contig:-NODE-1124-length-11867-cov-8.496529_pt1 | contig 11867 bp, 7 predicted proteins | sample MGYA00243702_ERZ654472 | MGnify/ENA primary metagenome ERZ654472 (study PRJEB26926, sample SAMN06164398) | human gut metagenome | biome: ENVO:00009003; feature: ENVO:2100002; material: ENVO:00002003...
GAGAGCGAGTTCCGCGCATGGCTGCCCATCATGTACGGCTGCGACAACTTCTGCACCTACTGCATCGTGCCCTACGTCCGCGGCCGCGAGAAGAGCCGCAAGCCCGGCGATATCCTTGCGGAGTTCCGCAGCCTTGTGGAAGCGGGCTATAAGGAGATCACCCTGCTGGGTCAGAACGTAAACAGCTATGGCAAGGGTCTGGAAGAGCAGATCGATTTCTCCGACCTTCTCAACCTGCTGTGCACCGTGCCCGGCGATTATCACATCCGCTTTATGACCAGCCACCCCAAGGACGCCAGCCATAAGCTCATTGATACCATCGCCGCCCAGCCGAAGCTGTGCAAGCACCTGCATCTGCCGGTGCAGTGCGGTTCCGACCGGCTTTTGCAGCAGATGAACCGCCACTATACGGTGGAGCAGTATCTGGAGCTCATCGACTACGCCCGCAAGACCGTGCCCGGCATCACTTTTTCCAGCGATATCATCGTGGGCTTCCCCGGCGAGACCGAGGAGGACTTTGTAAAAACGCTGGAACTGGTGCGCAAGGTGGGTTATATGCAGCTGTTCACCTTTATCTACTCCAAGCGTACCGGCACCAAGGCTGCCGAAATGCCGGACCCCACCTCCCGCAAGGAAAAGACCGACCGCATGACCCGCCTGCTGGCTACGCAGGACGAGATCGCCATGGCGCTGGTCAAGGCGCAGGTAGGGCAGACCGTCCGGGTGCTGGTGGAAGGTTACGGCCGCAACGAGGGCACCCTTTCCGGCCGGCTGGACAACAACCTGACCGTGGAGTTTGCCGCCGACCCGGCACTGCTGGGCAGCTACGCGACCGTACATCTTACCGGTGCCCGCGCCACTGTGCTGCTGGGCGAAGTGGAAGCATAAAAACGTGATTCCGGGGCAAACTGCCCCAGAAAGAATAAAAACAACAAGGAGAACCCAATCATGGATTGCATTGATCTTTTCAAGCGTGCCGCTATGGCACTGCAGACCGACCCCCGCTACGTCATTCTGGATCAGGCCCGCAAGGCAAACGATAAGGATGAGGAGCTGCAGAACCTGATCGGCGAGTTCAATCTGGCCCGCATGGATCTGAACAATGAGATCGGCAAGAACGAGCGCGACGATGCCCGCATCGCTGAGCTGAACGAGAAGGTGAACAGCCTTTACGGTCAGATCATGGGCAACGAGGGTATGGTGGCATATAACGAGGCCAAGCGCGAGTGCGAGAATCTGGTCAACTATATCGACGCCATCATCAACACCGCCATGAACGGCGGCGACCCCATGACCGTGCAGGAGCCTTCTGCCTCCTGCACCGGCAGCTGCTCTACCTGCGGCGGCTGCCACTAAGCAGAGTTTTCATCGGAACGCGGCTGTGCAACACAGACCGCGTTTTGTTTGCACCGGCGGTTACAGCCCGCAAACCGGCTGACGGAACCATACAAGGGAAAGAGGAAAAACCATGGCAGAGCTTTCGCCCATGATGCAGCAGTATCTTGAGATCAAAAATCAACACAAGGACGAAATTCTTTTTTACCGCATCGGCGATTTTTACGAGATGTTCTTCGATGATGCCGTCACGGCGTCCCGGGAGCTGGATCTTACCCTTACCGGCAAGCAGTGCGGCCTTGCGGAGCGCGCCCCCATGTGCGGCGTGCCCTTCCACAGCTACGAGGGCTATGTGGCGCGCCTGATCGCCAAGGGCTATAAGGTGGCCATCTGCGAGCAGGTGGAGGATCCCGCTAAAGCCAAGGGGCTTGTCAAGCGGGACATCATCCGGGTGGTCACCCCCGGTACGGTCATTGAAAGCAGTATGCTGCAGGACGACCGCAACAACTACATTGCCAGCCTGTACCTCAAGGGCAAAAAGGCCGGTCTGTGCTTTGCGGATGTTTCTACCGGTACGGCGCATATCACCGAACTGACGGCGGATAAGATCGCCCCGGCGGTCATTACCGAGCTGTGCCGCTACCACCCCAGCGAGGTACTGCTGAACCCCGGTCTGCTGGACTGCCGCGAGGTGACCGCCTATATCAAAAAGAACATGAACTGCTCGGTGGAGCTGGTCGAGGACGAGCGCTATGCGCCGGGGCTGGTGGCGTCTGCGCTGGAAGAGCAGTTTGGCCGCGACTGGCCGCAGACCGCCGGCATAGCTGCCGAGGGTCTGGTGCGCTTTGCCATGGCCGCGCTGCTGGAATATCTGCACGATACCCAGATCAAGGGCGTGGAGCGGTTAAAGACCGTTATTACTTACAACGAAGCCCAGTTTATGCGGCTTTCGCCGGTCACCCGCGCAAACCTTGAACTGACCGAGACCCTGCGCGGACGCGAAAAGCGCGGCACCCTGCTGTGGGTGCTGGATAAGACCAGCACTGCCATGGGCAAGCGGATGCTGCGCAGCTGGATCGAGCAGCCGCTTATTTCCAGCCAGCTCATCAACCACCGCCTGAACGCCGTGGAGGCACTGGTGCGCCAGACCATGGTGCGCGGCGATTTGACCGAGGAACTGCATTACATCGCGGATCTGGAGCGCCTGATGACCCGCACGGTGTACGGCTCTGCCACCCCCAAGGAGATCTACACCCTTGCCCAGACCTGCGACCGTCTGCCCGGCCTGCGCAAGCAGGCAGAGGGCTGCAGCTGCCCGGAGCTTTCCGAGCTTGCCGCCAGCATCGACCCGCTGGAGGATATCAAGGCGCGCATTTATGCCGCAGTAGACCCGGACGCCCCCTCCACCCTCAAGGATGGCGGCGTCATTGCCAAGGGTTACCATGCCGAGGTGGACGAGCTGCGCTCCATCCGCGACAACACCAAGGGGGTGCTGGCGCAGCTGGAAGCCCGCCTGCGGCAGGAGACAGGCATCCCCAAGCTGAAGATCGGCTATAACCATGTGTTCGGCTACTTCATCGAGGTGAGCAACTCCTACAAAAACCTTGTGCCGGAGACCTATATCCGCAAGCAGACCCTCACCTCCGGCGAGCGTTACATCACGCAGGAGCTGAAGGAGCTGGAAAGCAAGATCCTTGGCGCACACGAGCGGCTCATCTCGCTGGAGCGCCGCCTGTTTGACGAACTGCTGGAGAGCATCGGTGCCCAGCTGGACCGTATCCAACGCACCGCCAATGCCATCGCCCAGCTGGATGTACTGGCTGCGCTGGCGCAGGTCGCTGCGGAAAACAACTACTGCCGCCCCGTGGTGGACGACAGCGATGTGCTGACTATCACCGAGGGACGTCACCCCGTTGTGGAGCAGGTGCTCAAGGGCAGTATGTTCGTGCCCAACGATACTACCCTCAACTGCACCACCGACCGCTGCCTCATCATCACCGGCCCCAATATGGCGGGCAAATCTACCTATATGCGTCAGAATGCCCTCATTGCGCTGATGGCACAGATCGGCTCCTTTGTGCCGGCTGCCAGCTGTCATGTGGGCGTGGTGGATGCCATTTTCACCCGCATCGGTGCATCGGACGACCTTGCCGCAGGCCAGTCTACCTTTATGGTGGAGATGACCGAGGTGGCCGAAATTTTGAAAAACGCCACCGCTAAGAGCCTTGTGGTGCTGGACGAGATCGGCCGCGGCACCTCCACCTTTGACGGCATGAGCATTGCCCGCGCCGTGGTAGAGCATATCGCAGACCCCGCCAAAGGACTGGGCTGCAAGACCCTGTTCGCCACCCACTACCACGAACTGACCGAACTGGAAGGCACCGTGGAAGGTGTGAAAAACTACAACATCGCGGTCAAAAAGCGCGGCGAGGACATCACTTTCCTGCGGCGCATCGTGCGCGGCCCTGCAGACGACAGCTACGGCATCGAGGTGGCAAAGCTGGCCGGTCTGCCCGGCAGCGTGACCCGCCGCGCCCACGAGGTGCTGCGCACGCTGGAAGCATCTGCCCCCAAAAACAAGGTGGAGCAGATGGATTTTGACGCCTTGCAGGAGTACAATTCCCCGGCAGTGCCCAGCGAGATGATGGAAAAGCTGGAGACCGTGGATGTGGAAACACTTACTCCCATTGAAGCACTGAACTTTTTGTACGAGCTGAAAAAGACCCTCAAGGGCAGCCTGAACGGCTGACCGTAAAATCAACCACAGGGGAGGGAAAAGACCATGGCAGTCATCCATGTACTGGATAAGCATACCGCGGAGCTGATCGCCGCCGGTGAGGTGGTGGAGCGCCCGGCATCGGTGGTCAAGGAGCTTTTGGAAAACTCTATCGACGCCGGTGCAACGCAGGTCACCGTCAGCATTGAATCCGGCGGTGTAAAGCTGATCGAGATCAGCGATAACGGCACCGGCATTGACGCCGAATATATCCCGACAGCCTTCATCCGCCACGCCACCAGCAAAATTGAAAAGCCGGATGACCTGAACAGCATCCATACACTGGGCTTCCGCGGCGAAGCACTGGCTTCCATTGCCAGCGTGGCGCGGGTAGAGCTGCTCACCCGCACCGAGGTGGACGAGTTTGCCACCTGCTACCGCATCGCCGGCGGCGAGGAGCAGGGCAGGGAGCCTGCCGCCCGCGCCGTGGGCACCACCATCCGGGTGCAGGACCTGTTCTACAATACCCCCGCCCGTATGAAGTTCCTCAAAAAGGACTCCAGCGAGGGCACCTTTGTGGCAGATAACGTGGGTCATGTCGCACTCAGCCACCCGGAGGTCAGCGTCAAATTCATCCGGGAAGGCAAGCTGCAATATGTCACCCCCGGCGATGGTCAGCTGCGCAGCGCCGCCTATGCGGTGCTTGGCCGGGAGTTCAGCCGCGACCTCATCGAGGTGCACTCCGAGGAAGGGTTGTACCGGGTCAGTGGTCTGATCACCCCGCCCAAGAGCTGCCGCGCCAGCCGCAGTATGCAGCATTTCTACATCAATGGCCGCTATGTGCGCAACCGTACCATCATGGCGGGCATGGAAATGGCCTTTAAAGGCACGACCATGCAGGGCAAGTTCCCGGGCGGCATCCTGCTGCTGGAAATGCCCACCGACCTTGTGGACGTCAATGTCCACCCTGCAAAGATCGAAGCTCGCTTTGCCCGGGAAAATGACGTGTTCGATGTCATCTATCATGCGGTCAAGCTGGCGCTGGCACAGCCCGGCACCGGGGAACGCCGCTTTACCTTTGAAGCAGACGAAAAAAAGAAAAATGAAAAAGAAAACGATATTCAGAATGAAAATACTGTAAAGAATAATCACTTTACAGGACTTTCCGCTGTCATTCCGGGTCAGGCAGCCCCCGGCACACTGCCTGCGCAGCATTGGCAGGCATCCGCGCCGCAGCGCTCCGCCGATGCACCGGTGAAAACCCCTGCCTTTACGGCAGATACCCCGCCGGTACAGCCCGCACAGCCTGCCCGCGCGGTTGCTGCTGTGCCCTCGTGGCGGCAGTCTGCCCCCGCAGAGGATATTCTGGACCCGGTGGTCACCCTCCACAGCCCGGAAAAACCGGATGCAACCGAAGTCCAGCCCGCGCCGCAGCCCTTCCGGGCAGCTGCCGGTGAAGCGCAGCTGGATGTGCACCCGGAAACGGACACTGCAGCCGACCCGCTGCTGGACCACATGGCGGCATGGAACACCGTACCCGCCGCCCCGGAGATCGAAGCCGCCACGGTGCCCTATCAGCCGGAAGAACCCGAACAGCCGGAACAGCCGGAGCAGCTGGGCTTTGATGTACCGCAGGGGGAAGAGCCGCTGCGCTATGTGGGCGAAGTTTTCCGCACCTATATTCTGGCAGAGCGGGGAGACGAGCTGTGTCTGATCGACAAGCACGCCGCCCACGAGCGCCAGCTGTACGAAAAACTTGCTGCCAACTACGGCAACGTGCCCAGCCAGCTGCTGCTGCAACCCGCCGCCATCGACCTCTCCGCAGAGGAAAAGCAGGCGCTGCTGGAAAACCAGCCCCTGCTGGAAAACGCCGGGCTGGATGTGGCGGACTTTGGCGGCAGTACCGTGCTGCTGCGCGCCGTGCCTGCGGACGTAGAGCCGCAGAACGCCGAGGATCTGTTGGTAGAGATCGCCGACCGCCTGCTCAAGGGCAGCCGGGACGCACTGAACGAGCACACCGAGTGGGTGCTGCACTCCATCTCCTGCCGCGCCGCCATCAAGGCGGGGGACAAGTCCTCCCCGCAGGAGCTTATGGCACTGGCCGAGAAGATCCTCTCCGGCGAGGTGCCGCCTTTCTGCCCCCATGGTCGTCCCTGCGTGCTCAAACTTACCCGAAAGGAGTTGGAAAAGCAGTTTGGACGCATCGTGTAATGCAAAACCCGCTGTGGTGGCTGTAGTAGGCCCCACCGCCACCGGCAAGACCGCGCTGGGCGTTGCGCTGGCGCAGCGGTTCTCCGGCGAGGTCATCAGCGCCGACTCCATGCAGATCTATAGAGGTTTGGATGTGGGCACTGCCAAGATCACCCCGCAGGAGACCTGCGGCATTCCGCACCACGGCGTGGATATCCTCACCCCGGAAAAGACCTTCAGCGTGGCAGATTTTACCGCGCTGGCAGGGGAGTATATTCAGGATATCACCGCCCGGGGGCATCTGCCGCTGCTGGTAGGCGGCACCGGACTGTATGTGCAGAGCCTTTTGTACGGGGTGCGCTTCACCGCCGAAAAAGCCCCGGACGGCCTGCGCGAGCAGCTGACCGCCGAGTTGGAAGCCATCGGCCCGGAAGCCATGTACGCAAAACTGCAAGCCGTGGACCCGGAAGCCGCCGCTGCCATCCACCCCAATAATAAGGTGCGGGTGCTGCGGGCGCTGGAGCACTACCACGCCACCGGCAAGCGTCTCAGCGAACAAAAGGCCGATTCGCTGCCGCCGGAGCGCCCCTACCGCAGCCTTGTGCTGGGGCTGGATTTCCCGGATCGTGCAGCGCTGTACCGCCGCATCGACCTGCGGGTGGACAAAATGCTGGAAGCCGGGCTTTTAGCCGAAGCGGAATACGTCTGGCGCAACCGCGAAGCCTTCCGCACCGCCGCACAGGCCATCGGTTATAAAGAATTTTTTCCGTATTTTGAGCAGACTGCAGCGCTGGATGCCTGCACTGAAAAACTCAAACAGGCTTCCCGTAACTACGCCAAGCGCCAGCTGACATGGTTCCGCCACATGGACGGGGTCACATGGCTGGATGCCGGGGCTGCAGACGTGCGGCAGACCGCCCTGCGCCTGACCCAAGACTTTTTATCGAAAGGATGATCCTTATGCCGGAAACCCCTCAGGAACCGCGCCACAAGCTCTCTGCGCTCACCACGCTGGCAGTTGTGATGGCCACCTTTTTGCTGGCGGCGGCAGTGTATGTCTGCTGGCAGGCGGCGCACATCCTTTTCCCCCAGAACGTCTACGAAACGGCGCTGCCCATCACGATCTCCGATACCATTGAAGCGGACGGCGTGCTGCTGTTTGACGAGACCTGCATTTCCGGCAGCGGCAATCTGGGCTACCTTGTCTCGGATGGCGAGCGGGTGTCGGCGGGCACTGCCGTTGCAGAGCTGTACACCGACGCCAATCAGGCGGTGCTGCGCCAGCAGCTGACCCAGCTCACCAGCCAGATCGACCTTTTGCAGCGCTCCCAGAATACCGCAGCCACCCAGCTGGACGGTCTGCTCAAGGAGCGCTCCGGTGCGCTGTACGATCTGCTGGACGCACTGGACACCGCCCGCTACAGCGATGTGGACAGCAGTGCCGATGCCTATCTGCTGGCGCAGAACAAGCTCTGGATCACCACCGGCGATACCGCCGGCTTTGCAGATCAGATCGCGCTGCTTGCCCAGCAGGCACAGACTGTGCAGGCGCAGCTGGGCAACCCCACCCAGATCCTCGCCCCCACCACTGGCTACTTTGTCCGGGCTGCCAGCAGCGGACGGCTGAACGCCGGTGCTGCGGACATTCTGGCGCAGAGCCCGGAGCAGCTCAAGGCCTATCTGGACTCTGACCCCGAGATGCCGCTGGATGGCTGCGTAGGCAAGCTGGTGGCCGGGTTCAGCTGGCAGTACGCCGGTGTGTGCTCGGCAAAGCAGGCCGAAAAGCTGCTGGGTTCGGACGGCAAGCCCTTGCGCACGGCAGTGGAGATCAGCTTTCCCGGCCAGAGCGATGCCGCCTTGCGCGCTACCGTCACCGAGGTGACCGTTGATGCAGAAAAGGATGTTGCCCGCTTTGTGCTGCGCTGCAATTCCATCAACGGCGACGTGCTGTGTCTCAACCACGCCCGTGCCCGCATCAGCACCGGGGAGAGCACCGGTCTGCGGGTGCCTGCTGCAGCGGTGCACTACCTGAAGGAGGACGGCACCGAGGCCGAGACGCAGGGCGAAAACTACATCCCCGGCGTGTATGTCAAGTACGGCAACATTGCCCGCTTCTGTAAGATCGACCCCGTGGATGCTGACCATCCGCTGGTCACGGAAGGGGATTACATCCTTGTTTTGCCCAAGGGAACGGACGGTTCTGTCAGTCAGGTAAGGCTTTATGACGAAATAATCGTCTCGGGACAAAATTTATATGACGGAAAACTTTTGTAGTTATTGACATCTGCTGCAAAAAATCAGATAATAGTAAAAGCTATTTGCATTCTTTTTGCAAAGAACGCCAGGCAGCCGGGCGCTGCCCGAATGAAAGGAGCAGATAATTATGTCTTTGCTGGATAGCATTAAAAAGGGCCTGATGGGTGAAGGGGACGAGTACGAGGATCAGTACATCGATGACGGCCCCCAGATGGTGAACAACAACAGCGGCGTCGGCATCGGGATGGATGAAGAGACCGAAGAGCCTGCCGAGGGCACCAGCAAAAAGAACAAGGTGGTCAATATCCACGCTACCACCCAGCTCAAGGTGGTTCTGGTCAAGCCCGAGCGGTTCGAGGATGCCAGCACCATTGCCGACCATCTGAACAACAAGCGTACCGTGGTGCTGAATCTGGAGTCCACCAACAAGGAGGTCTCCCGCCGTCTGGTGGATTTCCTGTCCGGCGTGGCTTATGCCAACAATGGTCAGATCAAGCGCGTAGCCAACAGCACCTTTATCATTACCCCGTACAACGTGGATATCATGGGTGACCTGCTGGACGAGCTGGAGAACAATGGCGCATTCTATTGATCCGGCAGCCGGTGCGGTGCGCGGCTTTGTGCCCGCCCGCAACGATGAGGAACGCTATCTCATGCGGCATATCGAGGATCTTGCCGATGCGGCTTTTTCCCGCGGCATAGCCCGGTACTCCGCGTTCCTCAGCGACCGGGAACAGGATCTTGCCCGGGCGGCACTGGGGCGTGCCGGTGTGCGGGACGGCTGGCGTTTTGACGGCGGCTGGCCCGAAGCCGAGCGCCGGGTGCTTTGTCTGGAGCCGGAGTACAGCTACGGCGAGTGTCCGGTGCGCTGCGTACAGCTGCAGTGCCGGGCGCTGCCCGGTGCGGCGCTTCCGGCGCACAAGGACTATCTGGGCAGCCTGATGGGGCTTGCCCTCAAGCGCGAAGCACTGGGCGATATTCTGCTGCCCGCCGATGCGCCGGGCACAGCCTATGTGTTCGCGCTGGAGCCGGCGGCAAAGCTTATCTGCCGGGAGCTGTGCCAGGCGGGGCGCACCGAGGTGTCCACCCGTCTTTTGGAGCCGGAAGAGATCCCGGTTTTCCCGGCACCGGAGCGGCAGCTGCTCACTGCCACCGTGTCCTCCCTGCGGCTGGACGCGGTGCTTTCTGCCATGCTGCACGTCAGCCGCGGTACTGCTGCGGAGCTGATCGAAGCGGGCAGGGTAGAGATCAACCATCTGCCGGTAGAAAAGCCCCATGCCCCCGTATACGAGCAGGATGTGTTCACCGTGCGCGGCAAGGGCCGCTTCCGGCTGACCGCATTGCCCGGGAAAAGTAAAAAAGATCGTTCGATCATTGAGTTCTTTCAATATTAAAAGCTATGGGAGGAAATGACTATGCTGACTCCGCAGGATGTCCGCTCTGTACAATTTGAAAAAAACCTCCGCGGCTACCGTACAGAGGACGTGGATCGTTTTCTGGACAAGGTCGAGGAGCAGCTGCAGCAGAACGATGCGCAGGCAGAGCAGCTGCGCAAGCAGATCGCAGATCTGACCGCAGAGAACCAGAAGCTCAAGGGCGAGCTGCAAAGCTTTGAGGCTGACGGCGATATGCTCAAGAGTGCGCTGATCAATGCCCAGCGCATGGGCGAAAACGTGATCCGCGAAGCAAACCAGAAGGCTGAGGAGATCATCCACCGCGCAAATCTGCGGGGCGACGATATCATCCGCGATGCCAACGAGCTGCTGCAAAAGGCAAGCGACCGCGCAGACGAGATCGAGAACGAAGCTAATGAGAAGCGTATGGCGGAGGAACGGGAGTACGACCGCGTCCGTCTGGAGGTCACCCGCTTCAAGGCCGATGTGCTCAATTTGTACCGCAGCCATGTGGAGTCTTTGAGCCGTCTGCCGGAGTTCCAGAAGGAAACCAAGGAAGCTGCACAGGACGCCCCCGCACAGGACGCAGAGCCTGCGCAGGAGACTGCCGCAGAGCAGCCCGCTGCACAGCCTGATGCTGCCCCCGCAGCCGACGCTGCAGCAGCTCCGGCCGAGCAGCCTGCCGAAACGACCAAAACCACCGAACCTGCCGCCCCTGCCGATGACGACAAGGCGGCTGACAGCAGCGAGGATTTCTGGGCAAAGGACGAAAGCCAGCTCAAGCTGGACCCGCCTCCTGCTGATATGAAGCCGGACGAGCCGGACTATGATGCTTTTCAGGGCGTCAAGTTCAGCGAGTAAGGCACCCAACGCAAAAATAGAGGAGAGTGTAAACCATTGGCTAAGAACAAATCGCAGTACGACAGTACGTTGAATCTGCCCAAGACCCTGTTCGAGATGCGCGCCGGTCTGCCCAAAAAGGAACCGGTCATGCTCAAGGATTGGGACGACAACGACCTGTACAACCAGCTCATGAAGCACAACGAGGGCAAGCCCCAGTTCATTCTGCACGACGGCCCTCCGTATGCAAACGGCAATATCCACATGGGCACTGCCCTGAACAAGATCATCAAGGATATCATCATCCGCGAAAAGAACATGGAGGGCTATCAGGCTCCCTATGTGCCCGGCTTTGATACCCACGGCCTGCCCATTGAGCTGAAGGCTCTGTCCTCGGTCGGCGACAAAAAGAAGGACATCTCCAAGCTGGAGCTGCGCCAGATCTGTGAAAAGTTTGCCACTGAGCATATCGACATCATGAGCGACCAGTTCAAGCGTCTGGGCGTTATCGGTGACTTCGAGCACCCCTACCTGACCCTGAAGCCTGAGTTTGAAGCGCGTCAGATCGAGATCTTCGGCGAGATGGCCAAGAAGGGCTACATCTACAAGGGCCTCAAGCCCGTGTACTGGTGCCCGGACTGCCGCACTGCGCTGGCAGAAGCCGAGATCGAGTACGGCGAGGACGACTGCGATTCCATCTTTGTGCGCTTCCACGTCTCGCAGGATCCCAACGGTGTGCTGGCAAAGTACGGCATCCCCATGGATAAGACCTACTTCGTCATCTGGACCACCACCACTTGGACCCTGCCCGCCAACGAGGCTATCTGCCTGAACGGTCAGTTCGAGTATTCCTTCGTCAAGATCGGCGAGGAGTACCACATCATGGCCACCGATCTGGTCAAGAGCGTTATGGACGCCTGCCACATCGAGAACTACGAGATCGTGGGCGAGCCTGTTTCCGGCGCTGAGTTCGAGCTGATGCGCTACAACCACGTCTACCTGCCCAAGGAGGGCTGGGTCATTCTGGGCGACCACGTCACGCTGGAAAGCGGTTCCGGCTGCGTGCACACCGCAGGCGGCCACGGCGTGGACGACTTCAACGTCTGCCAGAAGTATCCGCAGGTGCCCATCACCGT
>ENA-UALR01001136-UALR01001136.1-human-gut-metagenome-genome-assembly--contig:-NODE-1136-length-11783-cov-11.777285_pt1 | contig 11783 bp, 7 predicted proteins | sample MGYA00243702_ERZ654472 | MGnify/ENA primary metagenome ERZ654472 (study PRJEB26926, sample SAMN06164398) | human gut metagenome | biome: ENVO:00009003; feature: ENVO:2100002; material: ENVO:00002003...
CCGCATCATTCAAGGTTGACTTGAATAAAAATGTGTGGTACGACTTCGGACTGGGTAAAGGTGGAAACATCATTGATTTGGCTATGGAGCTATACCAAACACATAATATTTCAGAAGTATTGCACATGATGGGGCGTTTAATCATTCTACCAACAACACCAACCCAATCTACTTGCCCACAAAAGGACACTTCGTTTGAAGATATTGAGGTGAAAGAACTGGCTCATCCTGCTTTGCTACAATACCTCTCGGGAAGGGGGATTGATTCTATTACAGCCAAAAGTCAGTGCGTGGAAATACACTACAAAAGTGCTGGCAAGCGATATTTTGTTATTGGTTTCAAGAATGATGCTGGTGGCTATGAACTTCGGAATCCATACTTCAAGGGATGTATTGCTCCGAAAGCAATCACTACGATAAGGAACCACGAAACCGCTTGTCACATATTCGAGGGATTCGTGGACTATCTCTCCTATCTCATACTACATGGCGAATGTGATGCGGTGGTACTCAACTCCATTGTAAACATCCCGAGTGCTCTACCCATGCTCAATAAGTATTCTCAAATATGCTGCCACTTAGATAATGACAAAGCTGGCAGAATGGCCACCTGGCAAATAATGGAAGCATTGGGAGATAAGTGTACTGATGCCTCAAATGAGTATGAAGAATACAAAGACCTCAACGAGTATCTGATGAACAAAAGCATGGCATTCCAACAAAAGGGAAGAAACAAATTCTGACTTGGCGGCTGGAGGCAAAGAGGTGTGGCGTGCATGACAGGGCTTGCCCTGATATAGCCCACTATAACTTCTTCGCTACGCTCCCGAAGTTGTGGGCTCTCCCGAGGGGCTGGGCGTTGCCCCGTCCCACTTAGGACGCTGCCCTAAGAACCCGGCAAGGACTGTCAGCCCTATGCAACCCGACCAAAGAGTGACCCTCTCTTTGGAAACTCCGCTCAGAGGTTTCCACCCCTAAGAACCCCAAGCAGGAAGTGACCCTCTCCCTGCACCCTCCGATTAAGGCTCTGCCTTAATGACCCGATATTTGGAAACAACAGCATAATAAACCAATCCCTATGGCACAAAAGACATCCATCAACATCAAGCCTTGTAATACAGGAAGTAGTGAAGAACACAACAGACGGAGAGCTGAATACCTTGCCCGTATCAACAAAGAAAGGCTATATATCCGTACCGACCTCATGGCTTCAAACGAAGCATGGGTAGCACCTGAATTGGGCAACAGTTCGTTGGCTGACCGCTATAATCAGATTGCCCAAATGGTCAAGGAAAAGACAGGTCGGGCAATGCAGACCAAAGACCGTGAACGGGTGAACAAGAAAACAGGTAAGGTGACCATCGTACGTGGCAGCACCCCACTCAAAGAGGGTGTGGTTGTAATCAATAGCGAAACGACTATGGAACAGTTGCAACGTTTTTGTGGGGTGTGTAAGGAGTGTTGGGGTATCACACCCCTGCAAGTGTTCATCCATCGTGACGAGGGGCATTACACCAACCCGCAAGACCCTGCCACTTGGAAGCCCAATCTTCATGCTCATATCGTGTGGGATTGGATGAACCACGACACAGGGAAATCCTGCAAGCTGGACGAGAAAGCCATGAGCGAGATGCAGACACTTTTGGCTGAGTGTCTTGATCTGGAAAGGGGCATCTCAAAAGAGCTTACAGGCAAGAAGCATTTGGAGCGCACGGACTACATCATAGCCAAGCAGAAGCAGGAAGCCGAACAAATCAAAGCGGAAAAGGAAGCCGCCCTCTCTGCCAAAGAGGAAGCCGAAGCCGAGCGTGCATCCATAGAGGTTGAGAATAAGGCTAAGGCTGAACGGAGTTCGGCTCTTGACAGTGAGATTGCCAGCAAGCAGAAAAAGCGTGATGAAATCCGCAAAAACACGGTGGACGGTATCTTGGATAGTGTCGGCAGTCTGGTCGGCATTGGCAAAACCGCCACTCTTGAAAAGGAATATAAGTTGCTCACACAGGAACTTGATCGCCTTAAAAAGGCGTTCAAACCGACTGTCATCAAAGAGGTAGAGAAGCAGACAAAGGTACTGGCTTCGGAAAAGCAAAAAGCCGAATCGGAACGTGATAATGCCATAGCGCAAAGTCGCTCCCTTGCCACAGAACGTGACAGGGCGATTAGCCAACTTAACAGCCAAAACGAAAATATGCAGTTGCGCATCAATAATGCTGTCAGGCTTGTCAATGCAGAGAAAGACAAGACCATCAACAGATTGCAAGGTGAGTTGAATTTACGCAAGCAAGCCTTAGCTATTCTTGCCGATATACTCTATGCTGCAAGCGAAGTATTCAAGCGTGCTATTGATGCGATTATCCATTACGGTACGGACAAATACAAGTCCATCTTTGGCAATGATGAAGCAGCTGACATCAAGAGCGTGATGCAGAACTATGGCGATACACAAGAACGGCAGCAAGTAATCGGTACTTGGCTTTGCGATTATGCGAATAGCCGAAAGCCGTTTGATGAAATAAAAAATCGGCAGACCTACAAGGAGGTAGCCGATGTCGCTAATGGGACGTATGATTGGAAAATTGAACGAGGACAAAAGGGCGGAATAAAGATGTGACAATTATGGTAATAAAAGGATTTTCAAAATCTTCTTCTGTACGAGAAACCGCCAAAACGGAATAAATTACCGAATGATATGGTATAAGTGGACTGTGGTGTATTACGACCATAGTATGCAGCAGAGTTGATTTGTGAAGAAACAATCATCGGATTATTGCCATTTTGTACTGCCTTCGTAAATAAGTTCATTATCTCGTATTTGTTTCCGAAATTGGCATTGGGCTGCATCAAAATTTCAGATACTACTTGCTGGATAGAACGAGGATATATTATAAAAGTATTGTTTGCATTACAAGTAACATCCTTAAACTCACTGCTCCCGAAGAATACAATAACAGAATAAATTGGAGTGTCAGGATTTTGTTGTAAGCATTGCCTAATAGCTTGGATATGTCCGGAATTTTGCATAACAGGATTATAGAAACGGTGCTTTTCCTTTCCATACGCCAATAATTGTGTCCAATATTTCTGATGTTCATTACCGAAAATCCAACCGCTATAATCTTTAACTTCAAATACGATAATGCCAGCTTTTGTCGCAACGGCTACATCTACTTGCGTGTATTCTCCATTCGGTTTTTGAATATACAAATCATGAAATATGGCTTTGGGATTAATACCCATTTTTAATAATCTTAACACCACTCTCCGTTCCGACCATTCACCACGAGTAATGGGCGTAACTTGCTCAATGAGTTCACGCTCTTTTCGTTTGAGATAAACAAGATAAACAATACCTGTTATCAAGCATAATGTGAATATGATAGACGCAAATGGCATTAATGATTATTTAATAATTTGATAGAAAGCCATATTGAATGTTTGAATGAAACCTAATTATTTACTTGAAAGCAATTATAGGAATTACTTTTGTATCTCCATATTGTTTATATTTATAGTTCCCAATTTGTCTTGCGCATTTCCCTTGAGGAGTTTTTACGACTTGCTTATTGTAAAAATTACTACCCTCTTGAGCTAATATTAAGACTTCTAAATCAGAAGTAAAGATATGTCCTGAGAGAACTTCTCTAATTTCCAACGCAATAGCATCACCTGATTCCAAGACCTCTTGTACCTCAAAATTTTTCCGACTTACACAATCCCCGGGTTTATCAAATAATATTTTCCCAGAATTATTACTAGCTGCTATTGCTATATCAGATTTTGGCAATTCTACACCATCAACAATTCTAACAGCCGGTACTGTTTTTTCTATTTCCATTTTGGTGTTGTAAATCGGAAAGTGTGTTAAAATGCTGATAATCTTACATCCTGTCATTAACTTTGCTTAGAATGTTCTTTCATTTCTGTCATTAAATCATCCTTGGAAGACGTTAGGCCGATAATGACCGAAAAGCATTTTGACACACTTTCTTTCTCTGTTTTTATTCTTATTGGTATGAAGATAGCAAATCGTTTACTGCTATCCGGTAATTGGTTAGTTTACTGGTTTTATGTATAGCTTTTTGGGCTTTACGGTTACCGTTGGGCAGCAGATATTCCCAAAAGTTCTTCATTTTCATCAATAACTGTGTTTCACCGCCTTGTAACTGTTCTTCATAGCTGTTGTATATCGCTGTATGTAGTTGTTTTATTTTGGATAGCATTTCATCAGGAGACAGTTTTCTGTTTTGCTGGTATTCCCAAGCTAAAGCCGGATTGGCAAGCAGACCGCGCCCTATTACAAGTCCTGCCAATCTCGGAAAACGTTCGGTAACAGTCTGTATATCTTCTATTGTATGCAGGTCTCCATTATACAACAAGGGTTTATCGCATCCATGATAAAAAGCCTCAAATCCGTTTAAATCTACCTCTCCTTTATATTGCTGTTTCCCTAAACGCGGATGCAGGATGATGTGGGATAGGGGAAGTGTGTTCAGTAACGGTAGGAGTGCAAGGCATTCATTGGCGTTTTCCCAGCCTAATCTGAGCTTGACAGAGAAACGGATTTGAGGATATTTTTCTGTGGCGGCGGTCAGTAATTCTTTTATTTCTTCGGGATACGGCAACATTCCTGCTCCGTTATGCCGTTTGGCCAGCATGGGGAAAGGACACCCCAGATTGATGTCTGCTTCCTGGTAATTATGCTTGATAAAAAGGGATACAATCTGTTCCAATGTGCTTGGTTGGGGGGCAATCAGTTGGGGGATCAGGTGTATATTCCGATTGTTTTCCGGGTTTATATCACGTATGTCTTTTCGGCGGATTTCACCGTGTTCCATACGTACAAAAGGAGAATAATAGGTGTCGATACCACCGAAGATACAAGCATGTGCTTGTCGGTAAGCAGCATCTGTATATCCTTGAAGAGGAGCGAAATGAATAGGCAATAAATTCTTGTTCATAACCGCAAAGATACGTTTTTATTCTTTATCTTTTATAGGAATAACCATATTCCAAGAGTGTGACGCATTCTCGAATCCGCCGGGGCCATCCATAGTGGCAAAGAAAATGTAAGTAGGTTTGCCGTTTTCAAAGAAAATAAAGGGGCGTTCCAGTTGCCCTTGCATCTCCACTTTTCCGTCTTCCCATTCTATGGTACGGGAATAGGCTTTGGGAGCCTTGTCTACTGTCCACTGGATACCGTTTTCAGAGTGTGCCATAACACCACCGCCCCGTTCTCCTGTAAATTTGGCTACATGGTCTTTGAATAGGATGTGATAGCCTTTGGTGTCTTTCCATAGGAAAGGGTCTTCGGCTTCACCTTGTCCGTCTACTTCAAAGATAGGCTGATTGTTGTTCAATACATGGTAAGGACCTTCTATTGCAGGAGCATAGGCTATTCCGAGACTCATTGCCGAATGTTCGTAATTGTTAGTGTAATGGCGGCCTTTGAAGATCATGAGAACTGAACCGTCTTCCTGTATGATTGGAGAAGGATTTGAGGTAAGGAAACTATAGAATGTACCCGGTTGGGTTTTGAGTATCGGTTCGTCCAGACGTTTCCAAGGACCATATGGAGAATCGGCTACAGCCAGCCCGATGCGCTTATTGGCGCGGGCAACGGTGCACCAGGGGCTGTCTAAGGTGAGTTGCGCGTATGTCGGTTCGGCAAACGGGTGTGTAGATCCCATATAAATGAGATAATATTTACCGTTTTGTTTCAATATGCGCGGATTGTGTGTAGAACGCCCGTCCCAATACTGTGCACCGCGTGCGGGAAGTGCGATATCACTGAAACGATAAGGTCCTTGCGGTATATCGGACACAGCATGTACAATTTCAGACGCGACCATCCATCCCGGATGAAATGGTAATTTCTTGGGAAACCGGGATACGAACATGTGATATTTACCGTCATCTCCCTTTACTATTGAGCTGCCCCATACCCAATAACCTTCGGATGCAAAGGCAGGTGTGCGTGGGGCTTTATCCAGGCGGTGAAACAAACGGTTTTCCGACTGCTGCTTTAACTCAACCAGGTTTTCTATTTTTTGCGCAGATGCTGTCAGAAGAATGAAAATATTAAAGAAAAGTATCAGCTTATATCTTTTCATGAATGTGATAATGTTATAGCGTTAATTGGATGTGAACAAAGATACAGGTTTTTCGTATACCGAGTATATTGTTTATAAGAAAAAGAGAGAAGAATCTCACGATCCTTCCCTCTTTACATGTTAAATTGATTAAGGTCTGTTTATCAGATTATTGATAATAAAAATAAGGTTAGAAGTTTTGTGGTATATTAATATCCTGCATTATTGGTCCAGCCGGCAAGGTCTACCTGTTGATAAGGTACCGGGAAATAGTAATGGTGATTTGTGTTGAAAGTGGAAGCATCCCATTCTTCAGCACGTACCTCTTTTACTTTTTCCAAACGTACCAGTTCGAACCAGCGTTTCATTTCTGCAAAGAATTCCCAACCTCGTTCGTTGGATACGGCTGCTAAGAATGCGGTAGGTTCGGTTGTTGTGGTCAGTTCTATTTGCCTGTCTTGATAACCGGCGCGTTTCTGTACCTCCTGGATAGCATTCAGGGCATCTTGGTTCACAGAGTTTGTAGCACGGGTAGAAGCTTCGGCGTACATTAAAAGAACTTCTGCATAGCGGTAAATACAAGTTATACCGTTTGATTGTGCACTTTTACCGGGGGCTCCTTCGTCATAATCATAGTACTTGGAGATGGCGGGAAGTTTGTCTGCACTTTCGGTATATGGGATAATCTCTCCGCTTTTTATTTTCCATTCTGTCATATAGTTCCATTCTTTGCGGTCATCATTGGGATACGCTTTGAGGAAATCTTCATTGCCGTAATAGTCTGCCCATCCTGCATTAGGAGAATAATCGCTCGGATAGTAAGATTTACCGTAGTTACTTGCTATCTTATGTTTGGCACTATGCTGCAGGGCAAACATTACTTCGTTGGTTTCTGTTTTCTTGTCTTCTTACCATAAATCGGAATATTCGGCTGTCAATACAAGACCGGCTTGGGCCTTATTGTCCATGATTTCTTTGGCTTGGGCTGCTGCCAGACCGTAATATTCGGTTCCTTTGTTTAACGGCCATCCTGCCATTGTCATATAAGCATCTGCCAAGCATGCTTTTGCGGCCCATTTTGAGGGAGTGCTGTTGCCGCTACGTCCTTTGTTGGGCAACCATTCGGTGGCTGTAGTCAGACTGGGAATAATCGCTTTATCGTATATTTCGGCAACTGATGTTCTCGGCATGGTGATGGTTGCCTCATCGTTTTCCAGTAATAAAGGCACATCGCCATACAGACGGGTCAGATAGAAATAGGAAAGACCGCGCATGAAATAGGCTTCGCCTAATACTTCTTTAAATGCTTTGGCTTCTTTTTCGTTGGTGGGGATAGTAGTTCCCTTGATAATTTTGTTGGAACTGCTGATGACCTTATAGAACAGGGTCCAAGTAGTTGAGAAGTCAGCATCATTAGCTGTAAGATTCGGAGTCAGTCTGCTATAATAAGCCAGTTCGTTATTGGCCTTGGCTGCACGGTAGGTAATATCATCCGCACATACATTGATGCGTTGCAGACGGCTGTTGAATCCGTAATTTCCTTGCCATAAATCGCTGTAAAGGGCGTCTGCCGCTTTTTCAAGGCTTGCTTGGTCTACCGTATTCCAGTATTCTTCTTCTGTGATAAAGGATTCGGGTTCTTGTGTGAGGTCTACGCAAGAGGTCGTCAGTAATAAACTTCCGGCAACTGCTGTTAAATATATTAATTTCTTCATGTTGTTCTTATTTAAGTAGGTTATTCATTAGAATGAGAAATTCAGACCGATTAAATAATTGCGGCTGTTAGGATAGGCTCCCCAATCAACACCTTGTACCAAAGGACTACCCATAGTAGCTTCCGGGTCCAGACCGGAGTATTTGGTGATGTGGAATGGATTCTGTACGGAGGCATATACACGCAGGTTATTGATACCCAATGAACGGCAGGTTGCTTCAGGAAGAGTATAACCTAATGTGATGCTTTTCATCTTGATGAAACTTCCGTTTTCAACGAAACGCGTGCTGAAGAAGTCTTTATTTTCAGTTCCGCCTTTCACGAATCCCGGTATATCTGTATTGGTGTTGGTCGGTGTCCAACGGTTCAGCAACTCGCGCATAGGGGTTACGCCTGCCATTTGTTGGCTCTTAATCAGGTTATATCCCATTTGGTGAGTGGCATTGTAGATGTCAAATCCATGGAAACCTACTACGAAGAACGAGAAGTCAAAGTTCTTATAATTGAATGTATTGTTCCAGCCCCAGTTGAATGTCGGTTGTCCGCATCCGATAATGCCTTGGTCTGCATCATTGTATACGCCGTCTTTGTTGACATCTACATATTTGGAGTTACCCGGTTTTACTTTGTACACTTCTCCGTTGGTTTTGCCGTTTGTTTGACCATTGGCATCTACGAATGGAGCATTTACATCATCCTCCTGCCATACTCCTGCTAATGTGTATCCCCAGAATGAACCTAATTTCTCTCCTTCAATCATTTGGAATATCTGGTTTTGGAAGTTTCCGGCCTGTTGTTGGCGGTGGTTAGCTGTCGGAATCTTGTTGAACGTACCTTTGTTGTGAGATAACGTCAGGTCTGTGTGCCAGCTGAATTCTTTATCACTGAAAGGATCTGCACTGATTGTAAACTCAACACCTGTATTCTTGATTTCACCTGCGTTATCAAGGATGGCAGTATATCCCATGTGTGAGGGACGTGCCACTTCCAGCAAAATATCTTTTGACAATTTGCTATACCAGTCTGCTGTTAAGCGTACGCGACCGTTCAGAATACCGAAATCAACTCCGACATTGAACTGGTCGTTGCGTTCCCATTTTAGGAAAGGAGCAGCCGGTCGGTCTATCTTATAGGCGGTAGAAGAACTCCCGTTTGGAGTAGTAACGGTAACAGGCGTCATTTTGGAATAGATACGATAAGCCTCTACAGCTTGGTTTCCTACGGAGCCGTATCCCAAACGGAGTTTCAGTTGGTCGATGAAACTATTCTCCTTCAAGAAATTTTCTTGCTTCAAATCCCATGCCAATGCAGCAGAAGGGAAGTAACTCCATTTATCTTTCAGACGTGAGGAACCATCGGCACGGATAGAGGCGGTAAGCATGTAACGGTTCATGAATACATAGTTGACACGTAACATTCCTGACATAAGGGTATTGATGCTACGGTCGGATGCAATGGCTGCGAGGTTTGAATCGGACCATGCCAGATTATTGACACCGATCATGTCGATATAGTCTAAGTTATATCCTGTACCGGTATGGTTGTAGTTGTTGTCATAAGACTGCTCGAATACGGCAGTTGCATTGATACGGTGATTTTCATTGAATTCCTTTACATAGCTCAAAGTATTGGTATTCAGCCATGAAGTGTTCCAATAGCTACGTGCTTGTCCTTGAGTCAGACTGTTTTTGTAGGAATAATAACTGTCTTCGTTTTCTACCGAAGTATTCAGTCTGTTATCAAAAAGCACGCCTAGTTGAGAGCGGAAACTCAAACCATCCAGAATATCGAACTGGACATAGCCCTGTATGCGGTTATTGATTGTTTTGTTAGAGTTGCTGGATTCCCAGATGTATCCCATAGGATTGTATGCCTTGCCACCATCAAAGAAGCTATTGTTATATTCTCCTTCTTCGTTTTTAGGTTCGATGGTACTTGGAAAGTACATGCTTTGCTGTATCAAGCCATCGTATTCGGTAATACGGGGTTTGCTTGTTTCACGATAGTGACCGTATATGTTCAAACCTGCTTTCAGCCATTTCTTGATTTTGGTATCTACCTTTAAACGCCAGCTGTAGATTTGGCTTCCTGATTCTTTAATGATACCTTGGTCGTCCTGATAACGGAGAGAGGCTAAGAACGTTGTTTTTTCACCACCACCGGCAATGGAAAGTTCATAGTTCTGAGTAACTGCCGGGCTGCGGAAAATTTCTCTTGAATAGTCAAATCCTGCCTTGCCGGATTTGAATGCTTCGAGTTGTTCCGGACTGTAAAAATGATTATCACCATAGCCAAAGTATTCTTTACCGTAATCGTTTACCAAGTTGGCATATTCGTACGGAGAGAGGTTGTCGGGGTATTTGGCAACGGTTTTAATATTGGCAAACGCGTTGAAAGAGACAGTTAGCTTATCCTTTTCAGGATTTTTGGTCGTTACCAGGATAACACCGTTGGCACCGCGTGAACCGTATACAGCTGTTGCTGAAGCGTCTTTTAATACCTCAATGGAGGCGATATCCGCAGGGTTCAATGACTGGAGAGAACCACCGATGAATCCGTCAATTACAACAAGCGGTCCTGTTTCTGCCGTAATGGAGTTGATACCACGGACGCGGATGGTGTTGTCGCCGCTGGGGTCACCGGAACCTGAGAGTACGGATACACCGGCCATACGTCCTTGCAAGGCATCGGATACATTACCTGTCGGGGTACTTTTTAATGCATCGGCTGTCTTTACGGAAGCTACCGCACCGGTCAAGTCGCTTTTACGTTGAACGCCATAGCCTACTACCACCACTTCTTGTAATAATTGGCTGTCTTCACTTAGCGTTACGTTAATATGCGTTTTGCCGGCTACTGCTATTTTTTGGGTCTGATAACCGATATAAGAGAATACGAGAGTCGCATTGGACGGTACGTTGGGAAGTGTGTAATTTCCGTCAATGTCTGTAATACATCCATTGCTGGTTCCTTCCACTTGTATGGAGGCACCAATCACAGGACCTAAATTGTCACTTACTGTACCTGTTACTGTAATGTTTTGTGCATTAGCTTGTGTGGCGAATAGCACAAAGAGCAACATAATACCTAATGTCTTGAATAGATTAGATTTCTGTTTCATAAATATTAATTTAACGTGAGTTCGAAATAAAATCAAAAAATAGCAAGTTGTCCGTCATTGACAAACTTTACGTCAATGGCGGGCTTCTTTTCAAAAAAGCAGTATGCCGCGATAGCCGACAAGGAGTTGGCTATAAAGTTACTGAATGAACGATGTCTTGAGTGTTCAATCTGTGCGATGTTCTTCAGTTCGTCATTGACCGTTTCAATCAAGGCTCTTTTTCTTAGCAAAATCTTGTCGGCAATACTCATCAGTGAGTTCCTCATATTATTTTTAACTTTAGTAACAAGTTGTATGCCATTAAGGAAAAGGTTTTCAAACAGAGCCTGACCTATATATCCCTTGTCTGCACATAGTTTTCCTTTGATGTTTTCCAGAAACCTACCCTGTTTCAACGGTTCCCGGTCATCCACGTTTCCAGGCGTGAACATGAAATTGAGGATTTCACCCTTGTCATTGATTATCAGATGCAGCTTGAATCCGAAGAACCATCCCATAGAACATCTTCCACGCTCGGCAAGCCCTTCAAATGTCTTATGAATCAAGATTCTTTGGTTACGACATACACATAAGGGAGTGGAATCAACGAAACTGATGCCGGTACAAGTTCCCAGCAGTACTCTTTTGATGAATATGGTCATGGGAAGCAATACTTCCTTCTCCAGTTCCACAAAACGGTTATAAGAAACCTGACGAGGAAAAAGGTGTTTCAGATGTTTACAGACATACTCCTTGTAGTAATGCTTGAAACAACGGAAACCACCGGAGTGAAACAGGATTAGAATAACCATAATCTCTGCATCACTCATACGGTTGGGTTTGTTACGATGCATGGTCTTCATATCCTTAATCATATATT
>ENA-UALR01001146-UALR01001146.1-human-gut-metagenome-genome-assembly--contig:-NODE-1146-length-11725-cov-5.832562_pt1 | contig 11725 bp, 7 predicted proteins | sample MGYA00243702_ERZ654472 | MGnify/ENA primary metagenome ERZ654472 (study PRJEB26926, sample SAMN06164398) | human gut metagenome | biome: ENVO:00009003; feature: ENVO:2100002; material: ENVO:00002003...
CCATTTAAATAGTCTATAAACCATTAAAAAATTCGGGTTATAATAGAATAGCCATTTTTTCAAAAAAATGGAATCAAGCACCTCCTTTTATTTAAATCTATTGCTTAATTTTGAGTCGTCTTACTTGCTTACATTAGGGAAAATATGTGTGTGTTACAAAATAGGAAGAAGGATTTTAAACCTTCCGCCTAATCATGTGTAGCACACACCATTCTGTGAAAGCAAGTAAGACATCTTTTGAAGAATGTGAATTAGGCGGAGGTTTTAATATATACAACTAAAAAACAAAAAAGTTTATGTTGCCGCCGACAGTCAAGCAATTTTTCTTCAAATTACTCATCTCCATTTTTGTTCACGATTACAAAAATGTATTAAGGCAATATCGACAAGCCTACACGACTCAACGTCAAATGAAACAATATTTAAGAGTCATCACACCCGAAGACTTATACGATAAAGAACTCGTACGAATTTCAGAGCGAATGAGCGATCTACAAAAACTTATTTATCAACTGCGAAAAAAGGGACTAAGCGACGAGGCAATATCTCGCAAACTAAATCTACCGTTACACAAAATACAAAAACATCTCGATCTCGTAGAATTAGATATTCTCCAAATTTCCCGATATTTCAATTAAGATATAAACAAAAAAGGAGATAATCCCAATGGGATTATCTCCTTTTTTGTTTGCTACAATCCATTACCAAATAATCACCCGATCTTCGGGAGCCATGTACATGGCATCTCCTTCTTTAATATCAAAAGCCTTAAAGAAAGTTTCCATATTACGCAACGCAGCATTGACACGCCAACGGCCCAACGAGTGAGGGTCAATCTTCGTCAACCGGAGAATTTCGGCATCTCTAATATTGCCGGCCCACAATGCAGCATACGCCAGATAGAAACGTTGATCGGCAGTAAATCCATCGATCGGAGCCGGCTCCACACCATCGAAAGTATTATGCAATGCAGTATAAGCAATGCGTAAACCTCCATGGTCAGCAATATTCTCACCTAATGTAAAATGACCATTGGCATGCACTGTATCGAGCACAACAATGTTATCATATTGCGAAGCCAAAATTTCAGCTCGTTTAGTAAATTGCTCAGCATCGGCAGAAGTCCACCAATCATTAAGATTACCATCTTTATCGAACTGGCGCCCTTGATCGTCGAATCCGTGAGTCATTTCATGTCCTATAACGACACCGATAGCCCCGTAATTAACGGCATCATCGGCATCAAAATTAAAGAATGGAGGCTGCAAAATTCCGGCAGGGAAACAAATTTCGTTAGAGCTCGGATTATAATAAGCATTAACGGTTTGAGGACTCATATACCACTTGGTCTTATCCACAGGTTTCCCCTCATCTTTCAGAGAATATAAAGTTTCAAATTCGGCTGCACGACGAATATTAGCATAATAACTATCTTTCGGATTCACCGTCAAACCTGTATAATCGCGCCATTTATCGGGATAACCGATCTTTACATAAAAGTTGTTTAGTTTCTCATGAGCCTTCGCTTTGGTTTCATCGCTCATCCATTCAAGGCTGTCTATATGTTGTCCCAGTGCGGTCTGCAAATTCGCAACAAGTTGTACCATACGCTCTTTTGCCTCAGGAGGGAAATATTTGGCAACATACATTTCGCCCACGGCCTCCGACAAGAGACTGTTAGGGACATCGAGAGCACGTTTCCAACGAGGTTCAATTTGTTCTTTCCCCGATAAAGTCTTCGAATAGAAATCGAAATGAGCATTTACAAAGTCATCGCTCAAATAGGGAGCTGCACCGTCGATACAGTTGAACGCCAGATAATCGCGAATCTCTTGCTCGTTCAATGTTTTCAGCAAATTATTTACAGCTTTCAATGTACGCGGCTGACCGATGTTTATCTTTTTCAAGCTGTCTAAACCCACCGTATTAAAATAAATATCCCAATCCAGACCGCCGAATTGCTTTTTCAATTCATCGATTGTCATAACATTATAACCCGCCTGAGGATCACGCAACTCTTCGCGAGTAAAAGCGGCCTTAGCGATTTCGGTCTCCACCTTCAATACGGTAGCAGCTGCTTGCGCTGCGGACTCGGCACTGTATCCCGACAATGTAAATATTTTCTGAATATAGTTGCGATAACTATCCCGTATCTTGCTATTGGCTTCATCGTCGGCTATATAGTAATCACGGTCACCCATATTCATACCCGCCTGATACCAACCTGCGATATTCATCGTACTGTTCTTAGCATCGGCATCCACATATATGGCAAAAAATGGGGCTGATGTGGTACGATGCATCTCTCCTATCATGGCACTTATCGCCTCTTTACCGGAAAGTGATTGTATACGACTCAATTCTTCCGCAATAGGAGAAGCTCCCTCCTCATTCAATCGCACACTATCCAATCCCATATTGTACAAATCGCCAATTTTTTGAGCGATACTACCCGGTTCAGCCTTTTGTTTACCTAATTCTTCGAATAACAATCGAATTTGTTCTCGGTTATTTTCACGTAATTGGTCGAAAGATCCGAAACGAGCATACTCAGGCTTCAACGGATTTTTCTTCATCCAGCCGCCACACGCATAATCATAAAAATCATCACCACAAGCTACCGTCGTATCGAGATTGGAAAGATCGATACCCGGAGTCTTTACGGTCGATTTGCTTGTACAACCAGTAGCAAGCAAAGCAGCAGCAAACGATAAAATCATTACTCTTTTCATTTTACTTTCATTTTTATATGTTTCATTCACTTTGTAGAATATAGAATGCGTTTCCTCAAAGATTCTAATCGAACTTAGCTTTTTGCATTCGACTTTTGCTAGATTTATTTCTGTAATTTATCCAATACTTCGGAAGCCTCGGACCATTTCCACATCACATCATCGAGTTGCTTCTTCAACTGCCCATGTAGTTCGTATAACGAAGTATCTGCCGCGCCATCGGGTGTTGCCAACTTTTCCTCCACCTCGGCTATTCGTTTCTCCAAACCAGCAATCTCCGATTCAATATCCGCAACCACCTTTTCGGCCTTTCTCAAACGACGGGCAAACTCTTTTTGCTCTCCATACGACAACTTAGAATCCTTCGATTGGGCCGGAGAAGCAGAATCTTTCGAAATATTTCCGTCCTTCTCTGTTTTCGAAACTGTGGCTCGTTGTTCAAGCTCTCGCAAAGAATCCAGCTTACGGCTTTCCAGGAAATCATAAATTCCGCCCAAATGCTCTCGCACCTGTCCTCCACCGAACTCATATACTTTCGAAACCAAACCATCGAGAAATTCCCGGTCGTGGGAAACAAGAATTACCGTCCCGTTAAAATCACGAATCGCTTGTTTCAACACATCTTTGGTACGCATATCCAGATGGTTAGTCGGCTCATCGAGAATAAGCAAATTAACAGGTTCGAGCAATAGACGTATCATTGCCAATCGGGTCTTCTCCCCTCCCGACAAAACTTTTACTTTCTTGTCCGAAGCCTCTCCCCCAAACATGAAAGCACCGAGTATATCTCGTATTTTTGTACGAATATCCCCTACCGCAACCCGATCGATCGTATCGAAAACCGTAATAGATTCGTCGAGCAAGCTCGCTTGATTTTGAGCAAAATACCCGATCTTTACATTATGCCCTATCTTCAAAGTTCCTGTATAGGGAATTTCGCCCATGATACATTTTACCAAAGTCGATTTTCCTTCACCGTTTTTCCCGACAAAAGCGACTTTTTCGCCTCGTTTAATCGTAAACGTGGCATTCGAAAAAACCACATGACTGCCATAATTCTTTCCTACTCCTTCGGCGATAATGGGATAATCGCCCGAACGAGGCGCCGGTGGGAATTTTAGATTCAACCGGGAGGTATCTACTTCGTCCACTTCTACACGTTCGAGTTTGGCAAGTTGCTTGATACGCGACTGTACCTGCACCGACTTCGTTGCCTTATAACGAAAACGCTCGATGAAAGCCTCGGTATCCTGTATCTGTTTCTGCTGATTCTCATAAGCTCTCATCTGCTGTTCGAGACGCTCTTGCCGGAGAACAACATAACGGGAATAATTGACTTGATAGTCATAAATGCGCCCCAAAGAGATTTCAATCGTCCGTGTTGTCACATTATCGATAAACGCCCGGTCGTGAGAAACCAATACGACTGCATTGGCGCGAGTCGATAAAAAACTTTCGAGCCATTGTATAGACTCTATATCCAAATGGTTGGTGGGCTCATCGAGCAAAAGCACATCGGGACGCTGTAACAACAACTTCGCCAATTCGATACGCATACGCCACCCTCCGCTGAACTCCGACGTATCCCGTCCGAAGTCCTCTCGTGTAAATCCCAGCCCTATTAAAGTTTTCTCTATCTCTGCCTGATAATTGGATGCCCCGATAAGAGCCAATTGCTCATTAGCATTGGAAACCCGCTCTATCAACTCCTGATAATATTCCGACTCATAATCGGTACGCTCGGACAATTCGGTATTCATGCGCTCTATACGCGACTGTAATTCGAATATATGAGAAAAAGCCTGTTCCGCCTCTTCCATTACCGTACGAGTGTCGGATAGATTCATCTGCTGGGGAAGATACCCCACCGTAAGGTCTTTCGGCATATTCACATTACCCGATGTCGGAGCCTGCAACCCGGCTATGATTTTCAACATAGTCGATTTCCCCGCACCATTTTTCCCCACCAATGCAATGCGATCCTTTTTATTAATTACATAAGTAATATTGTCAAATAGTGTATTTCCTCCAAAAGCGACCGAAAGTCCTTCTATCGATATCATATATCTTTACCTTATCGAAATGCAAAGATAGGTAATAAAATGAAAAGATAATACAGAATAAGCTACAACAAACACTTAATTATAGTTATTGGGAAAAATTGTTTTACCCCAATCATAAATTTCTAATTTTTAAAAGTGTCTTTTCATACTCACAACAAAATTATTAAATTTGCCATTAAACTTAAAAAACAAATATATCACAAGATACAAAACGCCCTATATTCCAATCATGAACACGATAGCCACCCTTTACAACGAAACACCAGACATATTCAAAGACAAGTCTTTACCTCAAATTTTATCTTTTGCAGGAGACGGAAAGCTAAAAGACGGTAATACAACTTCTTCCGAATTTAGGAATCTACTGGATATAGTACAACCGAATATTTTATTCGAATTCGCAAACTATTGTCTTTCAAACCCTTTTGAAAATAGTGGTCTTGCCTTACAAGACATTGTCAATCAAATAGGTAAAAGGCTTAATTTCGATGTCGAATACGGATTATACAAAGGGAAAAAGAACAGTATTGGTTTTGATGGAATATGGACTACAAAAGACGGATATAATATCATTATCGAAGTTAAAACGACCGATTATATCAGAATCAATTTAAGCGAATCGGTTGCAAAATATAGAAGTGCACTTATCGACGCGGGGAAAATAGATAAAGAAAATTCTTCTATTTTAATCGTCGTAGGACGCGAAGATACCGGAGATTTAGAATCTCAGGTACGAGGTTCCCGCTATGCTTGGAATATAAGGATTATCAGTACCGATGCCTTGATACAGCTACTAAAATTGAAGGAAACATTTAATGATGCCAAAACTATTCTCCAAATCACAGAACTACTAAAACCAAGAGAATATACACGAGTAGATAAACTCATCGATTTGATATTTGAGACGTCAAAAGACTTACAATTAGACGATATCGATACAGTAGAAACACCATCGCTATCACCTACTAAAAAAGAAAAAGCTATTCCGGTCAACTTTTATTTAGATTGTATTCATAAAATACAGAACCACCTTAAACAACAGCTTATAAAACAAACAAAAATAACATATACGACCAAAGACAATAGTCTCTGCGTGATGTGCACCATATCCCGAAATCATAATACAACCGATAAACAAGGCCGATTTTGGTTTGCATTTCACCCTCATCAACAAAAAATGTTGGAAGAATATCCTACGGCTTACGTCGCATTTGGATGCGGAGATTCTCAAAAGACACTCCTCATACCCTATGCCCTATTTGGTCCTTTGGTCAAAAATATGTGGACGACTGAAAAGGAGAATAGAATGTATTGGCACGTTATTATTAATTACAAAAACGATAAATTCCTTTTATCGCAGCCCAAAACTACCGATCATAATCCTGTCGATATAACTGAATATTTAATATAATAAAAATTCCTCAAACCGATCATGTAGAAAAACCGGGAAAATCATGACACCCTTTCTATATCGCATAGCCCAAGCCTTTTACAAAAAATACGGTAACGAAATCTCTCGACTTGCATTTGTTTTTCCCAACCGGCGAAGCGGCATTTTTTTTCAAAAATATTTGGCCGAAGTTTCCGGGAAACCGATCTTCTCGCCCAAAGTAACCACGATAAACGACCTAATGGCCGAGCTATCGCCCTATACCTTAATAGACCGAATCAGCCTACTTGTAACGTTGTATAAAAAATACATCGAACTGAGAAAGAGCGATGAGACATTCGACAATTTCGTCTTTTGGGGAGACATGCTGTTAGGTGATTTCGACGATGTGGATAAATACATGGTCGATGCTCGGCAATTATTTACCAATATACACGATCTGAAAGAGATAGACGAATTTTATCTGACCGAAGAGCAAATAGAAATCGTCAAACGTTTCTGGGGGCATCTGTTTTTTCCTTCCACCGAAAGCGATAATAAACAGCAATTCATTCAACTGTGGCAAATCCTTTTCGATCTTTATACCGGATTACGAGATGAACTATCCTCCCGAAACAAAGCCTATGAAGGCATGATATTCCGAGACGTCGCCGAACAAAGTAAACGGAAAGAAGCTCTCGACTTACCTTATACACAAGTGGTATTTATCGGATTCAATGCTATCACCGAAGCCGAAAAAATATTCATGGAATATTTACGTGACATCGGCATAGGAGATTTCTATTGGGATTATTACGCTCCCACCTTGCAAGATTCATATAACAAAGCGGCGTTCTTTCTCAACGATAATAAACGAAGATTCCCATCAAAAATCGAGATCGACGAGCATATCGAACAAACGCCTCAGATCGAATTAATATCGATACCGTCGGCTGTCGGGCAGGCAAAACAAGCGACAGATATACTTCAAAGCCTTATCGACAATAATCATTTATCTCCCGAAAAGGCCATCAATACAGCCATCGTTCTCCCCGACGAAGAATTGTTGCTTCCTATGCTATACTCCATTCCACCGGAAATCTCTACGGTAAACATCACTATGGGATATACGTTGCAACACACCACTGTCGCAGCACTCATGGAATTGATATACCAAATGCAGCGCCACGTCCGGTTCTCAAAAGGAGAGCCGAGATTCTATCATCTCGATGTAAAACAATTATTGGGACATCGGTTCATAGCGTCCCGAATAGGCGAAAAAGCCTATCAAATAACGAATTTCATCAACGAAAACAATCGCACATTCGTTTCTCCAAAAGAATTAGGGAATCATCGACTGATAAAACTTCTGTTTCTTATCCCCCGTACGACAGATGAAGCGGCAGCCTATCTGATAGAATTGCTCGAATATTTGCAACAAGGTGGAAATAGGAGCGATTCATCAGAAGACGGCGACGAAGAAACTCCTGTGGGATTCTCGGCGATAGAACTGGAATTTATGTATCACTACTACATTACCGTCAAACGGTTACGTGATGTCATCGCCGAGCAAGATATAAAGATGACCGTAGAAACATTCTTTCGGCTATTGGGGAAAATGGCCGCTTCGATTTCCATACCGTTTCAAGGAGAGCCTTTATCGGGATTACAAATCATGGGCGTACTCGAAACTCGTGCGCTCGATTTCGATAATCTTATTATCCTTTCCATGAACGAAGGGGTGTTCCCCGTTAAGAAAGTAGCTGCCACATTCATTCCCTACAATTTAAGAAAAGGATTTGGCATGGCTACGACAGAGCATCAAGATAGTATTTATGCCTACTACTTTTACCGCATGATAAGCCGGGCTAAACGGGTATTCTTATTATACGACAGTCGCACCGACGGACTCAAAAGCGGAGAAGTGAGCCGATATATATACCAACTGAAATACCATTACCGCATACCCATACAAGAAATACAGATCAATTGCGACATAGCGACCTTCTCTCCGATAACAATCTCCATCGATAAACGGAAATATGGCATAGAAAAAAAATTAGCCGATTTCATGCAAGAAGGAAATAGCGCATTATCGGCCAGTGCAATAAATCGTTATTTGAACTGTCCTTTACAATTTTATCTGCAATACATCGAAAAGATAGAACAAACCGACGAAGTCGCAGAAAGCGTCGATAGCAGTACTTTCGGTAGCATTTATCACGGTATGATGCAAAAAATCTACAACCGTATCAAAGGCGAAAAAGAAAAAATAACTGTCACCGCCGACCACATCGACACCATACGCAAAGACAAAGGCTTGCTCACCCGGTATCTCGAAGAATGTTTTGCCAAAGAGTATTACAAAACTCCACATAGCCCCGAACCGCTAACCGGGTATGATTACCTGACTGGGGAAATCATTCTTAAACTGATTGACAAAACTCTGGAAAAAGACCGTGCCCTTACGCCTTTTTCCTATGTAGCCTCTGAACTTCCCATACATAAAAACATATCTATCGAAAACAACCGATCCATACAGTTGAAAGGCTTTATCGACCGGGTAGACGAACATAACGGACTTATTCGTATCGTCGATTATAAAACCGGACGAGAAAGACTCGATTTCAAATCGGTAACAGAACTTTTCGACCCTTCTGAAAAAGATCGTAAAAAAGCAATCATGCAGGTGTTATTTTACTGCAAATTGTATAAACTAGACAAAGCACCTATGCAACCTTTACAGCCGTCTATTTATATTGTCCGTAACTTATTCGATAAATTCGAATCCTTCTTGAAATACGACAAAGAGCCTCTCACAGACTTTAACGTTGTAGAAAAAGAATTCGACCTATACCTTACTCGTTGTTTAGAAGATATATTCGACCTCGACAAACCATTTTCACAAACCACTGTTGAATCGCATTGTAAATATTGCGATTTCAAACAGTTGTGCAAACGATAGCTCAAACAAATGAAAAGCGAATAAATTTTTCTACATAAGCTAATGTTCTTTCTCCAAGAAACATGGTATCGCCCAATTTATTTTAACTTCGCCCTTATACGGCTTAAACTTACAGGAGTAATTCCCAAATACGAGGCAAGACATTCTAAGGGAATTCTTTGTAACAAATCGGGAGTACGCTCCAATAAAACTCTATAACGTTCGGAAGCCGTCGTGAATAACAGTGGAATTAGTTTTTCCTCTGCTTGCAAAAATTCCAATTCGGCTAGTTTTCTCCCCCAATTCGCTATCTCGATGTCTTCTTCAAACAGGCGATACAAATCGCTCCTCTTTAAGCAATACAAAAGAGAATCTTCCATAAGCTCTATGGTTTCGTATCCAGCCTCATTCTTTACATAACTTTTCAATGACATGATAGTCGCCCCCTCTTTCCCGATCCAAAACGTTATATCTTTACCTTCGTGCGAAACATAGGCCCTCACAATTCCTCTTTTTATAAAGAATATATCCGACTCGATTTTCCCTGCCTCCAATAGGCGATGCCCCTTAGGGCGTCCGAGTTCCAAAGAACAAGATAACACCCTATCCATCGATTTCTCCGATATCGGATATATGCTGTTGATTATATCTCGTAAATCCATAAAACACGACTCATTCCAAGTATATTAAATACCTCTCAAAAAATCTTCGAGCGACTCTTTCCCCAAATTCAACTTTTGTCTCAAACGATAACGATTTTTCTTAACGCTCTCAGGTTGTAAAGAGAGCATTTGGGCTATATGTTTATTTTCCATACCTGTACGGATATATGCACATAAACGAAGCTCCCCTTCGGTAATAGATGGACACAAAGTCTTCAACCGAACAAAGAAATCGGGATGTACCTTTACAAATTGCATTTTAAAGAAATCCCATTCATCGTCGGTCCCCAAGTGCATTCTTATATTGTTACTAATTTGCAAAGCCGTGTTCGATTGAATATTTCCGGCATCTTTTTCTTTTTCCAATTCATCGACAAGAGATTTCAATACTTGGTTCTTCTCCATGATGATCAACGAATTGGAGGCAAGCTCCCTATCTTTGTACTCCAATTCCACTTTGAAACAATTATTCTGCAACATCTCATTCTCCAACCGAGTCACCAATTCTTTATTTTCCAACTCTTTCAATTGTTTCTTTATCTTCTCCTCCCTACTCTTTTTCCAAAATATATAACAAATCAATGCGGCAATACAAAGTATGAATGCACAAACGACAAGAATCAAAACGAACCGGAACCTGCCTCTTTCTTCCGCCTGCTGCAATTCGAGTTCCTGTTTCTCTATGGCCGCCCGACTTTCCATACGTCTAATCTCAGCCAAACTGTTTACTTGATCCAACGAATCTTTATATTGTTCATACTTGTTCAAATAAACATAAGCACTGTCCTCCTGCTGTATGGCAGCAAAACATTCCGACATATTCTTTATGACAGGAACGATGAGGTCGATATTCCGAATATTCACTCTACGGCATGCCTTTCTATAATAATACAAAGCACTATCCGGTCTATGATTATTTTGGTAAAAACGCCCCATAAAACACTCCGACTGAATCAACAGTCTTTTATTCGCAAATTCGGTAGACAATCGATACGCTTCTGAAACATATTTTTTACTCAGAGGTACATCATGTTCAGTCAACAATAACAAAGTATTGATATAGAAAGACGTATCTTCAACACAAACAGGATTTTCCAACAGCTTATAAAGAATTTTTTCGGCCTGCACCTCTTCATTCATCGAATATAAAACGTTCGAAATATTCAACTGGTTTTTTGCCCGATAAACCGGCTTATTCAGTTTCTTATAATAAGAATCTGCTTTCTGCAAATACTCCAACGCCTTAGGATAATCTTTCAGGCGACTCAGTATATTTCCCATATCGATATAAGCATGTGCCAACATGAACAGATTATTCGTCCGGGCATAATACTCCGATATTTTCTTTAAATTCTTATAAGCAACATGCGGCTGATTTTTATGCATAATTGTCCATAAATGAAAAACACGCATATAATCATAAACATAACGTATGGAATCTACCTGCTGATAGGCCTCATCAATTAAATGAATTGTAGAATCGGAATTATTCTTTTTAAGCTGCGACCTTGCATCCCAAAATTTAGCTCGCCACAGGTACATCGGTTCTTTATGGTGAGCTCTGGCTATGGTATATAATTCCTGTATCAACGAATCCCGATAATAAATACTATCGGTAGATATAAATTCCAATTCAAGCACATCTGCAATCGAATCGAATGTATTATCGATAGGCTTCCAATACGTCCCTATAACCTCACGCCCCCAAAAGTTAAAGGAATATAACCATAAACAAACGAATAAAAAACCTCTTTTCATGATACAAATATACGAAAAATGCCATCTGTCCACCGATTGTCCATTCTTTTTTTTCGAGAAAAGCAGCATATTAGTTTACATTTGTATATTAAAACTAAAAAATAGTGGTTAATATGAGAAAAGAAAAACTTTTTCATTTATTAGTATTATTAGGATTTACCTTATTATCCATGACCATCTCTGCCCAAACCGCCAGT
>ENA-UALR01001152-UALR01001152.1-human-gut-metagenome-genome-assembly--contig:-NODE-1152-length-11667-cov-6.404409_pt1 | contig 11667 bp, 12 predicted proteins | sample MGYA00243702_ERZ654472 | MGnify/ENA primary metagenome ERZ654472 (study PRJEB26926, sample SAMN06164398) | human gut metagenome | biome: ENVO:00009003; feature: ENVO:2100002; material: ENVO:00002003...
AGATTCCTCTACGTCTCGTGGGCTCGGAGATGTGTATAAGAGACAGATAAAATACCTTCGCTAAACATTTCCTCTTTTATCTTCATATATTCAGTACCGGATGGAGAATCTACTCTTATCGAGCCAGAATTAGTTGTAATTTTATTATTATCCCAATCAACTTTATACGAAAGAACTATCTCTTTTCCTTGACTACTTATGATTTTATCTTTCTTTGCTCGAACCAAAGATTTGTATTCTCTAGGAATTTTAATCCAATTATAATCTGTTAATTGAAAAATATATTCATCAACTCTCTTTTTCTTCTTAATAACATTTGCAGCCGTTAGCATATCCACGCCACCTAACATTTCTATTTCAGCAGCATCAATATTATGCTCTTTTGAAATGATTTGTCTATATAACCATCCTTTAAGTTTACTCTTACCGATGGGTAATCTGCTATATTTGTTGAGAAACACAGCATTGGCCACATCGTTATCCACATAAGCTATCTGACTACCATAAAAATAATGAAGGGCTGAAGCTGTAACATATTTGTGCAAAAAAGTTTGTATCGTTCCAAAAAAATTAGGATACCGGAAAAGTACATCTGCTTTTGTGCCAAGTTTTGCTTTTATCTCATCGATAGCTACATTTGTATGTGTCAGTACGCATATGCCTTTCCCTTCAGGCAGAGGCATTTTATTGGCAAGAATAATCAATTTTGCCAGCAATGTCGTTGTCTTACCACTTCCAGGACAAGCCTGAACATAGCAACTGCTATCTTCTTTGATAATATTTACCTTGTTAGAATCAAAAGGTTTCTTATCTTTCAAAAGAATATCGTGGGCTATTTTTATTTCTTCATCAGTAGCAAATGGCATAATCTTTCTTTTTAGATTTATTCCGTAACATATTTGATGGCCCCCACAAGATACTTCAGTTTTTCGTCATTCTCAACGATAGACTTCACTTCATCTCGTTTTACAGTTCCATCATTTACTGGAGCTAGCTCTCCTGCAAGCATTCCTGCTAAATACTGCGCAGTGATAGCCTTACTTACAGTTCCATCATTCAAAGGTTTAAAAATCTTGTATGTTTCTTCTTTAGTTGGAATTCGTCTATCTGGATAAACTTCTGTCACCTCTTCCCATAATTTGTTCAAGGCATCATTATCTATGTCAGCTTTAGGTTGATCCGTTTCCATTTTGGCTGCTTTTATTGCTGTAGCCAATAACCTATACAAGCCACTTCCTGCAATCTCATATTCCAGTGTCCATGCTTGTGGCAGGAATATTTTAATTTCATCTGAATTGATGGCATTTTCTAATCTCGTTCTCCTTTCTTCTCGAATCTGAGCTAATAATTCTTCATTTAAGACTTCTCTTTTATATTTCGCCAGTATATCTTTCATGTAACCGATTGTTTTTATAACAGGTTTAAATCCCTCTTTCTTATGCAATTTAACTTCTTCTTCAAAGGCAGATATACTCCCGAAGGTAGTTGACATAGCATCATAATCTACTTCTGTTGAAATTTTCTCTAACTCAGACCTTAGATCATCTCTCAACCAACATCTCGGTATTTTTCGGTCTTTACTTTTTTCATCGTAATACTCAAGAGCTCTGACATCAAGATCAGAAACAACCGCTATAGGCATTCCAAATGATTTTTCATCTTTGCGTTTGAATATATTGACATACCTCTTATATGCTGTACTTCCTACATTCACAACAGACACACCATACTGATAAAGATTCTTCCCAATCAATTGGGCTATAGCAGGTATTAGCAGATTTTCCGCATCACCTTCCACCATAATTAGCCCTTTGGCAAAGAATAAGTTAGCTTTTGTTGCATCGAGGAATCTTTCTAAAAAATTGTAGTCGGCTGGTTTCATTTTCGTATATTCTGATGACATAGGGAATGCATCATTTCCTTTCAATATAATCATACTCGCCAACTTTATCTTCGATGCTAATGTAATGCTATGGGTTGAAAGGATAAATTGCTCATTTTTCTCTTGGGAAGAAATATATTCAATCAATCTCAATTGATATTGAGGATGAAGGTGAGCCTCCAATTCTTCTACAAGCGCTAACTTCAATCCTTTCTTCTGGTTGTTAAAGAGCAGCATTTCAGCAGCTATGCATAGTAAGTTGAGTGTACCAAGCCCAGATTTATTACCTTCCATAATCAGATCGAGCAGTCTCAATATTTCTGTCAATTCCCCTCCTGTCAGTTTGACTTCAGCATTTCTTGAATCACCATTTAACAGGAAATGTTCTCTAAGAAAACTATTGATTTCACTTGTTATACTTTCCCCACCACCTCCAACTTTGAAATAGTTTTCTATTTCCTTTTTCAGTTTTTCATAATCTGTTTCAAGTTTATGTTTTATGATGTTTCCGTGAACGTCTTTCTCGGTTTTGAAAAGTTCATGCGCACCCAAAATTTGCGCCAGTCTTGACTTGTAACCATGAGTCATGTCTGTGAGAGCATCTCTAAGCGGTTTAAAGTATACCACTTTTAGAAGTTCCCTCGCTTCTGAATCCATTCTCTCTGCTTGTCCTTCAATTCCTGCTGAGAACGTAGGCATTATTATGTTGTCTTTACGTTTTGCATACAACCAGACCTTAAGCAAATATTTTGTTTTATCATCGTTCCAAGAAAGCCATTCCCAAAATAAGCCAGCATCTTGCTCATTTATCCCGTCAAATACACATTCTATCTTGAATTCATCCTTTCTGTTTCCACCAGGTTCTTGATAGAAATCCCTATCTTCAAATTGAATAAATTCACCGCTTTGAGTTCTTAACACATAACGAATAGCATCCACAATAGCTGTTTTACCTGAATCGTTCTCTCCAATCAGGACATTTACACCTTCTTGAAAATGAATTTCTAACCCAGGCTTTCCATCAGCCATAGCACAATATTTTCTAAAATTCCAAAGTCTAAGCGTTGAAAGGTACATTGTAATTTAATTTATTTATCCAAAAGATTAACAATCAGTTGCTTCTCTTAATTACCGTTTCATATGTTCTCTCCACTCTTCTTTCCTTTTCACATATTCAGAGTACTCATTGGTGTTATTATTCAACGTATCAACAAGGTACTTCGCCATGTTGTGCATTTGTGTTGCATACAATACAGGAATTCCATTATCATCCACAGCATAATGAGCATTGCTGTGCTCAATACCAGTTACCATGTGTTCAAATGCCAGACGTGGATTTATGCCTCCACTTATGAGAGTATTGCATATGGTTTTCATTTTTTTGCTCCGAGTAGCTACGGGTTCTGATTTCAAACACATGAGATCTTTCTCTGGCTTATTCAAATAACAATAATACAACCAAATCTCAAAGCAAGGATTGCTCACTATCCATTGCTCTTGAGTCCCAGTTAAATCCTCTTTGAATATTTTCTCCAATTGATCATAGAATTCATCTACATCTGAAAGGAGAAATACTTTGTCCATAGCCTCCAAATGAAAAAGTTGGGATTCTATTTTTATTTCTCCTGTCAGTTGGATTTGCGCCCACTTATCCTGCATCTGATATGGCTGCAAACCTTGTCCCTTTTCAGACATGAAAGCAACCTTCAATGAGTGCAGTTCACGCTGCCGTATCAGTTCCAGAAGAAAATCCCTTTCCCGTTTTTCACCTCCAGAAAGCACGAAAACAAGGCTCGTTGAAAGAACTCCTTCAGTTTTCCGGTATGCCAACGGCACTTGTATGGTTTCAGACATTCCGCTCCCATCCTTATTTTCTGTGGTAGCTTTATGCAATGGGACATCAGCAGGAGTCCGTGCCGAATCTTCTTTTGAATATGTCAGCTTTGATAAATCCATAACGCATCTTACATATTCAGTTCGCCAATAAACGGAATAGCACCATAACGTCCTTCCATGTATCCATTCTCAATATTGATTGTGTTATGGATTTTGAAGTCATTCAGTGAATACATGCGACTGCTTCCATTCTTTTTTTCAACCATCCAGACCTCATCGGTGCGCAGGAAATCCTGATTAAGCAGGCAGGTCTGATGAGTAGTAAAAATAAGCTGGCCATTTGTTTCATGTGAAGAGAAGTAACGGACAAGCTTGCGTACCAGGTGAGGATGTATGCTATGGTCAAGTTCATCGATTGCAACAGTTTTGCCTGACTGCATGGCTGCATAGAATGCCGGCACAAGTGATAATAGGCGCACTGTGCCATCAGACTGCGCCTGAATACCCATCTCTTTTGAGAATCCGTTCTCTCCAAACTGACGGAACATCATCTGACTTATCTTCTGCACTCCATCTTCAACACTGATATCTCTGGTATTTCTGAAATCAACAACCTCTGACAGCACACCTGAATGCATTTTCCTGAGTTTATCCATCGGCAGGTTGCTAACATCATGCGTACTTATCCAATCTTCGAAATTCTCCGTCTCGACCTTCACGCCATCAATACCCAGGTCAATGGCTTTAAAAAGTTCAGAGGCAAATTTATTAATGTTTTCATCGTTCCTGAAGATCCCTATCAAGGCCGGGTTAAAGGAATGTAAGCCTATTATTGTCAGTTCATCATCAAACCACTTTTGAGCAATATCAATATTGGCATCAGCCAGCACAGGCATATCATTGTTAATGGTCAGCAAACTTGCAAACGGATTTTTCTCAATCCATCCCAACACCATTTTGTTGACCTCAGCAGAAGGAGCTATTGAATATTCAACAGCACCATCTTTACGAGTGAAAATATTTTTATTCTCCTCAGCTCCTAAGCCGGACACTTGCAGAGTCTCGAAAGTAATCCCTGTCTTGGCAATTTCCACAGAATATATAAATGGAATTCCGGATTTCGTCGCAAATTCAATAGCCAGTTCTATAGGCTCATCGCCAGCATCTTCCTTCAACGCAAACATATATCTTCCAACACTATCACCATTCAAGAAATTCTTATTGGTAGCTATGGCTTTCAGGAAATTTATCCCTTTCAGGAGATTTGATTTTCCTGCTCCATTTGCGCCATAAACAGCTGCCATTTTCAACACTGGCAGTTTCCCGTCAAGCATAGTAATATGGTTCGACAAAGTAGTCCTTTTCATGTTTGGAAACATATCAAACTGAACCTCATCATTAAATGAAAGAAAATTCTTCAGTATAACCCGGAGTATCATATTTTTATCAACTATAGTACGTTAAACTTCTAATTAGCAATTCTGTAAAAAGGAATAAACCTTCAATCACTTGCAAAGATAAAAATATATTTTTATCGCGTGGAGATTTCACGTGATTTTTTCACGCATTAATCAATAATCGTAATTTGCTATCTAAAATTCGATTATCGGGCCTACCAAAAGAAAAGTCTCTGTCTCTTTTGGCAAGCAGATAGTTTGGTTTAGAACTTTGATAGATATACAATAAACAAGACTAAACTTATATCTATAAGAGGCGGCGAAAGAAAAGAGGTATAAAGAGCAAATACATCGCTTCAAAACATGTGGGACACGAGGGACAAAGGAGATTTAGTAGGCTCCTTAATCACGTTTTTCAAAAATGAAATTGTATTAGTGTTTTCTTTGCAGATTGTCTCCATTTTTTTTGTCCCTCGTTTGTCCCCCAGCATGAAAAATTGCTAAGATTATATTTGATTATCAATATGTTATGAGTTTGTAACATATATTGTATCGGCAAATAATTATCTGATTATCAATGAGTTAAATAGACAATAATCGATTGATATGGCGCTCTTTACGGGGCGCCTTTTTTGTTGCTCAAGTGTCGTTGATAATCGTTGCTAAGCCTTTTTACGCCATTTTTTGTACCTCCTGTGTACCTCACCACGAAAATCCGAGGATTATCGTTGGCAAGGTCGTGGAGAATGTTGACTATGGTTGACAATAGTTTACGATGGTTGACAAAAAACAGGAGAAATGAAGGAGAATTAACCCCTAAATATTAAGTAAAAATGGCAACTAGTAACTTTAGAATTAAAAAGATTTGTGAGTGGTGCGGTAAAGAATTCGAGGCTCAGAAAGTTTCTACGAGGTTCTGTTCACACAGGTGTGCAAATTTTGCCTATAAACGGGCCATACGCAAAAAACGAGTGCAGACAACAGAGTCACAAACTCAAGTTCAGAAAACTGAACGCATCATTGAAGACATTAAGGAGAAGGAATATCTTTCCTTTTCAGAAACAGGACGTCTGTTAGGTCTATCTCGCCAGGCTATCTATACCATGGTAAAGGCAGGTCACCTTAAAGCATCTAAAATTAGCAGTAGGCTTTCATTTATCAGGAAGACTGATATTGATGCTATGCTTCAAAATAAGCCTTATCAATATCTAATGCCCAAAGATACAATCCCTATCACAGACTTCTATACCACCAATGAGATTAAAGAGAAATTCGGTGTCAAAGATTCCTGGATATTTCATATAGCTAAAGAGCATAATATCCCCAAGACATTTAACCGTGGTAAAACCTACTGGAGTAAAAAACACTTTGATGACTACTTTGCCAAGAAAGCTCCCGATCCTGAGATCAAAGAATGGTACAGCACGCAAGACATGCAGGAGAAGTTCGGCATGACACTGACAGCCATCTATTCTTTTGTATCAAAGAATGCTATTCCCAAAAAGAAAGTCGGCATCATGGTGTACTACTCCAAGAAGCATGTGGACATTGCCAAAGGTCTCATAGCTCCCGAAGAGCCCAAATACTACACCATTGCCGAAGCGATGGAGCGATTCAATCTGACACGAGACCAACTCTACCATTATGTGAAATACCATAATATTCCCCGTATCAAGGTCGGTAAATATACCAAGATCCTGCGGGCAGAGCTGGACAAGTTCTTTGAGCCTCCAAAGATAGAATGAGTCGAAAGTTATTTTCCGGTGATAAATACCACCATTAGAACACCTATTTTATTTGCAACAAAAACAAGTATTAATCAAAAAACAATATAGCTATGACACTTACATGCACCAACGTAACTTTGAGACAAAAGCCATTGCGTAACGACCGTATATCTCTTTATCTGGATTATTATCCGGCCATCCGCAATCCTTACACGATGAAGATGAGTCGCCGGGAATTCCTCGGTATCTACATTTATGCCAAGCCCAAGAACGAGCAGTAAAGAATGTTCAATCAGGACATGCTGAACAAAGCAGAGGCAATCCGCTGTATCCGTGTCCAGTCGCTTATCAATGAAGAATTCGGATTCCTGAACAAGAACAAGCAAAAGGTAGATTTCCTCGCCTACTTCCGGACAAAGGCACGGGAAAAGTATGAGAAATGGGATTGTGTTTATAATCACTTTGAGAAATTTGTCGGCGGCAAATGTACCTTCGGCGATGTCACCGTGGAACTATGCGAGAAGTTCAGGGATTACCTGCTCAAATGCAAACAAATCAATCATCCCAATGCTTACATCTCACGCAATTCGGCAGCCGGCTATTATTCTACCTTCCGTGCCCTGTTGAAAATAGCCTATAAAGAAAAGATGCTGCGTGAGAACTTGAACGATTTTCTGGAAAAAATCGAATGGAAAGAGGTCAAGAAAGAGTATCTGACACTTGATGAAGTCAAGAAATTGGCAGCTACGCCATGCAAGATTCCAGTTTTGAAACAGGCCTCCCTGTTTGCCTGCATGACAGGCCTCCGTATCAGTGATATTCTGAAGCTGGACTGGCGTGATTTTGAAGTCGGCCCAGACCAAGGCTACTACATCCGTATCTGCACCGAAAAGACAGAAACAGAAGCCACCCTTCCCATCAGTCAGGAGGCACTGGAGTTGTGTGGCGAATGGGGCACCGGAAAAGTCTTCAAAGGCTTAACCCGCTCCATGACCCATCATCCCCTGAAACAATGGATTGCCGAAGCCGGAATCAGAAAACATATAACCTTCCATTGCTTTAGGCACTCGTATGCGGTCATCCAAATCTCTTTAGGCACAGACATTTACACAGTATCGAAGATGCTAACTCATAAGAATGTCACCACGACACAAATCTATGCAGATTTGGTCAATTCCAAGAAGAGAGAGACGGCGAATAAGATTTCATTGAAGTAAAGAATTTACAGAACGAACTATCTGCACACCAATACCTTAATAATGCAGATAGTTTGTTCTTATTAATTATGCATCAAGTGTAAGAGTTATTTTTCCATCTGTTGACTCCTTTTTAAGAGTTTGTATATATCTTAACCATGCATCATAATGAGATTTGTCTATCGCAGATAATTGTGTATCAGCCATATCTACCTCATTCATAAATGTTTTATAAACTACATACATCGCTTGTGGCTTATCTTTTTCACAATTCCCATCTTTACTTTGCATAACCTGTAAGTCTAGCAATGCAAAGCAGAAGCCATCTCTAACTCGAAAACCATATTTTGCACCAGCTCCGTATTGATCCAAATGTCTATTAATCTCATTATTCATTTCAATAGGCATTGCCTCTTTGTTTCTTGACAAATATCTACAAATAACATCGTTCGCATTAAGTGATAAATCTTTTAACCATCGTTCTTTATATCTATCAAAAAAAATGACTTGTATATACTTGAATCTGCCTAAGAAGCATTAATGGTCCATCTTTTGTGTGATTATATCCACAAGCCCCCATTTAATTACAAATCTATTATTCTTGTTGTTAAAAACTACACAATAATTACCAATTTCTGGTTTATCAATGAAAGCACGACTTTCAACATAAAAAAATATAAGGTGACTATATACGACAATGCCCTAAATTTGTCACGGCAAGCCTTTCCTGCCTCTGAGGTGGTTACGTGGCGAAATTTAGGGTATGCCACGTTTTTCGGGGTGTGGTTTATGAGTGGTAAGGGTAACGGTGGGGTGTGATATGGCGTTATATATAGAACAATCATTTTGCATTTAGCTGATTTTTTTCGTACATTTGCAGGGAGAAAGATAAGGATGCTATCCAGTAATTTTGCACGGTGATACCTCAGACGTAAAGCTCCACACAAAGCATCCTGTAAGTTTGACTCTAAAATTTTGTGCTCAAGTGTGGTAAGTAGGAGACAAAACGATGAAGAGAATTTATCGCTTTCTCAAGCTGATAAAGTTGGTAATTGACATTGTGAATGCATTGTCATAAAAGCCAATCGGCAAGGGTTACGCAAAAAAGCGGAGCCTTTTTTGTTAATGAACTATATCATGTAAAAAATCAAAGTTTATCGAAAGAAAATGGTATGAAAGAGAAAAGACTATATACTGCCCCCAAAAGAAATCAGGCGTGAATTGAAGAAAATGGCAGATGGATTAGGCTTGCAACTCAATGATTGCCGCGTTTGTTATGAATGGTCAGAGCGTGGCAACAGTTGGAATAAGTGTGTTTCATATGAATTTATAACAAGGCTGTATTCCCCTATTAGAACTCCATCAAACAATACACTCAGCCTAAAAGCAACAATAAAGCAACATATTCATATTATAAGCTAATTTGTGATACAACAAAAGGTAATGTAGCTTAATAAGGATTATGATGCTTAATTAGAAAAGCCTTTGAAATGCTGATACGATATTTTCCCATTCATAGGCAATTATCCCAACAACAGAAATCCCAATGGCAATTTTGGATATAATAGAAAGTATTGGATATTCTTTCTTGAGAACTAATTTATCTTCCATCACCTTATTTCCTCTAATATTGTATGTTGGCTGTTTGGAAAGCATTTCAAGATTTATCAGTTGGAATAAACTTGTGACAGCATAGATTGTCAGAATGAAGAAATCAAGTAGGAAATATACAACGCAGAAACGAACAACACATACTAACGTCATTTTAATAGAAAGACTAACATTTACTTCCTCTATTGACGTGGCAATAGAGACATTTGAGAAATCTATTTGCTGCCCGTATAACAAAGTTCCCACAAGTATTGAGATAACTATTAGAGAAATAAAAATTGCATATGAAGCCAATGCGTTAAATTGTTGAAGATAATTCCAAGATTTCAATCTGTTGATTTTTCCACTATCAGAGCTTGCATCAAATCTTAATTCCTTAAATTTATCATAGACTACAACAATGAGAGCAAGGAATAACCCCGTCATGATACTTAATGAATTAAGCAACGTATCTATGATGTCATTACTCAGTCCTGCGTTATTTGTTAACGTGAATATAAATGCAAGCAAGATGGCAATCCACTGCAAAACTGAAAAATAGAATTTAGGAGGTTTATTTGTACATGTTGCATTTTGATATTGCCACTTGTGTCCTTCTGTAATTAGTTTGAGAATGTAATATAAAAGAGTTGATATATTCATAAAGTCTTTATTCTACAATGTACACTTCTTCACATATTTGCGCTAAAAGGTCATCACACATAGATTTTATATCTGCTCTTTTTAACATTCCAGTTTCTTCATCTTGTATTTCATCGTTTATTGGCATCATAGGCTTTATCTTCAAGTCATCGCCAATGATAAAAGAATATACTTTATCATCTTTTTTAAGTGTTCCTTTCTTTTTGCCAAAATTAGAAAGCATTTTAGTTGTATTCCCAATATTAAAATTGCTTTGACCTATCAAACCTAACACATTTCTAATCAAATCATAGGAAGGTTTATTCTCTCTTGTTGGCGTTATTTTGATGGAAACATCATATCCTCTTACAATTTCATTTATCCCATTACCATCCATAACTCCTGTTGTAATGAAATCTGTAAAGGTAAAACTATCAATAATTCCAGAGTCTTTATATTCGTCTATTAAAGACTGAGGAACATATCTTTCGAGTTTAATCTGATGATTAGTGCGTAGTAACTCTTTTAAAAGAATTTCAATTGCAGGTTTTATGCTTTGTCCAGTTTTACGTTCAAGAAATAGTAAACCTACATTTGAATCTAATGGTAAATGCAAATATAGGTAGAAACGACTTGCTATCATTTTATCCCGACCTAAAACAGTTTTATCAGAGACATGGTTCATCTGAGCAGCCGTCCTAATTTTATCGTACTGTCCACCATCAATGTAACCCTCTATGAGATTTTGTGCAGAATGACTTGTTAATATTTGATTTACCTCCTCTCCTTCGTTGGATAGCAAAGATAGTCCTATTTTTGTCCTATCAGTATGCCATGCGGTATCTTGTGTAATTGCATGAAGCATTCTAGAAAACAAACGATTAAACAAATTATTATCATCAATAGCTTCTTCAATATGTTCTTTCTCAATGATGATTTGTCGCATAGTTTTGCGTCCCAAAATAATCTTGTATATTTCTAATTGACTTTCTGTTCGTGCCATAACCGTTATTTTATTTGCAAAGGTACAAAATTTGCTTAATAAAACCGCAACAAAATTCTGTTTGGAATATTTAACTATCTAACAAAACTTACTTGATAACAGTAAGTTAACAATCTGTCACGCCTATGCCACCACGAAAATCCACAGTTTTAGGGCATTTCTTTACATTTATACAAATATAGGATTTTTCATTCAGCCATTTAGATAGAGAAAGCAAAATAATCTCCCAAATATGAAATTACCTATATTTCCCTTTGAGTTTTTGTCAAACAATAACACCTTGACAAGGAAAAAAGCTACATATCGAGGACAAATGCTGCCACTTTCTTGGATTTATAACATGGTATCTATGCTGTCTCTTATACACATCTCCCGAGCCCACGAGACGTAGAGG
>ENA-UALR01001169-UALR01001169.1-human-gut-metagenome-genome-assembly--contig:-NODE-1169-length-11525-cov-5.004969_pt1 | contig 11525 bp, 15 predicted proteins | sample MGYA00243702_ERZ654472 | MGnify/ENA primary metagenome ERZ654472 (study PRJEB26926, sample SAMN06164398) | human gut metagenome | biome: ENVO:00009003; feature: ENVO:2100002; material: ENVO:00002003...
CTCTACGTCTCGTGGGCTCGGAGATGTGTATAAGAGACAGGTATATTTCAGGGACAAATTTACCTTACGGAAACTCCCAATATACACATCTGAGCTATCAGATGATCAATACACTGCATTTTACGGAAGGGCAATTTAAAAGGATTGTAGAAAGACATTGTTTTTTTATACAAAATCCTATCGAGTATCTGAAAGATTGCGAAGAAATGACAGTGGATGATGATGATAACAATATCCAAGAGGAGGATAGTGATACACAGGAGAATGATGAGGAAACGATAGTTGTAAGACAGATATCTAATTGGAAACGGGCGTTATTTAAGAATTCTGCTTTAAAAAGCGACGGATATATAAAATCACAATTAAAAAATGTACAGAAAGGACTTTTAACAAAGCTTGCAACAGGAAAATTAGTTGTGGAAGGACAGAATCGATATCTGTGCAGAGATTTACTGCCATTGCTTGCGAGTTTATTGGAGGATGAGAACGTTATATCTAAATTCTGGCCCAAATATAGATATTTTCGTTTTTATCTGCCTGTAGGTACACAGAGTGGTTGTTGGGAAGATTTGAAGTTAAATTGTGATTCTTATTATGCATTCTTTCGGAGTCCGCATTTGTCAAGAAATGAACAAGTAATAATGAAGCGTTTTGAAATGACTACAGAGGATTTATATGCAGACAGGGTCAACTATAACTCTTTCAAAGGACATATTGAATTATATGATAAGTATTTTAAAAAGCTGACTGGTATTGTCATGGTTCCGAGGGGATCATCGGCTCCGCTATGTCTGGGAGGTGCCGATTTTGACGGGGATCTGGTCAATGTTGTGGCGAATCAGGATGTAGTAGAAGCGGTTGCATCTGGAGCATATGAGGCTGGGGGTTATAGAACGAATAGATTAGTACCGTATTTTAAGCGAACACTTCCGGTTATTAAAATACCTACTTCTAAAGGAAATCCAGTTACAATTCAGAAGCATGTTCCGTTTTTTCATATCCAGAATACATTTTCTAATCGGATTGGACAAATATCCGATGCTGCAATTGCTATCGGGCAGATAGAATATGAGAGAAATCAGAAATTACCAAGCAAAGACGAATCAGGTTTGGTATTTACCTCAAATAGTCCCACATGTGCAAAATGTACGATATTAACAGGGTTGGAGATTGATGCGGCTAAAAACGGCCTACATCCTGATTTAGACATTGTACTTAAAGCAGGGATTGATAAGAGTGCTTATATTATATTTTTGAGAGACATAGAAAAGTTGCGGGGAGAAGAAGGGTATAATCTTGATAATCTGTCAATGACTCGGAAAAATATTGTGGGAAAAAGATGTCTTTGCGTGTCTGCAAAAAATTGTAAAACACAAGCTACGTTTGAAATTCAGGAGGGTGGTACATATATCAACGAATTACCATTATATTTTGAAGAAGGACTAAAACAATATAAAAAGAAAAAAGAAACGAAAAGGGTACAGTTCTTTAAATATTCCAAAAAAATCTCAGATACAGAAAAAGAAAACATTGAAAGATTCAAATTAAGATGTCAAGGGATTTTAAATTCGTATGCGTTTTATGTAAATAAGTTTTTGCGAGTCTTAAAGAATGAAAAGAAAGATACTTTTTATGCACCGGAGAATCTGCAAACAATCTTATTTGAAATATATGATGAAGAAAATGTAATAAAAATTCAAAGAACAGTGCTTCCATGTATACAGAAAAAAATAGAAGCATGTTTAAGTAATGATAATACGATTGAAGATATGAGAGATCGTTTGAATCAGATGCAGTGGTTATTACAACCAATGCAAAATAGAGGAAAAGCATTAGAACAGATTATAAGGAATGGATTTAATGCTCAAAGTTTGAAAAAAGAAGAACAGGAAGTTCTGTTTCATTTTGAACAACGGGGATATAAAACTTTATGGAATGTACTTACTTTAATAGAAGGTCCAAAAGTAACACTGTTTAAGACTTTAAAAGAGAGAGTTGAAAAAAACAGAACAGAAATGCAAGAATTGGATAAATCATTAGAAAAAGATCTGGAAAGTATTGTTCAAGGATTTTATGAAAAAAATGAGACAGATCCGAAAAACAAATTATATGGGGTATGTCTTCAGAAACTTAAACAAATAGTGACGGAAACCCAAGAGTTACCTTTGGAATTAAAGATTGCAACATTATATGAAATTACAAAGAAGTCAGAAGATTACGGCAGATTTTTTTGGGAAGTATTTGAATGGAAAGAGATGGAACCATATATAGAAGAGGCAAAAGAAGATGTTAAATGAAATTTTAGAATTTGAAGCATATGTAAAGGCTCCGGAATCTGCTGACCCCAGAATTCAGCCTAAAATGTTAACTAAAAATTATGAAAGTGATGATTTGAATGGAATTGGAGGAATTCTTGTAATTCTTGCAAGAGGTTTTATTTTTGGATTTGAAACAGAACAAAAGATTTATAACGAAGATGGACTTGTTAATGAGAACATCTTAAATGATACAAAGTACATTTTACTTCAATGGTGTGGATTTGATCTTAATGTTTTAGAATCCAAAGAAAAAGCAATCAATGATGATTTGGAAAATCATAGACAGTGTATTTTAGAATGGCAAAAAACATATCCGGAAGCGGATGGATGGTTAAAAAAATATTGGTTACACCATTGTCCGGAAAAAAAGAAAGAACAGTGGGAAAACGTCGAAAGTGAGTGGAACAAAAAGTTATGCAGTAAGAATAAGGAGTATAGTCAAAAGCAAATTACTTTAACTTCAGTAATAGCCATTGCGTTGGAACGTGGCCCATTGCGGAAAAGATATATGACATTAAGAAAAGATACATCCGAAAAGCCGGAAAAAGATCCGAAGAAGCGTTTTGTGTATTTATATAGTAGGATAGAGCCGCATAAAGATGGATCGGGAACAAGTATTCACGAAACAACACGGGAACAAATATTAAAGAATATTGCAGCATATCTTATAGGTAAAGAATATCATCCGAAAAATCAAAGGTTTATTCTATTAGATAGAGGACGACTTATGGGGTGGTATGGGAAGGATGATTATGGTTATGCTGATGAAGCATGGTATAGGCCAAGAGTTATCTGGGAAGAAAAACAGATTATGGAGGCTCATAGTGGGGATAGAGGATGGAACTTCATCAAATTATCTATAAACCAGGAGTTTCTGGAACATTTTGAATTTCAATTAATCAGCGAAGAACAGATTGCTGATATAGACAAATCTGGATACTGGATTTTGGAAGATATAGGACATGGAACCAAGAGCTTAAAGTGTCTGGAATACTATTAAATAATACCCCAAAGAAAAAATAATTGCAGAAAAAGATCAGATATACTTAACAGATATCTGGTCTTTTTATATTGCGCTACGTTCAGTGGAAGTTGCTGATAATGGAGTAGATGGGAGTTTTATTTTTAAACATAAAAGAAAAGAGGTGGCAAGAAGAGATGTATAATGAAAATGAAGAAATTGAGAAAGAGTTGACATTATCTCAGTATATCGATGAACTGGACATTCCAGAAGAAGTCTTAGAAGACAATGTATTTGGATTGTAAAGAAAAAATCCAAAAGGACGATTTATGCATTTTTATAAACAGATTGCGGTGGATATTCTGGAGACTATGGAGATGTGCTTCTGACATCAGATAACGGAGCTTTGAACCGTCGGGTATAGGGAAAGTAGCAAGTTAGAAGAAATAAGATGCAGCTACCTTTATGGTGGCTGTATTTTATTGGTTGCAAATGGAGAAGAATATGACCTTACCCAAAAAGTGTTTTTTACAGAGACAAAATGTAGGTTATTGCAAAATGTCATGTATGTAGATTGTTGCAAACAGACCTTGGGGGCTATACCCCCAAACCTCTGTGAAATCAACGAATGTGGCAAATTAGAACCTCCATTTACCCCATCCGTTGATTTTGTCAGAGGATTTGATGCTGACTACTTTTCGGGAAAAATAAAGAAATGGAGGACATACAACATGTCAAATTCTAAGTTATTTGAAAATCCCGAATATGAAGAACTGCAGTTAAATCTGAATGTGTATTTAAGGGCACAGCAATATGCAAATGAATACGAGTGCCCGAATTGCGGTTTCAAAGGCGGTCTGGTCGTGAGCCAATCTGATTGCGACAAATATGAATGCCTGAACTGCGGTCATCGAGGCAGTTTTGATCAGGAAATTGTTGATCGAAATGATGTGGAGAGTGAGTGGTTGTCATCGTACACAGAAGAAGAGCGAGAAGAAGTATACGATAAGGACTGCAGTGAATGGTAATAAAAACACCAGATAATTAAAACAATAAAAACAACACCCCCGGAAAAGCAGTAGGATAGATTTGATCTATTCGGCTGCTTTTTTGCAAGGGCAGGGAAAGGAGAACACAAATGGGCAAAAAACATAAGAACTTTGTAGTATTTCTGGATGTCGATGGCGTCCTGAATACCAGAACCACCGTCCGGCAAACCCCAAAAGGATATCAGGGAATTGACGATGCGCGCGTGGAGGTTCTGGCAAAGACAATCAGCAAGTTTGGCGGAGCGGATATCGTTCTGTCATCTGACTGGAAGGAACTAGAACCCACAGATGAAGATTACAGATATCTGGTTTCCAAGCTCGCCCGATATGGCCTGATTATATCGGGACACACGCAGGACAGGATGTACAAAAGAGGTGCCGGAATTGCAGCATACCTGGAAGAACATCCAGAGATCAAGGAATATGTGATTCTGGATGATTGCAGATTTGATTTCCAGAGTTATCCAAAACTTTGGGAGCGGCTGCTGCTTACCGAGGGGATAGAGCATGCTCGGTTCGCAGCCGGAACGCCGGCTGTGGAGACGATGGTATTTCTGAATTATGTAAAATTATTTTAACCAAATGGAGGAAAAGCAAATGAAGAGCAAAGTAATTGGATGGAACATCAATCAGCGCAGTGGTATGGGAAAGGGGATTCCACAGTTTGTGATCGATGAACTGATCGACCAGAATGCAGACATTATTGTGTTAACAGAACTGTTTCAGCACAGCACGATTGGCTATTTCTGGGCTGAGATGGAGAGAGCCGGATATCAGCACGCAGTCACACAGAATAATGGAACAAATGAAGTTGGAATTCTCTGGAAGAGGGACGTATACACTTTTCATGCAGTGGATGATTCGGTGGTTACAACGATGAAAAACAATCATCCGAATTTCCTGCTGGTGGATCTGGAAGACCAGAACGGACAGTTTCTTACCGTTGCCGGATTTCGGATTCGAATGGTGGATTACAGCCAGCGTGCCGAAGAACTGAAAATTGTTGTGAACAAGGCAAAGGAAAAGAAAAATCCAGTGCTTATGATTGCAGACTGCAATAACCTGCGGCGGGAGACGACGGAGACAAGCTGGAATCTGCAAGTGGTTGACCATATTCTTTCACAGGGTGGATTCGAGAGACACACGCCATGCGGTCAAAGCATCTTTGAGGAACACGCAGACAGAGGATATGCATATGAATTTGCAGAAGATCATTTGATTACACGCGATATTGTAGTTGAGCTTGGAGATTATGACAGAGAATTTGTAAGGCGCGATCGGATTGCGTATCTGTGGGGGAAAGATTTTCAAACCTATGATAAAGAACACAGCCGAAGAGTATCCGTGGAACCTGGATTTCCGGACCATGCGATCGTAAAGGGATATCTTAGTACAGAGAAAGATCAGAAAAAGTAAATCTGATGAAGCTGTAGACTACAAAGACAACACCCCCGGAAAAGTGTGACCGTTGTGTAGCAAGATGTTTGCTGATGCAGCGGTCACACTTTTTATGGGGCAAAAGGAAAGGAGGAGAATGAAAATGTTAGGAAAACTGCTTACCTTTTTGCTCACACTGTTCCTACCCTTTTTAGAAGGAACAAATATTGTATGATAAAATCGCGGATTAAAGAAAAAGGAGGAAGCGAAATGATGAAATTTGATAATGCAAAATATAGAACCGTACTCAATCTGATCAAGAAAACGGGCGAATTCAAGGGGAAATCAGTACCCAGTAAGGCAAGGCTTCATGAGATGATTGGCGACGCACTTGGGATATCACATAATACGGTAAAGGACTGGGAAAGAGCAACATCAAATGGGCCAGATCCGAGAATTCCAGGCTTGCTGGAACAGCTGGAAGCATATCTGGAATTACCGGAGGGTGGACTGCGGGAAAGAACAGCTGAACCAATTAAACTGAATGAAGAGGAGAGAAAGATCATGAATACAACAACTGATTTTCAGAAACAGCAGATTATGGAGTGCTATGAAAGACTCAGAAAATTTGTCAGCGACATGGATATTGAGGATGAAAACGTATATTACGACATTCGCAATATGATCGAGGTGAAGAAAATTGCATTGCCGACAGCAGTATACCAGGCAATGATGAACTTCATGGATCAGGTCGTTGAACCATATGTATTTGAAGATACGACGGAGATCTTTTCCGAAGAGGAAGCAGAGCGCAATGAGAAAGGAATTGTGGAAATAAAGTCGGAGCAGGCATTTCAAAAGCTGATGGTTCGGTTTATGGAGAAGCTGTCAGAACTGGATGAGAAGATCGAAACGTTTGCAGAGAGTGAGTTAAAGCCTTATCTCGAACGATAAGGCCGTGAAATAGGGCGGAGAGATATTGTCGATTTCGGTCAGAATATCTCTCCCAAAACAAAGACAAGATCAGAAGAAAAAGTTGGAGGGACAAAATGGGAAATCAGATTCAATTTACCAAGAAGGATGCTTATCGTAACCCGGGCAAGGCAAAACGGGAGAGAACCAAAGTCACAACCATTCAGAAGGCCCATCTGCTGAAAAAGTTCTCGAATGTCCTGCGGGACAATAAGAATGGCGTCAGCTTCTGGTTTAATACGGAGAAATTCCTGGCAACAGCAAAAAGATACAACTTTGTAGCCTCCAGCATGCTGCTGGACATAGAATTATCAGAATACATTGAAGAGGATGAATCTCCGAGCCGCAAAACAATCCGCAGATTACTGAATTACTGCCAGTACCCGAATGAAGAGGAACTTACGGTTGGAATTCAGGCGATCAAACATATTGGCAAGGCGTTATACGGGGATGAAGATGCCTTCCTGGAGGTCATTGACGAGGAAAGTCTGTGCTGCATGGCAGAGCGGTATCTGGCAATGTAGAAACGATAAATTTCAGAGTGTGGCAGTTCGGACAAAAATCTGACACCAGAAGGGCAGCAAGTAGTGATAAGATACTGCACAGAGATCCAGTCTGTGCAGTATCAGAACCCACATGCAGTACCAGTGCAGGAGGAAGAGCATATGAAAAACGAGAGTATGGAAGTCTTAGGAAGAATTGTAAAACGCGGGAGGGAGCTATTTGGCATTCGTGTAATAAAAAAGGACAACACATCAAAAGTGCGTCAGATGTACCCGGAAGCATGGCACATGTTTTACTTGTTAGAGAATGAAAATAATCTGGTTCCGCCGCTGGAAATCCAAGGCACGATGGAAGTATTGAAAAATAATCAGATTCGATTACTATGGTTTATTCACCCTATTATGGTTAATGAGTGGAATATGGAGAACTGCATTTTGTTTGCCAATGAAGTAAACAGAGAGATTGGCAACGGCGGCCGTTTCTGGGTAGATACGGAGTATTTTGATTTTGCGTATGAAGAGCGTTTTGAAGAAGAAATGCTGCAGCTTAGTGGGATGAATGTATTAGAACGGCATATGTTCGAATGGCCGCTTGGACAGTTCCGGGATATTCACATTCCACTTATGATGCTTCTGCAGGGAAAATGGGGAGCTGAAACAGCCATTCGGTTTATCAAAGAACTCAGAGAAAATGGTTTCGTCGAAAATGAAAAATACGATTTGTTTCCGGATGCGTGATTTGAGAGCTGTTTTGGAAATGCAGCGAAATAAATGAGTACAAAGAATGGAGAAAGAAAAATGGCTAAAAAAGTGGATTACAAAAAATATAACTGCGTATTAGAGATGAGCAAATGGATGGGAAGCACACCGAAAGCCTTTAAAGCGGCAATCCTGAAAGAGGCTGTGCGCCAGAATGCGAACAGCGGTGGGAAGGTGGAAAAGAAGGAAATAAGAGCATGCAGAGCCGAAAAGCATAAGAAAAGGACATGCAAATAAAAATATGGTGGAGGCGAAAGATATGACGACAATTATCTGTGAGATGGATTCTATGGAGTTGTGTGTCTGGAAGGAAAAGCATCTGCAAAGGGCATGCAGCGGAGATGAATGGATTTTCCGGGAGAAAGAAAAAGAACCGGAAGGCATCCGGGTGAATTTTGATGTGACGCATGCATATGAGATATTCAGCTGTCTGGGCAGGTATTGGGGCGATTTCAATTCTTGCCCGGACAGCGAAACCATGGGACGGGTGGCAAAAAGATGGGAAGAAAAATATGGATTAAAGCTGGTGGAGCTTTCGCATGATACGCTGACCTTTCAAAGTGATCGTCGGATTTCGAAAAAGGAGGCGGTCGAGATTACAGAAGAAACGGTGGAGCTTTGTGCAGAAATTGTAAACGGAAAAGAAAATCAGCAGATCGAGACAATCAGCAGAACAGGGAGGATTACATTATGGTGGGATTAGTGCATAGCTTAAAAAATAAAAAAGAGGTTTTTATGAATGTAAATGATCTGGCAAAACAAGTTTCTTCAATCATCACACCGCAAACCGACAATTTTTACCGCGACATCCGCATCTATGGTCATTTCTTCCACAATACAAACGACACGATGTGGTGGGGCGATGTAGGAATGAAATTTCTGACGCGCGCTCCGTTTGATGTCCGGTGGCTGCGAGAGGAAAGATTAGACGATCCATATGGCGGATTTCTGTATGACGCCACGGTAGAAGATAAAGCCCTTATTATGTTTAAACATAAATACAACCAGGAAAAATATGATAAACCTGGGGCTGATTTTTCATCCTGTTCCTACGAATTTTTCTATTCCAATCATCCGTTTTTGCGAACCGGATTGTGGAGTGGAACCATGCGTCCACGCTATGCGTATGTTGTCGATTTGAAAAACAAAAGCTTCAAACTGGCATCCCAATGGAAAACAAAGGTACCGCCTTACGACACGAAAGAGAAGTACGAACGCACGGAGCTGAATGAAATTTACAACACGCTGCAAAAGGAACTGGATGGAATCGCAGATCAGGTGCAGGCAGAATATCTTGAGATGCAGCGGAAAGCAGCCAGAGCAGCGTATGTGAGGGCATGTTTTGATCCGGTTAACGGACGTGAGGATAAAGAAGCCTTAGAAGAATATTATCGTGCCGAGCAGGAATTTGTGAAAGCTTTGTATACCTTGGCGGAAGCTGTCCTGAAAAGAAAGGAATGCACAGTGATTTATGATTTTCTGTCGGAATCCGGTACACTGACCAATAACAGAATTTCTATGCTGGCATTTCTTGCGGCAATTGAGAAAACAAGAATCTGGTAATGGACAGAAACTTCCCGATGTAAAAGAAAGGCAACAGAAGAAGTGGCCAAAAGAGTGTCCACATGCAGGAACGGTTCCATGATAAGATAAGGCATACCCGGAAAGTAAACCACAAGTTCAATGCAACCACCGGGAAAAAGTGGAATAATAGGAGTACATCAAAACACCGGTGGATGCATTCGAATACCGAACAGATCAGGAGGAACAACTCGATATGACGTTGAACGAACTTTTCGCAATTCATGAAGCAGACGTAACAGGAGAATTATTACTGAAAGCCGGCTAGAGTGAGATCGCAGAAGAACCGGCGGAGATATTTCTGCGGAGCAGGCTGGTTCCTGACGGGGTGGAATCACATAAGGAATATAAAAGTTAAAAGAGAAATATGAGTGAGGTAGCTCAGCCATGGTAGAGCAGAGAAACCAAGCCGATCATGGGTGTGGTCGGTACAGCAAAAGATCTATTGTCGCTGGTTCGATTCCAGCCCTCACTCCTGAAACATGAAAACTCACAGCCAACGTACAAAAGAATGGAGACGAGATCACAAATGAACACAGGATCTGCAATCGAAACTGAAAGATTATTCCTTCTCCCAAGCCGGACGGACAGAGATTCCGAGGCATTTTTACAAATGCTGCGGGATGATGGCGATTTCTCTATATTCTGCGGAGTCAGCCCATCCGAAAAACATGTAAGAAGGTTTGCAAACTATTTTGAGAGAACTGATCACGAGCTTTGCACCTATTCCATTTTTCCCAAACAGCAGAAAGACAAGTTTATCGGCTACGTAGGCGTACATAGAGAAATGGAAGACGAATACGAAATTGAATTTTATATCGCCAGAGAATACCGAAGAAACGGCTACTGTGAAGAAGCCAGCCGAGAGCTGATTAATCAGCTCTTTGGTGATGGGGTTTCTGCAAACGGAAAGAATCTTTTCGTCGATAAGCTGTATGTGACGACCCAGACAGAAAATGAACCAACGATCAGCCTGCTGCGGAAGCTGGGATTCAGAGAAGTAGAGGACGGCCCGATCATGGTTGTGCTGGGTAACATTTTCGAAAAAGAAGATAATTTTTTCGCACACGAAGTAGTAAAACTGGTACTGACAAAGGAGGAGTTTTCTGATGGCAATTAAATTTGAAGAACTGAGAAAATATGTTGCGCGCAATGTCCGCTTATCCATCTGTTTTGAGGATGGCTATTACCACGATTATTTGATGATGTCAGACATTCCGGAACAGAAATATGCTGGCTTTTACATCTATGGAGTCGGAATGGTGGATGTGGAATTTTCCAGAGATGTCTATATGGCTTTGCCGGAACCGGAAGGAGAATGTTGGTGCAGCAAAGATGATACACTGAATCCGGCGATCGAACTTATGATTTCGGAAGAACCGAGGGATATCAAACGGAGTGTGGAACAGAAGCTTTTGTTCCGGGATCTGAAACCGTATCTGCAGATCGGCAGACATTTTTCCATCGTAAATCGAAATGACTGGTCATCCGAATACTATGAATACAGAAGCAAGATACCGGAGAAATACGATGATATGTATGTGTACGGTATCGGAATGGAAGAGTGTCCGCATGCTGAAAAAACGTGGATGGATGTTCAGTATGAAACTATTCGCAGAAAGCAGATGGTGATTGTGCTTTCCAATCAGCCGAGAGAAGATCTCAGGTCACTGGTCACACAGCAGTGAAACACTTACTGTTTCGATGCGTAAGAATGTGATTCAAATGTGAGCAACCCTCCCTTTACGAAGCAAAATTTTAAATGAGAGCTGTGAATGTTCCAGTTCGCTGGGGCCGAGTGAACTGGGACGAGCTGGGAACAGAGTAGTCAAACATTTTTCATTCAACAAAAAGGAAAGAAGGCTAGACATATGGATAGAGATCATACTTTTGATTTACCGGATTTAACAGAAGATTTCTGGAAAACAGTTGTGTTTGCACAGAAGGAACATCCTTCTGGAACTGTCTCTTATACACATCTCCGAGCCCACGAGACGTAGAGGAA
>ENA-UALR01001180-UALR01001180.1-human-gut-metagenome-genome-assembly--contig:-NODE-1180-length-11426-cov-4.582886_pt1 | contig 11426 bp, 10 predicted proteins | sample MGYA00243702_ERZ654472 | MGnify/ENA primary metagenome ERZ654472 (study PRJEB26926, sample SAMN06164398) | human gut metagenome | biome: ENVO:00009003; feature: ENVO:2100002; material: ENVO:00002003...
GTGTATAAGAGACAGTTTCAAGGTACTATAGAGAAGCTTTTGACCCCAACATCATTACATTATCGTAATTTCTATCGTAATTTTTTTCTTCTAAATTATACTTTTCATATTGCAACTTACTCCATTTTGCTGGATACAAAGCATCAATCTCACGAAGAAATTCGTCGATTTTCTCTTGTATATCTTTTTCATTTTCATCTTTCAACACAATTCCCCTCCACATCATAAACATAAAAATCATGCATAAATTTCGCCAATCCACATTCTTTCAATTCATCTGCAATCTGCTGCGCTTTCTCCCGCGTAATCTCTTCCTGATACAAATATCCAACATGCACTTCATATTCAAATCCTCTTTTTGTAAAGAACTCCAAAAGCTCTTTCTGCATTTCCTGCGGATCTTTTCCTGGCTGTTTTACCTACTCTGCCGTAAAGGTTTCGTCCTTGAAAAGTTCTGCCCAGGCAACAACTTCATCTGTATCAACAATCATCCCGCCTAAGCCAAGATTTGCGTAAAAATACTTCTCAGCTTCGTTGTATCCGCCAACAGTCCATTCATATTCATCTTTTGCACTTTTCCATACCAGAAAACACCATGTGCCATCCTTTGGCAATCCTTTTTCCGAAACAAGATGCCATTTTTGTACACTCAAATTAAAATTCATTTTCTTCCCTCCTCTGCGTATTGAAACTTTCTTGAATAACAGTCACAAAAAATATCTACTTAGTCAAAGTGGATATTCTCAATCCGCTTCGCTGCTTGCTTGATTCGGTTAAATGAGACTGTCGCGATCTGTATAAACACTAAGACTGTTTCTTTGTATTATCACAATTTTCTTACTCAAATTATGTCGCACTTTCCGTTATTCTGCAAGCGAAAGCAAGAAATTTCTCTACAACTTTATCACAATACTGTTCTCATATTTTTCACCATAAAGCATTTCTCTTCTGCCCGCCTAATTTGTTCTGATGCATTTTATTCTGCATAATATTCTTCCCCTGTATCCAGGCAAATCGCCGCCAGTCTTCCACTGTTTTTGCCTGCTCCGCAATCAATCGCAATGTGATTATTTTTCTTAAAGATATATCCGGGTCTGCTGTTTCCAAGAATATTCTGCGTAGGGATGTGTCCGCTTACCACAGTAATGTTTTTAAAATACGCGATGTCAAAATCGGTTCTTTTCCACACAAGTTCCTCCACAGAATACTCCTCAAGCTGCCTTGATTCCGAAAAATGTTCCAGCCCTGCGTGAATCAGCCAATATTCCCCATTATTTATGATTTTCTTCCCATACGGACGAAATGATTCTATATATTCCACTACCTGTCGACGCTCTTCCTGCGGAAGTTTCAAGAACTCCTGAATTGTGCTGATTCCGCCGTTCAACGTCCATTCTGCAAAAGACCGACGTGCCTGTGATGACATTTTATGAAGAAAGCCATTCGAAAGTTCCGGTACCAGAAGTTTCAGACACGGAAGAGCCATGAACTCATGGTTGCCCATAATGGGAATGATATTAGGATTTGCCATCATATATTTCAAGATCTTCATGGAATCCGGTCCCCGGTCAACTACGTCACCAAGTACATAGAGTGTATCATCTTTTCCTAGAGTTATCTGCTCCATCAGGTTCCTGAACAGCTCATATTGTCCGTGAATATCACTCATCGCAAAAATCATTTACTTTTTTCCATTTCTCTTACAAGATCACAAAGTTCTTCTTCCCAGTCGCTGATTTCCGAATACCAGATACATCCATACACACCTGGAAGTTTCATATTCCTTGAGGAACATACGATAATGTTGGTTTGATTTCCCTGCGCCTGCAGAATCTGAACTAATTTTTTTCCCGCTTCTGTGTCGCTGATGGCTCCTGACCTCATTGGAAAATGCATATCTGTGATGATCAGATTGAACGGCTCTCCTGCGTTTTCTGCATCTTTCAACATTTTCAGACCATCTTCCACATTAGACACCTGCTCAACCGATGCCACACCACAGCGGTTACCTAAGATTTTTCGAATTGCATTTGCCTTATAAACACTGTCCTCGAAGTTCAGAACTTTCATATTCTACAGCCGTCCCTCTCATTTTTGTTGTTTGTGCTTTTCATACGCTCGTATCTTCTGTTCGCTTTTGTGTTCTTTCAGAACACCATTTAGATTCTATTTTCTACTTCCAAGCACCATATTGAATGCATCATAATTCTGCGTGTTGTTTCTGCTGCAGAACACCGCATATTCTATCGTTTCAAAATAGGATGCATATTTTTCCTGTACACTCTGAAATGCACGTGCTACAATTCTCGGCGGATTACAGAAAGCGCCACAGCCAAACGCGCCTAAAATCAGAACTTCCGCTCCGTTCGATGCTGCCGCCTGAAAAACACGTTCCAGTCTTTGCATCTGAAGTTCGTACAGTGCTTTCTCACTAATCTTAACCGGCGCATTTCCTGCGGACGGGTTCATGGCATTGCTTGGTTTCTTTCGGAGGTTCGGGGCTGCACAGGTAATGATGTCTACCTGATACCAGTCTTTTTCTTTCATTTGTTCCGGTGCAGAGGTGTCGGTCTTAAATACGACGACTTCTGGTGTATACAGCAGATCATCATTATAGAGTGGATTGCCTGTTTTCCGGTGCGGTTGATAGAACTGATGCCACATCGTTTCTGTATCCAGACATGGATACAGTGTGCTGCATCGGCAAAGGCATTCTTCCTGCGCCGTACTTCCCCGTGTTACACCGCCGCCGGGGTTGGTTGCAGAGGCGAAATTCAGGACACAGACTCGTTTTCCGGCTTTTGCGTATGCAGAGGCGGCTTCGAAGCTTCTTTTAGATGAAACAATCGTTTTGCAAGGTGATTTTCCAGGTTCTGGAAGCGCAATTGCCTGCGATGGAACATACAGCTTTTGGTTCTGAATCGAAAACTGAACTGCCTGCTGGAGCTTCTGGTTTGCTTTTATCAAATCCATGGAGTCCTGAAAGATCGCGATATTATTACTTCTTCTGTCCATTACACTTTTCCTCTCGTATTCTAATCACACAATGCTGTTCTGATGAAAATCATACACCTTATCCTCCAGCTTCGTCCAGGCTTTTACATAGTCCGGTTTCTAAATTTATTCAATTTCATAATTTTGCATCAACTCATCTAATAGAGAACACACCATGACTTTTTTTAATTTTTTTGCTGGTAATTTTTTAATCCCAAAGCCACTCTCCCAGATTTCCTAAATCATTTCCATCTTCATCATACAACTCGCCTGTGCTTCGGTCAAAGTAGTCGCCGCTTCCCTCAATTTTATTTCCATTTTCATCTACGTACCAGCTATGATACATTCCTGCACTCCAGTCATCTCCATTAGAATTACTGCCGTAGTCGGAACCACTACTGCTGTCATTGCTGCTGTTATCGTAATAATAATCGCTTTCTTCTGTCCCTGAATCACCGCCAGACACACTTTCTGCGTTCTGATTTGCCTCGGTTACGGTGTCCTCTTCCGTTGCTTTTCTCTCTGCTTCTTCCTCTGCTACTTTTGCCGCTACTTTCTCTTCTGCTTTCTTTTTCGCTTCTTCCTCTGCCTTTTTCTTCTCTTCCTCTGCTTTTTTCCGAGCCTCTTCTTCCACTTTCTCGATCGCGTTTACTCTGTCATTACATTTTGTCATGTATTCATCAATCGTACTATTATATTTGTCAAAGCTGTCCTGCTCGACGGTATTATAATTTTCGAAGTCATTTTTCAAGGTATCTTTGAATGCCGTAAATTCGCTGGCGGCGTTTTTGAGTGCTTCCTTATCGTCCACTTTTTCAACATCATCGCCGATTTTATCCACAATTGCTTTGATCGTGTCGTCATATTCGGAGACAAAGGAGTTCTTCATCTGCGCAATGACTTTTTCATAGTGTGCGGAACATTCCTCATAAGCGTCTTCTGTCTTTTCATACTTTACCGCACTCTCTACTTCTTGTTTCAAAACTTCCAGTTTTTTATCCCGGTTTTCTTCGTTTTCAAATTTTTGATATTCCGCATCAATCTCACTGTTTTCGTTTCAATCGCCTGTAAGCGAAGTTCTTCCTGGTGGCGGTCATATGCCTTTTTCGCGGCAAAACCAATTCCTGCCCAAATGACAAGGATGCCGATTATGACTAATATTAAAATTCCGTTTTTCTTTTTCATCGCATAAATTCTCCTTGAAAAGTTCTGTTTTTTCCACTTTAAACAAAAGTATTAATCTTCTTATTCCTATTACCAATTCAACTTTTCCTCTGCATTCAGATTAACAGCTCCTTTAAAAACGGTTACATTTTTGAAAATATCTATATCCAGCTCATCGTTCATATGCTTAAAATAGATTTTACGATTTTTCAGTTTTATTGTATTTTTCTCCCGATTCACGGAAACAGGAACATCAACTGTTTTTAACAGATACATATCTACGATATCTCCCAGTCTGACTGGAGTTTTATCGTCCTTATATACTGCACATTGAATATTTCTTCTGTCCGAATAGTTAAATACCGCCGTAAACCCTAATAATGAATATTCACCATACGTAAGATACAGCTTATGATCCTCCAGGGAACGTACAATGGGATACGGTACATATCTTATTTTTTTATCATCTTTATATGGCATCAGAAAAATATCTTCCAGTCTGCATCTTACCGGCGTTTTATCCAGTAAACGCCGAAGCAAAAAGATGCGGTTAAACACGAAAGAAGCATCAGCTGCCGCAAAAATCCCCACGATCACGAACGCAATTACCTGACGCACAAAAGCCTGTTCCACAAATTCTTTTAAAAGCATATCGGCCAGAGCAACACCTATACTTTGCGCCAGTAAAATCACAAGAAATCCATAGATATTCTTTTTCCATTTTTTTATCATTATTCTTTCTGCGTTCATATACCTTCCTTTCCATATATAGAAAATGCCGGGCGAACAGACTGAAAACTTATGACCGCTCGCCCGACCTTTCCGGCACATTTTTTAATTCGTTACGTCTTCTTCATCGGTATTGCTCTCAAATTCTGTTTCTCCTGCTTCAATACCCTGCTCCATATTTTCCTCCAGTTCGTAATCTTTTAAAGGTGCAATGACTTCCTTTTCAACGCCATAGGTTCTTACCTCTCCAAGCACATCATACGGATCTTCTGTATCATTCATCGTATTAATCGTTTCAATACTGCCATCCGCTTTTAAGGAAAATACATCCCATTCTGTACCTGAATAACCCGTTGGAACAGGAAATGTTCTTAAAAGCTGCTCTCCTTTATATACGCGGACAACAGCTCCCGAGTTTGACAGCGCATAGGAACCTGTTTCATCCCGATTCGTATAGTCATGAACAGCATAGCGAATATTGCTCAATCCCTCAAAATTTGTGATGGTAATTGTTTCCGGTCCCTCAGAATCCGTATCATCCACATCCAGATTTGCATAAAGCGGTTCTGGTTCTTTATCTCCATAATACACATGAATTCTTTGATCAATATCTGTATCCGCTACCAGATGCGAATCCAGATCCCATGGATCCAGTCCCCAGGTCAGTACAATACGATAAGAATCTCCATTCATTCCCGGAGACATGGTTTCATTGATTTCCGGATTTTCATCTGTAGTTCCAGGGTACACGACAATATTGTAACTGGTAGCGGAATATCCTGCCTTAGCAGCAGTCAAGGTATAATTACCGCAGGGCAGGCCGCTGACCTTTCCAAATATGGTTTTCGTATTATAACGAAATTCACCATTGCTGTCCGTCGTTATTGTTCCTATGGACGTATTGGGTTCTGCAGGATTGTTCCAGCCATTGTATATATTCATCGTAACGTCATCCAATGGTTCATTTGTGACTGCGTCCCGCAGCGTACCGTGAAAGCCGCCCATACCGGATCCAGGGATGAGTTCCACTTTTTCCATAAAGTGAACCGTGTCACTTTCATATATGGTTTCATAGCTTTCAAAAGTAATATAATTTTCCTTAGATATTTCCACATTCAACAAGCCACTCGGTACTGCAATCTGGAATTTCCCATCGTTATCTGTCTCCGCTGAAGCAATAACAACACTTCCACTGCTTATCTTAACAGATGCCCCGGAAATCGCCTGACTTTGATCCTTGGCATCTACTACGGCTCCTTCCAGTATGGTGTCTCCACTCGTTGCAGAAAGGATAACGATCTGTCTGCTGTCGTTCACCACAACAGTTTTTGAAACCTTAGTATTTCCTATCTCAGCAGATACTTTATAGGTACCACTGTATAGATATCCCACACAAGGCGAAATACCAAATTCACTTTCATCTTCCTCTTTTCCCTGCCTGAGCACAAAGATCTTAATGCCCTCTTTTTCATTGCCACTTTCATCCTGAACTTTAAATTCCGTGCGATAAACCTTATTAATACATTCACCTCCACCAAAGTGGGGACTTCCGCCATAAGGACTATCTACAGAATTACCCAGCGAAATGAAAAACTGCCCGGGGAAGATATTAAACATAATCGGCTCTGTAACAGCCAAAATTTGAGCATTTACAATATCTCCCTTTAAGATGTTGTCAGTAATTTTATAACTACATTTAACAGAAACAGATGCATACCAGTCGGCTTTACCGGAAACACAAAGATCACAGGCATGTTTTGAGTCTGCACTACTCACAATATCCTCCTCTGCTTCCACTTCAGCCGTAACTTTTGCACCAATTTCGGCTGTAAAACCACCACTTAAGACAGTATTTAAAAGTTCTATTCCAATATCCGCACAAGGACCAATTTTCCCTTCAAAACTTCCTTGTGCCATGATAGTAATTGTTTGTTCTTTCTTCACAATATCTGTACGTCCAGTTTCGGTATTGTATTCGAAACCACTGGTTTGTTTACTGTGAAATTTGAATGAAACTCCACCTGAAAGCTCCCAGTCAAATCTTATGTCAGGTCTGGCATAAATGTCCAAACCTACTACCGGTGTCGGTATTCTGAACTTTTTAAGCCATTTCCAATCCAGGGTTTTCTTCTCCTCTTTGTGCTGATCTCCCGTATCATTTTCAAAGCTCATCTCCGCTTTGACTTCTCCGTTAAATTCTTTATCAACCTTCCAGGATGCTTCAAAATAGTTTTCTGAAAAAAGGTGCATATCATACAGCAAGGTCACATTTGCAGTGAAAGAACCAGAAACATAACCGCCAACTTTCAAAGTCTCATCAAAGAAGTCCGCCTCCAGACTCGTCGAAAACGTCACACTGCCCTTTGCATCCACATCAATCGCTTCCCAAAGAGGCATAACATCTGATTGTTCCGCTTTTTCTCCCTTGAAATCTACCTTCAGCACATCATAGAAGTCCGTCATTGCTACATTCTTATCCTGTGTAAAAGAAATGGAACCATTCTCGTTTTCTTCTATGCTTTTAATTTTGAACATCCATGTGGTTCCTTCCACATAGATCACATTTCCAGCTTTCAGATCACTCAGTCGGAACTCCGTGCCGTCCTGATCCGTCGATATGACTGCGTTTTTGTCTGGGAACGTAAACAGATGATCTGGAACAAGATCTTCCATTTCGGCGTCATCTGTTTCATTCTCATTTTCAATGTCCTCTACCTGAAACTCCTGTCCATTATTATACTGACATGTTTTTGGAATTACAATAACAGAATCTTTTATAACACCAAAGTTTGTGCTGTTGTCATCATCAAAGTTGATAACCAGTTCCGGATCGAAATCTTCCACTGTTTCAGCATTAAACCGGGCATATGTCTCCGTATATTTTGCGGTAACATATTCTGTGTAATTGGATTCGCTGTCCACCATGCTTGCCCGTACTAAATAATACTCCGGAAGTTCTTCCGTAATAGGAAGTGTGATAGTAACAAGCTCACCATAAGATTCTGTATATCCCGAAGCAACGGTGATTGGATCAAGGCTCAGATTATAATTCAGATTTTCCTCGTTCCATTCTCCATCCTCCATCTGATCTTCAAAAAACTCAACGTTCATCAGTGCGACGTTATTCGTATTATAGGTAATAGTAACCTCATTTTCTTCTACATAAATGTCACTGATGGAAAAGATCGTTTCTGTATCATTGGATGCCGCATATAAACCGTCGTCACTTCCATCCGGATTTCCCCATCCGGCATAAAGTGTCAGATCACCGGTAACCGGTATATCAAAATCATATTCTGTTACCGCTGCCGCTTCCATGTACCAGCCAGTAAATCGATACAGTTCCCGTGTTGGTTCCGCCGGTCTGCTGGCGGTATCTCCCATATTCACCCTTTGTACCTGATACACTCCGGCTGAACCGTCGTTTTTATCAAAGGTGATCCGGTAAGTTCCGTTTCCATTTTCTGTCACATTCCAATGTGCATAGATGGTCAGATCCTCTGTAATAACAGTAGATGTCGTAACCTGATCACCACCGTCTTTCTCTGTATACCATCCAAGGAACGTATATCCCTCTCTGGTCAGATCCGGTAATGTTCCGATTACAGAGCCTGACACAACTTTTACATATGCATCTGGTGTTGTACCGTCATTGGCATCAAACGTAATTGTACATAATTTTTCTTCATCCGGCTCGGAATACTGTAACGTATATTTAACCACTGCATTGATTTTTACTTCCGAACCATCTACCTTAACACTTTCTGCAATCTGAAGTTCTTTTTCCTTTGTTGTTTCTGCTGCTTTTACAGAACTCGCATTGCCTGCAAAAATGCTTGCCGCCATCGTAAAACAAAAAAGCAAAGAAAGAAATTGTTTGCCTTTCTTTTTCTTTAATATAAGAATTACAATAATACCGATGGCCGCGATCACCATGATTCCAGCCCAGAAGGCAATATGACTGTTATCTCCAGTCTTCGTATTCACAGCCTTTAGGCTTTTCGATTGTTCTGCCTTACTGGCAGTATTTCTGTCACCATTGCTGTTGTTTTTCTTATTTGTATCACTGGAAGTTCCGCTGCCCGAACCATTTGCATCATCACTCTTGCTGTCATCGCCGGGCTTATTTGTATCTCCGGTATTGCTGTCGTCCTTATTTTGATCCGAATTTGCTATGTAGGTAACCTCTAAAGATACCGTCTCTCCTGCCTTCAAAAACTCGATCTGTTTTGTCGCTTCAGCTCCGTCAGCCAGCTTGTATCCATCTGGAATCAGACTTTCCAGCGACACATTACTGACTCCGGCAGAATTTTTGTTTGTTACCTCTAATATTGCTTTGATTTGCTCACCTTTCTCATACGACTCTTTATCCGTACGCAAGGTAGCTTCCATTCCATCCTGCTCCTGCACAGCGCCCAAAACTGGCACCATAAAAATGCCGCTGCAAAGCACCATTGCCAGTAAATAAATCAAAGTCTTTTTGAGTCTTCTCATTTTTCCTCCTCATACCCTGTATCTCTTCTTATTCTGATTCTGCTACTTTAAAGCTCTTCAGAATGCGGATCACCTGTTTTTCTTCCTGTGATGTGAACATTCCATCTGGTGCCTCTGCAATAAAGGCAACCGGTGTCGTGTAATCAAACGAAAACTCGTCTACATTTCCGGCCTGGCCTGCAAATTCTACCTCACCAAGACGTGATGTCGGAATAACAGCAAACATCATGTTATCTATCGGATTATAATCCGCATCAATACCGGCCATCATCTCGCCCGTAATGTGTATCCGTGCTACCATGAATTCACCCAGATCGGAACAGTCACGATCTGTTCCCCATGGATAGCCCGGCACGAAATCAGACGCGTCTGCCTGTGAAATCTGCGCCTTCAGCATATCGCGCGAATAGCCCCCGAGCGCATGCTGACAGGACCAGAACGAAACCGTAACGCCTCTGTCATTTGCCAGAACAACATGTTCTTCGATCTCATCCAATGGCTCTCCAACTTCCTCCGTCTGGATTTCCCATCCTCTTGGAATCTCAAACTGGAACGCTGTAGCCGGGTTTTGATTCACTTCTCCATACCGTGTCACGTAGATATCTCCCTGTTCTCCCGTGTCTGACCATTCCAGATCGCCCTGCCAGTCAGAACTGGATTCCCAGCGATCCGACCATACCGGCTGCTTTTCTTCCGTAAAAAGTTCCTGTGTATCCCGGAAGGTTCCGCGGAGCCGCGGCGTGATGGCAAGATCCAGCGCACCGGCATAGCCGCCAAGATCTTCTTTCTCGCTCACCTTTGCCTGACCATCTGTCTTTCCTTCCAGTCCCTCATACAAATCCAGACTGTTTTCTCCGCACAATTTCGGAACCATATGCAGTTCAAGATATCCGCTCAGAGTTCCCGTTCCCTCCGTGGTACTCCATTGAAGCCCCTCGGAAGTAACCTGGCCTTCTTTGATTTCTTCTGCCGTTTTCGTTCTGCTGTCATACCGCACACCAACCGTGCTCTCTTCGACTGCCTGGAAAGAAAGTGACCTTCCGCCTTCCATTGTGCCCGATGCTCCTGCCGTTATTTCCATCTCATTTGTAATCATGATCGGCACACCTTCGATGGTAAATTCAATGTCCGGCAGATCATCCTGAAAAACAGTTGTTTCTCCGTTGCTGTCTTCGCAGGTACCAGAACTGCTGTTGATGGAGAGATCTGCCTTACTTCTCACTGCAATGCTGTACTGAAACTCTCCATTTTCTACGTCAAGCTGAAAATCCAGCCCGCAGTTCCAGGCTGTCTCTCCCCAGTAGCTGAAGGGGTCACTCGTCTCCTCAAAAGATGTCTGAAATGCATACTCGCCGTCCTGTCCATTTTCCTCTTCAGATAAGTTTTCTGATTCGCTGACGCTCTTCTTGGTATATACAAAATGACGTACCACATGGACTTTTTCAAAGACATCCGCCAGAGATGCATCTTCTGTTTCGACCCAGTAACCATCCGTTGCCTTTTTGACCTGAACTACTTTCCGAATCAGTCCATCGGATACCCTGGCTGTTTTTCCTGCTACGATAACATCGCCTTCCTGATAACCCGGATCCTTTTCAAATTTCATGCTATGATCCGAAATTTCAAAAGGCTGCTCCTCATATTCTGTATCCTTCGTGATTACTTTTACATTCGATTTTACAATAATACCGCTGTTCGATTTTTCCTGTTTTGCCGATTCAGAATCTGCTGTATTTTTTTCTGCGATATCTTTCTCCTGTGTTTCCGTACCTGCACTTTGTACTGTTGTCTCACTCTCTTCTCTTTTCTGGTTCCGGTGATTTTGAACCGCAAAGATTCCAATCTGGGTACAGGCCAGAATGGCAATCACACCAATTGCTATGCGCATCCATTTTTTCATTTTCAGGCTGCTCCTTATTCTGCTCTCGTTATTTTAAATACATTTTCCGACTGCCCCAGACCTTCCATCATGTCCGAGCCGACATAATAGTATATTAGCTGTCTCTTATACACATCTGACGCTGCCGACGAATAGCCTTGTGTAG
>ENA-UALR01001189-UALR01001189.1-human-gut-metagenome-genome-assembly--contig:-NODE-1189-length-11351-cov-10.184490_pt1 | contig 11351 bp, 9 predicted proteins | sample MGYA00243702_ERZ654472 | MGnify/ENA primary metagenome ERZ654472 (study PRJEB26926, sample SAMN06164398) | human gut metagenome | biome: ENVO:00009003; feature: ENVO:2100002; material: ENVO:00002003...
CTCCCTTTGGGAGAGGTGGATTTGCGAAGCAAAGACGGAGAGGGCGAGGATGCTGACCTTGTTACAACAGTTTTTTCGCGAGAGAGTCGTAGTGGAAAGCATTCGCTTGTGCAAACGCAAAAGGGACCGCCGCAGTGTGCGGCAGTCCCCTTTGCTCTTATGAAGAACTATCCGTATGGAGAAGAGAATGGCTTGTTACTTTACCTCAGCAGGCTGGGTCTTTTTGATAAGGCTCAGGATCACTGCACCCAGCACACTGCCCACAGCCAGCGCCACGCAGTACAGCGCAGCGTGATCCACCACCGGGAATACGAAGATGCCGCCGTGGGGTGCGCGCAGTGCACAGCCGAAGGTCATGGAGAGCGCACCGGCGACCGCAGAGCCGACAACGCAGCTGGGCAGGACGCGCAGCGGGTCGGCTGCTGCATAGGGGATAGCACCCTCAGACACGAAGCACAGACCCATGACGTAGTTCACGATGCCGTTGCGGCGCTCGTCCGGCGTCCACTTGCGGGGGCAGAAGGTAGTGGACAGGGCGATGGCGATGGGAGGAACCATGCCGCCCACCATGACGGCAGCCATCACCTCGTAGTTGCCGGAAGCAAGGGCTGCAGTGCCAAAGACGTAGGCTGCCTTGTTGACCGGGCCGCCCATATCCACGCTCATCATACCGGCCACGATAGCGCCCAGCAGCACCTTGGAGCTGCCGCCCAGTGCGTTCAGCCAGTCGGTCATGGCGGTGTTGATCATACCCATCACCGGGTTCACGGCGCACATCATCGCACCTACGATAAGAATGCCGCCCAGCGGGTAGATGAGCATCGGGCGGATACCGTTCAGGCTGGCGGGCAGCTTTTCGGTGACCTTTTTGAGGAACTGCACGATGTAGCCCGCTGCAAAGCCTGCCAGCAGCGCTGCAAGGAAGCCGCCGGAGATGCCGGTGGTGCTGCCTGCGGCAAGGTCGGTGAAGTTGGTGCCGTTCATAGCCAGCACGCCGCCGGCAAAGCCTACGGCAAGACCCGGACGGTCGGCGATGGACATGGCGATGAAACCTGCCAGAATGGGCAGCATATAGCCAAAGGCTGCGCCGCCCACCGTCTTGAAGAAGGCGGCAACGGGGGTGTTCATGCCGAAGTTTGCGGGATCAATGCTGTAATCATCCAGCAGGAAGGCCAGCGCGATCATAATGCCGCCGCCCACCACGAAGGGCAGCATATGGGAAACGCCGTTCATCAGGTTCTTGTACAGGCTGCGGCCGAAGCTGTCCTTGCCGGAAGCGTCATCCTCGGCTGCTGCGCCGCCCTCGGCGTGGAACACGGGCACCTCACCGTGGGCGACCTTCTTAATGAGCTCCTCCGGCTTGTGGATGCCGTCATCCACGCGGGTGAACAGCACCGGCTTGCCGTCGAAGCGGGCAGTATCCACCTTTTTCTCCGCTGCTACGATGATGCCGTCACAGGCGGCGATCTCGGCGCGGGTCAGGATGTTCTTTGCGCCGTCCGAACCATTGGTCTCCACCTTGGTGGGCAGGCCCAGCTTGTCTCCGGCCTTGGTCAGTGCTTCTGCCGCCATGTAGGTATGGGCAATGCCGTTGACACAGGCGGTCACAGCCAAAATGCGGTAGCCGTCCTGCGGGATGGCCTGCTGGGTAAAGCTTTCTGTGCCGAACTGCGCTTCCTCCTGTGCGTCGATGCACTCCAAGAACTCCTTGGGGCTCTTTGCAGCTTTAAGCTTTTCCACAAAGTCCTCGTTCATCAGCATCTGCATCATGCGGGCCAGCATATCCACGTGCAGGCTGCCGTTTTCCGGGGCAGCAATGGCAAACAGCAGGTCGGTGGTGCCGTCATCCTCGGCGTTATACTGCACCGGGGTGCTCAGCCGCAGAGCGGCCAGACTGGGACGGGTGACCACATTGGTCTTGGCGTGGGGCACGGTGATGCCATTGTCCACATAAGTAGAGCCCTCGGCCTCGCGGGCGTAGAGTGCCTTTTTGTAGGCTTCCTTGTCGGTGATGTTGCCGTGGGTAGCCTGCAGTTCCACCAGACGGCTCAGGATCTGCTCCTGCGTCTGCAGCGCTTCGTCCAGCGCAATGGACTGTGCGGTAAATAACTCAGTAATGCGCATAAAACTTCCTCCTTTGTTCCTTTTATCTTAGGGTGTATCAAAGCTGCGCCAGCAGCTCGTCGATCTTTTCCTTTGTGGCAAGCCCAAGGCTGAAAGCCGTTGCGCTGCCGCAGGCGGTGCCTAGACGCAGCGCCTGCGCGTAGCTGCGGCTTTGCAGATATCCGGCCACAAAACCGGCCACCATGCTGTCGCCTGCACCCACGCTGTTGACCACCTTGCCCTTGGGGCAGCCAATGCGGTGCACCTGTCCCTGTTCATCCAGCAGCAGCGCGCCGTCCCCTGCCATGCTCACCAGCACGTTTCGGGCACCCTTTTCCTGCAGAGTGCGGGCAGCGGCCACGATCTCGGCATCAGTGGTCAGCACCTTGCCCACGATCTCGCCCAGCTCATGGTTGTTGGGCTTGATGAGGAAGGGGTGGTAGGGCAGCACGTTCACCAGCAGGTCGCGGGTGGCATCCACCACTGCGCGCACGCCCCTGCCCTGCAGCCGCGCCAGCAGCCGCTCGTAGACGCTTTGCGGCAGGCTTGCCGGGATGCTGCCTGCCAGAATGAGGATATCCCCCTCGGCCAGCTTGTCCAGCTGGGCTTCCAGCTGCTGCAACGCACTTTCCGGGATGGCAGGGCCTGCACCGTTCAGCTCGGTCTCCTGCCCGGCCTTGATCTTGACATTGATACGGGTCATGCCGTTTTCCAGATGCACAAAGTCGGTCTTGAGCCCCTGTGCAGCCAGACCGCGCTCCAGCCATGCGCCGGTCTCGCCGGCCACAAAGCCCAGTGCCACGCTCTCGCAGCCCAGCTGCGCCAGCACGCCGGACACGTTGATGCCCTTGCCGCCCAGCACACAGTCCTCGCCTTTGGCGCGGTTCACTTCGCCCACCTCCAGCGGTGCGTCCAAGCGCACAACGTAGTCGATGGCCGGATTAAAAGTAACAGTGTAAATCATACTTCTGCCTCCTTTACAAATGTTTGCTGCTTATACTTGGGGTTCGGGCAGCGGTTGGTCAGGATGGCACCGCTGTGCAGATCCGTGATGACCGCCGGATAAATTTTGGCAAACTTGGCGTCGTCCACAAGGAACCAGCTCTCTCTTGCACGGCGGACGGCTGCAGCCTTTACGGCTGCTTCCTCGGGGTCCGGGGTGGTAAAGCCCGCTTCCAGCGCCACGCCGTTGGCTCCCATAAATGCCTTGGTGAAGTTATATTGCTGGATGCTGCTGACCGCCGGGGCCCCCACGATGGCTTCGGTCTGGGGGCGCAGCAGCCCGCCGGGCAGATACACCCGGCAGCCCTTTTGTGCCAGCAGCCGGGCGTGCGCCACGCCGTTGGTCACATAGGTGGCCTTGAGCGCCGCACCCGTCAGCGCCCGCACCAGCTCCAGCGTGGTGGTGCCTGCATCGATGAACACAAAATCTTCGGCGGTGATGAGCGCTGCTGCGGTGGCCGCAATGCTGCGCTTTTCTGCCACTGCCAGCGTCTCCTTGGCTTCCATGGTGGGCTCGTCTGCCAGAAAGCGGCTGTCCGGCAGGGTAGCCCCTCCGTGCACCTTGGTCAGCCTGCCCTGCCGGTCCAGCTCGGTCAAATCGCGCCGGATGGTGGATTCGCTGGTGTGCAGCGCTTCGCACAGCTGCTGCACAGTCACGGTGCGTTTCTCGTTCAGCTGTTCTAAGATCAGTGCAAAACGTTCCTCTGCCAGCATGGTGTCTTTCCCCTTCTTTCCTTCCCACGTCTGACCGGTTTTGCACGGTCTTGGCGTGTTTTGGTTGTCTGTAGCTTTATTATAGCAAAAAATCAGTCAAAATCAATCATTTTAGTCGTTTTCGCTCACAAAAAATGTCCTCGATTTTTGTGCATGGTTGCCAACATCTAGGATACAAGAGTGTCTTTACGCCAAAAAAAGACCACCGCACTTGTGTATGCGGTGGTCTTTTTGCGTTTATGTGACCGATCGTGACCGGTTTTGGTGCTCAGGCTGGTTTCAATCAGGCGTCCGAGCGGGAGTAGGCGTTCTTCATCTGGCTGCTCAGCTCAAACAGGACTTTATCCAGCGTGTCGGCGGCCTTCTCCTGCAGCATGGCAGCGATGGCGGTGTTGGCTTCCTCCCGCAGGGCGGCGCGGCGGGCAGCGTCCGGCTCGGCGGCAAGCTTTGCATCGTACTGGTTCACCAGTGCGCGGCCGGCAGAGAGCACGGCTTCCTCGTAGCGCTCAAGGTGGAACAGGGATTTATTATAGGAAGCATCTGCCATGGCGGCAATCAGGCGGCTGGTCCAGTAGAAGTTATCGGTGGACACAGTGCCGGTGGTGTTTGCCAGATACTCCGGGGTGCGCTCCACGTTGGCGTAGAAGGGCACCATGGTGTTGAAAGCGTTGGATGCATAGGCCACCCACTCCACTGCGCGGGACTCCTCCGGCTGGTCGGGGCGCATCTGCAGCAGCGCCATAAAGTCGTTGCGGTTGATGCCGATAGAACGGTACGCGCCCTTTGCGGACTTGTCGCCGTAGCTCAGGTAGGGGTCGTAGGGGGTGCCCTGATAGTGGCTGGACAGCATATACTTAATGTCCTCCGGGGTCACCTTGCGCTCCGGCACCATGCACCACGGCAGGTCATCGGACATGGGGGTGTAGTCGGCGTCAGCGCCCTCCCACACCCATGTGCGGGGGTTGAGGTAGCGCAGCATATACCATGCGCGGGGGGTGTTGTAAACGTGGTCGGCGTCATCGTGGCTGCCAAAGGCGTCCCGGGGGTTCAGTGCGCCGTCCAGCGAGAGGTCGAGGTGGTTCTTGGCAATAAACTCCCGCAGGTCGGCGGAGCAGAGGTAGTTTTCCTGTGCGCCAAAGGCATCTTCCAGATCAAAGCTGTCGATACCCAGCTGGTTGGGCATGACCACATACACATCGTCCGGCACGCGGCGGGCGATCCAGTGGTGACCGCCGATGGTCTCCAGCCACCAGATCTCGTTTACGTCCTGAAAAGCGATGCCGTTCATCTCGTAAGTACCGTACTGCTCCAGCAGACTGCCCAGACGCAGCACGCCCTCGCGGGCAGAGCGGATGTAGGGCAGCACCAGATAGACGATATCTTCCTCGCCGATGCCGCCGGGCACCTCAGGCTTTTCACCCTTGGCGGGCTGGTACTCCACCAGCGGGTCTGCGCCCAGCACGCGGGGGTTGGAGGTGATGGTCTCGGTAGCGGTCATGCCCACGTTAGCGGCGTTGACACCGGAAGCTGCCCAGATGCCCTTGCCCTCCACGGCGTTGGGCATGGCGGTAAACCGCAGTGCGCCCTCCGGCAGAGGGATCTCCACATGGGAGAGGACGCTGCGGTAGGTCTTGGGCAGCTCCTCCGGGTGGATCACGGTGAATTTTTTAGCGGTGAAATGGCCGGAGCCGGAGTCATCGTTGCGGGCGATCATGGTAGAGCCATCGTACGATGCTGCCTTGCCGACCAGAATGGTAGTGCAAGCCATAGGTTTTCCCTCCATATTCTATAATGTGCTTCTATTGTAGAACTTTTGCAGCGGAATTGCAACCGGGACGATTTAAAATGGCCTCCGCTGGCGCTCTGGCCATAAATCAAGGTATTATTATTTATAGTTTCGCGTTTGTCGCGCTCTGCGGAGCGCGACAAACGCTATTTTCACGGGTGGGGTCGTAGCGGTGAGCAGCAGGTGCATTCTAAACCGCCATTTTATCGTTACAGCCCCCTGTGAAAAGGCAATTCTGGAAAATCCGCAGATTTTCCAGAATTGCGAATTAAAAAATATTTTTTCCGCTGAAAATGGCTAGAGCGCAGCGGAAGCCATTCAAAATCGTTTTCCAACAAAAAACCGCCGCGCTGCGTACCACGGCAGAGCGGCGGGAGATGGAATGCTATTTCAGGCTGTTACTGGGCTGTCCAGTAGAAGTCCTCGCCGGGCAGCGTACCGCCCACGGCGGCGGGGTCGGCATCGTAGAGCACCTGCAGGTAACCGGAGACGTCCGCCTTCAGTTCCTCGCCGGTCAGGCAGACGATGTTGCAGTTGGGCAGTGCCTTTTTGGCGATGGCGGCTTTTGCCACCACGCCCTGCTCCTCGCACAGGGCGGCGGTGCCGTCCAGATCGGTGTTGGCGGCATTCACGCTTTGGGCGTAATCTGCCAGAAAAGCAGCTACCACGTCCGGGTGCTCCTCGGCGTAGGCCTTGCGCACCACGGTCACACCGGTGATCAGCTGGGTGTCTGCTACCTTGTCCCACTCGGCGGTCAGGTCAAGGGCTACCCGCAGGGTGTCGTCCTTCAGCCCGGCGGCAGTCACATAGGGCTGGGGCAGCACTGCAATGGCATCCTGCGTGGCGGCCATCTGGGCGGTCACCTCGGTGGCTTCGCTGTAATACTGGATGTCCACATCCTTGTCCGGGTCAAGGCCGTTGGAGGTAAGCAGATAGCGCAGCACATACTCCGGGGTAGTGCCCTTGCCGGTGGACAGAATGGTGCGGCCCTTGAGGTCTGCCATGCTGTGGACGGTGTCGCCCTGCTCCACCACATACAGAACGCCCAAGGTGTTCACTGCCACAGCCTGAATGCCGCCGTTGGTTTTCTGGTACAGGGTCGCTGCCAGATTGGCCGGGATAGCGGCCATGTCCAGCTCGCCCTTGATGAGCAGCGGCACGATCTCATCCGCAGCGCCGTAAAGCTGCAAATCGTAGTCCATGGCGGCAGTGCCAGCCTGCTCCATCGAGAGCAGGTTGACAAGCCCCATGGTGGTGGGGCCCTTCAGGCCCGCGATGCGCAGTGGCTCGGTGGCAGACAGCGGCGCAGCAGTTTCTTCCTCAGAAGCAGCCGCAGAGGAAGCAGCCTCGGACACCGCCGTGCTGGAAGCGGCAGAGCTTGCGCTGCCGCCGCAGGCTGCAAGGCTCAGTGCAAGGCTGAACGCCAGCAGTAAGGACAGGATCTTTTTCATGATATACTCCTTTTCACACCCGGCACACCCCGGTACGGGAAGCGGAAACCGGTCTTTTTTGAAAAATTTTGCAAAATCATTTGCTTTGCGCGTTCCAGTTTACTATAATAGGGGTAAAAATACCGTTGCGTGTGCAACGCAATTGCAGGAGGCTGCGGAGAACGTTGTTTTCTCTGCGGAGTTGCGATGAATAATTATCTGCCGCTGTTACAAAACACCACGCTGTTCGCAGGTCTTTCCGCTGCGGAGCTCAGCACGCTGCTGTCCCGGCTGGGGGCAAGCGTGCGCAGCTACGGCAAGGGCGAAGCCCTTGTGTTGGCGGGGGAACCCAGCCGCCGGGTAGGCATCGTGCTGTCCGGCGAGCTGGAAGCCTACCGCCCGGCACCGGGCGGGGTGCGCATCCCCATTGCCCGGGTAGAGCCGGGCGGGGTATTCGGGGACGTGCTGGGAGGCTCCAGTCTGTCCAGCCCGGTCACCGTGCTGGCTGCCGCCCCCTGCGAGGTGCTGCTGCTGCCCTACGAGCGGCTGCTGCTCTCGGACGGCAGCCCCGCCCACCAGCGGGTGGTGCAGAACCTTGTGCGCACCATCAGCGATAAATATTTTTCCCTCTCCCACCGCATCGACCTGCTGGTGATGAAGAGCCTGCGCGCCAAGGTGGCGGCCTATCTGCTCAGCGAAGCCGCTCGCGCCCACAGCCTGACCTTCAGCATCCCCTTCTCCCGCATCCAGCTGGCAGATTACCTCAACTGCGACCGCAGCGCCCTTTCCCGGGAGTTGAGCACTATGCAGAAGGAAGGTCTTATCGACACCTACCGCAGCAGCTTCAAGCTGCTGGAGCCGGATGCCTTGCAGCAGATGGTGCAGTAGCCTTTTGCCAACTATCTTATATTTAAGGAGCGATCAAGCAATGTCCAAACCTGTTCTCTGGATCGTGATCCCCTGCTACAATGAGGAGCAGGTGCTGCCCATTACAGCACCCATGTTTCTGGAAAAGATCCACAGTCTGACCGCACAGGGGCTGGTCAGCGATAAAAGCCGGGTGCTCTTTGTCAACGATGGCTCCCGCGACAAAACGTGGGAGCTGATCCAAGGCTTTGCCGCACAGGACGAGCACTATATCGGCATTTCCCAAAGCCGCAACCGCGGTCACCAGAACGCCGTGCTGGCGGGGCTGATGGAGGCACTGCACAGCGACAGCTGTGACATTACCATCTCCATCGACTGTGACGGTCAGGACGACATCAACGCCATGGACGAGATGGTGAAAAAGTATCTGGACGGCGCTGAGGTGGTGTACGGTGTGCGCAGCCGCCGGGACACCGATACCTTCTTCAAGCGGTTCACCGCCGAAGGCTTTTATCATGTGATGAACGCTCTGGGCGCGGATATCGTGTTCAATCACGCAGACTACCGCCTGATCAGCACCCGCGTGCTGGAAAGCTTTGCGGATTACAAGGAGGTCAACATCTTTTTGCGGGGTATGGTGCCGCTGGTGGGCTTTGCCCACGATGTGGTCACCTACGAGCGCCATGAACGCCTGGCAGGCGAGAGCCACTACCCCCTGAGCAAGATGCTGGCGCTGGCCTTTGACGGCATTACCAGCCTTTCCAACAAACCCATCCGCATCATTACCGGGGCGGGCATCGTGGTGAGCCTTGTCAGCTTTATCGGGGTCATCTGGGCCATCGTGTGCGCCGCTATGGGCAGCAGCGTGGCAGGCTGGGCGTCCACCGTGTGCATCGTCTGCTTTATGGGCGGTGTACAGCTGGTGTGTCTGGGCGTGATCGGCGAGTATATCGGCAAGATCTATATGGAAACCAAAGCCCGCCCGCGCTATATCATCTCGGAGCGCACATGGGCTCCCTACGAAAGGAAATATCACGGATGAGCAAGCAAAGCTGGAAGGGCAGCACCCTTCTGAACCCGGAGCCGCCGGTACTGGTATCCTGCGGCGGGCTGGATAAGCCCAACCTTATCACCATCGGCTGGACAGGCACCATCTGCACCCAGCCCAGCATGGTATCCATCAGCGTGCGCCCGGAGCGGTACAGCCATCAGCTGCTGTGCGAGAGCGGGCAGTTCGCCATCAACCTGCCCACCGAAAAGCTGGTGCGCGCCATTGACTGGTGCGGTGTGAAGAGCGGCCGCGATGTAGATAAATTTGCCGCCTGCGGCCTGCACGCCGCACCGGGCAGCGTGCTGACCGACTGCCCGGTGCTGGAGGAAAGCCCCGTCAACTTGGAGTGCCGCATCACCCAGCGCATCCCGCTGGGCAGCCACGACCTGTTTTTGGCCGAGGTGGTGGCCTGCGATGTGGACGAGAGCCTGCTGGACGAAAAAGGCAAGCTGTGTCTGGACAAGGCAAACCTCATCGTGTACAGCCACGGCGAGTATCTGGCCCTTGGCAAAAAACTGGGCACCTTTGGCTACAGTGTGCGGAAGAAAAAGCCCGCAAAACGTAAGAAATAACAAAAAGGCGATGCCCTGCGGCATCGCCTTTTTGTTATTTACTTCTCGTGCTTGACCCGCTGGATATCCCCAAGGTCGTAGGGAGTGTTCTGGTAAACATAATAGTTCAGCCAGTTTTCATACAGCAAGTGGGCGTGGGCGCGCCAGCGGAACAGCGGCGGCTTTGCGGGATCGTCGTCCGGGTAGTAGTTGGCAGGCACATGGATGGGCAGACCCTTGGCTACGTCCCGCTTATACTCGGCATCCAGCGTGTACTTATCGTACTCCGGGTGGCCGGTGACAAAGATCTGCCGTCCGTTCTCGGTGCTCATCAGGAAGGGCCCGGCGGCGTCGCTCTCGGCCAGAATGCGCAGGGCGGCGCAGTTGTCCACATCCTCCCGGCAGATGCCGGTATGGCGGCTGTGGGGGGCGTAGAACACCTCATCAAAGCCGCGCACCAGCGGGTTTGCCGGGCGGGTGACCCGGTGCTCGAACACGCCGAACATCTTTTCCGGCAGCAGCTGCTTGCGCACGCCGTAGTGGTAGTACAGCCCGGCCTGTGCGCCCCAGCAGACATGGAGGGTGGAGTAGACGTTCGTTTCACTGAAGTCCATAATCTCGCACAGCTCGTTCCAATAGTCCACCTGCTCAAAATCCATGGTCTCCACCGGCGCACCGGTGATGATCATGCCGTCGTAGCGATTGTTCTTCACCTCGTCAAAGGTCTTGTAAAAAGCCTCAAGGTGGGCAGCCGACACATGGGTGGCAGAGTGGCTGGCGGTCTGCAGCAGGGTCATGTGCACCTGCAGCGGGGTGTTTGCCAGCAGCCGGGCGATCTGGGTCTCTGTGGCGATCTTGGTGGGCATCAGGTTCAGGATCAGAATTTCCAGCGGGCGGATATGCTGCGCCAGCGCCCGCTCCCGGTGCATGACAAAGACGTTTTCTTCGTACAGGGCATCAAAGGCGGGTAAGGTCTTGGGGATGATCAGCGGCATAGGATGGTTGCTCCTTTGCTAGATGATCCAAAAATGACTCCGCGTTCGCTTTGCCATCTTCAGAGGAATCATGATTTTTGATTTCACATTTGTCGCTGCCTGTTGGCCGCGACAAATGTATTTTCACGGGAGGGAATCATACCTTATCCAGCGCCTGCGCGATATCGGCGATGAGATCCTCGGCAGACTCCAGACCGCAGCTCATGCGCACCAGCTCGGCGGGCACACCGGCGGCAGCCAGCTGCTCATCGTTCATCTGACGGTGGGTGCTGGAAGCGGGATTCAGGCAGCAGGTGCGGGCATCTGCCACATGGGTCTCGATGGCGGCAAGCTTCAGCTCCTTCATAAAGGTGCTGGCAGCCTGACGTCCGCCAGCCAGACCAAAGCTCACGACGCCGCAGCTGCCGTTTGGCAGGTACTTCTGCGCCAGTGCGTGGTAGGGGCTGCTTTCCAGCCCGCAGTAGTTCACATAGGCCACCTTGGGGTGGTTCTCCAAAAACTGTGCCACCGCCATGCCGTTGGCGCAGTGGCGCTGCATCCGAACGTGCAGGCTTTCCAGACCAAGGTTCAGCATATAGGCGTTCATGGGGGACTGCATGGAGCCGAAATCCCGCATGAGCTGCGCGGTGGCCTTGGTGATGAACGCCCCCTCCTTACCGAAGCGTTCGGCATAGGTGATGCCGTGGTAGCTGTCGTCCGGGGTACACAGACCCGGGAACTTCTCGGCGTGCGCCATCCAGTCGAACTTTCCGCCGTCCACGATGGCACCGCCCAGCACTGCGCCGTGGCCGTCCATGTACTTGGTGGTGGAGTGGGTCACGATATCCGCGCCCCACTCAAAGGGGCGGCAGT
>ENA-UALR01001201-UALR01001201.1-human-gut-metagenome-genome-assembly--contig:-NODE-1201-length-11278-cov-4.665865_pt1 | contig 11278 bp, 8 predicted proteins | sample MGYA00243702_ERZ654472 | MGnify/ENA primary metagenome ERZ654472 (study PRJEB26926, sample SAMN06164398) | human gut metagenome | biome: ENVO:00009003; feature: ENVO:2100002; material: ENVO:00002003...
CCGGACAGGATTACTGCCAGAGGGGAGCGAAGCTCATGGGAGGCAGCAGCGATAAATTCGGTCTGTTCCTGCCTGCTTTTTTCCAGGGGAGTGATCATTCTTCCGGTAAAGAACCAGGAACAGATACTCAGAGCCAGAATTGCCAGAAAAGCTGCGCCGGAGAATGCAAGTCTCTGTAACAGAATCCTGTGTTTTACAGAATCCAGGGAATACAGGATGATCATACTGACGGTTCCGTGGCTCTTGGGGATCAGAGCAGTGGAAACATAGAAATCTTTCATCTGAAAAAAGATCCGTTTTGTCAGTTTACTGACCGCACCGGGATTGGAAAGATCAAGTGCATAGGAAGCAGCAGAGATTTCTTCTGCCTTCCGGAAAATCGTTTCATCCAGAGAATCCGTCTGTAGTTTTTTCAGATAAAGAGAATTTCCGTTGTCTCTGATATCCATGGAAATATCATAATTTTTTTCTGCCTGCAAAATCCAGTCACTGCTGATGATACTCTGCGTTTCCAGATGAGAGATACAGGAGATGGCGTTGTTCTGAAAGGCATTCCACGCATTCTGGCGTGTGCTGTTTTCTGCGATGAAATTACAGGCAGTTGTCATAATAAAAATGACGATGCCAATGATCAGAGCAGAGAAAAAAGTCATTTGAATATGAAGTCTGTGAAACATGAAATATTTACTCCTTTATGAGATTGTATGGTAATTGTATCATGAAAACCTGTAAATAATCTCTAAAAAAATTCCTGTAACCGAGTATAGAGACAATTTAGAGAAAACTCATGTATAATGAAAAATCAGGAGGATGAAAACAGATGAAAATTTTACTGATAGAGGATGACAGGGAACTGGCAGATAGCATGAGATTTCAGCTCGAAAAAGAAGGCTATGAGACAGATATCTGCGATGACGGAGAAGAAGGGCTTTATTATATGAAAGAACGAAGCCATGATCTGGTGATCCTGGACCGGATGCTCCCGTCCATGGATGGTATCACTGTTTTGCAGGAAGCCAGAAAGAATCATGTTTCCACACCGGTGATCATGCTGACTGCACTGGGAGAATTACAGGATAAACTGACCGGACTGAAAGGCGGCGCAGATGACTATATGGTGAAGCCGTTTGCCTTCGAAGAACTTCTGGCAAGAATACAGTGTATGGTTCGAAGACCCGGAAGATGGGAGGACACGGCAGTATTATCGCTCGGAGATCTTATTTTTGATCCCGAAAGCGGCAGACTGGAAGGAAACGGAAAGGAATGTACCCTTTCCAAACGGGAAGGAGCACTTCTGGAGCTGATGCTTCGAAACGCCGGTCAGACACTTCCGAGAGAGGTGATCCTCAACCGTGTCTGGGGAGCAGACAGTGAGGTGGAGGATGGAAATCTGGATAATTATATTCATTTTCTGAGGCGAAGATTAAAAAGTGTCAGAAGTACACTGAACCTGAAAACCGTCCGGGGAATTGGATATCGGCTGGAAAATTAGAGAAAGTTTAGAGATTTGCCTGTTACAATCCATTTATCCTGAGAGGGACAGAAAGAAAATAAAAACATGGAGGTATATCCTGATATGAGAAAAATAAAAAGGTGGAAACAGGGAATCGCCGTTGCCGGAGTGATCGCACTTACTGGCAGCCTGCTTGCCGGATGTGGCGGTGCAGATGGAAAAAATTCCGGAAGCAAAGGAGAAACAGGAAGCATCAATCAGGCAGGGAATGCAGATACAGCAGATCTTGTGAATGTAAATACCGACAATTCAGATGGTAAAAAAACAAAAGATGAGAGCGCAAAAGCAATGGGACGTTTTCTGGAAAATGATCTTACAGTACCTGAAAACAGCCAGTTTCTGAGAGATGTCAAAGTACTCGACTCAGGTGCATTGCGCATGGTTTATTACAGTACAGCAGATAACTGTTATTATGCAGCAGATTCTGCAGATAATGGAGAAACCTGGACGAATGGAAAAAGTCTGGAAGAACTGTTGGGGCTTAAGGAGAATCTGGGAGAATATATCAGCGTTGTTTCTGCAGCAGCGGATGGAAGTATATTTGTCGGGGCAGATCTGTCTCCTGACAGGGACAATGAAAATGCACAGACAACAGCCGACAGTGGGGAAGAGGATTCTGCGTATGACAACCTGAAAATGGAATTTTTCTATCTTTCCCCTGATGGAAATGTACAGAAAGTTGATACCGGAGATACGATTCAGTCTTCCTATACATTTCAGGCATGTTTCACAGAGAATGGGACAGTTCTTATCGTAGATCCAGGCAATGGCGTAGCAGAGATCAATCCTTCAGATGGAAGTCTGGTGAGAAGATATGAGGAAGGAATCCGTGTTGATTTTATCGGAACAGCAGGAAAAATGTTGTTTACCATTCAGGATCAGACTCTTCACGGATATGATCTGGATACTGGAAAACCACTGGACAATATCAGCGCGCTTACAGAGCAGATCCAGTCTGATGAGCAGGATGTCAACTGGACAACAACCAGCAGTTTTCCGCTTATGTTCTTAAAGGGAGATGAGGATAACAGCCTTTTTTATATTGATCATACCGGTGTTTACAGATATGTTCTGGGAGGCAGCACAGTGGAACAGATAATCGATGGTTCCTTGAATTCGCTCAGTTCACCGGATACAGGAACTGTAGCATGGGGGCAGGACAGCGATGGAAACTTCTATGTGGGCTGCAATGCAGGAGAAGATATAAAAATTTATTCTTATGTATATTCTAAAGATACCCCAACGACGCCGGATACAGAGCTGACTGTTTATTCCCTGAAAGATAATGATTTCATAAAACAGGCAGCAGTGCTTTTCCAGAAGAAATATCCGGATGTTTATGTAAATATTGAGACGGGAATGTCGGGAGATGATTCTGTTACAGATACAGATGCGCTGAAAGTTCTCAATACAGAGATCATGGCAGGAACAGGGCCGGATGTCCTGCTTCTGGATGGTATTTCAGAGGATACTTATATAGAAAAAGGAATGTTGGAGGATTTAAGCGGGGTATTAAAAGATGCAGATATCCTGTCCAATATCAAGGACGCATATACAAAAGAGGACGGAAGCATTTATACCATGCCTGTCAAGTTCGGCATTCCGATGATAGAGGGAAATAAGGATATCATAGCCGGAATTACGGATCTGACAACAGAAGCTGATGCAGCGGAGTCGCAGAAAGATAGCTATGGAAAATTACAATTCTTCAGCGATTTTTCTATAGCACCATCCTATCTGATACAGGGAACCATAGATAATAGTATACCTGCATGGATGAACGAAGACGGAACTCTGAATGAAAATGCTGTGAAAGAATATCTGGAACAGGTAAACAGGATCTGGCAGACTCAGAAAAATGCGATAGAAGAAACAAAGAAAGCTTATCAGATGGGGGATGACTGGGCAGATTCAGATCATTCAGGATATATGGACATTTCAGGATCCGTAACCAGTCTGCTTGCAAAAGTTGATACAGTAGCAGCAGGAGGCCTGCTCTCACCGGAAGGTCTGGTATCTTTAGATTCTGCAAGAAAAGTAGATCCGGATCTGGATTATAAACTTCTGAACGGACAAAGCGAGAACTGTTTCTATCCAAGGAGTGCTGTCGGGGTCAGTGCAAAGGCATCCGAAAAAGAAGCGGCAGAGAAGTTTGTCAAGTTTCTGTTTGAAGAGGAATCCCAGAGAGCAAGTAATACGGAAGGGTTAGCTGTAAATAGTAAAGTTTATGAGGATATGGCTTACTGGAAAATGGGAAAATCCAGCGGAGATACCATTGGCTCGATCGGGGCTTCCTATGATACGGGAGATGGTAATATCAAGCAGATTGAGATGGACGAGATCATTCCGGAAGATGAAGCAATACAGAACATCATGGATCTGGGAAAAACACTTACTGTACCTGCAAAGAGTAATCAGATCATCCGAAATGCAGTAACGGAATCCGGTGAGAAATACCTCAATGGAGAAACGGGGCTGGATGATGCTGTGAAAGAGATCATGCAGGAAGTAAATCTGTATTTATCTGAATAAGCGGCTGTCTGCTGCTGATTACCCAACACTGCAAGGTAAGGGAGTTTAAGAGAATGAAGATTAATTTAAAAGAACACTTATCTTTAACAGAGAAACGGAACGCAAAATCAGATTTGCTGTTTAGTCGGAAACGAAATCGCAGAAGATGTGCAGCTTTCAGAAATACAGAAAAAGGTCTGGCTTTTATTCTTCCGAGTTTTGCAGGTGTCTGCATTTTCTGGCTGATCCCGTATGTGGATGTGATCCGCAGATCTTTTTGCGGGGCAGTGAATGGAGAATTTGTGGGGATAGAGAACTACAGGACGATATTTGCAAACAAAGCGTTTCGTCTGGCAGCAGGCAACACACTTCGGTTCTTCGGAGTGTGTGTGCCGCTGCTGGTGGTATTGTCTCTGATCATAGCAGTCCTGCTTGCAGGGCAAAAAAGATTTACGCAGATTCTGAAAAGTTTCTTTCTTCTGCCAATGGCAATCCCTGTAGCATCAGTGGTACTTCTGTGGAGACTGCTTTTTGACGATCAGGGCTTATTGAATCACCTGCTTCATATGTTATCTGTTCAGACGACTGACTGGATGAATACAGGTGCTTCTTTTTATGTACTGGTGATCAGTTATATATGGAGAAATCTTGGATATGATGTAGTGCTCTGGATGGCAGGATTGTCTGCCATTCCGGCGGCACTTTACGAGGCAGCAAAAGTGGACGGGGCAGGGGAGTGGAAATGTTTTACGAAGATCACACTCCCGAATCTGCTCCCGTCCCTTTTTACGATCGTGGTACTTTCTGTACTCAATGCATTTAAGGTTTTCCGTGAGGCATATCTGGTGGCCGGTGATTATCCACAGGAAAAAATGTATCTGCTTCAGCATCTGTTTAACAACTGGTACAGGGACCTGTCGCTGGATAAGATGTCGGCTGCGGCAGTGGTGACCGGACTGGTGATTTTTCTGCTGATCCTGGGATTGTGGAAAGCCTGGGGGAAAGGCGGGGCAGAATGAGAAAAGTTATGCAGATATTCCGTATCAGGAAGATAGGAAGCCTGCTCCTTGTACTCCTTGCACTGGTGGCAGTATTTCCGGTATTTTTTTCAGTTACAGGATCACTGATGGGGCAGAAGGAATTAAATGATCTTCTGGGGGCGGTACTGACAGCAGACAGTGGATCTGCTTCCGGTCAGGCAGTCAGTTATGTATTCTGGAGAGTACTTCCGCTTTATCCGACGCTGAGATCCTATGTGAAAGTCCTGCTGGATTCTCCGGAGTTTTTTGTGATGTTCTGGAATTCCGTAAAGATTACTGTCGGAGTTCTGGCAGGGCAGATCCTGGTGGGAGTACCGGCAGCGTGGGGATTTGCCAGATATCGTTTTCCGGGAAAAAATCTGCTGTTTATGATCTATGTGGCATTGATGATGATGCCCTTTCAGGTAATGATGCTCAGTAATTATTTGGTTCTGGATCAGATGAAACTTCTGGATCATCTGTGGGGGATTATTCTTCCGGCGGCCTTTTCCACGTTTCCGGTTTTTATCATGTATCGTTTCTTTGAGAGTATTCCGGAGGCACTGATGGAATCTGCGCGGCTGGACGGGGCGGGTGAGCTGCTTATTTTTATCAGAATCGGAATCCCTCTGGGTTCTGCGGGTATCATTTCGGCACTGGTTCTGGGATTTCTGGAATACTGGAATCTGATCGAACAGCCAATGGCATTTCTGAAGACCAAAAGTCTGTGGCCGCTGTCTCTGTACCTTCCACAGATCGATATCTCCCAGACAGGAAAGGCATTTGCGGTATCTGTTCTGGTTCTGATCCCGGCAGTGATCGTTTTTCTGGCAGGGCAGGATTATCTGGAACAAGGGATCATATCCACGGCAATCAAGGAATAGAGCGACAGAAACGAGAGGATTTATCTATGAAGAAAATAAAACTGATAAAAATTCTGGCAGGATTTTTTGCCCTGATGCTTTTGTTTACTTTTCTGTCCAGGGCGGCAGATTCGGTGAATGTAGCACAGGTAGAGACAAAAACAGCTCAGAATCAGGTGATCACGCATGAGGTGACCGGCACAGGTAAAGTGATGGGAACCAGAGAACGGGCAGTTTTTACCCAGGAGGGACAGAAGGTGGAGCAGGTTTATGTGCAGGAAGGACAGAATGTGAAAAAAGGGGATGCGCTGCTGAAGTTTTCTGTAAAATATCTAAAAAAAACCATAAAGGAAAAACAGGATGCCATAGATGTTCTGCAGGGGAAGATCAATGATCTGATCAGTGCAGAGTCTGTGAATCAGCAGAAGAGAAATAATGAGTTTTCAGATGCACAGGAAAATTATAACAGTGCGGTTTCCAGCGGAAATTACAGTGTGCAGGCGGCACAGAATGAGGCAGCCATAGCCAGACAGAAGCTTCAGGATTATTATGCACAGCGGGATGCGGCGCAGAATGACGTACAGGATAAGATACCGGATGAGGAGAAGTTCAGTGATTCCAGCGAGTTTGATGATCCGGGAAATACAGACGATTTTGGGAATACAGATGATCCGGAGAACTCCGATGATTCCGGAAATACGGATCGCACAGATAGCGAAGGGAATAAAAATACATCAGGAAACGGCGACAATTCGAATGCGCAGGACAATTCTCAGGAGCAGGCATTGATTGATGATATCCGGGCGAAAGAGGAGGCGGTCAATGAAGCCATGCTCAGCCGCAGAAGAGAACTTCAGTCAGCAGAGCAGGCAATCCGGGATACACAGATTGGTGATGCTTCGGATTCCACGCTGGAGAATACGCAGGCGGAACTTGAGACTGCGCAGAAAGATCTGGAAACGTTGCAGAAAGTGCTAGCACGAAAGGGAAAAGTGAAAGCACCCTGTGATGGTGTGATAAAGAGTCTGAGTGCAGTGACAGGAAGCCAGACAGGAGCGGAAGCTGCGGTTGTCCTTTATGAAACCAAAGGAACCTTTCGGTTTCAGGCAGAGGTCAGCAAAGATGATCTGAAATACATAAAGAGTGGCGGAGAGGTAATTTTAAAAGGTGCGGATGAAAAAGAGATTACAGGAGCGAAAGTGGAGTCTGTGAAAGAGGACAGCAGTAATGAAAATCAGTACATTCTTTCTGTACAGGTACCGGAGGGAACTCTTTCCATAGGAGATACTGCGGAATTTACAATCTCTCAGGATGCAGGTCCTTTTAATATCTGTGTTCCGCTGAGCGCATTGTATGAGGAAAATGGCAGATACTATGTTTATGTGACAGATACACAGAACACCGTCCTGGGTGAGGTACTGGTAGCGCGAAAAACGTATGTGAATGTGAAAGATAAAAATTCTTCCACTGCTGCGCTGGAGAACGGGGATTTATCAAGTGACCAGAAAATAGTGACTTCCAGTGACAGAGAGATCAGCAGCGGCAGCCGGATCAGGCTGCTGGAGGAATGAGTGTCAGAAGTCAGAGTGCCTTTTTAAGGAAAGCCGGTACTCTGACTGTGTGGCTGATTATTCTCTGTATTTATTTTCTGGGAGTCTATAATTATGTGCAGATCAGAAATGATACAGCAGTATCAGTGTTTCTGTCCGCAGCTTATCCTGACAGGAAAGGAGCAGAAAATATCCTGAAGCAGGAAAGAAAAAGTGAGAAGCCTTATGATGTATGTTTTTATGCAGATGCAGGGTTGAGGGAGATTTCTGCGAAAGAAGGAAACCGGCAGGCACAGGCGATGACTGTGTATCTTAAGGGAAATCCCGCAGGGTATGACTGGCAGGCAGCAGCTCTGACAGAAGGTGATCCGGATGGCTGCGTGATTGATGGTACAACTGCCTGGGAGCTCTTTGGCAATAAGGTTCCGGGTGGTCAGATTCTGTTTCAGGGACGTACTTATACTGTCAGGAAAGTTGCGGACTGGGGGCAGAAAATTCTGGTTTTCGGGGCGGCTTCTGCGGATGATACCGAGACGGAACTTTTTTATAATCGTTTGTTTATCAGAAGGAGAAATGGAGAAACCGAAGAAAGTACAGTGAACGGATTTCTGATGAAATACGGACTTCAGGGAACTGTGGTATCCTCGACTTTACCGAAAAATGCGGGACTGGCGGCATTACTGCTGCTTCCGGCGGTTCTTTCTGGCAGTCTGTGGACGGAAATAAGCAGAGAAAAAAAGAACTATATAGTGAAAGATGCAGAGTACTGGTTCTGCAACCTGCTGTACAGTGTAATGGCAGGGACGGTGGTCTGGCTTCTTTTTACACATCTGACCTGGCCGGAGGGATGGATTCCGTCAAGGTGGTCTGACTTTGGGTTCTGGAAAGAAAAGGTGAATCAGGCTGTGGCAGAATTTAAGCTGTATCTGATGCTTCCGAAGACGGTATCCCAGACGGAAGGTATGATTCTTGGCGGGAAAACGGTTTGTGCAGGAGGGGGTTCCTGTTTTCTGTATTTGTTGTGGAAAGTATATGAAAAGGGATATGACAGAATCTCTGACAGAGGAAGGCGAGGGAAGGATTTTCCAGTGGAGCAGAATTAAATCCCTCTGGCAAAGTTCTAAGTAGTTATTAGGCTGTCAAGGTTCGTTAATAGCTGCTATTCCAACTGTACATTCAGCTTACCGATATTTGAAAATGTCTCATAGAATTCATTCTTATAAGGGCAGCTGCTACACAGCTTGAATGTGATATATCTTGCTGAATGAACTACTTTTGCAGCAATCTTCAGCAGTTTTAAACGGACGGTATCAATGCGTTGTTTGCGCATGTTTGTGACAACAAAGGTGTACATGTAAACCATCTGGTTTTCCGGCTTTTCAACCTTGCATACCACACGCCGTTCGTAAGGCCATGACTTTGCTTTGTACATGAATTCACCATAAACTACCGTATAATCCACTTTGTTATTCCTGGTGATTTCATCAAGCTCATCCACAAGATAGGATGCTTTTCCGCGTAGGATGCCATTCTCCTTCGGCCGGATCACATAGCTTGTGCCGTTTTCCTCGCACTGCTTATATAGATCAAGCGTAGAAAAACCACTATCACCACGAAGCAGAATAGGGATTTCCGGATAGTCATGCAGATATTCACCCAGTACCGGCTGTAAAAAATCAGCTACTCCGGTGCAGGAATACTGTGTTCCATCACGCAGCTGGATCTTTATCAGATCCCCGGTCATTCCATCATAACAGACAAGTGGATGATAACCATTGCTCTGATAGTGAAAGTTAAAGGCTCTGCCTTCCTGCCTGCCGTATGCATCAAGAAGAGTGGAATCCAGATCCAGAATAACAGCCTGTGGCATCTGAATACTGTAAATTTTCCTCCGAAGTACTCTGGCAATCGCAAGGAACTGGTTTAAAGTGTCTTCATCCATACGGTTAAAGAATCTTGATACCGTAGGCTGTGATGCAAGCGCATCTTTTTCAAGTACAGACTTGAATACAGGATCATTGGTTTTAAACGCTTTTTCTAAAAGCGTATCAATACCAAGTTTGCTTATGAATTCTTTGATAAGAAGCAAGCCTGCATCGGATGAGAGATCTCCTCCATCAAAATTTATTTTAATCTGTCTATTGCTTTCTAAGGCTAAGGTGTTTACAATACTCATAAAGGGCTCCTTTGTTTGGGATTGTTAAGACTTTGAACACCTTAATTTTACCACAAATGGATGCTCTTTTTTCATTCACTTGATAGGTGAAAAGCAATATTCAGCTAAAATATAGTAACTATGTGGCTTTCAGCCGCTTTCACGGCTGTGCTGTGAATAATATAGGTATAATTTGTTTTGATTAAATTTTTCTACTAGTTCTGGAAACAATGTAATGGTATCGCCTAAATATTTTTCAATGTATTTTATAATTTTATTTCGATAATTTTTCTCTAATTAAAAACAGCACTTATATTTCAGAGCTCTGTTCCTGTTTTTAAGAAGGGAGAAATTATGGAAAATACAAAAGATATGGAATTTGAGAAAAGACAAATAGAAAATAAAAGAAGGAATCTGCAGTATAATTCCAGATTCATGTTAATATTTATGGGTGCGTTTATCGGTTCTATAGTCGGTTTTTCCTCTTTCCGGTTTTTGACGTGCCATCCTCTGGATGGTATATAAATAAAGGTGGAATGCCCAATTTCTAAGCATTCCACCACGTCTTATCATAGAAGAACCCCATTTACAGACTTTTCTTCATACTCTCTGAAATACTATTTTTTGATTATTCCGGAACTCTTTGGTTCTTCCGCAAATTTTAGCAAATTACAAAAAACAACTTTAAATATGCGGATATATACTGGTCTCCACAGGCTGGTACATGTTCAAATACTATATTTTGCGGAAGAACCCTAAAATTGACCCGCTTTTTCATTGAATTTTGACCTACCTTAGTACCCGAAAGACTGAATTGCTAAGGTAGGTCAATTTTATCTGTCAGAGACAGCCAGTTATAAAAATCGACTGTCTCCAAATATTTTTGCTGTGTATGCTATAAAGATGTATTTTATTCCTTCCCGGTTCTCTTCAGCTCTTCCACATACCACAGCGGCGGCTGTGTAAAAGCTTCCGGAGAATTCTGTTTTCCTGAAACAGCAATGTAGTCCGCTGTGCTGTATACGCTCCCGTCCTCATGGAACAGACCGTTTATTGTTCCATTTATCCTCTGAGCTGGCAGATAAGCCGGTTTAACCATAAGCGACCAGAAGAAACTGCCAATGCCGCTCTGATAAACAGCTTCTGCCAGAGAAGAAAGATACGGGATTTTATCTTCTTCTGGAATTACCCTTTGATCCCATCCGGGTCCGCTTATCCGCAACCGCTGCCACTCTGAGAGCCAGACCGCCTTCCCCGTCATTTCCTGCAGGCTGACAGCATCTCTTAATTTCTTCTCAAAATTCTCTCGGTCAGAGGGAAAATTATCATGAAACTGATAAACTTCAATCCATTGAGCAAAATACAGATTATGCTGCAGAGAAATGCAGCCTATACTGAGAGGCACTCTCTTTTTCATATCAAATGCCGTCTTTGTAATGAATTGAGCAAACGGAATGTCTCCGGTTTCTTCATGGGGTTCGTTCATCAGCTCTATGGCCGCCAGACGTTCATCATCGGCATAGCGCTTCATAAATTCACGGGTATATTCAGCCGGTTTTCCCCACAGCTTTCGGTTTTCTGTAATTTTACGTCCAGGCGACTGGATACAGGCTGCTGTTTCCGGATCCTGATCCCTGTCTCTTATACACATCTGACGCTGCCGACGA
>ENA-UALR01001209-UALR01001209.1-human-gut-metagenome-genome-assembly--contig:-NODE-1209-length-11250-cov-9.043591_pt1 | contig 11250 bp, 10 predicted proteins | sample MGYA00243702_ERZ654472 | MGnify/ENA primary metagenome ERZ654472 (study PRJEB26926, sample SAMN06164398) | human gut metagenome | biome: ENVO:00009003; feature: ENVO:2100002; material: ENVO:00002003...
CACTACGCTCACGTTGACTGCCCGGGCCATGCTGACTACGTTAAGAACATGATCACCGGTGCTGCTCAGATGGACGGCGCTATCCTGGTCGTTGCTGCTACCGATGGTCCCATGCCCCAGACCCGTGAGCACATCCTGCTGGCTCGTCAGGTCGGCGTGCCTTATATCGTCGTGTTCATGAACAAGTGCGATATGGTCGACGACGAGGAGCTGCTGGATCTGGTCGAGATGGAGATCCGTGAGCTGCTGAGCGAGTATGACTTCCCCGGCGACGACACCCCCATCATCCGTGGCTCCGCTCTGAAGGCTCTGGAGTCCACCTCCAAGGATCCTGATGCACCCGAGTATGCTTGCATCAAGGAGCTGATGGACGCTGTTGACACCTATATCCCCAACCCCGATCGTGAGGAAGACAAGCCCTTCCTGATGCCCATCGAGGATGTCATGACCATTTCCGGCCGTGGTACTGTTGCTACCGGTCGTGTTGAGCGTGGCGTTGCTAAGGTTGGCGATGCAATGGAGATCGTTGGCATTAAGCCCGATCGTCTGAGCACCACCATCACTGGCCTGGAGATGTTCCGTAAGTCTCTGGACTTCGCTGAGGCTGGCGATAACATCGGCGCTCTGCTGCGTGGTGTTGATCGTACCCAGATCGAGCGTGGCCAGGTTCTGGCTAAGCCCGGTTCTGTGCACCCCCACAACGTCTTTGAGGCTCAGGTCTACGTCCTGACCAAGGACGAAGGCGGCCGTCACACTCCCTTCTTCTCTAACTATCGTCCTCAGTTCTACTTCCGTACCACTGACGTGACCGGCATCATCACCCTGCCCGAAGGCACCGAGATGTGCATGCCCGGCGATAACGTCATGATGCACGTTGAACTGCTGACCCCTGTTGCTATGGAAGAGGGCCTGCGTTTCGCTATCCGTGAGGGTGGCCGTACCGTTGGTTCCGGCGTTGTTGGCAAGATCATTGAGTGATTTTGACCCTCTGCGCCTGTTCTAAGGCAAAAGGTTAAACTTACAAAGAGCCTTCCCATTCCGGAGAGTGGGAAGGCTCTTTTTGCGCTATCAGATCCTCTGCCCGAGATGGCAGGGGATTTTTGTTTTTGCCCAAAAGTGCTTTACAAATAAAGGTTGTTATGATATGCTGGTATTAAAGAGAGAAGATGTCGGAGAATGGAGGATTGCACTATGGCGTTTGACTATAAGAAGGAGTACAAGGAGTTTTATCTTCCACCCAGGAAGCCGGGTATTGTGACTGTTCCGCCGATGAATTTTGTGTCCGTACAGGGCAGGGGAGACCCCAATGAACCAGGTGGAGAGTATCAGGCGGCAATGGAATTGCTGTATGGCATTGCCTTTACCATCAAGATGAGCTACAAGGGAAGCCATAAGATCGACGGTTACTTTGAATATGTTGTCCCACCGCTGGAGGGTTTGTGGCATCAGGAGGGGGTGGACGGTGTGGACTATGCCCACAAAGAATGCTTTGAGTGGACAAGTATGATCCGCCTGCCGGATTTCGTGACCCGGGAAGTGTTCGATTGGGCTGTTCAGGAAGCGACTGCAAAAAAGAAGAAGGATTTCTCCAAAGTGCAGTTCCTCCACTATGATGAGGGACTTTGTGTGCAGTGTATGCATGTTGGCTCTTATGATACTGAACCGGAGACGCTGGAGCAGATGGATGCTTTTGCGCGGGAACAGGGCTATGAGACTGATTTCACCGGGCACCGCCGCCACCACGAAATTTACCTCAGCGATCCGCGCCGGACAGCACCGGAAAAACTGAAAACAGTACTGCGGCACCCTGTTCGTGCAAAATAAAATCGGGAAAGTTCACAAAGACTGTCGATTTTCGTTGTGAGATGTGCTATACTATATCTATCTGTAAAATTCCATTGGATAGAAAAGGGAGGAGAACATCATGCAGCATGAAACTGTCATCGTGCTGGACTTTGGCGGCCAGTACAATCAGCTGATCGCGCGCCGTGTCCGCGAGAACAATGTCTACTGTGAAATCTATTCCTACAAAACTGACCTGTCGGTCATCAAGGCGAAGAACCCCAAGGGCATCATCTTCACCGGCGGCCCCAACAGCGTCTATCTGGAAGATTCGCCCACCATTGACCCCGAGATCTTCAACTGGGGCATCCCTGTGCTGGGAATCTGCTACGGCAGCCAGCTGATGATGCACCTGCTGGGTGGTCATGTCTGCCGCGCCCCTGAGCGTGAGTACGGCAAGACCGAGGTCTTTGTGGACAACAGCAGCAAGATGTTCGAGGATGTTCAGCCCTCCACCATCTGCTGGATGAGCCACAACGACTACATCGAGCAGGCAGCCCCCGGTTTCAAGATCACCGCACACACTGTGAACTGCCCTGTGGCTGCTGCAGAGAATGCCGAGAAGGGCCTGTACGCTGTTCAGTTCCACCCGGAAGTGCTCCACACCGCTGAGGGCAAGAAGATGCTCCGCAACTTCGTGTACAACGTCTGTGGCTGCTCCGGCGACTGGAAGATGGACTCCTTCGTGGAGAACAATGTCAAGGCTCTGCGGGAGCGCATTGGCGACGGCAAGGTGCTGTGCGCCCTGTCCGGCGGCGTGGATTCCTCGGTGCTGGCTGCGATGCTGGCAAAGGCCATCGGGAAGCAGCTGACCTGCGTGTTTGTGGATCATGGTCTGCTCCGCAAGAACGAGAAGGAAGAGGTCTGCTCTGTCTTTGGCCCGGGCAATGCCAACGGCTTTGATATCAACTTCATCTGTGTGGATGCCCGCGACCGCTATTTCAGCAAGCTGGCCGGTGTTACCGAGCCGGAGCGCAAGCGCAAGATCATCGGCGAGGAGTTCATCCGCGTCTTTGAGGAGCAGGCAAAGCAGATCGGAAAGGTGGATTTCCTGGCACAGGGCACCATCTACCCTGACGTTGTGGAGAGCGGCCTGGGCGGCGAATCCACCGTCATCAAGAGCCACCACAATGTCGGCGGTCTGCCCGATACCGTGGACTTCAAGGAGCTGGTGGAGCCTCTGCGCAACCTGTTCAAGGATGAGGTGCGTCAGGTTGGCCGCGAACTGGGCCTGCCTGAGTATCTGGTCAGCCGTCAGCCGTTCCCCGGCCCCGGTCTGGGCATCCGCATCATCGGCGAGGTGACCCCCGAAAAGGTTGCCATCGTGCAGGATGCAGACGCAATCTGGCGTGAGGAGATTGCCAAGGCGGGTCTGGATAAGGAGATCAACCAGTATTACGCCGCCCTGACCAATATGCGCAGCGTTGGCGTGATGGGTGACGAGCGTACCTATGACTACGCTGTGGCCCTGCGTGCCGTGACCACCACCGACTTTATGACGGCTGAGAGCTACAATGTGCCCTGGGATGTTCTGGGTACCGTGACCAGCCGCATCGTCAATGAGGTCAAGCACGTCAACCGTGTGTTCTACGATTGCACCGGTAAGCCGCCTGCCACCATCGAGCTCGAGTAATCTGCAAACTCTGAAAAGAATTGATGCAACGCAATATTTTGAGAGTCGAAAGGCTCTGTGATACTGCTTTGATACTATCAGGCGATTATTCACAAAGAGAGACATGAGAATGCCCTCTGAGAAACGGTAAGTTTTTCAGAGGGCATTTTTGTGTCTTTTATTCTTTACGCCACTTTTTCTTCGGCTCGTACCTGCCGCAGCCGTCGGCAGTCTGAGGCCAGTTGAGCTTCCATTCCAGATACTCTTCCTTGGTGATCTCGCCCTCCCGGAGCTGCTTCTTGCGGAGCTGCCACTCCTTTAAGAACTCATCCAGCAGGCGATAGCGGAAGCTGACTGCCATGTGCTTTTCCGGGAAATCTGGGTCGGTGGTGTCTGTGACCTCGTAGAGCCGGGTGCCGGGATAGTGCTCATCCAGTTCGAACAGAGTGTACATCACATCCTCTGCGGCGTACAGGGTCGGCTCATAGAGAGACCGATAGTTCACGTCCAGCACCTCCGCAATCTTGCGGAGCAACTCTTCTTTAGGAGTGCGGGTGTTGCTTTCGTATTGTGCGATGCGGATGTCTGCGCTTTTCTCCTCAAACCCGATGGCAATGCCCAGTTCTTTCTGGGTCATACCTCGGAGGTTGCGGGCACGTTTGATGCGGTCACCGACTGCCATGCGATTGCCTCCTGACTTAAACATATTTGTTGAACCTAGTATAGCACAGAAAAATAGGAGGTGCAATAGAAAATAAACAAAAAAGTTTAATATTTTACCCGAAAACCTCTTGACTTAACGGAATGTGTTTAGTATAATGAGGACACGAAAAGATAAGCAAAAATGCTTAGTAAAATTGAATGACCGCCAAACTGACCCAAACCGCCAAGACCTTCCGAAAGGAAGCGAGCGCTCCGTAAGGGGACGGCACAGCACCGCAAAGGGGATATGCCTGCCGGAAGTCAGCGAGGATGAAGCGGCACCGAAACGAAACCGACAAGGAAAGGACAAAAAATGGCAAACAGCATTTTTATCAAGGCAGACGAGCTGGCAAAGGAACTGGACATCTCCCAGGGTCTGGCGTACAAGATGATCGCCCAGTGGAACGAGGAACTGAGGGCCAAAGGCTACACGACCGTAGGAGGCCGGGTAAGCAGGAGGTACTATCAGGAGAAGATCTACGGGGCAGGAGAGGAGTGATAGGATGCCAGCCTACAAGGACAGCAAACAGGGCACATGGTACGCTTCCTTCTACTTTGAGAACTGGCAAGGTGTGAAGCAGAAGAAGCTGAAACGGGGGTTTGCCACCAAGAAGGACGCTCTGGCGTGGGAGCGGGAGTTCCTTCTTCAGCAGGCGGCAGACCTGACCATGACATTTGAAGCCTTTGTGTAAATTTATATCACGGACAAAAAGAAGCGCCTCCGGGAAAACACATGGTTTACCAAGGAGCATATCATCCGAACGAAAATCTTGCCGTACTTCAAGGAAAAACGGCTCAGTGAGATCAAGCCACGGGATGTGATTGCATGGCAGAACGAGATGCTGAACTACCGGGACAAAAACGGCAAGGCCTACTCGCCGACCTACCTCAAGACGCTGCATGGACAACTCAGTGCCATTCTGAATCACGCCGTCCGGTTCTACGGGCTGAAATCAAGCGCAGCAGCCACAGCCGGGTGCATGGGGTCGGAAAAGCACAAGGAAATGCTTTTCTGGACAAAGGAAGAGTACCTCAAATTCGCAGAGGTCATGATGGACAAGACGCAATCCTATTACGCTTTTGAGGTCCTCTACTGGTGTGGCATCCGGGAGGGCGAGCTGCTGGCTCTGACCCCGGCAGACTTCGACTTGGACAAGGGGCTGCTCTCCATCACCAAATCTTATCAAAGGCTGAAAGGCCGGGATGTGATCACTGACCCGAAAACGCCCAAGAGCGTCCGGGTCATCCAGATGCCGCAGTTTCTGACGGACGAGATCAGGGATTACCTGAAATCCCTCTACAAAGTCCAGCCAGACCAGCGGATCTTTGAGGTGACCAAGAGCTACCTGCACCACGAGATGGACAGGGGAGCCAAGGAAGCCGGGGTAAAGCGGATACGAATCCACGACCTGCGGCACTCCCATGTATCACTGTTGATCGAGATGGGCTTCTCGGCGCTGGCAATCGCAGACCGGGTGGGGCATGAGAGCGTGGACATCACCTATAAGTACGCCCACCTCTTCCCCTCAAAGCAGCAGGAGATGGCGCAGAAGCTGGACATGGAGCGAAGGGAGGAATGAAAATGGAACGAGTACTCGACCAGAAAGGCCGCTGGCGGAACAAGGTAGTAGCCTTCCGAATGTCCCCGGAAGAGGACGAGGTTCTGGAAGCCAAGGTAAAGCTCTCCGGCCTGACCAAACAGGAGTATATTATCCGCCGCCTGACTGACCGGGAGATCACCGTGGTAGGCAACCCAAGGGTCTACAAAGCCCTGCGAGACCAGATGAGGCTGATCCATCAGGAATTGCAGCGGCTGGCCGTGGATGAAGAGGTTCCGCCGGACTTGCTGGAGACCCTGCAAATGGTAGCCCTGACGTTGAACGGACTTAAGGAGGAATGCGAATGACGGACAATAGAAAAACGACCGTACCGGGTGCATCTGTTGGCGCAGATGCGGTACAGTCGTCCTCAAAAATCAACACCAATATTATAACAAATTCGGACAAGCAAATCAATCTGCAAGCCGCGAAAAAGTCAAACAATTTCGGGCTGAACACGATATCAATGACCGAACTGTACGACACGGTGTATCCACCCCGGAGACCCATCGTGAACGACCTGCTGTACAGCGGCACCTACCTCTTTGTAGGTGCGCCCAAGGTGGGTAAGTCCTTCTTCATGGGGCAGCTTGCCTATCATGTGGCGATGGGGCTTCCGCTGTGGGAGTACGAGGTGCATCAGGGCACCGTCCTCTACCTGGCATTGGAGGACGATTACGCCCGGCTGCAGCGGCGGCTCTCCCGGATGTTCGGGATAGAGGAGACCAACAATCTCTACTTCGCAACGCAAGCTAAGTCCGTGAGCGAGGGACTTGACCAGCAGTTGGAAGGATTCATCCGGGAGCACCCGGATGTACGGCTCATCATCATCGACACCCTGCAGAAAGTGCGGGAGATCGGCGGTGACCGATACAGCTACGCCAGCGACTACGAGATCGTGACCAAACTGAAAACTTTCAGCGACAGGTACGGCATCTGCCTGCTGGTGGTTCATCACACCCGGAAGATGGAAGCCGAGGACAGCTTTGATATGATCTCCGGCACCAACGGTCTGTTGGGTGCAGCGGATGGCGCGTTCATCATGCAGAAGAAGCGGCGCACGGACAACACCGCACTACTGGACATCGTGGGGCGTGACCAGCCGGATCAGGAGCTGACATTGGAGTTTGACCGGGAACGCTGCGTGTGGGAGTTCCAAGGAGCCGAAACGGAACTTTGGAAGCTGCCGCCCGACCCGCTTCTGGAAGTGGTGGCAAAGATGCTCACCCCGGAACAGCCAGAGTGGAGCGGTACGCCCACGGAGCTGCTGGAACGTCTGTCTGGTGTGAGCATACAGGCAAACATCTTGACCCGGAAGCTGAACGTGAGTGCCGACAGGCTCTACAACGATTATGGAATTCGGTACGAAAGCAAGCGCACCCATGAGGGCAGAGTGGTCAAATTAACATTGGAAAATTCTGGGGCGTGACGATTCGTGACGGTTGTGACGGTATTTTTGCTACTATGTAAAATACCGTCACAATCGACACAACCGACACGGTATGGTGATAACGATGAAAAATGTGCAGATTTCGCAGAAACTTTTCGTCGCCTTGCTGCATTATCATTTGAGCGGCGAAAATGAGTACGAAGAGGTCATTGAGCAGGGTCTGGAGCAAAAATTGGATGCGATGTTGCGGCATGAGCTGTATGCCCAGTACAAGACAGCACCCACCGAGGAACAGCGGGAGCAGGCTCGGCAGGAGTATCTGGACAGACGAGGCGTGCCAGAAAGCTTCCGCTGGTGAGTCCCTCTATTGGCAGAGGACAGGAGCGTGTCACGCTCCTGTGAATGCAATCACGCAGGAAGGTGGTGTTGGACCGGGCAGCGGCGAGGTACAGCGAAACCCCGTCCGCAGACGGAAGCCCCCGGCAGGGCGCAAAGGCATCTTTTGATGGACGGAACGTCTGTCAAAAGTGCTTTTGCGTTACTTTCGACGAAAGTAACAAAGCCTTTGCCGTGTCCGGCACCAGTTACTTCCACAGAGAAAGGACGTGCGATTGAAAAGAACCATTTCCGCAATGCGGGGTCCCGGCTCCCTCAACCATAACCGGAGAAGTTTCACCGCTGAAAACGTAGACCCGGAGCGCAGCAGCCTGAATGTTGTGTATCGGGATGAACCGATTCAGAAGGTGTACCACGAACTGTTTGACGAGGCGGTGGACCGTTACAATGCCAAGCAGAAGCGCAAAGACCGCTGTATCACCGACTACTATGAGCACCTGCGGACAGGTAAGCAGGAAAAGCTTTTCCATGAGCTGATCGTCCAGATCGGCAACAAAGATGATATGGGTGTCCTGACCGAGAATGGCGCACTGGCAAAGGAACTGCTGGACGAGTATATGCAGGGCTTCCAAGAGCGGAACCCGACACTGCGGGTGTTCGGGGCTTTCCTCCACATGGACGAAGCTACGCCCCATCTGCACATCGACTTCGTGCCGTATGTGTCCGGCTGGAAGGGTAAAGGACTGGACACCAAGGTGTCCTTGAAGCAGGCACTGAAAGCCTTGGGCTTTGCAGGCGGCTCCAAGCGAGAATCCGAGCTGAACCAGTGGATCAACGCCGAGAAAGAGCAGCTTGCTGCCGTGATGGAGCGGCACGGCATCGAGTGGGAACAGAAAGGCACCCACGAAGAGCACCTGTCTGTGCTGGACTTTAAAAAGCAGGAGCGTAGTAAAGAGGTAGCGGCTCTGGAAGCTGCCAAGCAGGAGTGCCAGACCGACCTGACCGAGATGCAGGAACAGCTGGAAACAGCGCAGACAGCCGTAGAAGCCGCTGAACAGCGGGTACAGAAAGCAGAGCTGACCTACCAGAAGCAGAGCCAGAAGCTGAACAAGCTGGCTCCCATTATGGAAGGTTTGGAAAACCTGTCAGCGCAATACTCCCAGCGGCCAGAAGAATGGGTGCCAGAAGCAGCCACATTTGAGACCGCCAAGAGCTATCGGGAGAAGAAGGCCATGCCGCTGATCCAGAAGTTGGTGAAGGTGCTCTTTGCCCTCCATCGGAAGTACTGGGAGGTCAAGGATGAGCGGGATAAGTATCTGCACTTCTATCAGGACGAGAAGAAAGCTACCCATCATCTAAGCCAGCGGCTGAAAGAGGTGGAGGCTGAAAATGAGCAGCTCTATGCGATGAAACGTGATTTCAGGCGAGTATGGAACTATTTCGGTGCCGAAAAGATGCAGCAGGTCATTGGGCTTATGAGGGAGCAGGAGCAGACCGCGGATAGAAGCCAGAAGAAGAACAGGCAGAACAGCGTAGAACTGTAAGCATAGTAGACCCCCGCCAGCGGATGTTGGCGGGGGTCTACTATATGGAAAGTCAAATAATTAAAATGCTCACAGCAAATTGTTTGCAAAAATGACGATGAACGGTTTTGCGTGGACTTGACGTGTTAAATAAAAAATAATATAATCAATACTGAGAAAGTTTAACTATTACAGCATGCTGTGCGAACGATAACAGGAGGAAGGAAAATGAATCAGAGCTCCTGCTTTCAAAATAACCTTGTGGATTTATCAAATGCTCCTTGGACAATGCACGAATTCTTTGCGGGGAGCGGATTGGTAGCATATGGTTTGAAAGGTATGTTCAAACCGATTTGGGCTAATGATATTAGTGAACAGAAGGCAGTCGTATACAAAGAGAATTTTGGTGACGGCTATTTTAAACTTGATGATATTAAAAATATAAATGGGAAAAATCTTCCGTTCGCGAATCTCTCGTGGGCAAGCTTTCCGTGCCAAGATTTGTCTTTAGCAGGATCTTTAGGTGGAATTCATGCATCACGTAGTGGATTGGTATGGGAATGGCTACGCGTTTTAGACGAAATGCCTAATAAGCCCAAAATTTTACTGTTGGAAAATGTTCTAGGGTTGTTGTCAACTAATGGTGGAGACAATTATAGGGTTCTCCATATGTCATTAGTGGAGCGTGGATACCGTTGTGGAGCAATCGTATTAAATGCATCTCATTTTGTGCCGCAGTCAAGACCGAGGGTTTTTATCATAGCGGTTCAAAAGGAATGCGAGATTCCGGAAGAAATAGTTCGGAATGAACCTTGCTGGCTTCATAATAAAGTGGCGGTAAAGCTTGGGAAAAATCTTCCGGACTGGATTTGGTGGTATACAGAGAAACCCGCTCGAAGAAAAATGACGCTTAAAGATGTTGTGGAAGAACAAACTCAATTCGATAAAGATGAAGCGCTAAGATTAGTGCCCCCAAGGCATCAACAAAAACTTGATATGTTAGATACAGTGTATGCTACTGGATATAGGCGCACTCGCAATGGAAAACAACAACTGGAACTTCGATTTGATGGAATTGCGGGATGTCTTCGAACACCAGAAGGTGGAAGCAGTAAGCAATATTTGGTGGTAAAAAAAGATGGGACAGTGCATGCTAGACTGCTAACAGTGCGTGAAACGGCACGTCTTATGGGGGCACCAGATAGCTTTAAATTACCGGGAAGCCAAAATGATGGATATAAGGCGATGGGGGATGCAGTGGCAAAACCGGTTGCTGAATTTTTGGGAAAGCGGTTTTTAGCTAAGATTGCGGAGGCAGTATATCAATGAAAAGCGTAGAAGATAGATTGGGAGAATTTCAAACACAAAATAATATTGCCACGAAGGGACCACTGTCACTTGTAATACAGTTTACTCGTCTTGTTCGGGATAAAGAATTTCCGTTAAATTCTGATGATTTTCAGACAAGCAGTAAAGGGCAGGTAGCTGGACTTGGTGGGGCAAATTTAAAGAAAATCTTGAAAGAACATGGGATTACACAACAGTTGTCTGCAGAGGGAGGAAGAACAAGCAGAGGCAGCATGGGTCTTATGATAAAATATGTTGACTTCCTCAATGAGTGGCATAAAGAAGAAGCCGTTGATCTTGCTGTCGTAGAAGAATTTTGGGCAGAGCAGGTTCGAGAATATTTTAGAAATCAGCCATTTGTTCTTACTGCAGATACATCCAAAACAATTGGCGCAAATTTAGATGAGCTATTCGAGCAAGCGAGAAAACGCCAAAAACAAAATCCAGGAACGCAGTATTTGGGAACAGTTCTGCAGCACCTTGTTGCTGCCAAGTTGTGCTTGATTATGCCAGAAAATTCATTTGAAATCCATGGAGCTTCCGTTGCTGATGGCCCTACGGATCGCAATGGCGATTTTGTTATCAATAATACAATCATTCATTGTACAACTATGCCCGGTGCACTGTTGATTGAGAAATGCAAAACCAATCTGCGTAATGGAACGCATCCAGTAATTATTACAATCTTTGATCGAGTACATACTGCGCTTAACCTTGCTGAAGACGCTGGACTTGCTGGACGTGTTGAAGTTTGGGACGTTCAACAATTCCTTTCTGCAAATGTGTATGAGCACAGTTTGTTTGATGAATCAAAACGTAATTCCACATTGTCAGATATTATCAGTCGGTATAATAACTGTCTCTTATACACATCTCCGAGCCCACGAGACGTAGAGGAAT
>ENA-UALR01001214-UALR01001214.1-human-gut-metagenome-genome-assembly--contig:-NODE-1214-length-11222-cov-4.526372_pt1 | contig 11222 bp, 7 predicted proteins | sample MGYA00243702_ERZ654472 | MGnify/ENA primary metagenome ERZ654472 (study PRJEB26926, sample SAMN06164398) | human gut metagenome | biome: ENVO:00009003; feature: ENVO:2100002; material: ENVO:00002003...
GGCTCGGAGATGTGTATAAGAGACAGGGCCTCCGCCGTCCCGGGGGACAGTCCCTTGTCCCCCAGCAGCAGGGTGCCGTCCAAATCGCTGAAGATGATATCAATGCGCACCGCAGATGCCTCCTGACCGCCCCGTGGCTCCTTCCGGGGCTTCGCTGTCTGTTTTGTCTATTATACCGTGTCCCGCCCCGGAATTCCACCCCGGTCTGTCCGATTTGACAAAACGCCAAATATAGTATTGCGCTTTTCCAGTTAGCCCTATATAATGTAGCGGACGAATGAATTGCAAGGAGTGGCAGCACCAGTGAAAATCATGAAGCGCAACGGCAGCGAGGCCGTTTTCGATATATCCAAAATTATTGCAGCGGTGACCAAAGCCAACAACGTTGTTGCCTCCAACCAGCGCTTGACCAAGGAACAGATCACGGCCATTGCCGACGATGTGGCGCAGGAATGCCAGAGCCGCAACCACGCCATGAACGTGGAGGAGATCCAGGATCTGGTGGAAGACGCCATCATGCAGACCAAAGCGTATGAGGTGGCCCGCAAATATATCACCTACCGCTATGTGCAGAGCCTGCGCCGTACCCATAACACCACCGACGACCGCATTCTGTCCCTCATCGAGTGCAACAATGAGGAAGTCAAGCAGGAAAACGCCAATAAAAACCCGACCGTCAACAGCGTTCAGCGCGATTATATGGCCGGCGAGGTCAGCAAGGACCTGACCATGCGTATGCTGCTGCCTGCCGAGATTGTAAAGGCACATGAGGATGGCATCATTCATTTCCATGATGCTGACTATTACGCCCAACATATGCACAACTGCGACCTGGTCAACCTGGACGATATGCTGCAGAACGGCACGGTTATTTCTGGTACCCTCATCGAAAAACCGCATTCTTTCTCCACGGCCTGCAACATTGCCACCCAGATCATTGCGCAGGTGGCATCCAACCAGTACGGCGGCCAGAGCATCAGCCTGACCCACCTGGCACCGTTTGTGGATATCAGCCGCAAAAAGATCCGCCGCGATACCGAAGCAGAGATGAAGGAACTGGGCATTGATCCCGGTGAAGAAAAGCTCTCCCAGATCGTTGAAGCCCGTCTGCGCGAGGAAATCAAGCGTGGTGTGCAGACCATCCAGTACCAGGTCGTTACCCTGATGACCACCAACGGCCAGGCACCGTTCATCACGGTATTCATGTACCTGAACGAAGCGGGCGAAAACCAGCGCCTGAAATCTGACCTTGCCATTATCGTGGAAGAAATGCTCCGCCAGCGCTACCAGGGTGTTAAGAATGAAAAGGGCGTCTGGATCACCCCCGCATTCCCCAAGCTGATCTATGTGCTGGAAGACGATAATATCCGCGAAGGCACCCCCTATTTCTACCTGACCAAGCTGGCCGCCAAATGCACCGCAAAGCGTATGGTGCCGGACTATATCAGCGAAAAGAAGATGAAGGAATACAAGCTGTCTAAGGGTGAAACCGAGGGCAACGGCGATGTATTTACCTGCATGGGCTGCCGCAGCTTTTTGACCCCCGACCGTTCCGGCACTGGCTGGAACAACGTGGCCAACGCCAAGAACTATGTGCCGGGCAAGCCGAAGTACTATGGCCGCTTCAATCAGGGTGTTGTTACCATCAACCTGCCGGATGTGGCCCTGTCCTCCGGCGGTGAGCCGGATAAATTCTGGAAAATTTTTGATGAGCGCCTGGAACTGTGCCACCGCGCCTTGCAGTACCGCCATAACCGCCTTAAGGGTACCCTGTCCGATGCGGCACCCATTCTGTGGCAGTACGGCGCTCTGGCCCGCCTGAAAAAGGGCGAGCCCATTGATAAGCTGCTGTACGGCGGCTACTCCACCATCAGCCTGGGCTATGCGGGCCTGTATGAATGCTGCAAATATATGACCGGCAAGAGCCATACCGATCCCGCCGCAAAGCCCTTTGCCCTGAGTGTGATGCAGCACATGAACGATAAGTGCAACGAGTGGAAAAACGCTGAAAATATTGATTACTCGCTGTACGGCACCCCGCTGGAATCCACCACCTACAAGTTTGCCAAGTGCCTGCAAAAGCGGTTTGGCATTGTGCCGGGCATTACGGACCGCAACTATATCACCAACAGCTACCATGTGCATGTGACCGAGCAGATCGATGCGTTCACCAAGCTGAAGTTTGAAAGCGAGTTCCAGCGCCTGTCTCCGGGCGGCGCCATCAGCTATGTGGAAGTGCCCAATATGCAGGATAACCTGGAAGCTGTCATCAAAGTGATGCAGTTCATCTATGATAACATCATGTACGCAGAGCTGAACACCAAGAGCGACTACTGCCAGGTGTGCGGCTATGACGGCGAGATCAAGATCGTGGAGGACGACGGCAAGCTGGTGTGGGAGTGCCCGCACTGCCATAACCGCGACCAGAGCAAGCTGAACGTTGCCCGCCGCACCTGCGGCTACATCGGTACCCAGTTCTGGAACCAGGGCCGCACCGCCGAAATCAAGGACCGCGTGCTGCATCTGTAAAACGTATAAAGATAATAGAATAAACAAAATGAGGCGTATCCACGATATATGGATACGCCTCATTTTGTTGCTAAGATAGCTAATAAAATAAAGCGAATATAGAAAAGAAAAAATCTATACCGTAAAGCAACCGCCCGGTACAAATCCTGTACCGGGCGGCTGCTTTATGATGAAATAGCAGAGAATGGCAGAAAGTTACAGCTGGTCGATGGTGGGGTAGCTGTCAATGGCACCGTAGCGCTGCACACTGTAACCGCAGAACCGGTTGGAAAAATCCAGCCACTGGTTCAGCTGGTCCGCCTGCAGAGCGGGCAGGGCGGCGCGGTCCACCCCGTTTTTGTGCAGCTGCCACAAGAACGAGCCGATGAACCCGTCCCCGGCGCCGGTGGTATCCACGGCCTTTACCGGCTTGCTGGCGGAAAAGCCGTGGGCGGTGCGGGTGTGAGCGTGGGCACCGGCGCTGCCGCAGGTGTAGAGCACCAGCTGTACATGGCCCACAAACAGGCTGGGCAGGGCGGCTTCAATATCACTGGTGCCGGTCAGAAATTCCAGCTCTTCGTCCGAGATTTTGACCACATCGGCCAGCGGCAGGAACTCCAGCACCGTGCGGCGCAAAGCATCACGGTCCGGCCACAGCGGAAAGCGCAGGTTGGGGTCAAAGTCAATGATAGTCCCGGCGCTGCGGGCTGCGGCAATGGCAGTTTTGTGGGCTTCCCGCATGGGGCTTTCCACCAAGGCAACGCTGCAAAAATGCAGGGCATAGGCGTTGGCAAACAGGCTGGTATCCACCTGCTCCGGGGCGTACAGCAAATCGGCTGAGGGCTTGCGGTAAAAACTGAACGTCCGGTTGCCGTCCGCTTCCAGCGAAACAAAAGCCAGGGCGGTGTTGGCTTTGTCCGTCAAACAGATGTGGCTGGTATCAATGCCGCAGGCAGCCAGTTCATCAATGATCTTGTGGCCGAACGGGTCATCTCCCAGCTGGGTCAGCAGGGCAGAATCCCCACCCAGGCGGGCATAAGCACCGCACACGTTGGCGGGCGCGCCGCCCACACGGGGGCTGAAAGAAGGAACCTCGGCAAAGGAACAGCCGGTTTTGGACGGAATCATATCGATCAGCGCTTCGCCGATCGCATACAAGGTATCATGTGCCATGGAATGTCCTCCGTTAAATCGAAAGGGAATACAGGGTGCTGCCTGCGCCGCAAAGCTGCACGGCAACCTTGCCCGCTGCCGGGTAATACCGGGTGGAAAGCACCGCGGCACCGTCGTTCAGGAATATTTCCAGCGAGGAAGCATCCCCTACAACACGCAGGCTGCGGCAGGGGGCATCCAGCACAGCCTTGCGCTCGGTGCGCCCGGCGGCAATCGCTGCATCGGTAAAGCGCAGGGTACAGGTGCGCTCCGCTTCGGTGTGAGTCAGGGTCAGGCCGTTGGCAATGGTCAGGACAAAATCCCCGGCGGGGGCGGCGGTCAGGTCAAAGCAGGGGTCCGTTTCAACCGTTTCGCCATCTGCCGGCTGGCGGGCTTCGCCGCGCAGGGCGTTCAGCTCGGCGGCGGGGGCTTGCAGCAGGCAGCCATTGCCGTCCTGGGTCAACACGCGGGGCAGGGTCAGGCAGTGCTGCCAGCCATACTCCACGGTGGGGTTGGTGTAATCGGCATCCGGCATGCCCATCCAGCCAAACTGGATGCGGCGGCCATCCGCGGCGGCAAAGCTTTGGGGCGCGTAATAGTCAAAGCCATCGTCCAGGGCGTGGAATTCGCTCAATGTGCAATCGGTGCGCCAGTCACCCTGCAGGGCAAAGTAACCGCAGCCGTACACGTTCTGGCAGGCAATGCCCTGGGGCGACACCGCCAAAAACCACTGGCCGTCCAGCTCAAACAGGTCGGGGCATTCCCACATGTAGCCAAAGGCTTTGGGGGTAGTGATGGTGTTGATGTGGTTCCAGTGCAGCTTGTCGGCGCTTTCAAACACCAGCACTTCGCCATGGTCGTCCAGTGTTCGGGCACCCAGCACCATATAGTAGCGCCCATCCAGTGCAAACACTTTGGGATCGCGCACATGGCAGGTCAGCCCGGCGGGATAATCCTGGTTGTACATCAGGCAGCGTTTGTTGTCCAGATGGATGGCATCGCGGCTGGTGGCAAGGCAGACATTGTGCCCGCGCCCCTGCTTGATGTAGTCATATTCGCCGGGGTGCTTGACATTGCCGGTATAGTACAGGTACAGCATGCCGTCCTCCACCAGAGCGGAGCCGGAATAAACGCCATGGCAGTCAAACGGTTCGTCCGGGTACAGCATTACGGGCAGGCGTTCCCAGTGGAACAAATCGCGGCTGCGCACGTGCCCCCAGTGCTTGACCCCTCCCGTGGGGTCAAACGGGCCGTACTGATAAAATACATGGTATTCATCGCCGATCTGGCACAGCCCGTTGGGGTCGTTCAGCCAGCCCACAGGGGGTTGAACATGCAGCTTCTGCCGGTGGGGATCCGCCGTCACACGGGCGGCCCCGGCGGCTTCCACCATGGGGACAAGACGCTTCAAATCACGCTGCAAGGCATTCATAACAGGTAGCTCCTTATTGATTGAGAGGGGAAAACATCAGGCTTTGGCTTCCTCGGCTTCGGGGGTCCAGATCACCCAGGTCACAGCGAAGGAAACGCCGAAGGAAATTGCCATCATGATGAGGTACTGCAGCGGCATGTGCAGATGCAGCAGGATGCCGAAGATGCCGGTCACGCCAGTGCCGGTGGCACCCAGGCCAGTCACGCTGGCATACAAAGCGCCGCAGGCGCCGCCGACCAGGCCGCCGATAAAGGGCTTAAAGTAGCGCAGGTTGACGCCGAAGATGGCGGGCTCGGTAATGCCCATGCAGGCAGAAAGGGCGGAGGGCAGGGCCATAGACTTAACTTTGGCGTTCTTGCTCTTGAGGGCAACGGCAAAAGCGGCACCGCCCTGGGCAACGTTGGCGGCACTGGCCAGGGGCAGCCAGTAGGTGAAGCCAAACTTGGCCAGCTGGCCAAGGTCGATCAGGGTGTACATATGGTGGATACCGGCCACAACGGTGACGGCGTACAAACCGCCCATGATGAAGGAACCGATGCCGAACGGCAGCTGAATTAAAGCCTGAACGCCGTTGATGATGCCGTCCTCCAGCGTGGTGAAGATTGGGCCGATGACAGCGAGGGTGAGATAACCGGTAACGAAAACGGAGACCAGCGGGGTAACAAACAGGTCGATCATGGCAGGCACAACTTTGTGCAGCCGCTTTTCAATCTGGCACATCAGCCACACGGCAATAATAACGGGGATAACGTGGCCCTGGTAGCCGACCAGCGGAATTTTGTACAGCCCGCCAAACACCGATTGGTAGGTCTGCACGCCCTCAGAAGCAACGGTCCAGGCGTTCTGCAGGTTGGGGTGGATCATGATCATGCCGATGACAGCACCCAGGAACTGGTTGCCACCAAACACCTTTGCGGCGGAGAAGGCGATCAGGATAGGCAGGAAGGTGTACGCCGTGTTGGAGAACAGCTGGGCAAACACATAGATGGAACCGCTGGTATCAATGTTCAGGAAGCCGTTGTTGACCATAAAGTTCAGCGCTTCCATAATGCCCATCAAAAAGCCGGAAGCCACGATGGCCGGAATGATGGGAACAAAGATATCGCCCAGCGTCTTGATGGCCCGCTGGTACCACGGCGCTTTGGAAGCGGCAGCCTGTTTGACTTCCTCCTTGCTGGCACCGGTGATTCCGGCCAGGGCGGTGAACTCGTCATACACCTTGTTCACAATACCGGTGCCGAAGATGATCTGCAGCTGGCCCTGGGCTTCAAATACGCCCTTGGCGCCCTCAGCATTTTCAAGCTCTTTTTTGTTCACCTTGGAATTATCCGCAATCACCAGGCGCAGGCGGGTTGCGCAGTGTGCGGCCGATACAATGTTGGAAGCACCGCCGATGTTGTCCAGTACCTGCTGGGCTGCTTTCTTGTAATCCATGTTGCACGCTCCTTCTTTTATCTGTTGGCCCGGTAGGAGGTTCCGGGGCCTGTTTCATTTGACAGCTTTATTATATACGAAGGTGAGTGCTTTTTCTATTGACCAAACGACCCAACTTGCAAAGAATCTGTTATCGATTTCACACAGTTTCACACCGTTCTTTGGTAAAATGCACAAAAAACAGGGGGCTGCATGGAAAGGGTGCACAAAACAAAAACTTCCCCGCAGTGATGCAGGGAAGTGTGGCGCAAAGGATGCCTGTTATAGCGACCAGACATTTTCATCTGAGTTGTCATCCCCGGTGGAGGCCCGGCATTTTAACTCATAATCCAGCTTAATCATCTGCGGCTCGGCATGGGGGTCCGCCAGCATGTCCAGCAGCAGGCGGGCGGCTTTGTCCCCGGCGGTGCGGTAATGCAGATGGGCGCTGGTCAGCGGCACATAGGCAACGCGGCCAATGCGGTTGTCGCCCACAGCGGCAATCATGATGTCCTCCGGCACCCGCAGACTGTGGCTGCGGCAGTATTGCAGCGCACCCAGGGCGATGGAGTCGGTCGCGCAGAACAGGCAGTCCAGCCCCGGCGCACGGCCAAACAGCTGGTCCGCCTGGTGGTAGCCGGATTCCATGTTGAACTTGGCAATGCTCATTCGCTGCGGCTGGGGCACGAGACCTGCATCCCGCAGCGCACTGTCAAAGCCTTCGCGCCGGGCAAGGCCGACGGCTTTGTCCAGCAGGGTCACGCCCAGGTAGCCCGGCTTGCGCCGCCCCTTTTGCAGCATGTGGGCGGTGGCTGCCTGCGCCGCGCCGAAATCATCGTGGAACACGCAGCTGAACCCGGGATACTGCTGCCCCACGATTACCACCGGCACATGCAGGCTTTGCAGCACCGCATGGTGTTCCGGGGTAAACATGGTGGCAATCAGGATAATGCCGTCCACCGTATCATGCCGCAGGGTATCCAGCGCGCGCACTTCGCGGGTGTTGTCGTTGGCGGTGTTGATCAGCAGCAGCTGGTAGTTCTGGTCGTCCAGTACCCGGCTGATGCCCTCCACCATGCGGGCGCAGCTTTCGCTGCTCAGCCGCGGCATGATCACCCCAATCTGCCGCGTGCGGCGGGTGCGCAGCATCTGGGCCTGCATACTGGGGCGGTAGCCGGTGGCTTCCACCGCAGCGGCAATCTGGGCGCGCTTTTCGGCGCTTAAGTACCCGCCGTTAAAATAGCGGCTGACTGCTGCCTTGGATACCCCGGCATATTGGGCAAACGCGGTAATGTTCATAGGCCGCACTCCTGTCCGGCTGCCGGCGGGGGAAACCTGCCGGTGCACTTTTTTATCAGTATAATGCAGAAACTGGCAGGGTGCAACGGGAAAGAGCGGAGGAAAGAAAAATAAGAATGAATGGCATGAGGCAAAGAGTAAAATAGACAAAAAACGGGGATTGAATTTGTGCTTTTGACGGAGAAAAAAGAATGAAAGCTGAATACAAAAAAGCACACAGCTAAAAAGATTTACCAGAATGAATTTGGTGTAAAAGTTATCTTCCACGCTGGCACAGGATGAAAAGGTATGCTATAATATAATATTAGTTACACGATGAAAAAGTAAGATGCCCCTGATGCCGATGCGGATGTGCGCGGGGCAATGATATGTGTTTAGTGAGGAAAAAGAATGGGACTGCTGCAAAAAATTCAGGCAAAAACCGAGGAAGCCCGCGCGAAGGAAAAGATCCGCCCGCTGCTGGAAAGCCGCATGATGCGGGACATCCTGCTGGAGATCGGCCAGCGCGGCAACGAAGCGCTGGACCCGCAGTCCGTTCCATTGGCTATGCGTCGCCGCGCCACCCAACTTGCCAGCGAAAGCGGCCTGAGCGGCCTGAAGCAGTGCGCTGTGGATGAACTGCATCTGGACGAATCGGGAATCACGCTGGTCTGCAAGGGGGAGCACACGGCATTTTTGTATGCAGACTATAACTATGAAAACATTGAGGATACCGACTGTTTGCCCGCTGTGGCCGAATACCTGGTGCAGCACATGCGCGGCTATTATAACATTACCCGCAGCTTTTACAGTGTGCCCAAAGCCAACGGCCATGTGGAGGAAAAGACCCGCGAGGTGACCGTGGTGCGCCACCACGAGGATACCCCCTTTGCCCCCGGCCCGGTGCAGAAACAGCATTTGTTCTGATGTACATGAGATATCCCCCAGCATACAGGAATTATGCCGCCCCGCATCTTGACGCGGGACGGCATTTTTGCTATACTAATTTAGTATCCGGCAGGAACCCAGAACATGGAGCATTCCCCAAGAGGTCGTAAGAGGGAGCACTCGAAATCACACCCTGCGGGAAGCTCCTTGCAACAAAATTAAATAGGCAGATGTACTCAAGAGGTCGTAAGAGGGAGCACTCGAAAGTTTGCATCCGGCAGGTCACCTTGTCCGCAGGAAATCCTATAACGGCGGGCTTTATCGGGTGTCGCGTACCCAACTTTTCATCGTTATCTTGCATCGAAATCTCGCATTTTTCCAAACGCTGTGCGAGGCGGTGCGATAAAAACTAAATAAGCAGACGTATCGAAGCGGTCGTAACGAGATTGACTCGAAATCAAGCAGGCATTTTGGAAGTTACTGCTGATTTTCTAACGACCCATCGTCAAAAACGCACCATTTTCTACAATTGAATATTTGCTGTTCTCTCCTACTTTTCTCTCCTTTTTCCGGAGAAGATTTTGGAGGATTACTATAGGGAGCATTACCCAAGAGGTCGAAGGGGTCGCACTCGAAATGCGATAGGGCGTTTGTAGCGCCGCCAGAGTTCAAATCTCTGATGCTCCGCCAATCAACGGTACAGCGTGCTTTTTTAAGCACTTTGTACCGTTTTTTTTATGCAAAAAACGGTATTTTTGAGTTTGACAATTTCATAACAGGAGAGAAAGCGCCCTGTTTTGGAGAGAAATCACACTTTTTTAAGTGTCATTTCCCGGATTTGAACCCATTCCAAGCCCGTTCAGCATCGCTTCTGCCGAAGAAACCTTGGAAGCGTAGTCCAAATGCGAATAAATATTCGCGGTGGTAGAGAAATCGCTGTGTCCCAGCCACTCCTGAATCATCTTCATCGGGACACCGTTTGCCAAAAGCAAACTGGCGCAAGAGTGGCGCAAATCGTGAAAGCGGATGCGCCGCAGATGATAATTTTGCAAGATAATCTGGAACGAATTGGAGAGATAATCCGGCTTGAGCAGATTGCCCATTGCGTCTACGCAGATGTAGTCTGCGTATTTTTTGTTGTAGCACCTACCGCACAGCTTGCGGTTTTCTTTCTGTTCCTCCTGCAAGGCCAGTAGCCGTTCCCGGAAAACCGGTACAAGCGGCAAGGTGCGCTTGCTGGATTTGGTTTTTGTGCCATTGGATTCTACAAGCACTTCTTTTCCATCCAGCCGAACCGTTGTGACCGTGTGGCAGATTTCAATCGTGTTCTGCTCAAAGTCCACAGCAGCCCATTTCAGCCCTACAACCTCGCTGCGGCGCAGACCATAAAAGGCGGTCAACATAACTGCCACCTCAATTTTACTGCCGCGCACAGCGTCGAACAGCGCGTTCATTTCGTCCTTGCTGTAAAAGTTCCCGGTAAATTCGTTTTTCTTTGGGCGGTCTACCTTGTCGGCAGGGTTCACATCGATCAGGTCTGTTTTCACTGCGTATTTCAAGGCGCGGTGGATAACCGCATGATAGTGAATGACCGTATTGGGCTTCACACGCTCCAACTGCTCCTGATAAAATGCTTGGATATGAACCGCTTTCAGGTCGCCCAGCGTAACGCCGAGATTTCTAAAGTAAGGAATGATCCTGCTGTTCGACAGTTCTTTGTAGCTTGCGTAGGTTGTCAGCTTGACGGTTGACTTTGCGATTTCCAGCCATTGCACCAGATAATCCGCAAACAGCATGGCTTTGCTGGGCGGACCGTTGGGGTCAACGGGTGGCTCAAAGTCGTCTTGCAGCTCACGCATCATCGCCTCGGCGCGCCGTTTGTTGCCCTTGATGGGCAAGCCCGTGGATTGCCATTTGGTTTTGCGTTTGCCGTCATAAGTTTTGTAGGTTAATACCACATAATAGATACCATTTTTTTCTTGCAGATGTCCTGCGACCATAAATAAATACCTCCTTCGGTTTGGGTCGCCCCCGATCTGCTGTTGACAAGAACAGCATAACGCATCGGCGCAAAACAATCAACACTGTCGATTCTCTGCTCGACAGTGTTGACCGCAAATCTGAAGGTAGGTAAACAGGTGGGCTTTGGGAATGCGATACGAGCGCCCGATTTTCATTGCTGGAATTTTGCCCTCGTGCAACAGCTTGTACCCCGTTTTGGTGCTGATTCGCAGGGCATCGCACATCTGCTCGATGTTCATCACATCGGGATACTTGCGCAGCATCACACGGTAGGCATCGCGCTGGTTAAATCCTTTGCTGCTTATACAAAACACCTCTTTTTTGAAAATTTGCGGATTTAATTCCACAAGCATGGCGGTCACTTGTTGAAAACTTGTGGCCGCCATAATCTGGAATCAAATTTTATACCCTATTCGACACTACTCCCCGGATATAAGGGCGAACCACCGGCCCGGCTGCTGGAAACAGCTCCCACTTCCTGTACCACATTGTTGGCAGTACCGCCGACGCCTTGAGAGCATCGCCACGG
>ENA-UALR01001215-UALR01001215.1-human-gut-metagenome-genome-assembly--contig:-NODE-1215-length-11220-cov-5.909987_pt1 | contig 11220 bp, 9 predicted proteins | sample MGYA00243702_ERZ654472 | MGnify/ENA primary metagenome ERZ654472 (study PRJEB26926, sample SAMN06164398) | human gut metagenome | biome: ENVO:00009003; feature: ENVO:2100002; material: ENVO:00002003...
CTCTACGTCTCGTGGGCTCGGAGATGTGTATAAGAGACAGTTATAATCTCCTACATAAGTCAGCTTTCCATCATCAAATGCCTTCTTAACGGCATCAATATACCATGATTTTTTATCGTAAGTAACCTGGCTTATGTTATCAAGACAATTGCTTGCATTCATAAGAGATGTTACAGGTGTAGATGAAACAAGCATATTAGTCACAGGTGTTTTTAATATTACTGTGTCAGAATCAACTCCTGATGGTGCAGACATTCCGTCCGGAACCAGTAAAAGCTTTGACTGCTTTGATACGATTGCTGTATCCTCATCTCTGTTAGTTATTGTGATGAGTTTGTAGCCACCCTTGTAATAATCTACAGAGAACAGCTTGGCATACTGTAATTCCATTGAATGGTCGTATACAAGTTCTCCATCATAATTGCCCTCGTTACCTGATTTCTTTTCTGTTCCACATCCACTCATTACAAGTGTAGACACAAGCATTACAAGCATAAGTATGAGTGACAGAAATCTTTTTTTCTTCATTTTCATTCTCCTTTTCCTTTCTCATGAAGTGATTGGATGATTCCGTCATTATCTGCAGAAAAGGAACAGACACTTGTGTCTGCATAAAAAACAATAGTCAGTTGTTCTCGCAACGACTATTATGGCTCTGCCTGTAAGCCGGTCTTCTGACTCACAGATCATAAGCAATATCCGCCTTCCCAGAATAAGAATAAATACTTCTTCCAGTGGCATAATGGATATCGCCTCCCTGTATACAGCAGCGGAACTGTTCAGGATTCCCACCTGATTCCCTGAAGTACATATATACTTCGCTTACAGTGATTATTTCGTTATCATCTGGATTATATCCAGCGTTTATTATTCCATATTATTACTAGAAATGCAATTGTTTTTCTTTTTTACTATAACTGTTGTAAGATACCCTTGTGCCTCTTCAAGTTCATCCAGACCATGATATATCTTTTCATTGTCCATGCCACAATTCGAAACTGCATTTATTTCATATGATTCCCCTGTTGTTTCCTGTCTGAGACGCAGTGCTGAAATCAACGCTTTCAGCCCCTTTCCCGACTTCATATACACACATGTTCCATCATATGAAAATGTATCCTCAGGTTTATACGCTGACGGGATAATATGAATTTCTTCATTCTTCTCTCCAAGTGATATCCCAAGTCTTGCTGCAACAGAGCAAAATGAAGGAACACCAGATATTATCTGTGCTCTCCAGCCATTTGCTTCTGCTCTTTTATGCATGTACATATATGTAGAATATATAGACGGATCACCTATTGTAAGCATTCCTACTTTCTGGCCTTTGCTCAAATATCCTTCTATGTTTTCATATATTTTATTATGTGAAATTTCAAGTTTTCCTTCATCCTTAATCATTGGAAATGGCATGCATAATACAGGCTTTTCCGAAATTTCATGATAAGCCTGCTCTGCTATGCGGTATGCATAACACTCTTCCTTTGACACTGCCGGAATCACTATCAGGTCGCACTCCCTGATTACCTCCAGTTCCTGCAATGTCATCTGCTTCGGATTACCTGTGCCAACTCCAATACCATACAATATGCCTGATTGTTCATCCGGTATGTACTCAAGCTGTGTTACGGCTTTCTGCAAATGTGACAGATACACCTGTCTTACTGCCGGATATTCGCCAATTCCTTTCAGGACACATTCCGGCGCATATCCTTCTTCTTTTAATATACTTGCAAATGAATCACTCTCTCCTGCCATATCATTATTGGCATGATCTCCTGCCACTAACATAAATGGTGCAAGAACTACTCTTGTATTAACAATCCCTTCATCTTTCATCTGCCTGATTACATCCTGAATTGTTCTCTTTCCCTCAACTGTTGCAATATAAACAGGATGTCTGGCATACGCCCTTAATGCCTGCTCAATTATCATATAGCTTTCATCAGCCGAATGCTCCGTTCCATGCCCCATAAAAATCAAAGGTGAATCACCGGCTATTTCCTTTAATGACTCCCACAGTGCCTTCGAAACATCTGTGTAATCATCCACATTTGACAAAAGTGCATCAGCTGTAACTATCTTTTCAAAAAAAGTTCTGCATTGTTCAACTGCATTTTTCATCTGATTATTCTCTATGCCATCTATTACATGAGTTGGAAATACCACAACCCCGGTTACGCCCTGCTCTTTTAGACTCATAAGGGCTTCCAGCGGACTTTTTGCATCAATATGCTCATCCTGCTTCATATGATTTCTTACAATCCTGCTTGATACAGCCTCTTCTATAATCGTATCAGGATAAAACATTGATACCTGATTCTTAATAGCTGTAATATTCTTTATTCTTGTCTCTGTATATGTAGTTCCAAAACTTACTATAAGAATAGCCTTTTTCATTGTGAGTTTCTTCTCCTATCTCATCTTTTCAGATAAAAACTTTACTATGTAATCATAATTTTCCGGAATATGCGGAAATGTACAATTCGTACAATCCTTTATCCGTTTCCCGCTTTCTCTTGTTATATACCGCGGTGTTCCCGGACAATCCTCATAGCAGTTCATGGGACAATAACAAAAAAGGCAGTTGAAATCCTGCCCTTCTTCTATCTTATGACATGGGTAATATTTACACTGGTCGTTCTTAAAATACCTGTAGCTGTTCTGTGTCATAACAGTCTCCTTATAACCTCACCAATATCCTTATTAACACATACAGATTTGTCCCTAATCTCATCCGGCGCATATGCCTGTCCATAGTTAAGACATATATAATGCGCATGCTGCCATTTATCTGTCATCTGCCAAAACGGATATTTTATTATAACAGGTGTATTATACCCTATACCAAGTTCTATGAAAACAATATTTTAATTTTTATGTCTCTCTAAAAACTGTTCATACCTCTGCACATATTCTTCTGCATTTTGTCGGTCTTGCCATATCTTCTCAGCCATTTTCTCAGCTTGTTACAGTAATAGTTTATAACAATAGTACAATACAGATGTGGGTGAATGCTTATATTTTTGTACAATCCATTATGATTTTCTGACACATATCATATCCTAACACAGAGCTGTTCAAAGCCAGTGTATAATTGCCTGCCATTCCCCATCTCTGCTCCGTGTAAAAGTTATAATTTGTCATACGTCTTTTATCTGTGTCTGCCATCATTTTGACTGCTTCCTTCTCTTCAACATTATATAAGCCCATGATACGCTGTACTTTTTCTGGCATATCCCCATGAATAAACACATTTAACACATCATCCCTGTCTTTAAGAATATAATCAGCATTTCTTCCAACGATTACGCAAGGCTCCTTTCCAGCCAACTCCAAAATAACTTTTCTCTGTGCTTCATATACAATATCTTCTATGGACTTTCCTGTAATGTCACGTCCAGCAAATGCATATGCAAATAAACCTTTCTTTGGAGATAACTCAGCATTTTCCTTAATATACTCCGGTGATAAGCCTGACTGTTCTGCAATCTGTCCAATGATATCCTTATCATAATATGTAACTCCAAGTTTCTTTGCCACTTCTTCACCGATAAATCGACCACCGCTTCCAAATTCCCTGCTGATTGTAATAATCCTTTTTGCCATTTACGATTCCTCCTTAATTTAAAACATCTACTTTATTCTTTCTGATTCTCTTTAAAAATACATATCCTGCCAGACATGAAACAACCTCAGTTATTGGGAATGCCCACCAGATAAGAGAAACTCCCATCTGACCATTTCTGACAAACACAGAAAAAATTCCAGACAGTGGCAGGATAATGATAAGCTGTCTCAGAAGAGAGATAACCAATGATTCAACGCCGCCATCCAGTGCCTGATAAATTCCCTGATAAGCAACATTTATTCCAGCAAACAGAAAGCTTATTGAGATTATCCTCATTGCTCCAATAAAATATTCTCTTGACTGTCCTGCATTGAACAAAGTTGCAAAAGCTCCAGGAAAAATTTCCGTAATTGCAATTCCTAGAATCATTAGTACAACGGTATAGAGCAGTCCATACCTGATCCCATCTTGAATTCTCTTTTTACTTCTCATACCATAAGCAAATGCAATAATCGGAGTGATTGCATCTCTAAGCCCAAAGGCAAGGAACAATACAAACTGCTGTACTTTATAGAACAATCCATATGCAGTCTGTGCTGAAGGGCTGAATTTCAAAATCAGATTCATCACATATACCATGATAGACATAAGTGCCTGTGCAATAATTGCAGGAAGTCCAATTGCATATATTTCCTTGATTATTCTGCTATCCGGTTTCATATACTTTACATCATGTTCAAATTCCTTATTCAGTTTCATATGAAATACAAACAATAATATTGCAGACGCAACCTGTCCAATAACAGTTGCATATGCAGCCCCCTTAACTCCCATTTCAGGAACCGGTCCAATACCATAAATCATAATAGGATCAAGAATAATATTTACCACTGCTCCAACTACCTGACCAATTGTAGAATAAAGAGAACGTCCGGTTGCCTGCAGCAGCTTTTCAAATAGTGAAAAGAAAATAATTCCAAATGAAATTACACAGCATATTCTTAAGTAATCTGTTCCCATTAATATAACTTCAGGGTCAATTGTCTGTGATGAAATATATGCTCTTACTCCAAAAATCCCAAACAACAGGCACACCACATAAATAATCACTCCAAGAAACAAACTGTTTCCCGCAACTTTTGCTGCTTTTTTACCATTTCCCTGTCCAAGTGTTCTTGCAAGAAGTGCATTTGTTCCCACACCTGTTCCGATTCCAACTGCTACCATGAGCATCTGAACTGGAAACACCAGTGTAAGTGCATTAAGTGCCGCCTCACTTCCTGATCTCATGTTTCCAACAAAGGCACTGTCTACAATATTGTAAACCGCTTGCAATGCCATAGATAAGATCATCGGTATTCCCATCTGAACCATGAGCTTATTTACCGGCATCTCTCTCATCTTGTTACTTTCTGCCATTTTATAATCCTCCTTGTTTTGCGAAGCAAAATCCGACCCCTTTGGTGAGGAGAGGATTCAGCCTCCTTTTTTTGCATAAAAAAAGTGTGTACTTATCTCATAAGCTGGACTTACGCTGATAAGCTACACACTTTAAAATGCATTATATATTTTCATAATGTGCGACAGCAGACGCACAAAAAACGAGCAGCAAAACTGGATTTACGCTAGTCTGCTACTCGTTTAGAAGTTATTATATTTTTCTTTTTGAAAATTGTCAAACAAAAATTATCTTAACCCTGCCAGATATGTACGATCAAAATGTGCCATATTCTGTTTGCCAATAAATGCTCGCAATGCGATTGCTTTTTCAAATTATAACTGTTATAATTTATGTGGTGCTACCCTACACGGTAGGCGGTTATCCTCCATCAGAGAGTTATAGCTCTGTTTACATAGAAATCCGACTTGGAAATCTATCAAGGAGGTTTGTGCTTATGCTTACAACGGAGCTTTTTATAGCCATCATCAGCTTATGTATTACTTGCTTTGCTCTTGGTTATACTATTGGTTCTAAGAGCAAAAAATAAACACAAAACAACCGCCACGGTCTGCTAAACTTGGCGGTTGTTTTAACCAAAAAATATATCAGGCTAACCGTCTATCGGTAGCGCCTCTTTAATTATATTATCATTCAACGGGTTTTATGTCAAACATGTTATCTTTATTTCAGGTTCAAAATCTTTTGAACATCATTAGCCGTCATGCCAATTAAGCACGCTCACGAGCTCATCAATCAACTTTTTCAACCGGCCATGACTTTCTGAGTGCCACATAGGAAATCAGAAAATTTGCAAACCAGCCGGCTGGTACAGCAAGCCAGACAAACTCTATACCAAAACGCGGTGCACAAATCATAGCAACTGACAGACGGATTGCAAGGTTAACCATATTAGCTATAAGAAATGGCCGCATGATTCCCAGCCCACGAAGGACTCCATCCGTTGCCATCTTGATACCCATGAAAATGAAAAAGTAACCTAACCATTTCATGTAATCCCCTGACACCTGATATGCCAAAGCTGTTCCATCTTTACCAAGGAACAGCGAAGAAATGTGTGTATGCAGTGTCTCAATGACTATGAAAGCAAGGACTGCAAAACATATATCTAACACGAGTGCAGCATGATATCCTTTTTTGATACGCCCAATTTTCTTCGCGCCAAGATTCTGGGAAACATAAGGTGACACTGCATTTCCAATGGATACAAATATAAGAGCAAATACATTTTCTACTCTCATTGTCGCAGCATAACCTGCGAGTGCCTGTGTACCAAAAGGATTTACAACTGCCTGTACTATCATCATGCCAATTGATACTGTGGACTGCTGAAGAATTGATGGTACGGCAATCTGAAGCATTGAACGTAACTCCTTCCTGTCAAACCATTCAAAGTGACTTTTATACCTGCGCATCCGGCAAAAGAAAATTATAAATGAAAATACTGCTGAAATACCCTGTGCAATCAGGGTTGCAAGAGCTGCGCCAAACACGCCAAGTCCTAAACCAGCAACCATCCAAAGATCCATCAGAATATTTAAGATGGAAGAAAATATCAGAAGCACCAACGGAATCTTTGATTCACCGATTGAAGTAAACATTGTTGAAAGAATGTTGTACATAAACAGAAACGGAAATCCCACAAAATAAACACGAAGATACAGTACTGCTTCATCCAGTATATCAGCTGGTGTCTGTAATAAACTCATCATTGAATGTGATAACCCGAAACCAAAGATTCCCAATAATATACTTAGAATCAGGAAACTGATTAATGATGTTGATACAATGGTCTTCATTTTACTATAATTTCTTGCACCAAAATAACGGCTCACAAGCACCCCGGCACCAAGTGCCACACAAATAAATACATTTGTGAGAGCAGCACAGGCTCCGACAGCCGCAAGTGCAGATGAACCGACAAACTGACCGACAATAATTGAGTCAGCCATATTATATACCTGTTGGAAAAAACTGCCCAGAATCATGGGCATGGCAAAAACAGTCAGTGCTTTAAGGGGCGCATCGGTAATTAAATATTCATCCTTTGACATTCTCTTATTTCTCCTTGAATTTCTCGTTTTTATTCTCTCCCCATATACCCCCTGATATAATTCACAGCATCACTTATTTCATCAATAATCTTATCTGGAATCTGCAGATTATACTGTCTTAAATCCACATCCTGTAATAACTGTCCAAGGCTTGTACCCTGATTGTATTGAACAATAAACAGGCTGTATAGAGGTATTTTGTCCCCGAATACATCCATATAATTATTAACAAGTGAGAAGTTGATAGTTCCTAGCATTGTGTGACATTCAACAAGATACAATTTATCAGGAATGTAGTCATACACATGCATTTTATCATTCTTAATCTCTTCTAACAATAATTCCTGCCCATTTTCTGATTCAGCATCCATATCTTCTTCATAAAAATCTGATTCTGACGCAGCAGTTGTATCCTCACTTGAAGGGATTTCTTCTGCTGTCTCCGGGAATTCTGATATATCAATTCCTTCAAACAAAATACTCATATCCCCTAGATTATTATCTTTTTCTCTCTCACCAACCTTGAGATCCCAGTCATCAACAAACTGCTTATAATTGCCATAATTGTTCTTAAGAAATTCCATGTTATCATATATTTCCTGTTCATTGACTCTCATCTTTACAATGGTAAGAATTGCATTGCCAAGCTGATCAATCGTTCCCACATATTTGCCGGTAAATACATCATCCTTTAACACAAGCGACAGAAATAATGGTTCTCCTGACACATTTTTATAACCAGTATCAACAAATACATTGGTTGCATCATAACTTGTTACCATCTTAAGCTTAACATCCATATATATAATATGTTCATATGGATCAGCCAGAACATAATCTATTATCTTAGATATAGTCGGTGTTTCCACTGTTTCATCCACATTTTTTCTAATATTATATAAAACTTCTTCTTCTCTTCTCAAATAAATATTCTTGTATATATTGGTCATTGTCCCTGCCTCCCCTCTCACTGTATAAGCTTCATAAGTTCAGGAATAACTGCCTTCAATTGTTTCTGTACCTCATAAGGAATCTTTCCATAATCAATATTATCTGCCATATGGATTATTGCAGTATACTGATATTGCGGAATTGTTAATGTATATGCGCTTCCGACAAACAAAGAATTAATAATACTTACATTAATCTTTCCAAATAATGTCGTTATCTCCGCTATTACATATGTACCCCTCTTAACCTCATAGACAACCGGCAAATTATTAATATTCATGCTCTGGATAATTGTCTGCTCCATCTCCACGGCATAATTACTATCATCACCGGTATACATCATCTCCTGCTTTTCTTTTATCTTGTTACTGATAAAATCGACAGTTTTAGGAATCAGTGGCTTTAGTTCTCTTTTAGCACGCTGCCATCCAATCAGATAGCTATAATAAACAATGTCATTCTTGTGCGCCTTATTAAATGGCAGTATGGATAATGACGCTGCTATCTTATTAAGCGTTCCGCAGTAACTTCCTACAAATGCGTCGCCTCTTTTAGTAAGATTAATATAAATAAGTTCTTTAGTATCAGGTTTTATATATCCTGTTTCAACCAGGGCATTAGTCGCTTTATGAACACTTTGTGGTGCCATTGAAGCATCCATATGATAAATTCTGTTTTCTATATCTTCATTGACATATGAAACAATATCTTCAACACTAATCTGACCAGCATACACATGGAGCAGATAGGCTATATTATTTTTAAGACTCTCGATTCCCATAATTGTATAGCCTTCTGCAATGGTAACATTCCTTGATTCCACACTGACCCCTTTACTTTGATTACTAAAAACTCTCTTATTTCCTGATGGACAATAAAATGTGAGGTATTTGGCATCAATTTGTGCAAAATAATTCTCAATATCAGCATTCGCTTTTTCTAATGTTCTGATACACTGCCTTTTTCTGCTCTTCTCAAGTCTTCTGTTATCAAGAATCATTGCCAGCTCATTTGTCGGAATCCTTGTATCATCAAATGACCACTTGATAAGCGGTAATCCAGCATCTTTTAATCTTTTATTAAGGTTATTCGGATTCTGTGAATAATGTGTATCACTTATAAATGCTTTAATTTCCTTATGCTTAGGTGCATTAACATCATATAATGCTTCACTGTTCTTATGCATTACATGCCTCATGTCAGAGGCCCATTCAAGTACATCACACTGCTGTTCTGTCAGGCTGTCAGCCAGATTCGCAGATGTAGCTATTTCCTTGTTCCGCTCCATTCGCATTTTTACATATTCTTTTGATAAACTTATAAATATCCCTTCCTTCTATATTATTTTCAAACTTGACAAATGCTGTTTATATTATAATCTTTTTCACATGTAATTCCAATTAATTTATGACAAATCTGGTTATTTCAAGAAAACATTTTTCTCAGTCGGAATATGCAAAAAGCGCCCAGAAACTGCCCCGCAGCCTATCCGCTGCTTCGGTCTCTGAACGCTGTTATTCTCTTATAGATTTCTTCAATGTTATTATTCGTTAAAATGTGCATTTCTTCGAAGTTTTATTCTGGCTTTTGTAACTTTCTTCTGGATTATGGCAAAACACCATTGTATTCCGGCTTCCTCCCGTCCTGCTCTATCCTTACACCTAAAGTCTCATGTGCCAGATACCCGCTTCCTATAAATTCATAATACATCTCACTTTTATAGGTAAAATTTCTCTGTTTTCTTCTGTAAGTCCTGTGTAAATCACTTTCTTTTAATGATTTTTCCTATAAATGTCTCATTTTCCGTAACTTTATAGGCAAATGTCGCAACTATTTCTATAGTCATTATCATTTCTGTCCCATAAAACTTTCAAAAATGCGACTACCTATAGGTATCATGTTATTCATACTGTTCTCTAGGGTGACAAAATAGTCATGGTTATCCCTATCGGACTTCTGTATCATATTATACATTCTTCTCCCCAGACACTCATCGCACTAACTGAACAAATCCTGAAAATACATAATAATCAACCCCGACCCCAGCAATAGTACAAAGATTGATACAGCCGCAAATGACAACACAATCAATCTTATAATTGTATTTCTTTTATCATCAGGATTCTTTTTCTTCCGGATAAAATACACCGGCAGCATCAAAATCTTTCGTGGTGAGCCAGTAGATTCTATCCATAAATACAATAAACTTACCCCATTGTTTTCCGATAAAACATATATGAATAAACTACTGGCAGAATGCATGGTACAATGACTAGAGCAAGAAATATCCACACATTTTGAAATGGTGAGGTTACAATCATTGCAATTCCCCCAATTACCATACATTTTCCGCCAAATCTATGTGTATGATACCAGTTGTCAGAATCATTCAATGCCCACGGAATGCGAAAACCAATGCTATAGTTTGGTTTTACCTTTGGAATAAAATTGCCTAAAATAAGATACAAAATTCCAACTAACAATCCGCAGACAAATCCAATATTGAGCTTATATCCCAAATTATATACATAGAGAATATTGCAATTAACCAAAGAAATCACCGGACAAATCCACATAACAACATGGAATACCTTTTTGCTTATATTTTTTCTCTTGGGGTCAATATTAGTTGCAACTATACATATAAGATGAAAAAACAGCATCATTACCGGAACTCCAAAGACTGCAAATGCTTTAGAACAATACCCATCTGGTTGATTGTCAACTCCAAAATGTGTTGCGACAGAAGCTGGCAGCTGTCTCCATAAAAGTAAACCTATAAAGATTGGAAGTAATGTTATGACAGATGTTAATATTAACATTTTTTTATGTTGTTTAATCATGGTCTTTTTCTCCTTTTAATTCACTAATCCATAATAAAATCTCCTCAAGCACAGTAGCGTTAAGCTCATAATAAATATATTTGCCCTCCCGCTCGTCTCGAATTAAATCAGCTTCCTTCAAAACAGACAGGTGTCTGGAAACTGCCGCACCCGAAATTGAAAAATGATTGCTAATCTCTCCAGCAGACATTCGGGACTGCTTAAGCAGATTAAGTATCTCTCGTCTTGTAGGATCAGCAAGCGCCTGAAGCGTATCCTGCATGCTCACATTCATCCCTCCTTCATTTAACATTTAACTTAAATGTTAAATGAATTATAACACACCACCTTTATTTGTCAAGA
>ENA-UALR01001217-UALR01001217.1-human-gut-metagenome-genome-assembly--contig:-NODE-1217-length-11208-cov-9.015243_pt1 | contig 11208 bp, 6 predicted proteins | sample MGYA00243702_ERZ654472 | MGnify/ENA primary metagenome ERZ654472 (study PRJEB26926, sample SAMN06164398) | human gut metagenome | biome: ENVO:00009003; feature: ENVO:2100002; material: ENVO:00002003...
CGGTGCCGATGGACAGGCGGATGGTGTTCTGGTAGATCTGCTGCTCGGCCAGCTCGGCGTCGGTCAGCTGGCTGTGGGTGGTGGAGGCCGGGTGGATAACAAGGCTCTTCACGTCCGCCACGTTGGCCAGCAGAGAGAAGATCTTCAGGTTGTCGATGAAGGTAAAGGCTTCCTCGCGGCCGCCCTTGATGTTAAAGGTAAAGATGGATGCGCCGCCGTTGGGGAAATACTTCTGGTACAGAGCGTGATCCGGGTGATCCGGCAGCGAGGGATGGTTCACCTTTTCCACCTGCGGGTGGTTGGCAAGGAACTCCACCACCTTTTTGGTGTTCTCCACATGACGCTCGATGCGCAGACTCAGCGTCTCGGTGCCCTGCAGCAGCAGGAAGGCGTTGAAGGGGGAAATGGTAGCGCCGGTATCACGCAGCAGGATGGCGCGGATGTAGGTGACGAAAGCGGCAGGGCCTGCGGCATCCGCAAAGGAGACGCCGTGGTAGCTGGGGTTGGGGGCAGCAATGTTGGGGTAACGGCCGCTGGCCTTCCAGTCGAAGTTGCCGCTGTCCACGATGATGCCGCCCAGCGTGGTGCCATGACCGCCGATAAACTTGGTGGCAGAGTGCACCACGATGTCTGCGCCGTGCTCGATGGGACGGATGAGGTACGGGGTGCCGAAGGTGTTATCAATGACCAGCGGCAGGCCGTGCTTGTGGGCGATGGCTGCAATGGCGTCGATATCCGGGATGTCGCTGTTGGGGTTGCCCAGCGTTTCCAGATACACAGCCTTGGTGTTGGGCTGGATGGCTGCTTCCACCTGTGCAAGGTCGTGGGCATCCACGAAGGTGGTGTTGACGCCAAACTGGGTCAGGGTGTGTGCCAGCAGGTTGTAGCTGCCGCCGTAGATGGTCTTTTGTGCCACGATGTGGTCACCGGCCTGTGCCAGTGCCTGAATGGTGTAGGTGATGGCAGCTGCACCGGAAGCGGTAGCCAGTGCTGCCACGCCGCCCTCCAGCGCTGCAATGCGCTTTTCGAACACATCCTGCGTGGAGTTGGTCAGACGGCCGTAGATATTGCCTGCATCGGCCAGACCAAAGCGGTCTGCGGCGTGCTGGCTGTTGCGGAATACATAAGACGTGGTCTGGTAGATGGGCACCGCACGGGCATCGGTGGCGGGGTCGGCCTGCTCCTGACCGACATGAAGCTGCAGGGTCTCAAATTTATATTCAGACATTGTTATTTACCTCTCTTTATATACCAATAGTATTATTATTGTGTGTAAAAAATCCCGATGCGTTTTCAAAGGCGCACCGGGCAGTGTGGTCTACCGGAGCTGCTGTCACATTCGGGTACACATTCGCGCAGCCGAGGGCAACATACAGTACACATCCGATGCCGGTGCCCGGTGGGTATGCATTCGCCCACAGTGATAATTCGCGTGCAGCAGTTCTTTCCAGATCAGCTTCATCTTTTTGCCCTCCTTCCGGTAAAACTTTTCCATCCCTCTATGGTCTCCGCCCGCCGGGGAACCTCTGTTTCATTTCCCTACAAGACTGGTGGATTGGATGTTTGCATTATATTCTCTTTTACCCAGTTTGTCAATAGGTTAATTCCACTTTTTTCAAGGATGTATTTTTTGCATGATATATCCGCCTGTGCTGCCCGTATTTTTTGCGCAGTTTGGCAAAAACGATCTCCTCTGCCGGTGCACTGCAGACGTATCCTACACACAAAAGACCGCGTCTCATCTGCTGGTTCAGACAAGACGCGGCCTTTTGCGGTATTTGGTTTGGGGTATAGGAGGAATCATGTCCCTGAGAGGGGGCTTGCGGCTCTCCCCCTCCCGGTGATTTTATGATACCCGAAAAATCCTACGAAATTATGCTTATTTTATGAATGCGCTGTAAACATTACTCCGGGGCCTTCATGCTTTCCACCATGCTGATGCGCCGGACGTGCCGCCGCATCACAAAGCAGACCACCACGGTAAACACCATGGTCAGCGCCACCGCCAGCAGGTAGCTGCGGGGCGCAATGGTGCGGATGAACATGAGCTGATCCATCTCCACGGTCAGGATGATGAACTTGTGCAGCGGCACACCCAGCGCCAGACCCACGCCGGAGCCGATGAGTGCCAGCAGCTCGATCTCGCGGAAGATGTAGCGGTACACTTCCTGATCGTAGAAGCCCAGCACCTTGATGGTCGCCAGCTCCTTTTTGCGCTCGCCAAGGTTGACGCTGATCAGGTTATACAGCACCACTGCCGCCAGCGCCGCCGCGCAGATGATGATCAGCACCACCACATAGCCCAGACTGACGATGAGGTTGTCGAACAGTTCGGTGGTGTCCTCAGTAAAGCTGATGCTGCTGACATAGTTGCAATCCAGCAGGTCGGTGCGCAGGGCGTTGTACCCGGCAGCATCGGTACAAGTAGTCTGGCCGTAGACCGTGTTCCACGGGATCTCCGCCGTGCCCAGCAGGCTTTCCAGCTGTGCGCGGGGGAGGTACAGCCGGGTGAACATATAGTTCTCCGTGATGCCGGTCAGGGTCAGTTCCACCCGGGTGCCCTCGGCGTTTTCCACCCAGAAGGTATCGCCGGTGTGCAGACCCAGATTCTCGGCGGTCTTTTCGGTCAGGATGGCGCTGCCGCTGTCAAAGCTGATGGCCTTGTGTCCCTTGCGGGTACGGAAGGTAACGTAGCGGGTCAGGTCGCTGTCCTTGGCGGCAGCCACGATACTCACGCTGGCGCTCTCGCCTGCGGCATTGTAGATGGTAGTGGATTTGGTATACACCGCGCCCCAGTTCTGCACAGCGCTGTTGCCGTCCAGCTCCTCTGCCAGCCCCTGCTCCATGGTCAGGGCTTTGGGGTCGCTGAGGGTGATGGACATATCGTTGTGGGTCAGCTCCGTAGACTGCTTCGTGACGATGGGCAGCAGGGAATCCTGAATGCCGAAGCCGATGAGCAGCAGCGCGGTGCAGCCCGCCACGCCCAGCACGGTCATGAAGAACCGCTTTTTATACCGGAACAGGTTGCGGGCGGTGGTCTTTTGGGAGAAGGACATCCGGGACCACAGCGGGGTGATGCGCTCCATCAGGATGCGCTTGCCCGCCACCGGGGCCCGGGGCAGCAGCAAAGCTGCGGTCTTTTCGGCCAGACTGGAACGGCAGGCGTACCATGTGGCAAAGCCGATGACGGCGGCGCTGATGCCCACGCTGGCAGCTGCCATGCCCGGGTAGAAGTGCAGGGTGAAGGTGGGCAGGCTGAACACCAGCTGATAGGCGTTCCAGATAATGATAGGGAATACCACAAAGCCCACCACCATGCCGACGATGCTGCCCAGAATAGTGGCAAGCAACGCGTAGAACAAATACTTGCCCGCGATGCTGAGGTTGGAGTAACCCAGCGCCTTTAAGGTGCCCATTTGCAGGCGGTTCTCGTCCACCATGCGGGTCATGGTGGTGGTAGCCACCAGCGCCGCCACAAGGAAGAAGAACACCGGGAACACCCGGGCAATGGCGTCCATGCGGTCGGCGTACTGGGCAAAGGTGACGCAGCTCATGGTGGAGGTGCGATCCAGCACATACCACTCGCCCTTTTTGATCTGGCTCACCTGCTCCTCGGCATCGTTCAGCTGGGCAAGGCCGTCTGCCAGTTTCTGCTCTGCCTCGGCCTTCTGGTTCTCGTACTCGGTACGGGATTCTTCCAGCTGGGTCTGCCCAGCGTTATATTCTGCCCAGCCCTCTTCCAGCTGCTTTTGTGCGGCATCAAACTGGGTGTAGGCGCTGGCGGTGCCGGTGGTCAGCTGCAACTGTCCCTGCAAAAGCTGCAATTTCATCTTGCGCAGCGCGGCCTTGGCTTCGGTCACCAGCTGGTCGTTGGAGAGGTTCGGCGAGGAGATGAGCCCCTGCTTGTACATCTGCCGCTTGCCCGCGTCCAGCTGCTGCTGATAGCCCTGCAGCTGGTTATAGATGTTGTCGTAAGCGGCCTGCGCCTTGGCCAGCGCATCCCGCAGTTCAATATAATCCTCGTCCTCCGGCTCGGCTTCGTCCAGCGCCTTTTCGGCGTTGCGCAGGGCTGCTTCCGCGTAGGTCAGCAGGGGGTCTGCCACCTTTTTCAGGTTGACCAGCAGTTCTATCTGCTGTAACTGTTCCTCAAACTCCAACACCTGCGCTTCGCTGCTCACCAGCTTGTCAGCACCGCTCTGCATGGTGTCCGGCAGTGCAGCCTTCTGGGCGGCAAGCTCCTTTTCCCCGGCTTCCAGCTGCGCCTTGGCGGCATCCAGCTGCTGCTGCGCATCTGCCAGCTTTGTCTCGGCTTCAGCGAACTGACGTTCGGCTTCTGCCTTCTGGCTGTCGTACTCCGCGCGTGCTTCGGTCAGCTTGTCGTTGGCGGTGTCCATCAGCTCTTCCCGCCGGGCGGTGCACTGCACGCTCTGGATGGCCTTGAGCTTTTCCGTTACGGCATCCACTGCGGCCTGATATTCATCGGAATAATTATCATACAGCCCGGCGTTTTCCGCTTTTATATAGCACACCGTATAATAATCTGCGGTCAAAGTGCCCTCCGGCACAAACAGGATGCAGTCCAGCTGGCCATCACCCACGGTGCTGCTCTCGGAATCGGAGGAAAAATGCAGCGGGTCCTGCACCGTGCCCACCACCGTGAACACCTGCCCGCTGACCCCCTCGGTCTCTTCCGGCAGGGTCAGCTGGGTGCCCAGCTCCACCGGGCTGCCGTGGCCCATCACGTGCACCACGCACTCCCCGGCAGCTTCCGGCATCCGGCCGGACAGCAGCACCAAGCGGTTCATATTCTCCGGCGTATCGGCCTGCGGGTCGGCAGGCAGCTGATACAGCCGCGCCACCGTGGTCTGCTCGTCCCCTGTCCAGTGTCCTTCCACGTCCTGATACTTTACCGCCTGCACGGCATCTACCCCGTCCACAGCGGCAATGGCGTTGATATCGCTCTGGCTGAGACCAAGGGTGGACAGCACCCGCAGGTCGAACACATTCTGCTGCACATAGTACTTCTGGGCCGCGGTGCGCATATCGGGGGCAATGCACATCAGGCCGGTAAGCATCATCACCCCCAGCGCCACGATGCCAAACAGGGACACCACCCGGCTGATGCTGCTTTTCATCTCGCGCAGGATATTTTTGCGGTAACTTTTCTGCACAGTTCTCACCACTCGATCTGTTCCACCGGCACTGGGTGCTCGTTGACCTGATTGGACACGATGCGGCCGCTGCGCACCTGAATGATACGGTCAGCCATACCGGTCAGTGCCGTGTTGTGGGTAATAACAATGACGGTGCGTCCGGTCTTGCGGCAGGTATCCTGCAAAAGACCCAACACCTGCTTGCCGGTGTGGTAGTCCAGCGCACCGGTAGGCTCGTCGCAGAGCAGCAGCTTTGGGTTTTTGGCCAGTGCGCGGGCAATGGACACCCGCTGCTGCTCGCCGCCGGAAAGCTGCGCCGGGAAGTTGTTCAGCCGCTCGCCCAGCCCCACGCTGCGCAAGGTCTCGGCGGGGTCCAGCGGGTCGCGGCAGATCTCGCTGGCAAGCTCCACGTTTTCCAGCGCGGTCAGGTTCTGCACCAAGTTGTAGAACTGGAACACAAAGCCCACATCGTACCGGCGATAGGTGGTCAGTTCCCGGGCAGAAAAACGGCTCACGTTGCGGCCGTCCAGCCAGACATTGCCCTCGTCGCAGTTGTCCATGCCGCCCAGAATGTTCAGCAATGTGGTCTTGCCCGCGCCGGAGGGGCCCACGATGATGCAGAACTCGCCCTTGTCCACATAGAAATTCAGGTGGTCTGCAGCAGCGATCTTCACACTGCCGGTCTGGTAATATTTACAGACATCTTCAAACTCCACAAAATGCTCCATGGCGTTTTTCCTTTCTGTCAGAATGCAAAATATTTCAATTTAAATATAGCATAAATCCACCGGAATTTGCAAAGCTCCCGGCGCGAATTTTCAAAAACTTAACACAAGCCGCCGCAAAACATAAAAAGGGACACCGGAGCGTCCGCAGACGTTCCGGTGTCCCGAGATATAAAGCCGCGCGGCGGGCATTGTCAGCTTATTTTGCAGCGTACCAGTTTGCGCTGGGCTGGTACTGACCATCGTTTACGGCATTGCCCTGATAGTACAGGGTGCCGTCCGCACCGCGGCTGTAACGGGAGAAGAACTCGTTCCAGATGGCAACGCTCTCCTCCTGCAGGTAAACGTGGGGGGTATCCTTGACCACGGTGTACTTCACCAGCGGTGCGTTGCCGCCCATAAAGCTCTTGGTCACAAAAGCGCCGTTGTAGGAGGAGCTTTCTGCAACAGCTGCCTCGTTGGTGGCGTTGTGGGCATTCCAGCCTTGCAGCGCCTTCACTGTGCCGTTATCCTCCACCAGCTCTGCCACGCCTGCCGAGTCGTACTCACCAAGGAAAGCCCATGCCGGCAGCAGAACAGCGGGGTCAAGCTCCGGCAGCGGGGTAAACATATAGCCGACCGGAGCAATAGCAGCAAACCGGCTTGCATAGCGGCAGGCGGTAGCCCAAGTCATCAGGCTGCCGTTGGAGTGACCGGTGGCATACACGCGGGTGGTATCGATGCGGTAATCCTGCTCCATGCGGTCCAGCAAGCTGTTGATGAACTCCAGATCCACGCTGGGGTCGGTATCCTTACCGGCCATTGCGGCAAAGGGACCTGCCAGCCACATGGCGGTGGGAATGTTGCCCATCAGGTCTGCGGGGCGCACCAGACCCTGCGCAAAGACCACGATAAAGCCGTTCTGCTCTGCCACATCGTACCAGCGGGACTCCTCTGCAATGGCATACATGGAGGCGGTATAACCGTGCATCACCAGCACCAGCGGCACCTTTTCGTTGCCAGTATAGGTGGACGGCACATAGACCATCCAGCGGCGCAACTCGCCGTTGACCCACTCCTCGTGAATATCAAAGCCACGCCGAGTAAAGTCCTCTGCCTTTGCCACGCGGCCCGGCAGCTGCAGCGCCATAAAGCGCTTGAACTGACCGGAGAACTTTTCCCAGATGGCTGCCGGGCACTGTGCCTTTTCGGTGACCCACACCTCGGCTGCAGAACCTGCACGGCCGCTGACATAAACACCGTCGCCCTTTGCCACAGCCTGGTTGGCTTTCAGGTAGAACTCCAGCGCTGCCTTATTGGTAGAATCAGCATTGGAGCGGACGAGCCAAACGGGGGTATCCACCGTCTTTGCGGCAATGGCTTCCTCCTGCACGCCGCGGGTGGAGTCGCCGGGGAATGGCAGCACATACTGACCACCCACTGCCTCCAGAGAGGCTGCTGGTACCTCGGCTGCATCCACAGCGCAGATGGAACTGAAATCACTTGCCCAGCGAGCACCGAACAGCAGGGCAGCTGCGCCGCCCTCCTTGTAGCCCACCAGTGCAGTGTGGGACTTATCCATAGAGAATGCGCCGGACAGTTTAACGCTCTTCTTGCGCATCAGCTGGTACAGTGCATCCAGCGCTGCTGCATCATCGCGACCGGCAGCGCTCAGGGAAAGGTTCCAGCTGCCGCCGTTTTCGGGACCGAAAAATGCAACTGCGATCTTATTTTTGCACGCTACCGTACGCCACATACGACCGGTGACCGTGCCGGAGAACGCCTTTGCGGTGGTGTCATCCGGGGTCAGCACGATAACTGCCGGCGCCCAAGGATCCATGCCATCGGGCAGGTAATAGGTAGCAGTGCCAACATTCTGACCGCCCACTGTTACCTGCGCATCATGGAACAGGCCCACATTCACGTTCAGGTACGGTTTTTCCGGGTCATAAGCAAAGGTCTTGCCATCGCCCAGACCCATGGTTGCAGTCTTGCGGTCTACTGTAGTGTGCAGATCTCCGTTGGTCTGGTTCAGCTCTGTTGCAGCCAGAGCCGAGGGTGCCATGGCGGCTACAGTAGCGCCCAGCGCGGTAGCGGCGGAAAGCTTCATAAAATCGCGGCGTTTCATATTGTTTTCTCCTTCTTGTTCTTGTAAGTGTCTGCGTACTTTTTTATGCCCAGCTTTGAAGGCCGGACTCGCTTGCTTTTTCTCGGACTTTTTCCTCACAGCAGGTGCCTTTCTGCTTCAATGTTGTACAAATAATACCATTTACATCAAGATTTGTAAATAGTATTTAGTGTTTTTTGTTACAATTAATATATTAGTATATTATTTTTTGTAAAAAGAGCTGATCAGCGAAAGTTCCCTATAACGCTGCTGTTTCTCATGATACACTTCCTTTTCTCTATGAAAACGCAAAAAGCCCCCGCACGCAGGGTGCAGGGGCTTTGGAAAGGTTTCCTTACTTGCGGTTTGCCAGCAGGTTCTCGATCTTCTTCAGGGGGTCGATGATGCTGGAAACGGACATATCGTGGTTCAGTGCCACCACAAAGTAGGCAGCGTACTTGGAAACGTCCACGTCCACATACCAGTCACGGGTCAGCAGCTCGGGCATACGGTAGGTCAGGTTGGTGCCCACAACGTAGGTCAGGGTGCCGTCTGCCACAGCCTTGTCGAACTTGTCCAGACCGCTGGTGAACAGGGGGAAGGTGGCGTTGGCGATGATGTTGGCAGCACCGCGCTCTTTCAGGTTGCTGGCGACCTCCAGCATACTCTCGCCGGAAGCAATGATATCGTCCGCGATAAAGACGGTCTTGCCCTCCACGCTCTCGCCCAGATACTCATGAGCAACGATGGGGTTGCGGCCGTTCACCACGCGGGTGTAGTCGCGGCGCTTGTAGAACATACCCAGATTGCAGCCCAGCACGCTGGAGAAGTACATATTGCGGTTCATAGCACCCTCATCCGGGCTGACCACGGTGAACTTCTCCTTGTCGAAGGACAGGGTGGGATCCTTTTTCAGCAGGCTCTTCAGCACCTGATAGGTGGGCATGGCGTTATCAAAGCTCATCAGGGGCACTGCGTTCTGCACGCGGGGATCGTGTGCGTCAAAGGTGATGATGTTGCGCACGCCCATGGTCTGCAGCTCCTGCAGCGCCACAGCGCAGTCCAGACTCTCGCGCACCACGCGGCGGTGCTGACGGCCGCCGTACAGGCTGGGCATAATCACGGACACGCGGTGTGCCTTACCGGCCACAGCCTGGATCAGGCGCTTCAGGTTTGCAAAGTGGTCGTCCGGGGACATATGGTTCTCGTAGTTGAACAGCTTGTAGGTGACGCTGTAGTTGCCCGGGTCTACCACGATAAAGATATCGTCACCACGGACAGACTCCTTGACCAGACCCTTGGCATCACCGCTCTGGAAGCGGGGGCAGTCGCAGGAAATAATGAAGGTGTCTTTTTCAATTCCGGCAGCCTTTGCCCAACGGACAAGGTGCTTGTCGATCAGGCCGGTCAGCTCCTCTGCACCGGGGCAGGCGATCAGCCGCATATCCGCCACACTGGGCTGCTCAAAGAAGGACTTAGGGGAAATTTCAATAGACATAGTCACATAACTCCTTATTGCTGTTTACCATCCGTACCATGCACACAAGCGCGCATATCTGGTTTTATTTTATCACATTTTGTCGATTGTTCCATATCAATTTGTTTCATGTATGGATTTTCTGCGCCTTGCACAGCTGTTTTTCCTTTTCCTTAAAGAGAATGTGAGTTTCTTACAAAAAACCGACCAAATCTTTACCGTTTCGCAAATTTTATCTGATTTTTGAGGAAAAGTAATACTTTTTCATCGCAGCAGCAAACGCCTTGGAGCATCCCCGCGCACCTTATTATAATGTTTATTTTTCCGGTGCACGGAGTGCTTCTGCCAGCCTGTCGCCGATCTCCTGCAGGCATTCCAGCAGCAGCGGGCTGAACTGGCTGCTTTGGGCGGTACAAAGCAGATACACCGCCGCCTTGTGGGGGTAAGGACGCCCGTTTTCGCCGCCGGTCAGTGCATCGTAAGCATCTGCCAGCCCCACCACCTGCGCTTCCAGCGGGATCTGTTCTCCCACCAGCCCATCAGGATAGCCGGAGCCATCATATCGTTCGTGGTGCCAGCGGCAGATCTGTGCCGCCGTCTGCACAAAAGCCGCTTCCTGCCGGGTACTGTTTTCTTCCAGCATCTGTGCACCCAGCGTTGTATGCTGCCGCAGCAGTGTCTCTTCCTCCGCAGTCGGGGCGGTATTGCATAGCAGCCGGTTTTCCAGCTCTATTTTGCCGATATCGTGCAGCGCCGCCGCCAATGTGATGCGGCGGCGCACAGAGCCCGTAAGCCAGTGCTGCCCGTTTTTCTGCGCCAGCTGTGCCAGCAGCAGTGCGGTAATGATCTGGATACGCCGCACATGGTTCCGGCTCTCGCCGTTGCGCTTTTCCATTACCCGGTTCAGCAGCGCAAGCATGATCCGGCTGTTCTGATCCGCTTCCCGGATCTGTTTTTCCACCGCAGCGCAGAGCCGCCGCTGTTTCGCGTACAGCCGCATGGTATTACCGATGCGCTGGCACACCACCCGGGCGTCAAAGGGACGGCTGATGTAATCCGACGCGCCCAGATCAAAAGCGCGGCGCATGGCGTCCACCTTGTCCTCACTGGAGATCATGATGACCGGGATATCCTCCAGCATTTTCTGCCGGTCCATCTCCTCCAGCACCGCAAAGCCATCCATTCCTTCCATGTGGATGTCCAGCAGCACAATGGAAATACCATCTCTGTTTTCCTCCAGCAGGTGCAGACACTCTTCCCCGCTGGTGGCCTCGGCGGTATCAAAGCGTCCGCCCAGTATCTCGGTGAGCATCCTGCGGTTCATGGCAGAATCGTCCACGATCAACACGCTCTGACGGCATTCCTGCCAGTCGTCTGTGTTCAACTGCTCCAGCATTCTGTTGCGTTCGTCTGCCATTTTCCTACCTCCTGCGGGCATTCTTCTGCTGCAAAGCTCCTGTTTTAGCCTGATTATACCCCGCCCTTTTCGGTCTCGTCAACGGAAGCAAAGCAATGCCGCCCTCTGTTGTTTATTCAAAAACCTTCGCATTTCGGTTGTTTTATCGCAGTTTTTGCAAAGTTTGTTTTTCTCCCGCGCACAAAACGACACATAAACAGGAGTGTAACGTTTTGTTTTATGCTGCATTTTCCGTAAAAACTCCCTCTTGATTTTACCTGTCAAATCCGGTATAATAAAAATCGCTCACAAAATGATACGCCGGTGTGTCGGAATGGCAGACGAGGGGGACTCAAAATCCGCTTCGTGAT
>ENA-UALR01001227-UALR01001227.1-human-gut-metagenome-genome-assembly--contig:-NODE-1227-length-11172-cov-4.550958_pt1 | contig 11172 bp, 9 predicted proteins | sample MGYA00243702_ERZ654472 | MGnify/ENA primary metagenome ERZ654472 (study PRJEB26926, sample SAMN06164398) | human gut metagenome | biome: ENVO:00009003; feature: ENVO:2100002; material: ENVO:00002003...
GGAGATGTGTATAAGAGACAGCTGCTGGTCCGCAATCCCGTTGAAGACAAGCACGACGCGGCTGCCCGCAACGTGGTTGTAGCGGGTCACCCTGACATTCGTCAGACCGTTGTCAAGGGCGAACTTCTTCGACCAGAGCTCCGCCGCCTTCTCATCGGAGAAGGTCTTCAGCACGACGGCATGGCCGCCCGCCTTGAGTTCCATGATCGAGCAGCTCTCAAGATCGTCCCCGCAAAGCGCCTTGCGGTTCTTCCGGGCCTTCTGCTGCGTGAAGGGCCCCGCATAGACGGCGTAGCGCGTATCGCTGTACGGAACGATGTTCATCTTTCTGATCAAGTCGACTTTTTCAAAGAACCTGCGGTGCTTGGGAAGGCGCTTTTCCTGCAAGGGACCGAAAACGACACACGTCAGCCCCTCGAGCTTCGCCTCGTCAACGGGCTCCAGAACGGGCGCGGCCTCCTCGACCGCCGCCTCCGCCGCCTGAACGGCCTCGTCACGCACGGCAGGCGCCTCGACCTTCAGATTTTCGGGCTTCACAAGCTCGGGAGAGGCATAGGCGAAGTTGTCCACCCGAACGGTCTTGACCTCGCCCGACGGAATGACCTCGGGGGTCTGGTGAAGGCCGGTCCAGGCCAGATAGCCCGCAGCACCCATCGCTGCCAGCAGAAGCGTGACGGCAAAATATCTCATGCGTCCTCCCTCCCGAGTCCTTCAGCCTGCTGTCCCGCAAGAGCGGAAAGTCCCCTCAGCACCAGATTGTGCTTGACGATGAGATCAGGCACCTCCTCCTGCAGATAGGGTGCGATGAACTTGGCGGACCCGCCGGCAAGCAGCACCTTGGGATCGAAGCCCTGTCTCCTCATGACGCTGCGCGCACGCAGGATGAGCCCCACCTGCGCATCGATGATGCCCGTCATGACGGCGTCGCGCGTGGAGCGCGGCAGCGCGTCGTAAGCGCCGTCGAGATCGGTGAGCGAGGGGATGCCCTTCGTGAGGAAGGTCTTCATCAGCGTGGGACCGAGCGTGATGCGCCCGCCCATGAAGTCGTAGACGCCGCTCTCGCGGTAAAGGATGGAATCGACGGTCGTGGCCGTGCCTGTGTGCACGACAAGAAGCGAGCGCCTTTCCTCAAGCATGGCGTCGGCCGCGCCAACGGCGGCATACCAGCGGTCTGCGCCGAGCTGTCCCGGGTTTTCATAGCAGTTGTTGAGCGTCATGCGACCGTGAAAGGACGGCTGCGTACGCACCCAGTTCCATCGAATGCCGTGGTCATTGAAGAACTTGGTGAGCGAAAAGGCGACGACGGGCGCCGCGACCGTGCAGCCGATGATGCGCTTGGGGCGCATGTTGAGCCACAGGTCGTAGAGCTCTTCCTTGAAATGCGTGCTGCCCTTGTGGATGATGGTATGCGGGTTGTCGGGCTCCTCAATGGGCGTCCATTTCAGAGCGGTGTTCCCGAGGTCAATAAGCAGCGTCGTCATTGAAAAAAGTTCCAGAAAAAAAGGCCTTCACGCCCTCATTCGTCTTCAGCTGCAGACGGCCGAGACTGTCAATGCCCATATTAAGTCCTTTCCACGCCCCACCGTCGTCCTCGAGACGGATCGTTCTTCCGGCAAAGGCGTCGTAGAAGGGCCAGGCGGCCGCCACATCCGCCCTGTCGCGGGTCAGAATGCCGAGGATTCCCGTCACAAGAGGCCCGAGCATGGGATTGGGCGCAGCGTGATCGGAGCACGCCAGCACGTCGCCGAGACCGCTTATCGGCCAGCCGTTCGTCGTTCGTTCGGCGGCGCCGTCACGGTTGAGGCCCACGCCTGCGATCAGGACGCTCCTCCCGTCGGTGTCCTTCACCGACTCGCAGAGAATGCCGCCGCACTTTCCGCCCTCGAACCAGACGTCGTTGGGCCACTTGATGCAGGCGAAGCGGCCTGCGTCGCGCAGCGCGCTGCACACGCCCATGCCGACGGCGATGGCCACTAGCGACACGGGCACCCTGATCATGGAAAAAGGCAGCAGAAGAGAAAAGGCCAGGCAGCCTTCTGGAGACTTCCAGCCGCGGCCCCTCGTACCCCGCCCCATCGTCTGATGCTTCGCCTCCAGCACGAGCGGGCGGCTCACGCGCGAGCTGCGCGCATGCGTCTTCATGTCGTCGTTGGTCGAGCCTGTCTCCTCAACCACGCGCACGTCAAAGGACTCCACGGACTTATCCTCCTTCGTCGGGAGCATTTCTAAAGTCCGTCAATCATAGTTGAATTCCCGAAGGCTTTGAGAAAGCTTTGACAGGCATCCTCAGGCGTTGATTACAATGAGTTGGCAACGCGTTCCCAATCATCCTCTCTCCCAATGCGCTTCTCAACATCCCCGCTTCTGTCCGCCGTCATGCTCTGCGCCGCGTCGCAGTCTGCCGTCGGCGCCATGGCCCTGATGGATCTGGACAGCAGACAGATTCTTCAGCTGGAAGGCAACCTGCTCTTCATCACCGAGCCTCTGGCGGAACAGCTCAATGGCTTTCCGGGAATGGCGGACAAGCCCGTCAAGGCTGGTGAAACCGCAACGGAAGCCTTTGTTGCGCGTCTGGCCGCGATCTCCGACGAGCAGTGGAAGGCCTTTCTTTCGAAAACCGCTGCCGACGACGAGCAGGAGGCGGCCAGACGGCTTGCTCCCGTCGCCGCGGCCTGCACGGACATCGGCTGCGACGGCATCTACGTGTCCGTCAATCCGCTCGGCAACGGGGAGACACACCGTCTCCTTGCCGTCGTCTTCGGATCCGACACCCGTGAGACCCTCGACAGGGCGGCAGGCGTCTTTCTTCGTGAGGGCCACCTGCGCTACAAGACCGCAACGGTCATCCGCAACGGAGAGGCCGTGGGACGCACCCCCGTCTTCAAGGGAGAGGCTCAGGACGTGACGCTCGTCACGCACGAGAACGTCGTCGTCACGATTGCCAAGACCATGACGCTGAGCAAGGACTCGGAAGCATTTAAAATGCACCTCACCCGTCAGCAGCCCGTCATCGCCCCTGTGGACGCCGAAACGCCGCTGGGCACGCTGAGCATCTGGCTCAACGGCAAGTGCCTGCGGTCCGTGCCGGTCTACGCGAAGGAGCCCGTCAAGGAAGGCTCCCTGTGGCAAAGGGTCCGGGACACGATCATACTGACAACGACAGACATCAACGAAGCGGAGAAATCCCGATGAACGACAATTCCAAGCCCCAGCCCGACGACCTGACTCCGGTCATGGTCTTTCCCATGCTGAACTTCCCGATCAAGATCATGGGCCTCAACCAGCCTGAGTTTCCTGTCGCGATCAGCGAACTCGCCTCCGGACACTTCGCTGACTTCGACAAGGGCACGATGACGACGGCCCTCTCCAAGACCGGCAAGTATCTTGCGCTCAGCATCATGGTGAACGCGCAGTCTCAGGAACAGCTCGACAACTTCTACCGAGCCCTGACCGCGCACCCGATGGTCAAGGTGGCGCTCTGATGACGGGCGTCGAGGACGTCAAGCCCGGCAGCCTGAAGGCCTGGATGGCCTTCACGCGCCCGAAGACATGGGGCGTGGCCGTGGCTCCCGTCATTGCCGCGCTAAGCCTCGCCCTGTTCGAAACGGGCAGATTTGATGCCCTGACCGCGTTCTTCACGATGACGATCGCTCTGCTCATGCAGATCATCAGCAACATGAAGAACGATCTGGGCTATACGGAGAAGAAGGCGGAAACAGGCAACCGCAGGGGGCTTCCCCGTGCAACCACCCAGGGCTGGATCTCCATTTCTGCCGCCCGAAGGGCCATTCTCACGCTCATCGTGCTGGCACTGCTCAACACCGCCGTGCTCATCTGGCTCGGCGGCTGGGTCTTCGCGCTGATCGGCATCTCCTCGGTCATTGCCGCCTATTCGTACATGGGCGGTCCGAAGCCCATTGCCTACACGCCGTTCGGAGAGGCGACGGTGCTCGTATTCTTCGGTCTCACGGCCGTCTGCGGCTCCTACTACCTGCAGACCTTCACGGTGTCGGCAAACGCCGTCCTCCTGAGCATCTCGCTCGGCTCGATCGCGGCCGCCGTGCTCGCCGTCAACAACTGGAGGGACAGAGTGCACGACAAGAGCATCGGCCGCCAAACGCTTGCGGTCGTGCTCGGCGACAAGACCTTCACGGCAGTCTTCAGAATCATGACGGCGCTGCCGCTTGCCCTCGGCCTCGTCATGGCCGCCGCGCCCGGATTCTGGCCCTGCCTGCTTGTACTGCTCTGCCTGCCGCTGTGCCTTCCGCTGTGGAAGCAGTTCGGCACGCTGCAGCACGAGGCGCTCAACGCCACGATGTTCGGATGCGTCAAGTACGAACTCGCCTATTCGGTGCTTTTTTCTCTGGGCGCACTGCTTGCCTGCCTTCTCTGAGGCGCCGAATCATCAACAAAAAACTCTCCCCCGCTGCAGGCGGGCGGAGAGTTTTTTATCCTTCAGGGCACGGGGCTTACGGTTCGGCGCTCTTCGAGCTGTTGTTCGACTCGAGATTCTTGAGACGCTCCTTGATGGCTGCTTCGCTTTCGATCGTAAAGCAGGTCACGACCTGCTGAACGCCGGAAACTCCGGCGGCCACCTTGGTGGCGGTCCTTGCCTCATCGATCGTCACGATGCCCATCAGATAGACGATGCCGCGCTGGACGTCGACCTTCATCTGGTTGAGCGAAATCTTCTTGGTGCCGATGATCGAACTGCGGACCTTGGTCGCGAGCATCGAGTCGGAAAGGACGGCACCCACGGTGGCGGGCGTCATCACGGCGAGTTCGTTGATCACGGAATGCACGCCCACGCTCTTGACGGCCGTGTCCTGGGCCTTCTGCCTGTCGGCGGCCGTGAGCACTTCGCCCGTCAGAAGCACCTTGCCCTCGTAGCTCGTCACGACCACGTGGTGCTTTTCATGTCCGATGACCTCGCCGATTTCATAGCGAACGCGCTTCTCGAGCACTTCGTCGTCGACAATGCTGCCGGTCGTTCGACGGTCCGTAATGACGGTTGCCGACGTGACGGCCGCGCCGCCGATCAGAATCGGCGCACATCCGCTCAAGCCGACCGTCGCGACGGCGGCAGCCAGAACGAACACCTTAGAAACTGTCATATTCTTCCCTCCTCCGGGCCTGTCTCAAGGCCTCCGCCGCACGCTCCTCGGCGCGGCTCTGCTGCATGAACGGCATGAGCCATTCCCAATACTTCAAAAACGTCCGGCGCCTCAGCCAGATCCTCCGGCTTCGCCTGCGGATGTCATCATGCGAGCCCCACTGCCTGACCACGTCGCTGACGGTCTCGAACTTGCAGCCGAGCAGCCTTGCAATCGTCCCCTTGTCGGGATAGAAGGGCAGCTCCACCCATTCCACGCCTTTGGAGAAAAGATTCGCCATGGCCGCCGGCTCCTCGCAGTGAAGCATCAACAATAATAATGCGCCGAGGCGCTCCTCGACCGTGCCGGAATAATTGAGAAACATACCCATCCTGTCGCAGATCGACGAGACGGAGGAGTATCCCGACAGCTCGTGCTGCCACTCGGGATTCTGGTCGGCGATCTTCAGAAGCAGCTCCTGGTTCACCACCAGCACCTCGGTCGACGTCAGACACCAGTGACGTCTGGGCATGCGGTCCCTCACGTACAGATTCTCATAATTGCCGCACAGCGCGCCGGGCCCCGCCATCGACAGAAGCAGGGGCTCGTCCCTCACTGGATCCAGCAGAGCCTTCACCACAAATCCTGAACGCACGTACATCAGATTGCCGAACAGACCGGGAGAGGTGTAGATCACGTCGCCGCGACGGAATTTCATGGGATGCCCGATGCCTGCCAGCACAAAGCTCATCGACTGCGAAAGGCAGGGGGACATCCAGGGAATGACTTCGGGGGTCATAAACAAAAATGTTTAAAAATTTGTGGTCAACTTTGTGGATAACTTCTGATGAAGATTCTCGATTTTGTGGATAACTTTTTTGTGCACCTTCCGGAGCCCAAAGTTGTCCCCTGCTTTTCCCGTCTTTCCCACAGGAGATCCAGAGGCTTGTCCACACGCTTTTCACAGGTGCATCTTATTGTTTTTTAGGTACAAAAGTCTATTATCCACAAAAACCGTCCTCACCTACTACTTACCACTACTAACATAAAGAATTTAAGAAGAAATATATAGAGTAGAACTTTGCGAGGATCCTTCAACTTTACACAAAAAACGGAAAATGTAGAAACGCAAGAACCGGGGAGAAGGCGACTGGAGATCAAAAGAGGGCTTTAAAATGCGCCCATTTCCGATCGCCAACCTGTGGATAACTTGTGGGTTATTCTGTGTATTCCCTGTGGATTGGGTGCATTTATTACTGTGCTCCAAAAGTTTTTATTTTGGAGGCGAAAACTCAGAGACTGCGCTTTTCGAGTGCCTGAAGGACGTAAATGCCGTCCAGAGCAGCCTCTCCCGCCGTTCCGAAGGGGGCCTTGAACTTCATGCTGCCCGCCGCTTCAAAGGGAATGCCGAGCTCGGTGAGCTCGTTCTGGAGTTCTGCATTCGCCTCGCGGTCTCCGACCACGACGATGTGGTCGACGCGAAGGATGGTGGAGCCTTCTTCGCCCTCGCAGCTCACTCGCACCGAGTGGCTGTCGATCTGTTCGACGTTGGCCTCGTCGAAGATGTTCACGCCGTGCATGCGCAGCCACTGGACTTCGTAGAGCCTGCGCTCGTGTGCAAAGAGCTCCTCGGTGGTCTCATTCGTTTCATTGATGAGGTAGACCTTGCGCGGAGCGGGGTTGAGATGGGGGATGACGCCGAGCGTGCCGCCGATGTGTTCGGCGGGGTCGCCGATGCCCCAGGCGCAGCACCATTCATCGTGCGCCTTCAGGTCGTGGGTGCAGAGATGGCGCGTGACGTCCACGGCGACGTTTCCGCTGCCGATGACGGCGACACGGTGGCCGACGGGCACGCGGCCCTGCAGCAGGTCCTCAAGCGAAAGGACGTTGGGCGTGTCGATGCCGGGAATGTCGGGCATGCAGGATTCCTTGCCCGTGGCGAGCAGGATCCTGCTTCCGCTGTAGTTGTCCTCAATCCACTGCGCGGTGGCGCGAGTGTTGCGGATGATTTCGACGCCGAGCTCGACGAGCTCGCGCTCCTGCACCTTGAGAAGCTCCGCGATTGAGCTTCGGCCCTGAATCTTTGCGCAGAGCCTGTAAAGGCCGCCAAGTTCGGGACCTTCGTCAACGAGGGTGATCTTGTGGCCTCTCAGAGCGCCCTCACGGGCCGCAGCCATGCCGGCAGGGCCTCCCCCTACGACGAGTATGTCGAGGCCGCCAGGATGCTTGTGAGAGCGTCTGAGGACGTATGGGTCTGCAATGCAGGCCAGCATTTCCCTGCCCTCGCGCCTGTCGGGGCGCGTGCAGCCGTGCGGACAGAGTGTGCATGGCCTGACGGGCTTGCCCGTGTGCACGTGCTCCACCCAGCGTGCGTCCGCAATGAGCGGACGACCGATCTCGACGAGACTCGTGATGTTGTTCTGCAGGATGTCGTCAAGCCTGTCGGGCCCCGGCATGCGGTGGCCGAAGATGACGGGAACCTTGATCTCCCGGGAGAACTTCTCCATGAACGGCACCCAGACGCCTGCGGGTGTCAGGTCGCTGTTGACGGGAACGCTGTTGGGCGTAAAGCCGATGTCGAAACTGAAGAGATTGACGCCTTCGTAATGAAGGGCCTGGGCAAAGGCAAGGAGGTCGTGCCATTCGCTGCCGCCCGCGTGCAGGTCAAGAAGCGAAAGGCGGTATGAGATGATCGGCGCCGGTCCGACGAAGCTTCGGATGCGGCGGACGAGCTCGACCGCAAAGAGCGTGCGGGCCTGCAGGCCCCACTTGTCGTGGCGGCGGTTGAAGAGGCGACTCGAAAAGACGTTCGGCAGGGAAAGGCGGCCGCCGTAGATCTCCACGCCGTCGAATTCTCCGTGCAGGATGGCGTGGTAGGCAAAGAGGGAGTACTGGCTGATCAAGTGGCTCACCAGGAGCCCCGGAGCCCTGTGCAGCGTGCGCCCCGTGTCCCTGTTGCGAAAGCGCGAGGCGGAGACGGCAAACATGTGGTCTGCCCCGGCGCCGTGGTGCTGAAGCTGAAGAAGGACCTTGGAGCCCGACTCATGGATGACGGATGTTAGGCGAACCGCATTGTTGAGCAGGCCGGCCGTCAGGACGGGGTCCTTGAGATTCCGCAGACCAGTTTCGTGCACGACGCCGTTGCCGAGGATGAAGAGCCCCGGCCCGTCGCCACGCGCGCGTTCCTCGTAGAACTCCACGACGCGCGGGTCGAAGTAGTCCTGCTTTTCGAGGCCTGTCTCAACGGGGGCCATGACGATCCTGTTCTTCAGGAAGTGCGATCCCACCTTGAGAGGCAGAAACAGATGCGGATAGGCGGCCATGATGCTAGGGAAGCTTCTCCAGATGATGGATGCCGAAGGGCACCAGCACGGACGGCACGATGTTGAGGCTCGGCTTCAGGTTGTTCGCCTGGTCGTCGAAGAAGATGTGCGGCCTGATGGCCTTGAGAAACGGCTGCTTGTCGAGACCGTCGAGCAGAAAGAGCTCCGCGGCGCTCATGCCGAAGCTTTTCAGTGTGGTGATCAGGCGCTCCTCGCTGGGCGCGCCTCGAGCCGTCACGATGGAGATGCGGACGGCGGGCTCGAAGTACGGGTCTGCGGCGCCCCTGTGGTTGTAATCGAAGCGCTGAAAGGCCGACAGCTGCTCGAAGAGCCTGCGCAGGGGCCCCGGCGAATGGGGCGTGGAGGCCTTTTCCTGCTCGAGTCGATGAAAGCCCGAGAGCCCCTCCTTCTGGTACTCGCGCTCGCTTTCGTCGTCGGCGATCACGCCGTCGAAGTCGAAGGCGATGCGCAGCGTCGGACTGGCGTCGTCATCCTCGTCCCCGACGGGAGACGGCATCACGAGGCCCGCAGGCTGGCCTGCGGCGATGGCATTGCGGACATTCTCGGGGTTGGCGCTCAGAAAGAGAGAGGCGTTGAAGGCGGCCAGATACGGATAGGTCGAGTGGCCCGACGTAAAGCCGCCCGCCGAAATGGGCAGCCTGTAGTGGCGGCACGAATGGAAGAAGCGCTGGGCCGTCTCAGGAGAGTTGCGCGAGAGCGCAATGACCCTGAAGGGCGCCAGATCGCCGTAGAGCTCGTTGAGGGCGAGCAGGCGGCGCACGAAGGGAAAGGCCACGCCCGGACGCAGGGGCGTGTTCTGGTAGCGGACCTGATGGTCCCTGAATGCCTTGTAGCCCTTTTCCTCGAAAAGCGCGTGCTCCTCCTCAAGATCGAACAGCGCCCTTGAGGAAACGGCGATGACCACTTTTTCCTTGAGATTATCCACGCGGCGTCCTCCAATGGTTTGAGGCGGTGAAAGCGGAAGGCCAGCGGCGCCGGCCATCCAGTTTCCCTCGGCGATCAGGCGTCGATGTTGCCGGCAAAGAGCGCGTTGGTCTCGATGAAGTCGCGGCGCGGTTCGACGACGTCGCCCATCAGCATCGAGAAGATGGCGTCTGCGCTGGCGGCATCTTCGATTCGGACGCGCAGCATGCGGCGCACGGACGGATCCATGGTCGTCAGGTTGAGCTGCTCGGCCGTCATTTCACCCAGTCCCTTGTAGCGCTGGCGGATGATGCCCTTTTCAGCCTGCTTCAGCAGCCAGTTGACGGCTTCGCCGAAGTTCTTGACGGCCTGGTCGTTCTTGCCGCGCGCGACGCGGGCGCCCGTGCCGATGATGCCGCGGAGCATTGCGGCGCTTTCCTGCAGCTTCCTGTAGTCGGCGGAGAGCGTGAACTCGGGCGTGACGTTCGTCGTCTTGTAATTGCCGTGCTTGAGACGGTGGACCTTGAGCAGGTGCTTCTCGTTCTCCTCGTCGTAGACGGCCTCGACCTTGACGTTCGGATCGCGAAGCTCCTGCTGAAGCACTTCGGCCGTGTGGTGCGAGGTGAACTCGTTTTCAAGGTTGATGTCGACGCCTGCGGCGATGGCCACGAGCACGGACTTGTCGATCACGCCCTGAAGGCGGGCGATGACGTCGCTCGACTGAAGGTATTCGTTGACAAGCGTTTCGAGCTCGGAGCCGCGCACCGGCGTGTCGGCGTCGAAGGCGTCCTTGTTGCGGTAGAGGCGTGCGTCCTCCATGGCGATCTTGAGCAGATAGTCGCTCATTTCACGCTCGTCCTTGAGGAACACGCCCTTGTCGGCCTGGTTCTTCTTCACCTTGTAGAGAGGCGGCTGGGCGATGTAGACGTGACCGTTCTCGATGAGCTGAGGCATCTGGCGGTAGAAGAGCGTCAGGAGCAGCGTGCGGATGTGCGCGCCGTCCACGTCAGCATCGGTCATGATGATGATGCGGTGGTAGCGCAGACGCGAGATGTCGAAGTCCTTGCCGATGTTGGTGCCGAGCGCAAGCGTCAGCATGCGGATCTGCTCGGAGTCGAGGAGCTTGTCCTGAGAGGCCTTTTCCACGTTGAGCACCTTGCCTCGCAGCGGAAGAATGGCCTGGAACTTGGAGTCTCGGCCCTGCTTGGCCGAGCCGCCTGCGGAGTCACCCTCCACCAGGAAGAGTTCGCTGTTGGCCGGATTCTTTTCACGGCAGTCGGCGAGCTTGCCCGGCAGGCCGCCGCCGGAGAAGCTCTTGCGGGAGATGTCGCGGGCCTTGCGGGCGGCTTCGCGGGCGCGCTCCATGGCTTCTTCGGCGGTCCTGCCGATGCAGGTCACGTGGCCCATCTTGCGGGCGCGGCGGGCGTCGGCCTTGCCGTAGATGTGGAGCTTGGCGCCGGGAATGGCGGTGACGCCGGCCCAGTCGGGCTCGCGCTTGACGCCTTCCTCGTCGAACCACTCGTCGCCGAGGATGTTGAGCATCACGGCGTGGGAGTGTTGCTCCGTGGAGCCGAGCGGAAGGCCGGCCATCGTGCGGACCTGCTGTTCGTACTGGCTCGTGACGCACGCGTCGATCGTGGCGTGGCCGGAGTTGTGCGGACGGGGAGCAAGCTCGTTGACGAGGATCGTGCCGTCTTCAAGGATGAAGAGCTCGACGCAGAGGACGCCGACGTAGTTGAGCGCCTGGGCGATCTTGGCGGCATAGCCGCGGGCGCGGGAGGCCGTATCTGTCTCTTATACACATCTCCGAGCCCACGAGACGTAGAGGAATC
>ENA-UALR01001270-UALR01001270.1-human-gut-metagenome-genome-assembly--contig:-NODE-1270-length-10923-cov-10.287725_pt1 | contig 10923 bp, 6 predicted proteins | sample MGYA00243702_ERZ654472 | MGnify/ENA primary metagenome ERZ654472 (study PRJEB26926, sample SAMN06164398) | human gut metagenome | biome: ENVO:00009003; feature: ENVO:2100002; material: ENVO:00002003...
CGTGGGCGGGGGTGATCTTGACGACACCGGTGCCCTTGGTCATGTCGGCGTGCTCATCGCAGACGATGGGGATCTCCTTGTTCAGCAGGGGCAGCACCACATGGCAGCCGTGCAGATGGGCGTAGCGGGGATCCTCGCCGTTGATAGCCACAGCAGTATCGCCCAGCATAGTCTCGGGGCGGGTGGTAGCCAGCTCCAGCATCTCGCCGGTCTCCTTGACCGGGTACAGCAGATGCCAGAAGCTGCCGTCCTTCTCCTCGTACTCCACCTCGGCGTCGGAGATGGAGGTGTTGCAGTGGGGACACCAGTTGACCATGCGGTTGCCGCGGTAGATCAGCCCCTTGTCGTACAAATGCACGAACACTTCCTTGACAGCCTCAGAGCAGCCCTCGTCCATGGTAAAGCGCTCGCGCTCCCAGTCGCAGCTGCTGCCCAGCTTCTTCAGCTGGCTGACGATGCGGTTGCCGTACTTGGTCTTCCATGCCCAGGCGCGCTCCAGAAAACCGTCGCGGCCGACCATTTCCTTGGTCAGACCCTCGGCGCGCATGGCCTCCACCACCTTGGCTTCGGTAGCAATGGAAGCGTGGTCGGTGCCGGGCACCCACAGGGCGGCATAGCCCTGCATCCGCTTGGTGCGGATGAGGATATCCTGCATGGTGTTATCCACCGCATGACCCATGTGCAGCTGACCGGTAACGTTCGGCGGCGGCATCACGATGGTGTAAGGTTTCTTGTCCGGATCGGCTTTCGTGTGGAAGTAGCCGCCATCCAGCCAGAACTGGTAGATACGATCTTCCACCTGACTGGGATCGTACTGCTTTGCAAGTTCTTTCATAGTGTCCTCCCAAAAAATTTGATGAAGTGGGACGCAAAAAGCCGCCCCACGGAGCGTTCCATGGGACGGCTGTAAATACATGACCGCGGTACCACCCAAATTGCGCGGAAAATTCCGCGCCCCTTGATGCCCCTGTAACGTAGGGCAGACCCGAAAGCGGCTTACCGGCAAGGCTCACCGCTTCTGCTCCAAAGTGACAGTGCCCCGCCGGTATCCCGCCGGGTTTTCAGCTGCCCCCGGCTCTCTGTGCGGTTCCAGACGATGCACACTCTTTTTCAACGCATTTATAAAAAGAATATAGCGTTTTTTGTGGGATTTGTCAATCCATTTTTTCGTTCAGGTGTACTCTTTCTTTCGTTTCAGAAGCTCCAGCCCACGCTGCTTCAGTGCTGCGTACTCTGCACTGCCATGGTAGACCATCACGATCACTCCTGCGAATACAACTGTGTAAAGCAGCCCGTCCAGAATAAAAATGCCGAAATTGCTCACCGGGAACCGCTGCACCCAGAGCACCGCTACCGCCGAGACCGCTGCCGTAAGCAACAGCCGCTTCAGATACTCCGCGAAATAGGCCCGGTATTTCTGCTGCCAATCCTCCCGAACGCCGTATTTCAAAAAGATATAAGGCTCTATCCAGGCACAGGTGCACAGTGTACTGATGATGGTACCCCCGATAATACCGGCCACACCGTACCGCTGCACCAGTGCAATCGAGGCCACCAGATTGATGATGGACTCCGCCACAGCCTTATAGCGGTCGTTCCAGAACAGCCCCATGACCTCCCGGAACAGCAGGTTCGTCTGCCGCATCCGCGAGATATAGAACTCTGTCACAATAATCACCACGGTGGTCATCGGAAAACAGTATTCCCCGCCAAACAGCAGGGCGATCAGCGGGTTGAACAGCATCATCAGCCCGCCGGTCAGGTAGGCGGACTGTACAAAAAAGAGAAAGTCCATCTCCTTATATACCCGATACAGCCGGTCAGAGTTTTCCAGCGCCGCAAAATTGCCCACACTGCCGGAAAAAGCCGTGGCAAACTTGTTCAGCAGGTTGTTCAGCGCGTTGAGCACCAGCCGGTAATTGGAATAAAGTCCCACCGTTGTCAGCCCAATAAAGGAGGACATCAGCAGGCTGTCCGTGTTGCGCACGATGACGGTAGCCAGCTTGTGCATACTCATGGCGCCGATGTTTTTCAGGATGCCGTTCCGTTCTTCTTTATCCGGCAGCTCCCGGCATTCCTTCAGGTAGGGAAATTCCTTATCCACCCTACGGGAAACCATAATGTTCGGCAAAAACTGTACCACCTGCTGAACCACCAGATACAGGATAAAGTTGCCTGTCAGCAGCAGCACCGCGATCTGTAAGACCGTCTTTATGCACTCGCACACCACATTCCATCCGGCCCGGATATACCCCTTCTGGTAGGCCTGATAGATAGAGCTTTTATAGTTCAGCAGATAGGAGCTTGCTGAACCGAGCACATATATCATATAGATCAGGGTAATATGCTCGATGCCCTCGCCGCCCTTGATGAGGTGCGGCAGAAATGGCAGCAGCACCAGCCCGAACAACAGCACCGAGGCTGCCACTGCCCGGTACATCCACTTATACAGGTTCATCAGCCGTGCCAGTTTCTGCTCGTCATCCCGGGCGGCCGGCTCGTACATACTGAACACCATGGCCGTGCCGATGCCCAGCTCCGCAAAATTAAGGATGCTGAGCACATCGGTAAACAGGCCGTTGACACCCAGATAGGCTGCTGAAAGGCAGCGGATGAACACCATCCGGCTGATGAAGGAGAGCAGCATCGTAAAAAATTGCCCGCCGATGTTGACCAGCATATTGATAAGCGTATAGCGTGTTCTCATGCGTTTTTCTCTTTCTCCTCAGCCCTTGAACCCCCGCAGTCGGCTGTATATCTGCGGGAAGTGCCACAGCAGCCAGCTTTGTAGCCAAAGCCCACCCGGGACGGTGCAATACCGCCGGGTGCGGCTGACTACCTCAAACTGCATCCGCAGCATTTCCCGGCTGCGGGGTGCCTTGCGCAGCGCCGGGGGCAGCTGCCGGTACACCCGGCTCACACTGCCCATCGTAAACTTTGCCGCATTTGCCAGCGCATCGTATACCTCGTTTTCCACAAGGCAGTCCCAATACCGCTGTGCGGCCTCGGCAGCATCAAAATGGCGCAGTGTTTTGCTTCCGTTCATAATGCTGCTGCCGCGCTGCACATAATAATACAGCGCCTTTGGCACCACCACGGCCTTCTGGATCTGCAAACAGATTTTGGGGATCAGAAAAAGATCCTCGTTCAGTTTACCCTCCGGGTAGCGCAGCTGTGCAAAGACTGCGCGGCGGTACAGCTTGTTCCACGCAGGCTGTGCCATCGTATTCGTGGCTCTTTTCAGCAGTTCCCGCCCGGTAAAAATCCGCTGTGCAAGCCCGGTGTACGGCGGCAGGCAGGGTGTGCCTGCCTCGTCCACCGCAGCGTAATCGCACAGGGCAAGGTCCGCCCCGGTGCTTTGCACAGCCTTATACAGTGCTTCGTACATTTCCGGTGCAATATAGTCGTCGGAGTCCACAAAGCCGATCCATTCCCCCCTTGCCGCGTCCAGCCCGGCGTTGCGGGCGGCAGAAAGCCCGCCGTTTTTCTGGTGGAGCACCCGGATGCGGGCATCTTTTGCGGCGGCGGCATCACATAGCGCAGGGCAATCGTCCGGTGAGCCATCGTCCACAAGGATCAGCTCAAAATCCGTAAAGGTCTGCGCCAGAATGGAATCAATACATTTGGGCAGATAGTTTTCCACCTTATACACCGGCACAATGATGCTGAGCAGCGGTGCTTTTTCCCCTTCCGGCACTCGTTCTACGTTGTTCAATCCGTCACCTCCGTGCGCAGGCGGGCAATGAGCCGCTCCATCAGCGCTACCCGGTTAAAAGGGGTCATCAGGTAAAAGCCGTCCGCATAGGGCGTAGCCGCCTTGGCGGCCTGCACCGAGACTTCCAAGCCCAGCTCCTCGCCTGCGGTACGGTCCAGCCCTTCAAACTTCTGGATGATGGCTTCGTCCACATGGATGCCGTTGACTTCGTTTTCCATAAAGATAGCGTTGCGCTGGCTGACCACCGGCAGGATGCCTGCCAGAATCTTTGCCCGCTCGCCCAGCGTCTCGCGGGTCTTTTTCAGGTTTTCCACCGCCTGTGCCGACAGCAGCGGCTGGGTGAGAAAACCGCTCATGCCGTTTTCCAGCTTTTCTGCGGCGCGGCGCAGCTCCACCTCAAAATTGCGGGCGTTCAGGTTCAGCGCCCCGAACACCGTGATGGGGCTTGGCATCTCCCGCCCTTCCCCGGCCAACGAAACGATATACTGCGCCAGCTTGCGGGAGTTGAACTGGTACACATTCTTCACCTCGTCCCGCTCGGCGGTGGGGATGGGGTCGCCGGTAATGGCAAGCACCTCCCGCACGCCCTCGGCGTACAGTCCCAGCAGCAGCGCCTTGGTGGCGTTCAGGTTGCGGTCCCGGCAGGTCATGTGGGGCAGCACGTTCATGCCCAGCTCCCGGTGCACCCGGCAGGCCACCAGCGAGGAATCCATCCGCGCCCGGGCAATGGGGCAGTCCGCAATGGTCAGCAGGTCGGCACCGGCGGCCTGCAGACGGCGGGCACCCTCGAGATACGCGGTCAGGTCGGCGTCCTTGGGGGAATCCAGTTCCACCGCGATGACCCGCTGTCCGGTGCGCAGCTTGCGCAAGAAGGCATCGTCCGTTTCCACTGCAGGCTTTGCTACTGCAGCGGGCTTTGCCGCCGGGGCGGCGGGCAGCGCTTCCGGCAAAGCATCCAGCGCGGTGCGCAGGGCAGCAATGTGCTGTGGGGTCGTGCCGCAGCAGCCGCCCAGAATGCGAACGCCCTCGGCGGCAAGGCGGCTCAGTTCCCGGGCAAAATACTCCGGCTTGCCCTGATAGCGCACCTGCGCCCGTGCCACCACCGGGTAGCCCGCATTGGGCATGACCGAAAGGGGCAGTCCCGCATCTCCCAGCTGCTGCACCAGTGCCCGCATCGCGCCCGGGGCAGACACGCAGTTCAACCCTACGGCATCCACTACGCCGCTCTGCGCCATGCGGCGCACAAGCTCGGCGCAGTAACGGCCCTCGCGGGTGTAGCCGTCCGGCAGCACCGCAAAGGATACCAGCACAAAGGCCTCCGGCATAGTCTGCTTCAGCGCACGAATCGCTTCCAGCACACCGTCCTCGGCGCTCAGGGTCTCGAACAGAAAATTCCGTGCGCCCAGCAGGGCAAAGCGCTTTGCCACGGCAAGATATACCTGCTCCGCCGGGAGGTTTTCGGTATCCGGTGCGGGGCCAAGGTCGGCAAACACCGCCGCGCCGGTCTCCCCTGCAGCCTTTGCTGCCAGCTGCCAGCCCGCATCCGCCAACTGCTCCCAGCCCGGCTGCTGCGCCGCCGCCAGACGCGGCAGGCTGAAGGTATTGGTCTTGATGGCGTCCGCTCCGGCGGCAAGATACGCCCGGTGCACCGCCAGAATGCCATCCGGGTCGGTCAGGTTTGCCTGCTCGCACTCCTGCCCCGGCTTTGCTTTATAATAGGTACCCATGCCGCCATCGAACAGCAGCGGACGCTGGGCTAACAGTTTGCGCACATCTAACATCGGTACTTTCCCTTTCCTATAAAAGATTTCATCTTTCAGTTTATCGTAGTTCACTCATCCGGTCAAGCGGTTTTCTTTATTTCGCTTGCGGCGCGGCTGTTTTTGTGCTATCTTAAGGTGTATCTGAAAACAAAGAAAATGACGAATATTTCGCAAACACAAGCGGGATTTAAGGCAAATAGCCGCAGGAATCCTTTGTGGATTTCAAGGCTGTTTAACGCAAAATCCAGCTGTGTTTGTAGAAACAGACTAAATTTTCGACTTTTCAGATACACCCAAGGAATAAGTTTTTATAAAAGGGAGAGGATGGATCATGCGCCACACCGGCACACTTGAGCTGGAAACTGACCGTCTGCTGCTGCGCCGCCTGCTGTCGCAGGATGCCCCGCAGATGTACGAAAACTGGGCAAACAACCCGGCTGTGACCCGGTTTTTGCGCTGGGAACCGCACAAAAGCCCTGCCGAGACCCGGGAACTGCTTTCGGCGTGGGCAGAGCTGTATCCGAACCCGGATTATTACCAGTGGGCCATAGTGGAAAAGGCCACCGGACAGGTGTTCGGCTCCCTCTCCGTGTACAACGCCCTACTGGGTGAGCCGCAGCAAAAGACCAAATGGCCGGGGTTAGACCTCTCCGGCGGCATCTGGGAGCCGGGCTACTGCATCGGGCAGAAGTGGTGGGGCAAAGGCTTTACCACCGAAGCGCTGCAAGCTGTGGTGGATTTCTGGTTCAGACAGGTGGGCGGTGCCTTCCTCACCTGCTGCCACGCGGTGCAGAACCCCGCCAGCGGCCGGGTGATGGAAAAGGCTGGTTTTGTGTACCACCACAACGATGTTTACCACAAATTTGACGGCACACCGGTGGAATGCCGGTGCTACCTTCTGACAAAAGAACGCTATGATAACAGAAAGGACTTACTTTGAGCGAGCTTTATGATATTTTGACCGAGACCCCTCCCACAAAGGTAGTGCTGCTGGCACTGGATCAGGGGCTGTGGGACTGTGAGCGCAGTCTGGCAGAGCTTTCTGCCCTGTGCGAGGCCAACCACATGGAAGCCGTGGCACAGATCACCCAGAAACGCCAGACCCCGGAGACCGGCATCGTGCTGGGCAGCGGCAAGCTGGAGGAAGCTTCCCTTGCCGCCCAGACGCTAGGCGCGGAATGCGCTGTGTTTGACGGCGAGCTGACCGGCAGCCAGATCCGCAACATCTCCAATGCGCTGGGCGGCTTGGAGGTCATCGACCGCACCATGCTGATTTTGGAAATTTTCCGCAGCCGCGCCGTGACCAACGAGGGCAAGCTGCAGACCGAGCTGGCGCTGCTGCGCTACCGTCTGCCCCGCCTGCAGGGCATGGGCGAAGCGCTGAGCCGTCAGGGCGGCGGCGGTGGCGGCGGCGGCGGTGCCCGCCGCGGTGCCGGTGAGACCAAGCTGGAGCTGGATCGCCGTCATGTGCACGCCCGTATTGACGCGCTGGCTGAAAAGCTGGCTGAGATGGAAAAGCGCCGGGGCGAGAGCCGCAAGGCCCGCGCCAAGACCGGAATGCCGGTGGTAAGCCTTGTGGGCTACACCAACGTGGGAAAATCCAGCCTGATGAACGCCCTGTGCGGCCCCAGCGTAGCCGAAGCCGATATGTTGTTTGCCACACTGGACCCCACCAGCCGCAAACTGGTGCTGCCCAGCGGCATGGCGGTGCTGCTGGTGGACACGGTCGGCTTTGTGTCCCGCCTGCCCCACAATCTGGTGGAAGCGTTCAAGTCTACGCTGGAAGAGGCCGCATGGTCGGATGTGATCGTCCGGGTGGCAGACGCCGGGGACGAGCAGCGTGAGGAGCAGCTGTCTGTGACCGATGAGGTGCTGGACGGGCTGGACTGTGCCGACATTCCCCGCCTGACCGTGTACAACAAGTGCGACAAGCCCAACACCCTGAGCTTTGACCCCGATATCCTGCTGACCAGCGCCAAGACCGGCTACGGGCTGGACAAGCTGCTGCAAAAGCTGGACGAGGTGCTCAGCGACCGGGTGCACACCATCCGGGTGCTGCTGCCCTACGACAAGCTGGGACTTGCCGCCCCCATGCGGGAGCGCGGCAGCGTGCAGGCAGAGGAATACCGGGAGAATGGGCTGTATCTGGAAGGCATCGTCAAGACCGAGGATCTGCACTGCTTTGAGGGTTATCTGGTCTGAGCGGCAGGCAGTTGCTGATCATCTCACATTATAGCAATTCAACTTTTTAATGCAACAGCAACAGCGTTGAATTGCATATCGCAAATATGCTGTTTGAATGTTGCACTAATTTCTTGTCTTGCGATAAAACAGGCGGCTGCGCAAAGTGCTGTGCAGCCGCCTGTTTTTTCATTTAACCAACATTGATATGCCCCACCGGCATGATCTTGCGCTTGTTGTCGTCCGGTTTGGCGGTCAGGCTCATGGCAAAGGCCACCGGGCCCACACGACCCATGAACATGACCAGCATATACAGGATCTTTGCCCCGTTATTCAGCTGGCTGGTCACACCTACGGAAAGTCCCACCGTGCCAAAGGCCGAGCAGGACTCGAAGATGGCATCCACCACCGACACCGCGTCCGAGGTGTTGTAGTACACCACGATGGCCGAGCCGATTGCTGCCGCCGCGCCCAGCACGATAATGGTCAGCGCACGGTAGACCGTCTTGGACTCGATATGATGGTCGGCGATCACGCAGTCGTCGCGCCCCTGCGCCACGCTGCGGATGGTCAGGATGATGACCGCGAAGGTGGTCACCTTCACACCGCCGCCGGTAGAGCCGGGCGCTGCGCCGATGAATTGCAGCACGCTCATCAGCAGCTTGCTCAAGGTACCGCAGGAAGCCAAGTCCACGGTGTTCATGCCGGCGGTACGGGTGGATACCGACTGGAACAGCGAAGCCATCACCTTGCCGGGCACCGACAGCCCGCCCAGCGTGGCGGGGTTGTTCCACTCCATCAGTCCCAGCCCCAGCGCACCGCCCAGCCATAAGATCACCGAGAAGGACAGCACCACCTTGGCGTGCAGGGACAGGCGGCGTTTTTTGTACCACTGGCACAGTTCCACCCAGACCATAAAGCCCAGACCGCCGGAGATGATCATGAATATGATCACCGCCTGCACATAGTAGTTGTTGACATAGGGCACCAGCGAGGAGTACGCCCCGAACCGTCCGAACAGGTCAAAGCCCGCATTGCAGAAGGCCGAAATGGCGGTGAACACGCTGATCCAGACACCTTCCGGCCCGAACTGCGGCACAAAGGCGAACATCAGCAGCAGAATGCCGATGCCTTCAAACATCGCCGCCAGTCCCACAACGATCTTCAGCACGTTTTTGGCCTGATCGTAGCCGTCTGCCGAGACGCTCTCGCCCAGTAAGCGCAGGTCCCGGAAGCCCATGCGCCGGCGCATGGCCAGCGCAAAAAAGCTGGTAAGGGTAACAAGGCCAAGGCCGCCCACCTGAATGAGCAGCAGCACCACCGCCTGCCCGAACCACGTGAACTGCGTCCATGTATCCCGCACCACCAGACCGGTGACGCAGGTGGCACTGGTGGCTGTGAACATGGCATTGAGCACATCCAGCCGCCCGTGCCTGCTGGAAATGGGCAGGGTGAGCAGCAGCGTGCCCAGCGCGATCACGATAATAAAGCTGACGCAGATGATCTGGGTCGGGGTGCTCAGTCCCAGCTTTCTCCGCCGGACCGACCTCTGGTGCCGCAGCTTTTTGCGGATATTTTTCATTTTTTCCATAGCATCCTCCCTGCGCAGCACACAGCCGCCTTGCATTCCTTTATAGCATACACCATTTTGCCCGCAGGTTCAACTTGATTTTACACCCCGGTTGCGGTATTATAATATGGTACTGTATTTTGGGCGGCTGTCCTGTGCCCCCAAGGATGCAGGCTCCTGTCTCCGTAGCTCAGCTGGATAGAGCGTCCGCCTCCTAAGCGGCAGATTGTTCGATTCCTTCGAGCAGTGAAAATTGCATAAATCTTAAAAATGTCTCAGTAGCTCAGCTGGATAGAGCACACGCCTCCTAAGCGTGGGGTCGGAGGTTCAAATCCTCTCTGGGACGCCAGAAAGCACCGCTGCAAGCCTTTTTTCGGGGTTTGCAGCGTTTTTTTGTTCCTCCTTCTCCCGGTAATTTCACTTCCGTTACCGGGAGATTCTTATACGCCGCATGATGTATATTTGCTAATTGGACTCGAACGCTTTTCAGAAATTTGCTAAGAAAATTCTGCGTTTTGCTAATTCGATTTTTCGGATCACTTTGCCGGGGCTTGCGCCGCTATCAGGGCTGCGAGCGCACTTGCAAGCTCCGGCGACTTCTGAAGCTGCTCCACAAGGCTTTCAAGGTCCAGGGTCGCAGGCTCCGATTTTGCCGGTTCCTCCGGCGGACGGACATTGCGAAGATCAGGCTTGGCATAGAAGGCTGTCTCGAATTTCTGAGCATTGACCTTTCTATCCTCGTCCAGAATGTGAGCATAGATACTGGTTATCATGTCGATCTCGGCATGGCCTGTATCGCCCTGGGTGGCTTTCAGATCGCCGTGGTTGAGTTTCAGTTTGTAGGTGGTACTGGAATGACGGAGAGAATGAAAGACCACCTTCGGCAGCCCTGCGTCCTCACGGAGCTTTGCAAACTCTTTGAGGATGATCCGATCCTCGCAGGGCCGTCCATTTGGAAGTGCCACCACCAGATCGAAATCCTGATACTCGTCGCCCAGGAAGCCTTTCAGCTCGTCCTGGGACTTCTTCCATTCCCGCAGGATGTAAGCCAGCGTTTTCGGCAGCCACACCTTACGGATACTGGAATCGGTTTTCGGCTTTTTCAGAACAATTCTTGTGCTGGTGTTCGGCATAAGCGGAGTGAAGATGTAATAGATATCCTTCTCACCCAGTGTTTCAATCGCCCGTTTGGAAGCCCGTGTCAGCTCCTTGTCGATGTAGACATAGGCATTATCCGCCGCAATATCTTCATCGGAAATATGGATGTTCTCCCAGGTCAGCCCCAGGATTTCACCCATACGCAAAGAGCAGGCGAAGGAAAGGTTCATTGCCACATAGAGCTTGCTGTCCGTGCATTTGTCCAGAGCAAGACGGATCATATCCGCTGTCCAGATATCCCGTTTCGCATACTCCGTTTTCGGGAGGATCACATTGTCAAAGGGGTTTCTTGCAATGATTTCCCATCGTACCGCCTGCTTAAACGCACACCGCAGGAGCTTGATGATCTTTTCAATGGTCTTGTCACTGACATAAGTGGTAACGGCCTTTCGGGTTTTGGTAGACACCGACTTGGTTTTCTGCAAGGTCTGGATATAACCGTCAACCGCACGGGGAGTAACCGCCTGTACCTCCATATCACCGATGATCGGATTGATATAGTTCGCAATCAGCGCCGTTTGGCTGTCATACATAGA
>ENA-UALR01001285-UALR01001285.1-human-gut-metagenome-genome-assembly--contig:-NODE-1285-length-10879-cov-4.784738_pt1 | contig 10879 bp, 8 predicted proteins | sample MGYA00243702_ERZ654472 | MGnify/ENA primary metagenome ERZ654472 (study PRJEB26926, sample SAMN06164398) | human gut metagenome | biome: ENVO:00009003; feature: ENVO:2100002; material: ENVO:00002003...
GTGCGCCCCTATGCTCCCAACAGAATTTTTAATACACGAAAAATTTCGGGAGAGATTCCGGGCAGCGGCCATCCGCCTATGCTTGGAACGGCTGTACTGCGCGGCAAGCCTGCCAAATCTGGCAGGCTTTTTTTGTGCTGTTTGCAGATTGACAAATGTACAACAAACACATATGCTGTTATTGGTGCGCAACGCATGCGCAACATGGGAAAAGGAGGGTGCTGAATGGCAGGTAAGCGTGATGAAGTGACCATCGCGGAAGTGGCGGAGGCATTGAATATATCAAAAACAACGGTATCCCGCGCAATATCCGGCAAGGGCCGCGTGAGCGAGGCTACCCGCGCGCGTGTGCTCGATTATATCGGCAAGGGCCGCCAGGATGCAGCTGCGCCGCTGCGCACTGCGCAGCAGGGCCCAACCAACAACCTTGCGCTGGTGATCCCCAAGCATTTTATGCGGCTGGACTTGCCGTTCCTGCGCAAGTGCATGGGCGGTGTGTGGAACATGGCGGCCCAGCGCGGATATGACCTGCTGTGCTATGCGGGAGAAACCGATGTTGGCCAGCTGGAACGCCAGCTGGAATCCCACAAGGTGGATGGCGTGATTTTGTCCCGTACGATGCTGCACGATGAATGTGTGCAGACTTTGCAGCGCCACAACGTGCCTTTTGTGGCCATTGGCCGCGTGGATGACGATAAGGTGCCCCAGGTGGATAACGACCAGGTAGGAGCGACCGCCGAGATGACCCGCCTGCTGCTGCAGCTGGGCATGCGCCGCATTGCCTATATGGGCGGCTGCACCAACTATACCGTCAACGAGGACCGGCTGCGCGGCTACCTGCGCGGATTTTCCGACTGTGGGGTGCAGGTGGACCAGAAATTGATTTGGACCGGCATTGAAACCAGCGAACAGCGGATCGATGCATTGGAAGGTGCGCTGGAGCAAAAGCCCGAATGCCTGCTCTGCGCGGATGACAGCATGGCGGCCGCGGTGCTGCAGGAGCTGCGCGCCCGGCACATCAAGGTACCGGAACAGGTGAAACTGGCCAGCTTTTATGATAGTGAGCTGCTGACCAGCTCAACCCCGCAGATTTCGGCCGCTCAGTTTGACGGCGAGCGCCTGGGCGCCACGGCATGCCGGATGCTGCTGGATATTTTGGCGGGCAAGCAAATCGCATTGCGCCAGATGCAGGGATATCAGGTGATTTTGCGCGAGTCCACAAGATAGATAATATTACCAATATTGTAAAATACGATGATTGATACAGCCTTTTCTGCGCGCACAGCGTGTGCACCAGGAAAGGCTGATTGTTGTTAAAAAGCCTGTACTAAAGTTGCGCAACATTGCGCATACAAAATTCGACATTGTTACAAAAGTGTAACAGGCTGTGAAAAATGCACAAGAAAACATGGTAAAACATGTTGGTTATGAACATTGACACTGAAAATAGAATCGTGTATCCTTAAGTTGTGAAACAAAGTTGCGCAACGATGATGCGCAACCTTGAAAAGCTTGTGATATAGCAGATGAAGGAGAATGATTATGAAAAAGCAACTCGCACTTGCAACAGCTGCCTTGATGGCACTGTCCCTGGCAGCATGCGGCAGCACCGCAACTGCCTCTTCCGCTGCAGAGTCCACCAGCACTGCAGCTTCCAGCGAAGCCGCCTCCACCGACAGCACCGCAGCTGACGATGGTGACGTTCTGCAGCAGGCTGCAGCCGCTGCTTTCGCCAACGACGTTACCCTGACCATGTGGGGCGCCGAGGAAGACCAGGAACTGCTGCGCACCATCGCTGATAACTTTATCAAAGAATACGGCAATTACGGCGGCAAGATCACCATCAACCTGGGCGCTCAGTCCGAAAAGGAGGCTAAGGATACCGTCCTGACCGACCCCACCGCCGCTGCTGACGTTTACGCATTTGCTGATGACCAGCTGAACGAGCTGGTTCAGGCAGGCGCCCTGCAGGAAGTTCAGCTGAACGCTGACGACATCAAGAGCCGCAACACTGCAGCTTCTGTTGACGCTGCAACCCTGAACGGCAAGCTGTATGCTTACCCCCTGACCGCTGATAACGGCTACTTCATGTTCTATGATAAGTCCTTCTTCACCGAGGATGACGTCAAGAGCCTTGACACGATGATGGAGAAGGCAGCCGCCGCAGGCAAGAAAGTCTCGATGGACGTTGCTAACGGCTGGTACCTGTACAGCTTCTATGCTGGCGCTGGCCTGAACCTGAGCCTGGCTGATGACGGCGTGAGCACCGTCTGCAACTGGAACGAAGCTCCGGGCGCTGACGTTACCCAGGCTGTCATCGATATCTGCAAGAACCCCGGCTTCCTCGCCCTGAAGGATGAAGAGTTCACCGGCAAGCTGAAGGACGGCACCCTGGTTGCCGGCGTTAACGGCACCTGGCGTGCAAACGACGCTGCTGAAGTTTGGGGCGATAATTACGCTGCCTGCAAGCTGCCTACCTACACCCTGAACGGCGAGCAGGTCCAGATGGCTTCCTTCTCCGGCTTCAAACTGATCGGCGTCAACCCCCACAGCGCTAACGTTGGTGCTGCCATGCTGCTGGCTGATTACGTTACCAACGAAGAGAACGAGACCCTCCGCTTCCAGCAGCGTGCACAGGGCCCCTCCAACACCAACGCTTTGGCAGCCGCTTCTTCTCCGGCTCTGACCGCTGTTGTTGCTCAGTCTGAGTACGCTAACCTGCAGCGCGTCGGCGGCAACTACTGGGCTTCTGCTGAAACCCTCGGCCAGATCTGTGTCAACGGCAACCCCGATGGCAAGGATCCCCAGACCCTGATTGAAGATGCTGTTGCTGGCATCACCGCACCGGTTACCCAGTAATTGTTAAAACGAAAAAAGCTGCATTGATACACTAAAACAACGGCCCACAAACGGTCCGGAACGGTTGCCGGGCGCGTGTGGGCCGTTTGGCGTAACCGCGTTGGAAAGGAGAGATTCCTGTGGCAAAATCCGCTGCTGCGGCCCTGCACACGGAACCAAAGGAACCCAATTTTTTGCAGAAATTTGGTCATGACTTTGTGCACGGCGATATCTTTACCAAACTATCCTTCTTTGTATGGGGTCTGGGCTACATTGGCCACGGCCAGCTGATGAAGGCGCTTCTGGTCACATTTGTACAGGGCTTTGCGCTGTATTTCCTGGCATTCTTTGGCGTACCCAACCTGGCAAAGTTCGGCACCCTCGGCACCGTAAAAATGGAGATGGTGTTCGATGTTGCCACGATGAAAAACGTTGTAAACGATTACGATAATTCGTTTGAGATCCTGCTGATGAGCATGATCGCCTTTATCGTGATCGCGGCCCTGATTGCAGCGGCCATGATGGTGGTATCTTCCAACTATCAGCTGCAGAAGATCCGTGAAGCTGGCAAAAAGACCAACAACTTTGTGCAGGACATCAACGTTTACCTGAACGAAAAGTTCTATGTGACCCTGCTCACCCTGCCGGTTCTGGGCGTTGTGGTGTTCACCATTGTGCCGCTGTTCATCCTGATCGCCGTTGCGTTCACCAACTATGACCAGCAGCACATGCCGCCCAATGAACTGTTTACCTGGGTTGGGCTGAACAACTTCTTTACCCTGTTTGGCGGCGGCGGAATGACCTCCACGTTTAGCTATTCCTTTGCCAAGGTTTTAACCTGGACGTTGGTTTGGGCATTCTTTGCCACCTTTACCAACTTCTTTGGCGGCATTTTGATGGCAATGTTCATCAACGACAAAAAGACCAAGTTCCCCAAGTTCTGGCGTACCCTGTTCATGGTGACCATTGCGGTGCCGCAGTTCGTTACGCTGCTGCTGGTGCGCAACTTCTTCTCCAACAACGGTATTTTCAATACCATGATGGCCAATGCAGGCGTTACCGACTTCCTGCATAACATCGGCCTGCTGGATAAGGGCCTTTCTTACATTCCGTTCCTGACCCAGCCGGGCTGGGCCATGTTCACCATCATCATGATCAATATCTGGATCGGCGTGCCGTACCAGATGCTGATCGCTACCGGCGTGCTGATGAACATTCCCGCTGACATGATCGAGGCCGCCCGCATTGACGGCGCCAACCCGGTGCAGATGTTCTTCCGCATCAAGCTGCCCTACCTGCTCAGCGTGCAGGGTCCCTCTCTGGTAACGGATTTCGTTAAGAACGTCAACAACTTCAACGTCATTTACCTGCTCACGCAGGGTGTGTTTGTAACCCAGAATCAGGCCCTTGCACAGTCCAACGCAAAGGAAATTGACCTGCTGGTTACCTGGCTGTTCCGCTTGACGCAGGATTACTACAACTACAAGATGGCTGCCGTTCTGGGCATTATGGTGTTCATTGTGTGCGCCGTGTTTACGGTTGTATGCTTCCACTTTATCAATAAGAAGGAGGCGACGTTCTCTTGAGTACCACTGCTGTACCCTCTGCCGCTGTGCAAAAGCAGCTCAAGCAGGGCAAAGTGAAAAAAGGCATCTTCTCCGTCATCCGCCATCTGGTGCTGGCGCTGCTGGCTTTTATCTGGCTGGTACCCATCGCCTGGCTGCTGCTGACCTCGTTCTCCACCGATAAGGGCATCAACTTTACCCGCTTTGTGCCGGAAAGCTTTACCATGTGGAACTACGTCAGCATTATGACACAGCCGGACTCTGTTGCACAGTTCCCGCGCTGGTTCATGAACACCCTGGTTGTGGCATGCTTTAACTGTGTGATCTCCACCTGCTTTGTGTTGATGGTGGCTTACGCCATAAGCTGCTGCCGCTTCAAGGGCCGCAAGCTGCTGCAGAACTTGTCCGTTACCGTCAACCTGTTCCCCGGCGTTCTGGCCATGATCGCTGTGTACTTTGTTTTGAAGTACATGAACCTGACCAACTCTTACGCCGGTCTGATCATGGTATACGCGGGCTCTTCCGGCCTGGGCTACCTGATCTGTAAGGGCTTTTTTGATACGGTGCCTGTGGCACTGCGTGAGGCCGCCAAGCTGGACGGCGCTTCGGAAGCGCGCATCTTCTTCCAGATCGTCATCCCGATGTCCCGCCCGATCTTGGTGTACACCATTATCAGCTCCTTCCTGACGCCGTGGACCGACTTTGTTGTGGCAAAGATGATCCTGAACTCCGGCGTTTCGTCGGACTGGACGGTGGCAATCGGCCTGTACAACATGCTGCAAAAGGCTTTGGTCAACAGCTACTTCTCCCGTTTCTGCGCAGGCGGTGTTTTGGTGGCTGTCCCCATCTCCATCCTGTTTGTCATCATGCAGAAGTTCTATGTTGAGGGCATTACCTCCGGTGCAGCAAAGGGCTAAACCTTTGCATCAACGGCACATGACACAATAGCTGCAGAATCTACTATAATTAGGAATTGGAAATCAGGAATGAGGAATTTCGGTACAGACCGCCAGTTCCGTCTTTCGGGTTTCCGATTCCTAATTTTTGTTTTATGCTTTACAGTGTAGAGGAAAGGGAATCCACGATGAACTTTATCACCAAAGCCCCTGTGATGCTGTGCGGCGGCGATTATAACCCGGATCAATGGCTGGACCGCCCGGATATTCTTGAAGCGGACATCCGCATGATGAAAAAGGCCGGAATGAACAGCGTTACGCTGGGTGTGTTTGCCTGGGCAGCATATGAGCCGCGCGAGGGGGAATATAACTTTACTTGGCTGCGCGAGATCATGGATCGACTGTATGACCAGGGCATTTATACCGAGCTGGCAACGCCCACTGGTGCAAAGCCCAACTGGCTGGCACGCAAATACCCCGAAGTGCTGCGCGTGCAGTCCAACGGTGTGCGGGACCACCAGGGCATGCGCCACAACCACTGCCTGACCAGCCCCATCTACCGCCAGAAGGTAGAGGAGCTGCTGAACCACATGATCGACGCTGTGGGCGACCACCCCGGCCTGATCTTGTGGCACATTTCCAATGAGCTGGGCGGTGAATGCTACTGCCCGCTGTGCCAAGAGCGCTTCCGCGGCTGGCTGAAAGAAAAGTATCATACCATTGATGCCCTGAACCATGCCTGGTGGACTAGCTTCTGGAGCCACCACTACGACAGCTTTGACGAGGTGGAGCCGCCGTTTGATAACGGGGAGCAGAGCCTGAACGGCCTGAAGCTGGACTGGCGGCGCTTTACCACCTGGAACATGATGGACTATGTACACAGCGAAACGGTGATCCTGCGCAAGCGGACCCCCAATGTGCCCATTACCACGAACCTGATGGAGTACTTCCCCGGATTGGACTACCACAAGCTGCAAAGAGAGCTGGATTTTGTCTGCTGGGACAGTTACCCCCATTGGGGGCGCCCCGACCGCAGCACCACCGTGACGGCGGGCATGACGGCGTTTGATCATGCGCTGATCCGCGGCTGCAAGCCGGACAAGCCGTTCCTGCTGATGGAAAGCACCCCCAGCCTGGTGAACTGGCACGAGTATAATAAGCTCAAGCGCCCCGGCGTGAACCGGATGAGCGCTATCCAGACAGTGGCCTGTGGTGCGGACGGCGTGCAGTACTTCCAGTGGCGCAAGGGCCGCGGCGGCTCTGAGCAGTTCCACGGCGCGGTTGTGGACCACGATGGCCGCGATGATACCCGCGTGTTCAACGAAGTGACCGCCACCAACGAAGCCCTGGCCGCCCTGACCCCGGTGTGCGGCAGCCTGCCCAAAGCGGCCGCGGCCATGATCTTTGACTGGGACAACCGCTGGGCGCTGGATGACGCCTGGGGCATGCAGATTAAGCAGAAGAATCTGCGCGAAACCTGTTGCCAGCTGTACGCCCAGCTGAACCACTGCGGTGTGGAAACCGACGTTGTGGGCGTGGATGCAGACCTGAACCGCTATAAGCTGGTGGTGCTGCCTATGCTGTTTATGACCAAGCCTGGTTTTGCACAAAAGATCCGCGAATATGTGGAAAACGGCGGCACCGTTGTGGCCACCTATCTGCTGGGCTATGTGGATGAAAGCACCCTGTGTTGGCTGGGCGGGTTCCCCGGTGACGGCCTGCGCGAAGTGTTTGGCGTGACCGCAAGCGAACTGGACACCCTGTACCCCGGCGAGGGCAACCGTGCCATCTGGGTCAAGAGCAGCCAGCAGAGCAGCATCAAGGATTACTGCGAACTGTTGCAGCCTGCCGAGGGTACCGAGGTGGTGGCTGTGTATGGACAGGATTTCTATTCCGGCCATGCGGCTGTGACCCACCATGTGTTCGGCAAGGGGCACACTTATTACATCGGTGCGCGCCTGGATGATGCCGGCAACGCCGCTGTGCTGCGTGCAGCTTTGGCCGATGCCAAGGTGCACCTGCGTGACCTGCCGCAGGGTGTGGAATACCACTGCCGCGAAAGCGAGAACGCGCGCTACCATTTCTACATCAACACCACCCAGAGCGCAGTTAAGGTGCAGGTGGAATCCGGTGCAGACCTGTTGAGCGGCAAAAACGTTTTGGGCAGCATGGAGCTGAAACCCTATGATGCCTGCGCAATTGAGGAAAAAGTGAAATAAGAAAAACGCCATGCTTTCCGAAGAAAGCATGGCGTTTTTTAGTTAGGAGTTAGGAAGTAGGAGCGAGGAGGTAATGTGGAATTAGGAATTGGAGGTGGGGAAAGGGAGCGGCGAGGTTGGTTTAAGCAGATGTTTTGTGGTGCCAGAACGGTCAAGACCGTTCCCTACAGCGCAATTTATTATGCATTGCGGACATAAAATAACCGGTAGGGCGGGGTCACCCGACCCCGCCGGGAACATTGCAACGTTGAGCATTGGAAATTTGCAACGAAGCAATAAACGCTTGTAGGGGGCGGCGTCTCCGACGCCCCGGACGGGCGTAAAATTTACTGAGCATTTGTTGGTAATTACACGGTAGGGCGAGGCCTCCGAAATGCATCTGCGGACACAGAGCCCTCTGGCCGCCGGGGTGGCGGACAATGTAAATATTTAGGCCCTGCTTAAGGAACCACCCTTCAGTCCGCGGCGCGGACAGCTTCCCTCAAGGGAAGCCAAATCGTGTTGTAGGTAGCAGCAAAAGTAAGAATGGTATTCTCCTCATGCTTTCGGAACGTTCAAGACCGTTCCCTACAGTGCATTTTATAATGTGCGGCAATATTTATGGTGCACCCCCACCCGTAGGGGCGCACAATGTGCGCCCGCTGCGCTGAAGGGGAACTGCTCCTTTTTAGGCTGTGCGTATCTCTCAAATATACTTATCCAACATATCCTGCAAAGCCTGCTTGGGCAGGAAACCGACGCTGCGGGCGGATTCCTGGCCGTTTTTCAGTACAACCAGGCAGGGGATGCTGGAAATGCCGTATTCGGTGGCAAGCTGGCGGTTTTCGTCCACATCAATGCTGTAAAATGTGGCTTTGCCGCCAACTTCATCGGCAAGCTCATGCAGGACCGGGGCAAGCATCTGGCAGGGACCGCACCAGGTTGCAGAAAAATCCAGAATGGCCACGCCCTGTGCTTTGGCCTGGGAAAGATCATTATTGCTGATTTTGGTAACCATAAAAAGGTTCCCTCCTTTAATTATGACTGTAAAGCAGCGTGTTCCGCTGCTGTTTGCCGGACATGGTTATGGCGTATCTACACCATAGTATGGGCCGGGAGGGGGAAAGACATTCCCTTACTGCTGATTGTACACAGTTTGGGCTGCTTTGTCAATAAGAAAAAGACTGAATCTTAATTTCGACATAAAATTACTATAACAAGTAAGGCAAATTAAGACGAAAAGCAGATACAGGATAAAACAAAGCCACCCGCTCTGCGCAGGGATCCCCTGCACAGAACGGGTGGCAACTTTGTTGGAAGGTAATCAGCGGTTGTATTTTGCAGTAGCCTGCAGGCGCTGCATGGCACGGTTCAGGGCAATCTTGCTCTGGTAATACTCGTGCATGCTCTGCTTGTGCTGCAAGCGTTCCTCGGCGCGGATGCGGGCGGCTTCGGCACGGTTCTTATCGATATCCTCCGGGCGCTCGGCGCTGTCGACCAGCAGCACAACGTAAGTGGGGGTCACTTCGGCAATGCCATCGCCCACCAGTACGCTGCGGGTTTCGCCGTTCACGGTGAACTGCATGATGCCCATTTCCAGGGCAACCAGCACCGGGCTGTGTCCGGCCTGTACGCCGTACTGGCCGTCAGCGGTGGGCAGGGTCAGGCTTTCGCACTCGCCCTGGAAAAACTCGCCGCTGCTGGCCGTGATGTTCAGAATGAACTTTTCCATCAGGCCACACCGCCCTTTTCGGCAGCCTTCTTGCGAGCATCGTCCAGCGTGCCCACGTTGAAGAACGCCCATTCGGGCAGATCATCGACCTGACCGTCCACGATGGCGGCAAAGCCCTTGACAGTTTCGGCCAGGGGCACATATTTGCCCGGCAGGCCGGTAAAGTTCTCGGCAACGAAGAACGGCTGGGACAGGAATTTCTGGATTTTGCGGGCGCGGGCAACGGTCAGCTTATCGTTGTCGTCCAGTTCGTCCATGCCAAGGATGGCGATAATGTCCTGCAGTTCCTGGTAGCGCTGCAAGGTAGCCTGTACCTTGCGGGCCACGCGATAATGCTCCTCGCCCACAATGTCTGCTTCCAGGATGCGGCTGGTGGAATCCAACGGATCCACGGCGGGGTAGATACCCTGTTCCACGATCTTACGGGACAGAACGGTAGTGGCGTCCAGGTGGGCAAAGGTGGTAGCCGGGGCGGGGTCGGTCAGGTCGTCGGCAGGCACATAAACGGCCTGAACCGAGGTGATGGACCCATCACGGGTGGAAGTGATACGCTCCTGCAGGGCACCCAGCTCGTTGGCCAGCGTGGGCTGGTAACCAACGGCGGAGGGCATACGGCCCATCAGGGCGGAAACTTCGGAGCCAGCCTGCACAAAACGGAAGATGTTGTCAATAAACAGCAGCACGTCCTTGTGGCTTTCCTCGCGGAAGTATTCTGCCATGGTCAGGCCGGTTTCGGCAACGCGCATACGGGCTCCCGGCGGTTCGTTCATCTGGCCGAAAATCAGGGCGGTCTTGTTCAGAACGCCGGAAGCGTTCATTTCGCCCCAAAGGTCACAGCCCTCACGGCTGCGCTCGCCAACGCCGGTAAAGATGGAGTAGCCGCCGTGCTCGGTGGCTACGTTGTGGATCAGCTCCTGGATCAGCACGGTTTTGCCAACACCGGCGCCGCCAAACAGGCCGATCTTGCCGCCCTTGGCATACGGTGCCAGCAGGTCAATGACCTTGATGCCGGTTTCCAGAATTTCGGTTGCAGGTTTCTGGTCCTCAAAGCCGGGGGCCTTGCGATGGATGGGCCAGGTAGGGACGTCTGCGGCCATGGGGCCTTTGCCGTCAATGGGGCGGCCCAGGGGGTCAAACATGCGGCCCAGGGTGGCTTCGCCCACCGGGGCAGTCAGGCCGTGGCCCAGTGCGTTCACGGTCATCCCCTTGCCAAGACCCTCGCTGGCAGAAAGCATAATGCAGCGAACGGTGGTTTCGTTCACATGCTGCGTTACTTCCATCGTGCGCTCGGTGCCCTCAGCGGTCACTGTCAGCGCTTCCTGCAGGGCAGGCAGCTTGCCCTCGGTGAACTGAACGTCCACCACGGGGCCTGCTACACGAATAATTGTTCCCTGTGTCATACGATAGCCTCTTCCTTAATTTCAGAAGTAGATAAATGTTTGAATATTGTATCCCGATAGGGGATACAGTGCAAAAAGTTTAATAGTCGCTGGTTTGCACAGCAGAAGCACCGCCGATGATCTCGGTGATCTCCTGGGTGATTGCACCCTGGCGGGTGCGGTTATACTCCAGCTGGAGCGCGTGAATCATATCGGTGGCGCTCTTGGTGGCGGAATCCATGGCGGTCATGCGGGCGCTCTGCTCGGCGCA
>ENA-UALR01001307-UALR01001307.1-human-gut-metagenome-genome-assembly--contig:-NODE-1307-length-10765-cov-9.742577_pt1 | contig 10765 bp, 9 predicted proteins | sample MGYA00243702_ERZ654472 | MGnify/ENA primary metagenome ERZ654472 (study PRJEB26926, sample SAMN06164398) | human gut metagenome | biome: ENVO:00009003; feature: ENVO:2100002; material: ENVO:00002003...
TACTTAGAGTTCCAGCTCGGCTCCCGAAGGAGCCGGAGCAAGTTTTTGACTTTCTGATCGCTACATAGCAAACCCGAACCAAGGCCATCCCGGAAGGGATGGTCAGGTTTAGGTTGTTGTGTGGCGATTTTTTATTGCCAAATCCAGCACCGCACCTTGAAAACCGAAAGACCGTCTGCATGGGATACCCAGCGATGACCCCGCAAGGGCAGCACTGACGACTGCGCCAACAGGCGAAGCAAGGAGGAAGTGCTGGCGCAGTGCTCCAATTTTTGCAAGCAAGCGAACAGCGCGCCGTAAAAATTGGCTAAGCACAAGAGGAGAGCTGGAAAACGCCGCCGGAAGGGGGCGGGAAATCCATGCAGGGAGAACGGCACACTCAGTATCAACCTTATGCGTTACGGCTCACCTCATGTGGACAATTTGTCTACATGAGGTAAACTGTCGCAGCCTAATTCAATGCGTTCAAACTGAGCACAAGCAGGCTGTGCAAACCTTGCGCAGAAAAGCCCCCGATTCGGGCAAATGTGCAAACGGTGTGCAGAAAGTGTGCAGCCGCTTTCCTACATAAAGAAAGAACGCCAAATCTTACGATTTGACGTTCAATATCTGGTGCACCTCGCGCACTCATATCCAAACTTTTCTCCGCTTTCACGGCTTCCCCGAAAGCGACCGTTTCTGTACCTTCCTTATAGTTAAAGGTAATAAGCACCTTATCATCATAGAGATAGATGGCATTGATGAAGGTATCCACCAGTGCCTGCCGCTGGTCTTTCAGGCTCATGTCCAGCTTACGGAACCTCATCAACCAGAAACGGATAAATTCCTCTTTGATCTTGGGCTTTGCCAGCTTTTCTTCCGCAATGCGGGCTTCAAGTTCACGCTTGGTTTCTTCCAGCTGCTCCAACCGCTCCTTGGTGGAGCTGGGCAGGATGCCCGCCTGAATCGCATTGAGCATATTCTGGATACCCGATTCCGCATCGAACGGTGGAACGTGCATCTCAAACAATGTTTCGTATAATGGATATGCCACATTTTGCGTAAGATTGCAAGATAAATCTTATTTCTGACAGAAAGGGCCGAACCCGTGCAACGAGTCCGGCCCTTTCTGTGCTTTGGTTGGATCTTAAGCAAAGTTATGGTAAATGAAGAAGTTGTCTTTGGGAGTTTACAGCAGGCTCAGTGCTTCCTCGTCTGCCACAAGGATGCAGTCCGGATGCAGCTGCAGGATGCTGCCGGGGCAGGCAGGGGTCACAGGGCCGGTCACGGCGTCCTTGACGGCCTGTGCCTTGGCTTTACCGTTGGCTACCACCAGCACCTTGCGTGCCTGCATGATGGTCTTGATGCCCATGGTGTATGCCTGTTTGGGGACAAGGTTCTCGTTGCCGTCAAAGAAGCGCTTGTTGGCTTCGATGGTGGTGGGAGCAAGGTCGATGCAGTGGGTCTCCAGCTCAAAGGCTTCGCCCGGCTCATTGAAGCCGATATGACCATTGGGGCCGATGCCCAGCAGCTGCAGGTCGATGCCGCCCAGCTTGTGGATGATACCGTTGTAACGGGCACACTCGGCGGCAGTGTCCAGATTGGTGCCGTCCGGCAGGTTGGTCTTGGCCGGGTCGATATTCACCTTGCTGAACAGGTTCTCGTTCATGAAATACCAGTAGCTCTGGGGATGCTCCTTGGGCAGGCCGCGGTACTCATCCAGATTGACAGTAGTGACCTCGGAGAAATCCAAATCGCCTTTGTTGTACCAGTCCACCAGTTGGGCATAAGTGCCCACCGGGGTGCCGCCGGTGGCAAGACCCAGTACACAGTCCGGCTTCATGATGACCTGTGCGGAGATGATGTTGGCCGCTTTGCGGGACATATCCTGATAATCTTTTGCGCGGATGATCTTCATAATAATACTCCTTTTATAGTACCGTTACGCCTGCGTTCCGGCAGGCCTGTAAAAATTCTACGGGCAGCTTTCCGTCCGAGATCACAATATCAATATCGGACAGCTCGCAGATGTGGAATGTACTTTTCAGTCCGATCTTGGAGGAATCCAGCAGCACGGCTTTCTGCTCACTGCGGCGGAGCACGGTCTGCTTGAGCCGTGCTTCATCCTCCACGCCGCAGGTAAAACCGGTTTCCGGGCTGTAACTGGTCACGCCCAGCAGCAGCAGATCAAAGTTGATGCCCTCCATCGTCTGGATGCTCTGTGCACCGCAGACGCTCATGCTGAACCGGTTCAGGCTGCCGCCCGGCAGCGACACATGGGGCTTTTCCAGCTTTGCCAGCTCCATGGCGCAGCTCAGGCCGCTGGTGTAGATGAGCATGGGCTGATCCGGGATGCACCGGGCCACTGCTGTGGCGGTGCTGCCGGAATCCAGAAACAGGGTGGTGTTGGGGCGCAGCAGAGCAGTGGCTTTTTCGGCAATGATCTGCTTTGCTTCGGCATTGCGGGCGGAACGGCGGCTCAGCAGGTCGTCTGTGCCTACCACCTGCTCCACCGACTTGACACCGCCATGCACCCGCACCACACGGCGGGCTTCATCCAGTGCTTTCAGGTCGGTGCGCAGGGTCATTTCCGAAACGGAAGGGAAAGCTTCCTTGAGCTGGGCAAAGCTAATGCTGCCTTTGCGGTTCACCAGCTCCACGATCTGATTGCGGCGTTGTTCCATAGGGGATTCCTCCTGTCTGCGTTTGTCCTGTCCCATGGCACGTTCCGCTTAGTCCTCCGGGTTGAAGTTTGCCAGCAGATATTCCTCTGCTTCCGGGCACCACAGGCCGTTGTGGGCATCCACGATGTCAGCCAGTGCGGTATAGCGGGGGTCGTTGTCCTGTTCGCCCTTGGCACGCAGATCGGTCAGGGCGATGAGGGGCATGGTCAGGTGGGTGTAGATCAGCTTTTTGCCGCCGGGGATCTTGGGCAGGTTGAGGGTGGTCTCGGCAGCGGCGTTCAGACCGCCGATGTGGGTGACCATCACAGCCGGGTCGATGCGCTTAGCGGCGGTCAGCTCCAGCGACTCGATCATGTCGGCGGTATTACCGCCGGTGGTGCCCATGACATGGGTAGAATTGTAGTGCACATCGTAGAAGTTCATCTTGGCGCTGAACTGCTTGTCGGTGGGGCCTGCAAAGAAGTTCAGGCAGCCGTCACGACCCAGTACAGCACTGGACAGCTCCACCACCGGCGCGATGGGGGCGTAGCAGAACACATCATCAAAGCCGGTACCGCCGGTCAGCTCCCGCAGCTCGGCAGCGGGGTCTGCCATGTTGGCGGTATTGACGAAGTACAGGTCGATGCCGTCCTTCTCCTTGACCTCCTTCGGGGGGAAGAGGGACTCCGCACGGGCCAGACGATCCTCGTTGATATCGGTGACCACCACCATGCCGGGGCGCACATCACGGTGCAGTGCGTAGGTCAGAGCACCCAGACCCATGGGGCCTGCACCGGCCAGAATCGCCAGCTTGCCACCCTTCTTGATGCCCATATCGTGATGGTACACACCCATCTTGGTGTGGTAGGCGGCGTTGAAAGCACCGATGGAGCAGCTCATAGGCTCGGCCAGAGAAGCCTCGTAGTAAGCACGGCCCTTGTACTCCAGCAGGCAGCCCAGTTCCATGACCTCGGCAGGGATGATGCAGTAGGTGGCGTCGCCGCCGAAGAACTCGTAGGAGTAGCCGGGGCTCCACATGGTGCCCTTGTAGTTCAGGGCGGGCTGCAGGGTGAACTTCATGCCGGGCTTGAACTTGTCCTGATGCGCCTTGCCCACCTTGACGATATCACCGGCGAACTCGTGACCCATGATGGCGGGGTGCTCGGCTACATCCGGATGCACACGCTTGTGACCAGTGCCGAGGATGGCGCACTTGTAAGTAGACATACAGATGCTATCGGAAACGACCTTGACCAAGATCTCATCGTCCTTGATCTCCGGCAGTTCAAAAGTATCCAGACGCAGATCGTTGGCGGCGTGCAGACGAACAGCTTTGACTTTCATAATGAAACTCTCCTTTTATTATAACAGTTACCGTTGTGTTTTCAAGAAGTTTTACAGATGCTGGAAGGTGACCAGCGGCAGCAGTTCTTCGATCTGGCTGCGTTCTGCAGCCTGTGTGCCGCTGCACATCACATTGGCGGCTCCTGTGGCGATGGACAAGCGAACGGTGTTTTCTTCGCTGAGCCCTTCCGCTTCGGCGTAGGCGAGAGCGGCGACCACGCTGTCACCGGCACCCACCGTGCTGCCCACTTTGACCTTCAGTGCCGGAGCGTAGATCACGCTGTCCTTGCGGAGATACAGCGCACCCCGACCACCCATGGACACCACCACATGTTCGATGCCCCTGCGGATGAGCGCCTGACCGGCATTGGCCAGTTCATCCAGCGTTTTCAGCTCCCGGCCCATCATGCGGGAAAGCTCGTCGTTGTTGGGTTTGACCAGATAGGGAGCAGCCTTCAGCCCCTCTGCCAGCAGCTCGCCGTCTGCATCCAGAAAGACCTTTGCCCCTGCCTTTTTGCAGGATTCCACCCATGTGTAGTAGGTGTCCTTGGGGGCACCCTTCGGCAGGCTGCCTGCCAGCACCACGATATCCCCCCGCTTCAGTTCCTTCAGCAGGTCGTACAGCAGGGCGGTCAGCTCCGGGGCATCCACCTCGATACCCGGCTCGTTGATGTCGGTGTTGGTGTGGTTTTCCGGGTCGATGACCTTCAGGTTCGTGCGGGTCTCGCCGGGCACGAAACGGAAGTTGTGGGCAAGCCCTTCACCGTCCAATGCGTCCTGAATGGCTTTGCCGCTGTTACCGGCCAGAATGCCGATAGCCTTGCTGGTCCCACCCAGCTTTGCGATCACCTTGCTGACGTTGATGCCCTTGCCACCGGGATCGGTACGCATCTTGGTGATCCGGTTTACGGTGTCCAGCGCAAGGTTCGGGATCTCAACGGTCTTGTCCAGCGCCGGATTCAATGTTACGGTGTAGATCATGGGAACAACAGCCTCCTTCGCGATTGTTGCTATGAAACTCGAAACTGTTGAAACGAAAGCTCTAGCATTATAATACCAACAGTTTTCGCCACTGTCAAGCTGTTGTTTCAACAAATTGCACTGCGTGTTTTTGGTGCTTTTCGCCAACTTTCTGGGATACATGATTTTTAGTTCAAAAGTTCTCTAATAGGTATCTTGTTATAATAACAAAAAAGCTCCCGGCTCTGCCCAAAAAGGCAAAAGCCGGGAGTGCGTTTTCAGTTCATTTTGTGTGCGGCGGTTTGCAGTCCGCAAAAAAGCCACGGTCAAAGCCCTGTTCCAGCAGATCTGCCGCTTCCTGCTGCTGTCCGGTGCGCAGCGCTTCCATCAGCCGGGGCGTTTCGATCAGCTGCCCGCTGACATTCTGCATGACCTCCACCGGGACGCCGTTCCCGTCGTCCGGAGCCAGCAGCACCAGTGCCCCCAGCACGATGCGCCCCGGCTCATAGACCGGCGGCTGTGCCTGCAGATAGCCTAAGCGGCAGTCCTTTACCGCACTTGTTCTGCAATGGAGCAGCAGGGCATACAGGGGTTTGATGTAGGTATCGCCCAGCGTTTCACGGCGGCGAAGCTGCTGTTCCACCAGCCGGGCGTCCGCTTCCTGCGGGCAGAACAGCTGCGCCGCTGCATGGATGAGGGCAGCGCGGCTGCCGGGAGCCTTGACGGGCTGGATGGTCAGATGTTCCAGCAGCCCGGTCATGGACCGGGTCAGGCGCGCATAATACTGCAGCTTGGAGCCTGCGTGCGGTGCATCCTGCACAGGCTGCACCGCCGGTTCCGGTTCTGCGCGATTCTGGCTGTACCGCGTGATAGCGTCCTTCAGCACGGCACGATCCGGTTCCAGCAGGGAAGGGCTGATGCACACCGCCGGGTAGTCCAGCTCCAGCGGCACGGTGGAGATAATGAAGTCGATTTTTCTCCGGCACAGGTCGGCGGCGTTCAGCTCCCGCACCGAGCAGCACCCCTCTACCTGCAAAGAGGGAAACTCGTTTCCCAGCCGGGAGGCAAGAAAGCGGCTGGAACCCATGCCCAGCGGACAGGCCACTACCACCCGCAGCCGCAGCCGGAACATGGCATTCTGTTCCAGCACTGCGCCAAAGTGCATAGCAAGGTAGGCCGCTTCATCGTCTGAAATGGCGGGCAGAACGAATTGCTGCTGCACCGCATCACAGGCGGCGCGGGTGGCTTTCCACAGGCCGGGGTAGGCGGTGCGGATGGTGTCCAGCTGGGGGTTTTCGGTACGAATGTTCTGCTCCACCCGCAGCAGCATGGGGCGCAGGTGGCAGTACAGGTCATCCCGCAGAGAGGTGTAACCGGAAAGGTCTGTGTGCAGCGCCTTTTCCATTTCCCGGATAAGGGCGGCTTCCAGATTCCGCAACTCCATCTCCTGTGCGCTACCCCAAGGGTCCTCTGCGCCCAGATAGGCGGAGAGATACAGTTCCAGATACTGCGCTTCCTCAGGCGGCAGGGTCAGCCCGAAGGCGCGGTTCAGCGCCGCCACCAGCCGGGCAGCATGATTGCCCGCCGGGCGCAGCCCTCTGGGGGCACTGCCCTTGTCGCCGCCCTGCCGCAGCTGCTGAATGGTCAGGGTGCAATGGATCGCCAGCGCCAGAAAGCCTGCATCCGGCAGATGGAGCTGTTCTTCCTGTTCAAACTGCTGCAAAGCCGCCCAGACCTTTTCGGCCGTTTTTGTATCCAGCAGGGTCGAGAAGATCTCGTTTTCCGGCATCCGTCCGCAGAGCACCTCTGCCAGTTCCTTTTCCGGCATACTGCTGCGCAGCAGGGCAGACACCACCCTCCGGTAGGAAGAAGCATCCCCCTGCAGCCAGACCCCCACGCCGGGGCGGCGGAACATCTCCACCCGGTAGGGGTGTAGCTTGGTCTCAAGTTCATCCAAGTCCGCAGACAGTGTGCTTTCCGAAACGCCAAGCGCCCGTGCCAGTACCGCTGTTTTGCAGGGTTCCTGCTCGCTGAGCAGCCTTGTCAAAAGCTGCTGCCGCCGCTCTGCGCGGGAAAGTTCTTTCCTGTCGCCGCTGTTCAGCTGGGTGCGCAGTGCGTCTCGCCGCTCCGGCGCTTCATCCAGCAGCAGACCCTTGCCGGGATTCCGCACAAAATGCTCCCCGGCAGCCTGCATCCACTGCTCCACAGCGGGCAGCTCCCGCAGCACGGTGCGGCGGCTGACCCCGATGCTTTCAGCCAGCGCCGCCGCCGTCACCCAGCCCTGCGGAAGGCTGAGCAGCTGCTCGATCAGCTTCCGTGCATTTGCCGACAGTTCCTCACGATACACCGCACCCATGTTGCTTTTCTCCTTTTCCAAAAAGTTACCCATTGCTTCTATTGTAGCATAGTGCCACCCCGTCTGCCAGCCCCCAACGCAGAAAAGAAGTTGTGTGTTTTTTGTCACCATTGCCCGGTGACAAAAGCGTCCTTGTTCCCGTCTTGTATCCCGGCGCATCAGCAAATATGCACAAATCACCCGCGCATCCATTGGAAATGTTGCCGTATCAGCCCACTGGTGTCACCATCCTCCGGTGACAACCCCACCGCTTGTCACCATTGAAATCCGGCGCAGTATCGGCTAGAATAGTGCCAGAACGAAACGAAAGCTCCTCCGAACAACCGTCCGCAGGCCGCAGCTCCCATGCCACAGGAGCTGCACCGCCTGCCTTTCAAGTGAAAAAGGAGAGCTACAAATGAAAAACGCTGTTTCCCGCTTTGGCAAGTTCCTTAGCGGCATGGTCATGCCGAATATCGGCGCATTCATCGCGTGGGGCTTCCTCACTGCTCTGTTCATTGAAGCGGGCTGGTTCCCCAACGAAAAGCTGGCCAGCATGGTCTCCCCGATGCTGACCTACCTGCTGCCCATCCTCATTGCAGGGCAGGGCGGCAAGATGATTGCAGGCGACCGTGGCCGCGTCATCGCCGCCATCGCCGTGGTGGGCTGCATCTGCGGCTCGGACTACACCATGCTGATGGGCGCCATGGTCATGGGTCCTCTGGCCGGCTGGGTCATCAAGCAATTCGATAAGAAGGTGGAAGGCCATATCCCCGCCGGTTTCGAGATGCTGATCAACAACTTCTCCGTCGGCATTCTGGGTATGCTGCTGGCCATCCTTGGCTACTACGTCATCGGCCCGTTCATGACTGCCATCCTCACCGTGCTGACCGCCGGTGTGGACTTCCTTGTGGCGCACAGCCTGCTGCCGCTGGTGTCCATCTTTATTGAGCCTGCCAAGGTATTGTTCCTGAACAACGCTATCAACCATGGCATCTTCAGCCCCATCGGTGCAAGCCAGGCTGCTGAGACCGGCCGCTCCATCATGTATATGCTGGAAGCCAACCCCGGTCCCGGTCTTGGTGTCCTGCTGGCCTACTGCTTCTTCTGCAAGGACGACACCACCCGCCAGTCCACTCCTGGTGCTGTCATCATCCACCTGCTGGGCGGCATCCACGAGATCTACTTTCCCTACATCCTGATGAACCCCGTGATCATCATCGCCCCCATCGTGGGCAACTTCTGCGCCATCCTGTTCTACTCTATGACCGGTGCAGGTCTGTCCGGTCCTGCTTCTCCCGGTTCCATCATCGCCTACATGGCAATGGCTCCCCGGGATTCCATTCTCACCGTTCTGCTGGGCGTTGTCATCGCCGGTGCTGTTTCCTTTGTTCTGTCCTCGGTCATTCTGAAAGCAACCTCCGGTCACACCAAGAGCCTGACCGACGCCCAGAACGAAATGAAGGAGATGAAGGCACAGGCTAAGGGCGAGATCCCCGAGCCTACTGCCGTGAATGTCGGCCAGATTCGCAAGATCGTCTTTGCCTGCGATGCCGGTATGGGTTCCAGCGCCATGGGTGCTACCAAGTTCCACAACCGCATTAAGGCGGAGCGCCCCGACCTGACCGTGACCAACTCCAGCGTGGATACCATCCCCGCCGACGCGGACGTGGTGGTCTGCCAGCGCGTTCTGGCTGACCGTGCCGCCAAGTGCGCCCCGCAGGCACAGCTTGTTACATTGGATAACTTCCTTGCAGATCCGCATCTGGATGCGTTGTACAACGCACTGACCTCCACTACCCCGGCACTGGATGCCAAGGCCGAAGCTGCCGCCAATGAGGAGATCGTATCCGACCTGCGTAACGCAGCCGTAGCCCCTCTGGCGGCTGCCGTGACCGAGGCTTCCAAAGCCAACGATTCCGTGATGAAGATCCAGGCGGAGGACATCCAGCTGGGTCTGCCCTCCGTCACCAAGGAGGAGGCCATCCGTGCCGCCGGTGCGCTGCTGGCAAAGCGCGGCTATGTGGACGAGACCTACGCCGATGCCATGGTGGAGCGCGAAAAGCTGGTGAGCACCTACATGGGCATGGGTGTAGCCATTCCCCACGGCACCAGCCAGAAGAAGGGCACCGTTAAAAAGTCCGGCGTTGTCCTGCTGCAATATCCGCAGGGCGTGGACTTCGGCGATGAAAAAGCCTACCTCGTGTTCGGCATTGCCGGTGTCGGCAACGACCATCTCGACCTGCTGGGCAATGTCTGCGAGATTTTGGAAGACGAGGATGCGCTGGAACAGCTCAAGACCACTTCTGATATGAACTATGTGCTGGAGCACTTACAATAACGATTCCAAAAAGGAGAGATTTTTATGAAGAGCATCGATATCACCATTCAGGACAAAGAAGGTCTGCACGCCCGTCCCGCCGGTATCCTGAGCAAAGCTGCCAAAGGCTTTGAGAGCAAAGTCACTATGACTAAGAACGGCAAAGTCGCCGACATGAAGAAGATCTTTGCCGTAATGGGTCTGGCCGTGAAGTGCGGCGAGACCGTGACCATCGCCGCCGATGGCCCGGACGAGGATGCCGCCATCGAAGAATTGACCAAGCTGTGCAAGGACGCATGACTTCTCCCTCCGTCTATGACCCTTCTGCATAAATACTGCTGACGCAAAACCGCTCCGGGCAGAACGCTCGGAGCGGTTTTGCTGTCAGTACCCAGCCATCCTTGCCTGCTGGAACAGCGAGGAAGGCCAGCGGTCACTTGTCGGGGCAACGCCCCTCCATCTTGCTAACGCAAGATCGTTCGGTCGCTCAAAAGCCCCACTGGGGCTTTTGTTGCTGCGCAAACGCGGTCCCACCCCAAACCCTGCTCATCATTCGTGCCTTGCGGCATGAATGGAACGGCGTGTCGTGCTTTACATAACCTCACCGAGGAGTTATCGAACAGACAGGAGGTACAATGACCAAAACGAATCCGCAAGCAGATCGCAGAGCGGAACAATGTCAGCGAATCCTACGTTGCCCGTTCTGAAAAGTTTATGCGCGGCGTAGAGATCATGGAACAGATGGTGCCCGGTATGCAGGAGAAAATCCTGTCCGGGCAATTCAAAGTCCGTGATGCCGATATGCACCGCCTCGCCAGAGCTGATTTTCCGAACCGCAAGCAGATCGTGCACGAGATTCTGCACCCGGAAGACCGTCCCGCTCCGCAGTCGAGCTACTCACACTACTCTGGAATCAACTACTCAGCGCTGGAAGTCGCTGTCCGGCGGATTCAGCAGGACTTTGATTTTTTGATGAGATACTTGCCTAAGCTACCGGACGATTCCTACGCCAAAACTGAAACGCTAAAAATCCTCAAGCAGCACAAAGCGTATATGGCACAGTTTGAAGAAATGCTGAACGATGAAAAAATCGCATAACGACAGGCACTTGTAAGCCATCAACGAGCCACCAGCCGCAAGTGCAGGGCGGAAAGCATCCGCGCC